>CAJDVI010000003.1_pt1 | contig 53907 bp, 43 predicted proteins | sample 7391351 | NCBI WGS metagenome assembly CAJDVI01 (sample SAMEA7055704, study PRJEB34461) | soil metagenome | biome: terrestrial ecosystem; feature: Peninsula; material: soil | place: Antarctica | collected 2016 | reverse complement strand
AGACTCCGATCCTTGGCGAGGATGACCACGCTGGTGATCACCTGCCGGTACGTCGGGGACTGGTAGGCGAGGTCCACCGCGGCCCGGACCGCGGGACGGTCCAGCTCGAGCGCGCGGGTCAGCAAGCGGTGGCTCGCCACCGGCGCCACCCGCTCGGCCAGGTCGACGATGCGTGCGACGACATCATCGACGCGGGTTTTCAGCTCGGGCGATAGGCGCTTTCCCGCGGCGGCTTCGTCGATGTCGTAGAGGTGCTTCCACTGCGCGCAGACTTCGTCGATGTCCTCCTCGCTCAAGGCGTCGACCAACGTCACCAGGTCCGTCGGGACCGGTCTTCGGTAGCAGGCGAGCTCGAACAGTTCTCGCTCTCGCAGGATCGCCTCGAGCATCGCCGCAGGAAGCGGCCGCTGCGCCAGGGCGGCGTACAACCGAACCACAGCCTCAGGCAGGGGTGAGAGCCGACCGTGCGTCCGGACCCGCTCCAGAAGGGTCGTGACCCGGGCGCGTTGAGCCGTCAGGACGGCGATCTTCTGATCGATGGCGTTGACGACGGCACCCAAGTCGTCGATGACGACCGTGCGTTCGTCGACGCCATCCGGCGCGCGGAGCATGTGAGGCACCTCGGCCAGCGGCACCCCAGATTCAACCAGCCACCGAATCCGCATCAACCGGGTCAAGTGCGCAAAACCGTACGAGCGCCACGTTGCGCCGGAATCGGGCACGGCCAGCAGGTGAAGCTCGTGGTAGTAGCGGATCGTGCGGACACTCGTCCCCGCCAGATCGGCCAGATCCTTGACGCGCATGACCTGATCGTGAGGTGTGCCGCGGCGTCACAGTCAACCCGGCTGTTCGTTCTGGTTTGAGCCGCGCTGCCGTATCGCCCGGCGGGCCGTTTCAGCCGAACAGCGGGGCAATCACACCGGCTACGACCAGGCCGAGCAGGGCGATCAGAACGACGACGCGTCGGGTTCCGGGCGTCATGACATCACCTCCTGCTCCACGATCGGGATCACCGGCGAGAGCGCGGGACGGTACACCCACACCCGTGGCGGTCGCCACGTCGCCCGGAGCCGGATTCCATCCCTGCGCATAAGCACCATGCTGGCACTGCCCGCCGCCACGAGCGCGGCCAGGGAGCCCACCAGGATCGTCCAGCGTGGTCCCCAGACCTGACCGACCCACCCGATCAGGGGCGCCCCAAGCGGGGTGCCACCGAAGAAGATCGCCAGGTAGACCGCCATCACCCGCCCGCGCATCGCCGGTGCGACCGAGATCTGCACCAGGGAGTTCGCGGTCGGCAGGATCGTCAGCGAGGCCAGGCCGACGAGCACCAGCAGCACCGCGAACACCTCGTACGTCGGTGCCAGCGCCGCTGCGGCCGAGGTCACCGCGAATCCCAGCAGTGCCAGCACGATGGTGCGCAGCCGCGGGGCGGCGCGGCGGGCGGTCAGCAGCGCCCCGATGAACGACCCGATGGCCATCATCGATCCGAGCACTCCGTACTCCTGCGGCCCCTTGTTGAACGCCATCGTGGCCATCAGCGCCGTGGTGATCTGGAAGTTCAATCCGAAGGTGGCGAACAGGAACACGATCCAGAGGATGAGCAGGATGTCCGGCCGATGGCGCAGGTAGCGCAATCCCTCGGCCACCCGGCCTCGCCCGCTGACCGGTGGGGCAGGATCCAGCGCGTCCGGGTCCATTCGCCATAGCGCCAGGAGGATGGCCAGGAAGGAGACCCCATTGACGACGAAGACCCAACCGGTGCCCCAGGCCGCGATAATCAGGCCGGCGATTCCGGGGCCGATCATCCGGGCCCCGTTGAACGAGGCGCTGTTGAGCCCGATGGCGTTGCTCAACAGCTCGCCGCCGACCAACTCAGAGACGAAGGCCTGTCGAGCGGGCGCGTCGAGCGCGGCGGCCACTCCTTGCACGGCTGCGAGCGCAAACACGTGCCAGAGCTGCACCGCTCCACTCAGGACCAGCGCTGCCTGGAGCAGAGAAGTCACCAACATCGTGCTCTGGGTCAACGCAAGGAGACGCCGTTTGGGCAGACGATCGGCGAGCGCTCCGGCCCACGGCGCCAGCAGGAGCGCTGGTGCGAACTGGACCCCGGTGACAGCACCGAGCGCGGTGGCCGAGTGGTCGGTGAGGACGACCAGGACCAGCCAGTCCTGTCCGACCCGGCTCATCCAGGTCCCGGTGTTGGAAATCAACGCGCCGGCGAAAAACAACCTGTAGTTGGGTTCGGCGAAGGACCGTAGGGTCGGCGGGTACGTGCGGGGGTGCGCTGCGAGCCTGCTCGCCCGGCGCTCCTGTGCGCCCTTGATCGGGCTCCTCACCGGGCCGCCACGTCGTTCAGGAGCTGCGTGGCCCGAGCGAGCAGGGCCAGGTCATCGGGTGTCAACCCCTCCAAATGCCGAGCCATCCAGGCGTCCCGACGAGCCCGCGCTTGCGCGAGCGCGCGGAAACCTTCATCGGTGAGGTGGACCAGCACCTGGCGACCGTCCTGCGGATGGGCGCCACGGGCGGCGTAGCCTCGGTCGACCAGCGCATGCACGGTGCGGGTCATCGACGGCGCGCTGACCATCTCGTGAGCGGCCAACTCCCCCGGCGTTCGGGCTCCATGCTCAAGCTGGAACAGTGCGCTGAGTTGGTGCGGGGCCGCCTCGTCGGCGGCCGATTCGAACCGGACCCGCCGGGCGATCCGTTGGCAGGCCAGCCGAAGCTCGACGGCCACCCGGCCCAGATCGGGGGCCGTGACAGCAGGCTTCGCGCTTACTGGCGACATTGACTGCGAAGGCACGATGCTTAGCTTAACTCATTACCTTTGCTAACTACATACGGACCCGACGACCTACCGACCCGACGAGCCGAAGGGACAAGACGTCCCCTCCGATGCCGCGTGGGTATCGTCGGTCGATGACCGATCGCCGAACAGCGGAGCTGCCCGGGAGCCGCCGATGCTGGTAATGCACGGGAGGTGGGAACGCCACCACCTGCTGCTGTGGGCCGAGGACTCATCGGTCCGGGAAGCCGGTGACGCCCGGGGGCGGACGCGGGCTCAGTCAGTGCGGGCGCACCCTTACGCCGTACCCGCCGAGCGGTTGGCCACGGCACTGTCGGTGCCGACTGCGTCGACAACCGGCTCACCTTTGACTCACGCGGTCCTGGACCTGCCGACCCGTGCCGGGGCACCGCTGCCCTCCCCTGACCTGCCCGAGCCGATCACCAGCGAGGTGTCCGAGGCGGGACCCGAGTCGGAGTCTGGGCCGACTCCAGGCAAGGTCAAGATCCTCAGCTGGCGCGTGCCGGTCGTACAGCTCACACCAGCCCACGCGCTGGCGCTGTTCGAGTCGCTGAGCTCGAACAGCCAAGGGACCGACGGAACCGCCAACGACCTCGTCGCCGGCGGCGATCTGCGGCACCTGGGGATGGTGGCCGCGATGGCCCACGACCTTGCCCTGCGGGGCCGCGTCCTGCCCGCGCTGGTGATCGAACCGCCCGAGCCGCCTGAGCCGGCAAAAGTGAGCGCCGACCAATCGCCGTGCGGCCGGGCGTATTGGTTGCCGCTCCTGACCGGTCCGGACGCCCAGCGAGCTCGCGACCTGGCACTCGCTCTGCCGCCGGTCGCCCGGGCTCCCAAGGCCACCGCAGCGCAGAGCCTCGCGCAGGCCCTGGACGCTCTGACCGACGCCGCGGTCCGCCGCCGACTCTCCACGGCGCGTCTTGCAGGGCTCACTTCGGCCAACCGCCGGGGAGCCCGCAAGCCGGCCACACCGGACCTGCTCTCCATCTGGCGGGAAGCGCTGATCGGTGAGGATCCGTGGGTTCGGGCTCCCCTGCAGGCCCTCGAATCGTTCGCGACCGCGCTGCGTGACTGGCAGGCGGACGCCGTGAGTGGGCCGGTCCGGGCAGTGTTCCGGCTGGTGGAGCCGCCGCTGCCGGAGTCCGCCGAAGAGACGACGAACCGGTGGGTGGTCGAATTCGGCTTGCAGTCCGCGGACGAACCGAGCCTGATCGTCGACGCCGACCGGGTCTGGCGTTCCAAACGACGACTCGCTGCCTTCACCCGGGCGATTCCGGACCCTCAGGAGACCCTGCTGGCAGAACTTGGCCGGGCCCTGCGGCTCTACCCGGGTTTGGCGCCGGCGCTGCGGACCGCGCGACCGACCCACCTCGACCTGGACACCACCGGAGCCCATGGGTTCTTGCAAGATGGTGCACCCAGCTTGGCCGCTGCCGGGTTCGGCGTGCTGCTTCCAGGCTGGTGGGGGCGGCCTGGGGCGCGGCTCGGCGTACGGGCCACGGCCTCGACGCCCGCGCAACCGGGAGCTGTCGATGGTCCGCCGGCGTTGGGCCAGGACGCGCTGGTGGACTTCCACTGGGAGGTGGCGCTCGGCGACGCCGTCCTCACCCAGGCCGAGCTGACCGCACTCGCGGACCTGCAGGCGCCTTTGGTCCGGGTCCGGGGGCAGTGGGTGGAACTTGACGCACAGCGGCTACGGCGTGGGTTGACGCTGGTCAGGGAGGCCCCCGCGGGGCAGGCCGCCCTGGGGGACCTGCTGCGTGTCGTCGGTTCCGGTCAGGGGGGCCCGGGTGAGCTGCCGGTGCTGGGAATCACCGCTGACGGGTGGCTGGGCGCCATCCTCTCCGGGGGTGCCCAGATCGGAGTCGAGCCGGTGCCGGTCCCTGAGTCGTTCGCCGGCACCTTGCGGCCTTACCAGCAGCGCGGGTTGGACTGGTTGACGTTCCTGCAACGGCTCGGGCTCGGCGCCGTACTCGCGGACGACATGGGCCTAGGCAAGACGATTCAACTGCTGGCCCTCATGGCCGCCGACGCAGGTGGTGCGTCCGCTTCGCAGGGGGACCGTCCTGACCTGTCCGGCCCCACCCTGCTGGTCTGCCCGATGTCCGTGGTGGGCAACTGGCAGCGCGAGGCAGCCAGATTCGCCCCGGACCTTCGGGTGCACGTGCACCACGGCGCCGAACGAGCGCGCGGGGCCGCCTTCAAGCGGGCGGTCACCACGTCAGACCTGGTCGTGACGACGTACGCACTGGCTGCTCGCGACGCCGCCGCGTTGACGCAGGTGGCGTGGCGCCGGGTGGTGCTCGATGAAGCCCAAGCCGTCAAGAACGCCGCGACGAAGGCCGCGACGGCGGTTCGGAGCCTGCCCGCTCGGCACCGGATCGCCGTCACCGGAACCCCGGTGGAGAACCGGCTGGCCGACCTGTGGTCGCTGATGGAGTTTGCCAACCCCGGGCTGCTGGGCTCGGCCGCGGGCTTCAAACAGCGGTTCGCCCTGCCGATCGAACGGCATGCCGATCCCGACGCGACCGCGCGGCTGCGCGCGGTGACCCAGCCCTTCATCCTGCGCCGACTCAAGACCGACCGTGGGATCATCGCCGATCTGCCGGCGAAGCTGGAGATGGAGGTAGTTTGCGCGATGACCAGGGAGCAGGCCGCCTTGTATCAGTCGGTGGTGGACGACATGATCGCTCGGATCGCCGACAGCGAAGGCATGGAACGGCGCGGTCTGGTGCTGGCTACGATGACCAAGCTCAAACAGGTGTGCAACCACCCCGCTCAGTTTCTGCGGGACGGTTCCCGGCTGACCGGGAGGTCGGGGAAACTCCAACGGCTCGAGGAGATCCTCGAAGAAGTGCTCGCCACCGGAGAGAAGGCGCTGCTCTTCACCCAGTACACGCAGTTCGGGACGATGCTGCGCAGCCACTTGTCGGCCCGGTTCGGCACCGAAGTGCTCTCCCTGCACGGCGGCGTGGCCAGAGCTGACCGCGACGCGATGGTGTCCCGATTCCAGTCGACGGCGGCCGGAAGCCCGCCTGTTTTCGTGCTCTCGCTGAAAGCGGGTGGGACCGGGCTGACCCTGACCGAAGCGAACCATGTCATCCACGTTGATCGGTGGTGGAATCCGGCGGTGGAGGACCAAGCGACTGACCGGGCTCACCGCATCGGGCAGACCCGCACGGTCCAGGTCCGCAAACTGGTTTGCGGGGGCACCCTGGAGGAGCGGATCTCGGCCATGATCCGCGACAAGCGGGGCTTGGCTGCCTCTGTCGTGGGTACCGGCGAGAGCTGGCTGACGGAGCTGAGCACCGACCAAATCCGCGAGCTCATCAGGCTCGACACTGACAGCGTCGTCGAATAACCACGGTCGTCAGCGTGATGTCGACCGGCACGCGTGGCACGCGATCCGGTCGATGCGCACGGCATCCGCGCCGTCATCGAACACGGCTTCGACGGCCTGGGAACCGATGCGTTCGCCGATGAGATGGGCCAAACTAGGGCGGTGCCGTCTGCCCCCCGCTACTACGCACCATCTCGGCCCCGCCCCGTCGCCGGTGGACTGACCGCGCGCACCACCCGTGGAGCCATCGGCTCCTCATGGTGGTCCAAGCGGTTCATCGAGGTCTTGGAGAGCTTCGCCATCGGCACCCGGCTCACCCGCGGCCGGGCCTATGCGCGCAAGGGCCAAGTCATTGACTTGAGCATCGCCCCAGGCCTGGTCAGCGCCCGGGTTCAAGGCTCGCGCGCCAAGCCGTACCGGGTGCAGATCGGGTTGACGCCGTTCTCCGCGCAGACCTGGACAGATATCGACGCGGCCTTGGCCGCCCAGGCCATCCATACGGCCGCGCTACTGGCCGGGGAGTTCCCGGCCGAGCTGGAAGAGGTCTTCGCCGCCGCAGGCGCCCAGTTGTTTCCCAGCACCGTCAAGGAGCTGCTGATGACCTGCTCCTGCCCGGACTGGGGGCTGCCGTGCAAGCACCTGGCCGCCTCGTTCTATCTGCTGGCTGAACGCTTCGACGACGACCCATTCGAGATCTTGCACTGGCGCGGTCGTCCCCGAGAGCAGCTGCTGGCTCACGTCCGCGAGCAGCGGTCAGCACCATCGCAAGCGGCCCCAGGACCGGACGCCGCACCCCTCAACGAGGATTCCCCGGCCCCGGGTGAGCCGTCCCAGTCGCCCTCGCCCGACGTTCCTCTCAGCGGCACGCCAAGCGTCGCCGGCGCGGCGGTCGCCCTGACCGGTGTGCCCGAACCCTCGACGTCACCGGCCTTGTACTGGTCCGCCCCGGTGCCCATGCCTGCCTGGACACCGCCCGTCGACACACCTGCGGACCTGCTCCTTCGCCAACTCCCTGATCCTCCTGAGGCGCTCGGCGGCGAAGCGTTCACGAGGTTCTTGCGCGCCGTGTACGACGCGCTACCTGATGTTGACGAACCGACGCTGGTCACCCCGTCGCAGCCGAGACCGCCCCGGGCGCGGTGATTACGGGGGCTCGGACGCCTGGGCGGAATGTCCGACGCCGCTCGGTGACCAACACCAGTGCGACGGCACTGATCAACGACCAGACGACCAGCGCGAAGATCCCCGACGTGGCCTGTTGGCCGTCGGCCAACACGGCGCGCAGCACCCGCAACGCCCCGTCGGTCGGCAGCGCGGGCAGCACCGCGGAGAATGCTCCGGGCGCCCCGCTCCAGATCCCGGCCACCAGGGTGATGACCAACACCGTCGCCGACAGCAACCGTCCGAAGTTCCCGAAGAGGCCCACCAGCGAGGCGTTGAACAGCAGGAACGTCAATCCGGCGAGCATCAGCGCAAGCCAGGTCAGCAGCCCGGTCCCCACGCTCAGGTCGCCGACGATCCAGACCAGCGCGGTCAGCAGGGTCGCTTGGATCGCAGCCAGCGCGGAGGTCCGCGCGATGTTTCCACCGACCAGGCCCGCCGTGGTGCGGCGCGAGGTACGTACCGTGCGCGGCACCACGGCCACGACGATGTACGTCGCGAGCGCACCGGCCCAGAGCCCCAGCGTCGCCAGGAACCCAAGCGTGCCGTGATCATTGAGCGCGTCCGAGATACCCGCGGTCACCACCGGGGTTGCGGCCACCTTGGCCAGCTCGCGTCGCTCGCCCGCGGTGTACGAAGGCACCGACTTGGCGGCCGTCCGCAGGCCGGATGCCAGGGTGTCCACGCCCTTGTCGAGCTGGGTCGCTCCCGCGGACAGCTTCCCGGCCGCTGAGGCCAACTGGTCCGTACCGTTGTCGGCCGCTCGGATGCCGCCGACGAGTTGTTGGGCGCCCGCGGCGAGCTGATCAGTGCCACCCTCCAGGGCCCGGATCCCGCCGGCGAGCCGACGTGCGCCCGCCTGCGTCGCCCGAATGCCGCCGGACGCCTGGTTGATTCCACCAGAGAGCGCCCGGGCTGCGGCGGCCAACTCGGTGGCCCCGGAGGTGGCCGCACCGGTGCGTGACGAGAACTGCTTGGCCCCGGCGGCGAAGCGATTCGCGCCGGTGGTGAGCTGGGCAGCGCCTTTGGTCAGCGCGGGCACCCCGGCGGTGAGCTGGGTCAGCCCGGTGTCCAAACGACGCGCTCCCGCGGCGGACTCCTTGGCCCCGACCGCTATGGGATCCAGGCCCGCCGCGATCTTGGTGTTGCCTGCCGCGACTCCTCGCGCGCCGGCGACCAGCGCCTCGAGCTCCGCGACATCGGCGGCCGGCACGGCGCCAGCGGCCTTGAGTTTGGCGACCAGGTCGGCGCTTGCATCGGCCACCCGGCCCGCGCCGGCCGCCAGCGCTCGGGCGTTCGCCGGAAGCCCACCGGTCCCGGCGGCCAGCTTGTCCAACCCGGCGACCAGCGACGCACTGCCGGTCTTCAGTTGTGCGGAGGCGTCGCCCAGTCCGGTCAGCCCGGCGGCGGATCGGGTGAATCCATTGGCGAGTGCGCCGCCTGCGGTCCCCAGTTCGGTGGCGCCGGCGCCGATCCTGGTGACTCCGGCGGCCAACTCGGCGTTCCCCCGAGACAGTTGCGCCGCACCGTTGCCGAGCCGAGTCATTCCGGCCACGACTTGCCCCGATCCTGCGGCAAGTTGGTCGGCGCCATCGGCCAGCTTCCCAGTCCCGGCTCCTAACCGATCGATCCCGGTGGCGAGCCCGGTCGCACCTACAGCAAGCTGGTCTGTCCCGGTGGTCAACCGCTTCGCCCCGGCACTGAACTGTTGCAGGCCGCTGACGAGCTGGTTGGAACCGCCGACCAGTTTGTCCGCCCCCGTGGCGGCCTGCCCGATCTTGTCGTGCAGCGTGGAGAACCCGAGGTAGACATTCTCGATGTGGGTTTGCGCCATGGTCGAGTTGAAGACCGAGGTAGCGGCCTGCGCGACCGTCTTGGACAGCGCAGAGTCGAGCAGCGCCGTGTCCGCCGAACTCGAGAGGTCCAGCACCGCTTGAGCTGCCGACTGCGGGTTGCTCGACGACGTCGCTGCCTGTGAGAAGTCCTTGGGGATGGTGAGCACGGCGGCGTACCGGGCGTCCTTGAGCCCGTTCGCGGCATCACCAGCGTCCGTCAGCACCCAGGTCAGATTCGACCCTGGCGAGTCGACGAGTGCACCGGCGAGTTCCCTGCCCAGAGGGGCCAGCTGGCCCTGGACCTTGACCGGCTCGTCGCGGTTGACGATCGCCGCGGTGACCCGGTCGAGATGATCCGTCGGCCGCCAGAACGCCCATAGCAGCATCCCGCCGATCAAGGCGGGCACCAGCACGATGCCAAGCCAGGACCGCCAGGTCAGCGGTCGGCGGCCACCGGCCCGCTCGGTGAACGCGGTCGGGTGGCTCATCGGGATACCTCCTGCGGGGTGGTGGCGCGAGGCCGGTCCGGACGGGGCGGGTCATGGGGTGGGCGGCCAGTAACCTCGACCAGCCGAGGATCAACAAGGTCGCTGAACGAGGTGGCGTCGTGGCAGGTGGCCACGACCGCGCCGCCGCGCTGAAGGTGCGCGGCGAGCAGGTCGCGGACGGCCGCCCGAGCGGCCGGCGTGACCAAGAGGTCGAGCTGATCGAGCACGACCAGTGGCGCCCGGTCGTGCACAGCCGACTGCAGCTCGGCCACCACCTCCTCAGCGTCGCTCTGACAGCCGATCAACGCGACGTGGCGGCGTACCGACCGAGCCCGTTCGGGCAGCACCAGCCCGGTCACCTTGAGGTCGCCAGTCAGTGAGGTCACGCGTCCAGACAGGGCGTAAGCCGTCGCGGTCCCCTCGGGGAGCGCGGACTGGATGGCCACCACCCGCCCCGGTCGCAACCGCAGGTCCGGCAGCGTCGCCAACAGGGCCCCGGCCCGCCCGAACACGCGCACGCCGCCCGACGCCACCAGGTGCTCGGATTCCGGCTCTGGCCAGTCGGCCAGCCGCAGCTCACGGACGACGCCCTCGCCCTCAATATCGAGCCGGGGCAGCCGGCGGTCCAGCCAGTCCGGCAACCACCAAGCGCGCCGGCCGAGCAGCTTGAGCACCGCGGGGACCAGCGTCATCCTGACCAGGAAGGCGTCCACGGCGACGCCCACGGTGAGCGCGAACGCGATCGGCTTAAGATTCGCGTTGTCAGCTGGGATGAACGCCGCGAAGACCGAGAGCATGATGATCGCCGCAGCTGTGACCACCGGCGCCGACGCGGTGAAACCTGCCACGATGGCCTCGTCCGGATCCCCGGTGTGCGCGTACTCCTCAGCGATACGCGAGACGATGAAGACCTCGTAGTCCATGGCCAGGCCGAACAGCAGGCCCATCAACAGCACCGGCAGGAAGCTGATCACTCCCCCGACCTGTTGCACCCGGAAGACGTCGGCGAGCCAACCGTGGGTGAAGACCATCGAAGTGGCGCCGAACGCTGCGCCAATGGACAAAATGTACCCAAGTGTGGCTTTGATCGGCACCGCGATCGAGCGAAACACCAGCGTCAGCAAGAGCAGCGAGAGACCGACCACGACGACACCGAACGGCACCAGCGAACCAGCGAGCTGTGCCGAGACGTCGATGCCCACCGCAGTGAACCCCGTGACGGCAGTGTCCACGCCGTACCGCTTCGCCCAGGTGTCACGCTGATCCCGCATCCGCTCGACCAGGGCCTTGGTTTCCTCCGACTGCGGGGAACTGTCTGGTATCACCTGCACGATGCCGGTGTCGGCGGTCTCGTTCGGGGTGGACAAGGCGACGAGCTTGACCCCGTCGAGCGCCTCGATGTCGGTGCGCAGCCCCTTCATGACGCCCAACGGGTCGCGGCTGGACAGGATGTCGGCGGTGACGATGAGTGGACCGTTGTACCCGGGTCCGAACTCTTGCGCGATCTTGTCGTAGGTGACCCGGGACGGCGTACCCATCGGCTGGGCACCGTTGTCCGGCAGCACCAGCCGCAGTGACGCAGCCGGCCAGGCCAGCAGTGCCACGATGGCCAGAACCCCGAGCATCGCGACCCACGGGTGCCGGGTCACCTTGGTCACCCAGGTGTGCGCGAGATCGTTGAACACATGCGGGCGACTCGGCGTGGGGTTACCGCGGCGCGGCTGACGCGGCCGTGGCCGGAGCCGCTCACCGGCCATCGACAGCGTGGCGGGCAACAGCGTCACCGCGACCGCCAGCGCTACCGCTACCGCGACCGCGGCACCGATGCCCATCACGGTCAAGAAGGGGATCCGCACAATGGCCAGGCCGAGCACGGCGATGATCACGGTCAACCCCGCGAACACGACCGCCGAGCCTGCCGTCGCGGTGGCCCGGGCGACGGATTCGGGCACGGCCATCCCGGTGGCCAACTGGTCGCGGTGCCGGGACAGGATGAGCAGCGCATAGTCGATCCCCACCGCCAAACCGAGCATCAGCGCAAGCATCGGTGCGGTGGAGGACACGGTGGTCACGGCGGCCGCAGCCAGGATCAGCGAGAGCGCCACGCCGAGCCCGACGATGGCGGTGAGCAGCGGCAACATCGATGCGAGCAACGATCTGAACAACGCGAGCAAGGTGAGCAGGGCGACCACCAGGCCGAGCGCCTCGAGCAGACTCAGCGCCGGAATCGGATTGGCGAACGCGGCCCCGCCCACGTCAACGGTCGACCCCGTGGGCAGCGCCTGCTGCGCCTTCGTGGCGACGGTGCGGATGTCAGTGCGGGTCTGCTCGGTGACCGAGAGCGTGTCGACGTCGAGCGGGATCGTGACGATGACCGCCCGCCCCGAGTCCGCGATCTGCCCGGTGACGATGGCGTTATACGGCGAGACGACGCTCGCCACCTGGTCGATCCGATTGAGGCGGACGATCGCGTCGGCGACCACCTGCTTCACCGAAGGCGTGTCGACACGCTCTCCCTGCGGGACGGTGACCAAGAGTTGGCCAGAGGAGCCGGCACTGGCCGGGAAGGTGCGTTTGAGTTGGTCGAGCGCCTGTTGAGACTGGGATCCAGGGATCGAGAACGCGTCGTCGGTCTTGCCGTTCAGGCTGACCGCAGCGCCCCCTGCGACGACCAGCGCAGCCAACCACAGGATCACGACCAGCCGTCGACGACTGCACACCCATTGGCCAAGGCGGTAGAGCACTGACGACACGGCGGCCTCCTGTCGGTGGAACCCGACCGAGCCTAACATCGAAACGGAATAGGTCATTCCGGTATAGCCTTGGAGCAGTCCGGTTGACAGCCCTGGGCCGTCCGAACCGGCCGGGTCCTGCGCCGAGATCCGTACGCCGTGTCACGAAAGGGAAGCTTGTGGTCACCAACCCGCAGCCCCACGACGATGCCGGCGAACTCCCGTTGCGCCGTGACGCGGCACGCAACCGGGAACGGTTGCTGGCCGCCGCGGCCGAAGTGTTCGCGGAGTCCGGCGCCACCGCCTCCCTCAAAGACGTGGCCGATCGGGCCGGGCTCGGGGTCGGCACCGTCTACCGGCACATGCCGGATAAGGACGCAGTCATCGTGGCCTTGCTGCACCCGCAGTTGGAGCAATTGCTGAGGTTTGCGCAGGAGGCGCTGAGCGGCCCGCCATCCTTTGAGACCTTCGCTCGCCTGATCCGGCGCATCATCGAGGCGATGGCCGGTAGCAAGGCGTTGTCCGAGATCATCTTGTACCAGCACGAGCTGCCCGAGGCGTTACGCGGGCCCGTCGACCGAGTACTTGGTCGGTGCGGGGAGGTGATGGAACGCGCCCAACAGGTCGGCGCGGTCCGGCAGGACCTGAGCATCGGCGACCTGGTGGTCTGCTTCACCGGAGCACACGCCGCCGAGACCACGTTCGCCGAGCACGGCGCGGGCACCAGCCGCCGACTGCTGGCACTGATGCTCGACGGGATGCGGGTCAGCCGGGATGCACCGACCCCGCTCCCGGAGCCCACCTTCGTCCTCCCGGATCTGATGGACGTCTCGCGTTCCGGATGTTCGGCAACAGATCTCACCCGGTGATGGGCCGCGGGGCCTCTCCTTAGCCAGCGCCGAGAGCCTGCTTGACGGGGTCCATCGCGAAGTACAGCACGAACAGCAAGCTCACCACCCACATCAGCGGATGCACAGCCCGGGCCCGTCCCCGGGCAACCTTGATCACGACATAGGCGACGAAACCGGCACCGATACCAGCGGTGATCGAGTATGAAAACGGCATCAGCACGATCGTCAGAAAGGCTGGGATGGCGATTTCGACGTCATGCCAGTCGATGCTGCCGACCTGTTGCATCATCAAGAATCCGACCACCACCAGGGCTGGCGTGGCCGCTTCGTACGGCACTACCTGCACCAACGGCGCGATGAACATCGCCATCAAGAACAGCAGCCCGGTCACAACCGAGGCGAGCCCGGTCCGGGCACCCTCGCCGACACCCGAGGCGGACTCGATGAACGACGTATTCGAGCTCACGCTGGCCGCGCCGCCGGCGATCGCTGCCACCGAGTCGACGACCAGGATGCGTTCGGTATTCGGGGGGTTGCCATCCTCATCCAGCAGTCCCGCTTCGCCACCGATGGCGACCATCGTGCCCATCGTGTCGAAGAAATCGGCCAGCATCAGGGTGAACACCAGCAGGCACGCCGACACCACACCGATCCGGGAAAACGATCCGAACAGGCTGAACTGTCCCAGCAGCCCGAGGTCGGGGGCATCGAACACCTTGGACGGCAGGGCCGGCACGTTAAGCCCCCAGCCGGTGGGGTTGGCCATCGTGTCTCCGGCGTACATCGGCCCGATCTTTGCGATCGCCTCGACCGCGATGGCCAGCAGCGTGGTGCCGATGATGCCGATCAGAATGGCGCCCCGCACGTGCCGCACCATCATCACGATGATCGCCATCAGTCCGATGACGAAGACCAGCGTGGGCCAACCCGCCAGGAAGCCGCCCACTCCCAGCTCAACCGGGGTCGACGGCGCCTTGCGGACCACGCCCGCGTCGTACAGCCCGACAAGGGTGATGAACAGCCCGATCCCGACACTGATGGCGGTCTTGAGTTGAGCCGGGATGGCGTGAAACACCGCTGTCCGGAATCCGGTCAGCACCAGGATCAAGATGATGATGCCTTCGAGAACGATCAGCCCCATGGCGTCGGCCCAGGTCATCTGCGGCAGTTTGGCGATCCCGTAGGCGACGAATGCGTTCAGGCCCAAACCAGCGGCCAGGGCCAGTGGGAAGTTCGCGACCAAGCCCATCAGGATGGTCATCACCCCGGCAACCAGGGCTGTCGCGGCCGCCACCAGCAACATGGCGCGCTGCGCGTCGCCACCGCCCAGGAAGGCGCCGGTCGAGTCGGCTTGGGTGCCGATGATGATGGGATTGAGCACCACGATGTACGCCATCGTGAAGAAGGTGGCCAGCCCGCCTCGGACCTCCCGACCTACGCTGGACCCACGCTCGGTGATCCGGAAGTAGCCGTCCAACTTGTTCTTGGCAGACACCGGCGCAGCCGGGGCAGACGTGGACATGCGCTCACCCTAGTTGACCGATTCCAGGGCGTCCGACAGCGTGAAAAGGTCGGCTATCGCTGCGCGGGTTCGGATGCTTCAGACACCGGCGAGCCCTGTGCCCGGTCGGGGTCAAGCAGGTCGTAGGCCAGGTCGTTGACCAGCGGCCCGGGGACCGGGGTCGCGGCAGCCGCTGCGACGTCGGTTTCGCTGTGGGCCCCACAGCCGTGATCCAGACTGACGACCAAACCGTCCGATGGAGACCACTCGTTCGCGCAGACCCCGAACAGGGTCCGCAACGCGCCCGCCATGGGAAGGAAGTAACCGCACGTCGTGCATCGGGCTCGCGCCTTCTCGGCACTCTCGGCCAGCGGGCCGTGGCGGCCGTCGTACCAGCGCTGCGCTGCCTCGCTTCGGCCTTCGGCGGAGAGCACCCGGGCCCGCCCAAGGCCGAGCTCCCACAGCGCCACCTGGTCGATGTCTTCATCGCCGGTGGCCTCAAAACCCGCCACCAGCCGAGGATCGTCTTCGCGGTAGGGCAGCACGTCGGCGGCGCCGAGGTCTCCTGGGGCCAGCCGCTGGGCATACGGCACCCATTGCGGAGGCAGCAGCGCGCCCTCACCGGGCAGGAGGTGGGTCTCGCAGACGGTCACTTTTCGACTGCGCGGGATCCGCGCCACGGTCACGGCCCAGGTCCAACCCCGGTAGGCACGCGCGGTGCACACGAAACGGTGGGTGCCGATCCGCTCGTCGTCCATGACCATCCCGAGGTGCTCACCGACGGTACCTGCTTCGGCGATCCCCTCGGCGGCTTCGCGCGCCACGTCGACGGCCTGGGCGAGTTGGGTGTCCTTACGCACAGTGCTCACCGACCCATCATGCCTGGCCCGCTGCGACGTCTTTCACCCGTGGTCAGGAACCGCCATCGAAGTTGTCGGCCACGGCACGGAGCAGGGCGGCTACCTTTGTCGCCTCCCGCTTGTCCGGATAGTGGCCACGCTGGAGGCGCGTCGACATCCCGTCGAGCAGCTTGATCACGTCCTCGACGATGACGACCAGCTCCCCGGCCGGCATGCGGTGCTTCACGTGTTGGGCCTCGGCGACCGATGGCGGCGCCTCGAGCAGCGTCAGGTGCATGGCCTGCACCCCCCGGCGGCCTTGGGCCACGCTGTACTCGACGCGGGCCCCGGGCTTGAGTTGGGTCACCCCAGCCGGCAACGAGTTGGCGTGCAAGAAGACGTCCTGACCGTCGTCGCCGGATACAAACCCGAATCCCTTGTCGACGTCGAAAAACTTGACTTTGCCCGTGGGCACCGCACACCTCGCTCGTTTACTGCGCGCCCGACCCGGCGCGCCGTAATCACCCAGGCTAGTCCCTGGTGACAGGCCCACCAAGGAAATCCCGGACGATCGTCCGCGAACCACGAGCCATCACGACAAGTCACCTGGTGATCAGCCCGGAGTCGGAGCCGGCTGGCGCCGTACGGTGGACCCGTGCCGCAGCCTGCACCAGGGTGGACCCCATCGGTCCGTAGCCTGGCCGACGATCTTCGCCGGCGTACCGCCGCCGAGATCGCGCAGCTGCTGACGGCGCGTCCAGACTTGATCCGGCCTCCGGTGGCGGACCTGAGCGCGCTGGCCGCACGAGCTTGCACCCGCGCGGCAGTATTCCGAGCATTGGACCGTCTTGACGCGGGCCGCCTGCGAGTGTTTCAGGCGTTGGCGCTGTCGGGCGACCCCGTGGCCGTCGAGGCGGCAGCAGCGATGGCCGGCACCACAGCGCAGCGGGTCCAGGTCGACCTCGAACACTTTTGGCGAGATGCCCTCGCCTGGCGCTCGCCCTCCGGATGGCACCTGGTCCGGCAGACGATCGAGGCGCTGGGACCGTACCCGGCGGGGTTGGCTCCGGCACACCCGGACGACGCTGCGCTCGCTGACCGGGTCACAGCGCAGGCCCTGGAGACTGCGCTGGCAGCCGCACCCTCGCCGGCTCGGACCATCGTGGACCGACTGGTGTGGGGCCCACCGACGGCGATCGCCAAACCAGCCGGGCAGGCGGCGGCGGCGGTCGATCACCTCCTGCGGGCGGGTCTCTTGCGCAGCACCGACGTCCCCGGCCAGGTCATGCTGCCGCGGCCGGTGGCCCTGGCGTTGCGCGGTGGCGTGCTGTCCGCCGACGACGGAATCAACGAACCGGTCCCGACCCAAACCCAGGTGGGCCCCGCTGACGTCGCGGCCGGCGCGGGGACCGCCGCTTCCGCGCTGCTGGACCAAATGGACGAACTGGCGCAGGCCTGGGGCGCTCAACCGCCTCGGGTCCTGCGCTCGGGAGGCGTGGGTGTGCGGGACCTGCGCGCGATGGCCGGCGCGCTCGATTTGCCCAACCCGCAGGCCGCGTTCCTCGCCGAACTGGCATATGCAGCAGCTCTGCTCGACGACGACGGCGAACTGGAACCGGTGTGGGCCCCAACCCCGGCGTACGACGAATGGCAGGCTCTACCATCGGCGCGACGCTGGCTGGTCTTGACCCGGGCCTGGCTCGGCTCGGGACGGGCAGCCCACCTGGTCGGCCGGCGCGAGGACCCGGCGGTCCAGGCGGTCCAGACCGGCGACGCGCCTACCCGAGCGACGCCGTCCCCGGCGGTCAACGCGCTCTCCGAAGACGTCTCGTGGCCGCCCGTCCGGGCCCTGCGCGCAGAGCTGCTCGCTGATCTTGACGCCGTACCGCCGGACGCCGCGGCCGACCCCGAGGGGCTGGTGGCCCGAGTGCTGTGGCGACACCCTTTACGCAACGCCGAGCCACTCGCGCAGGCGGCGCGGGCGGTCCTCGCCGAGGCGGGGTGGCTCGGTCTGACCTACGCCGGAGCGTTGGCGCCGCCAGGCCGCGCGCTGCAAGCGTCCTCGAATGAGCCGGACACAGCGCCGAGCATCCCTGGGGCCGGGCTGAAGCTGTCCCAATCCGTGGAATCGGTGGTGGAGTCGATTGTCGGTGAGCACCTGCCGGTGCCGATCGAGCGAGTCCTGTTTCAAGCGGACCTGACCGCGGTTGCTCCGGGACGTCTCGAGGGGCCGGCGGCCCGCTTCCTGCGGCTGGCGGCCGACGTGGAGTCTCGCGGGGGCGCCACGGTGTACCGCTTCTCCCCGCACTCATTGCGGCGGTGCCTGGACGCCGGATGGTCAGCCGACCAGGTGCTGTCTGCGTTGACCGACCTGGCCGGCGGCCCGGGTCAGGAGATTCCACAGCCGCTGGCGTATTTGGTCACCGACACCGCGCGGCGCCATGGGCTGATCCGGGTGGGTGTCACCGCGACCTACCTGCGCAGCGACGACGCGGTTGGACTCGATGAAGTGCTCGCCGACCGAGGATTGTCAGCGTTGCGGTTGCGCCGATTGGCCCCCGGCGTGGCGGTCAGCCCAAGTGCCGTGACCACGGTGCTATCCATGTTGCGCACGCATGGATACAGTCCGGTCGCTGAAGACGGCGAGGGAGCGGTGGTGTCCGCTCCCCAGCACCATCGCCGGGCCTCGGGCCGTCGTCGCCCGAGCGGATACGTCGGATCCGGCGCACCGTCTGGTACAACGGCCGAGGCCGACAGCGCGACTCGGGCGGACACCCGCCCGACTGATCCCGTCCTGGCGGTGCGGGTGGCCAGCGAACTGATCGCGGCCGAATCAACCCGGGAACTCTCGCTCGGGGCAGCGCGCGCGGCGCACGAGGCGGCCGACGTCCCCTCGTGCGACCCCGCCCTGACGCAGGTGGTGCTGCGTGATGCGGTTGCGGAACGCCGGCCGGTGCAGATCGGGGTGAGTGACGCCAGCGGCCGGGTGCGAGCCGTCAACATCGTCCCCGAACGCGTGTCCGGCGGCCGACTGGACGCTACCGACCCGAAAGGCGCCCGGTTGACGTTCTCACTGGCCCGGCTCACCGGGGCCCGGCCCTTGTGAACGTCGCTGTGAACGTCGTCGTCAGTGGGCTGCCCGGCGCGTTGCGCACACCGGTGCTGGCCTGCGGCGAGAGCAGACGTTTAGCCTGGTGAGGTGGCACGGCTTGCAACAACGACCTTCGATACGCTCCACCCGCGTCGACTGGCCGAATTCTGGTCGGTCGTCATCGACCAACCGATTGCCTACGACATGGGCCGGTACGTCGTCCTTCACGGGACGCCGAGTCTGGCGTTTCATTACGTTCCAGATCCCACGCCCGGCAAGAACCGACTGCACGTCGATCTGTTCACCGATGACTCCACAGGCGAGATCGATCGGCTCTTGGATATCGGCGCGACGCTCGTCTCATCGGTGGTCCAGTCGGGCGCCAGTTGGACGGTGTTGGCCGATCCCGATGGCAACCAGTTCTGCCTGGTCGACCACGCGGACCCCGAGCAGTGGCAGCGGTGCGACCTCGACGAAGAGGTAGACGTGGGAGTGAACGTGGGCTTGGCCGTGGGCTTGGACAAGGCCGACGTCCACGGTTCACCAGATCCGAACCCGGTCCTGCTCCGGTAGCCACAGCCGGTCGCCCGGTCGCACATCGAACGCGTCGTAGAACTCGATGAGGTTGCGCACGATGTTCGCCCGGAATTCGGCGGGGGCGTGCGGGTCGATGGCGAGCAGTCGGCGGGCCTCTTCCGGACGGGTCTGCATTCGCCACACCCGGGCCCACCCGAAGAACAAACGCTGCCAACCGGTCAGACCCTCCAATTCGGGAGCCGTTCCATCGCCCAAGGACAGCCGGTAGGCAAGATGGGCGACAGTCAGTCCGCCCAGGTCGCCGATGTTCTCCCCGACCGTCAGCGCCCCGTTGACCCGGTCAGCGTCACCGTCAGCCGATTGCGCCGGCGGCCCGTTTTCGTCTGCTTCGCGACCTTCGAGTCCGGTTTCCAGCAGCCGGGGACGGAGCGCGTCGTACTGGGCGATCAATTTCGCCGCCAGGGCATCGAAGGCAGCCCGGTCCGCAGCCGTCCACCAATCGCAAAGGTTTCCGTGGCCGTCGTAACTGCTGCCTTGGTCGTCGAACCCGTGCCCGATCTCGTGCCCGATGACTGCTCCGATCCCGCCGTAGTTCACCGCATCGTCGGCCTCGAGGTCGAAGAACGGCGGCTGCAGGATCCCAGCGGGGAACACGATCTCGTTCATGCCGCGGTTGTAGTACGCGTTCACGGTCTGCGGCGACATCAGCCACTCAGTCCGGTCGATCGGACCGCCGAGCTTGGCCCAGTCCCGATCGGTCTCGAACGCACAGCCTCGACGGACATTGCCGACCAGGTCGTCTGCCTGCATCGCCAAACCGGCGTAGTCCCGCCAGCGATCCGGGTAGCCAATCTTTGCGGTGAACAAGTCGAGCTTGGTCAGCGCCTTCTCCCGGGTCGCCGGGCCCATCCAGGTCAACGCGGCGATGTCCTTCCGGTAGGCCTCGGTGAGGTGGCCGACCAACGTCGTCATCCGCTCTTTGGCCTGCGGCGGGAAGTGCGCCTCGACGTATAACCGTCCGGCGGCCTCCCCGACCAGTTCATCGACGAGCTTGATGGCCCGCTTCCAACGGTCTCGTTGGGCCGGTGCGCCGGTCAGGATGCGCAGGTGGAAGTCGAAGTGCTCGGCAACCAAGGGCGCGTGCAGGTACGGCGCGTAGGCGCCGACGACGCCGGCCCGGGCCCAGGACCGCCAGGTTTGCAACGGGACGTCGCTGGCCGCTGACGACAGCGCCCGCAGATAACTGGGCTGGCGGACCACCAGTTCGTCGAACGCGTCAGCCGGAGCACCCAGCGCTTCGCGCCACAGCCGCCAGGGCACTGCGGGGGCGAGGTCTTCGAGCGCGCCCAGCGTCATCTTGGTGTAGGACTTCACCGAGTCTCGAGCCGCTACCCGGTCCCAGTGCCCGCTGGCCAACCGGGTCTCCAGCGCCAGGACGGCCGCGGCCTCAGCTCCGGGGTCAGCGCTCCCGATCAGGGCGAAGACATTGCGCAGGTGTGCGGCGTACTTCTGGAGCACGTCGGCGTGGGCGCTGTCGTGGTAGTAGGACTCGTCGGGCAGACCCAGTCCGCTTTGTTGCAGATACACGATGTACTGGTCGGAGGCGCGATCATCGGTAGCGACCCACGCCCCGACCGCCCCGCCGATGCCCTCACGCTGCATCCGGCCCAGTTCGGACCACAAGGCTCGAACGTCCTGCGCGGCCTCGATCCGGCCCAGATCGGCCTCGACGGGGGCGAGGCCGAGCGCGTCGCAGCGGGCCTCTTGCAGCATCGACGCGTAGAGGGCACCGACCATGTCGCGCAGCCCGTCGACGTCGTTGGGTCCGGCGGCGACGCCGGGCTCACCCGGTGGACCTTGCGGACGGTCCCTGGCGGCGGACTCCAACAGTTCCCGCAGTTGGGCCTCGGCGCGTTCGGCGACCATGTCGAACGCGCCGTACCGGCCGCGATCGGCCGGGATCGGGGTGGCCTCGATCCACCGCTGGTTGACGTGACCGAACAGATCGTCTTGTGGGCGGATATTGCCGGCCAGTTCATTCGCTCGCAACCCGGCGGCGCGGGGGGCATTCATCGGCATCTCAGGCCGCCGACAGAGCGCGCACGACCCGGGAAGAAGACGGCCGACCGAGCTGCTGCGCCATCCACGCGCTGGTCGCCACCAGCTTGGTCAGGTCAACCCCGGTCTGCACGCCCATGCCGTCCAACGCCCAGATGACATCCTCAGTGGCCAGATTCCCGGTGGCGCTCTTGGCGTACGGACAGCCGCCGAGGCCACCGGCGGAGGCATCGACGACGCTGATCCCGTGGCGAACGGCGGCGAGCGTGTTCGAGAGTGCTTGGCCGTACGTGTCGTGGAAGTGCACAGCGATCCGGGACAAGTCGATCCCGCCGTCCAGGAGCGCGTCGATCAGCCGTTCGACGTGACCAGGGGTAGCCACCCCGATGGTGTCGCCCAAGCTCAGCTCGTCGCAGCCCAGGTCCATCATCGCGCGGGCCACGTCGACGACCTGACCGAGGGGGACATCGCCTTCCCAAGGGTCGCCGAAGCACATGGATACGTACGCGCGGACCCACGCGCCGGCGTCCTTGGCTCGGGCCACCACCGGGGCGAACATCGCCAGCGACTGCGCGATCGTCCGGTTCAGATTCTTACTGGCGAAGGTCTCGGTGGCGCTGCCGAAGATGGCAATGCTGGTGACGCCGAGCGCCAGCGCCCGCTCCAGACCCTTCTCGTTCGGGCAGAGCACCGGGCGGTCCCGGCCCAGTCCCTGCGGGCCGAGCAGCGTGATGAGTTCCTCGGCGTCGGCCAGCTGCGGCACCCACTTCGGCGAGACGAACGACGTCACCTCGATGGTGCGCAGTCCCGCGTCGAGGAGCCGTCGGACGAACTCGGCCTTGACCTGCACCGGGACGACGGTGGACTCGTTTTGCAGACCGTCACGCACCCCCACCTCATAGATCCGGATCTGCTGCGGGATCCCCGAAGCCGGTTCGAGTTGGGGCAGGCGCATAACGGACTCCTGTCGGTGTGAGCTTGCCTCCCATCATCACCCACCCAGCTACGCGCAAACGTGTTGCCGAACACCAGATAGGCGTTCGACCCAGCGCTGACCAGTCAGGAGAGGAGAGGACTGGAACATGGGCGTACATCGGTGGCAGCCGCAGGCCCCGGGAATGGGGACACGTCTGGACGGCGTTGAAGACGAAACCATGCCTGACGGACCCTTGATCGTTCAATCGGACAAATCGGTGCTGCTCGAAGTCGATCATCCCGATTCCGCCGCAGCCCGCAGAGCCATCGCCCCGTTCGCCGAACTTGAACGCGCACCCGAGCACATCCACACGTATCGGGTCACCCCGCTGGGATTGTGGAACGCGCGGGCCGCCGGTCACGATGCCGAGCAGGTCATCGACGCGCTGATCAGCCACAGCCGGTACGCCGTGCCGCACGCACTGCTCGTGGACATCGCCGACACCATGGACCGGTACGGTCGGCTGACCCTTCGCAAACGCTCCGCAGCGGCGCCGCTCAGTGCCCAGACCGACGGATCCGAGAGCCGCCAAGACGCTCTCGTGCTCACCAGCAGCGACCGGCCGGTCTTTGAAGAGGTGCTGCGCAGCAAGCGGATCCAGCCGCTGCTGGGCGAGCGCATCGACGAGCTCACCGTCGCCGTCCACCCCAGCGAACGTGGCCGGCTCAAGCAGGAACTGCTCAAGGTCGGCTGGCCTGCCGAAGACGAAGCCGGTTACGTCGACGGCGAGGCACACCCGATCGAGCTGCACCGAGATGGTTGGACACTGCGCCCATACCAGGAGCAGGCGGTCGAGGGGTTCTGGCACGGCGGGTCCGGCGTCGTGGTCCTGCCCTGCGGCTCGGGAAAGACCCTGGTCGGCGCGGCGGCGATGGCGCGCTCCCAAACCACCGCCCTGGTGCTGGTGACCAACACCGTCGCCGCCCGGCAGTGGCGCGACGAACTGCTGGCTCGCACCTCGCTGACCGAAGACGAGGTCGGCGAATACTCCGGATCCCGCAAAGAAATTCGGCCGGTGACCATTGCGACGTACCAAGTGCTGACCACGAAACGCCGGGGCGTGTACGCCCACCTGGACCTCTTCGACGCCCGCGACTGGGGTCTGATCGTGTATGACGAGGTGCATCTGCTCCCAGCCCCGGTGTTCCGGATGACGGCCGATCTGCAGGCTCGGCGCCGGCTCGGACTGACGGCCACGCTGGTCCGTGAGGACGGCCGGGAGCAGGACGTATTCAGCCTGATCGGCCCGAAACGGTATGACGCCCCATGGAAAGACCTTGAAGCGCAGGGCTACATCGCGCCGGCAGAATGCACCGAGATCCGGGTCAGCCTGCCCGATGGGTACCGGATGGCGTACGCCACCGCCGAACCCGACGAGCGGTACCGCCTGGCCTCCTGCGCGCCCGCGAAAGAAGCCGTCGTGGAGACGTTGGTCCGCCGCCACGAGGGCGAGCGTGTGCTGGTCATCGGCCAGTACCTGGATCAGCTCGACACACTGGCGGAACGCTTGAACGCCGAACTGATCACTGGGCAGACCAGCGTCGCGGCCCGGCAGCGGCTGTTCGAAGCATTCCGGACCGGTGAGCTGACCCGCTTGGTGGTTTCCAAGGTGGCCAACTTCTCCATCGATCTGCCCGAAGCCGGCGTGGCCATCCAGGTCAGTGGCACCTTCGGGTCTCGTCAGGAGGAGGCGCAACGCCTTGGGCGAGTGCTGCGTCCCAAACGGGACGGCCGGGCGGCGCACTTCTACACGGTGGTCGCCCGAGACACCGTCGACGCCGAGTTCGCCGCCCACCGCCAACGATTCTTGGCCGAGCAGGGCTACGCCTACCGAATCGTGGACGCCGACGACCTGTGACCCTGCGCCAACCGAGGCGGTAGCCCAGCATCGCGCGACTGAGTTGCCAGTGGAATTCCCCTCGCGGGGATTCCGCCAAGGGGACAGCATCCCTAGGGTGTGCACGTCGAATGAATTCGGGGTGCCCAGGCGTCCCGTCACTCAGGGGAGTTCGCGTGACGTCTGTATCTCGGCGGCGCTTGGCCGCAAGCCTGGCGATCGCTCTGCCAGCCACCCTCATGCCGGTTGTCGTGGCCGAAGCAGCCGACGTCGCTGCCACGTCGAGCACGGCCAGCACCGCCAGCACGGTCAGCACGGCCAGCACGGCACCGGCACACCGCGCCAAGCCCGGCGTCTGGCGTTGGCGTGACTACGTGCGTCAGCAGGCGGTCTGGAATACCTCGACGTGCAGCGCCGCGACGCTGGCCGCCGCCAAGGCGGTCTTGCCCGCCAAGTCCGGCTTGCGGGTGCAGTGCGCCGTTATCAGTACGCCGCTGAGCTGGTCAGACCTGTCCAAGGGCTCGATGAAACTCGGCATCACCCGACTTGTGCCGGCCCCAGCCGCCAGCACCAAGAGCAGCAGCGCCAAGAGCAGCAGCGCGAGCCGCACCCACACCCAGCGACGGCTGTTGCTGGTCAACCCTGGCGGCCCCGGCGGCGAGGCTGGACCGCTGGTCGCCACGATGGTGGCCAAGCCGGCCCTGCTCACCACCCATCAGGTGGTCGGCGTCGACCCGCGCGGTACCGGACTGAGCACCGCGCTGCAATGCGCGCCGCAGACGTACACCGTCCCAGACCCCCGGGTGAACCCGGCCAAGGTCTGGACCGCGACGGCTGCCTCGATGAAGGCGTTCGTGACCGGCTGCGTCAAGACGCAAGGCAAATACCTACCGCACATCACCACCAGGAACACCGTGCACGACATGGACTTTGCCCGTCGACTGCTGGGCTACCAGAGCACGGACTGGTACGGCGTGTCGGCCGGCACCTGGATGGGCGCATGGTTCGCTCAACTGCACCCCAAAACGATCGGGCGGGTGGTCCTGGACGCGAACACACAGTTCACCGCCGATTGGCAAACCAGCTTCGCGTCCTTCCCGATGGGCTTCACCCGGCGTTACACCGATCAGTTCCTGCCGTGGACGGCCCGAGCCAACGCGACGTACAAGCTGGGCGGTACGGCAAGCGCGGTCCGGGCGACGTACGAGAAGATCCGCGCGGCGGCGGGCAAGGGCAAGGTGAAGGACTTGGTACCGGTAACGCTCGACCTACTGACGGCCACGATGCTGTACCAGGACCAAGCGTTCCCGGTGTGGGCCGGCTTGCTCTCTGACATCAACGCCCAGCTGGCCACGAAGGGCTCAGCCGTCCCGAAGATCCCTGCGCAGCTGCTGCAGCAGACATCGGACGTCTCCAGCCTGGTCGTCCGAACGGCGATCCTGTGCAACGACACGTCCTGGCCGCGCGGTGAAGCGTCGTACCGCAAGGTCTTCTTGAAGAACACCGCGAAGAACCCCATGTTCGCGTACGTGCACACCTCCTTCACGGGCGTGTGCGCCTACTGGCCCTACCCGGCTGCACCGGCGCCCACGATCGACGGGTCTGGGACACCGATGATGCTGATGGTGCAGACCGAACTCGACCCGGCAACGCCGCTGGAGGGCGCACGCAAGGCGCATGCCGCGAACCGGTCGACGCGGCTGCTGTTCGTGGACAACCAAGGCAGCCACGGCGGGTTCTTGACCAAGAACCCGTGCGTCGACAAGACGGTCACGGCGTACCTAGGTCACGGCACACTGCCGCATCAAGACACGACCTGCGCCGGCATCCCGCTGCCCGGCGAAAAGAAGGTGTACGAGGTCAGCACGGGCTGAGTCACGCAGTCACACCGCTTCCCTGGCACAGGTACTCCAGAGGACGTTCAGCGAACACTCAGCCAACCACGTGAGGGTGTGAACATGCGCGCTCCGACCACGCCCGAAGCCCGCCTGCTCGTCGTTGAGGATGAACCGAACATCCGGGAGTTGCTCGCGACCTCGCTTCGGTTCGCCGGCTTCGAGGTCCACACCGCAGCCGATGGCGCCGGTGCGGTCAGGTTGGCCGAAAAGGAACACCCCGACCTCGTCGTGCTGGACATCATGCTGCCCGACCTGGACGGGTTCGAGGTGACCCGGCGCCTCCGAGAGGATGGCCGGCACATGCCGATCGTCTTTGTCACGGCCCGGGACTCGGTCGAGGACAAGGTCAAAGGTCTGACCGTGGGCGGCGACGACTACGTGACCAAACCGTTCAGCTTGGAGGAAGTGGTCGCCCGGATCCGGGCCGTGCTGCGCCGCACCCGCGGCGATGTCAGCGACGACGCGGTGCTGCGATTCCACGACTTGGAGCTGAATGAGGACTCTCACGAGGTACGCCGCGGCAAGCGGACCATCGACGTCTCCCCCACCGAATTCAAGCTGCTGCGCTACCTGCTGCTGAACCCCAATCGCGTGTTGTCCAAGGCCCAGATCCTGGATCACGTCTGGGACTACGACTTCCGCGGCGAAGCCGGCATCGTCGAGTCGTATATCTCCTACCTGCGCCGCAAGATCGACGTCGACGCCCCCTCGCTGATCCACACCCGCCGCGGCGTCGGCTACGTGCTGCGGCTCCCCCCTGAGTCCGCGTGAACGTCCGGCACCCGCTGGCCCGCCCGCCGGAGCCGCCGTGACCACGAGTCCCCCGGGAGTACGGACCCGCATCCGCCACCGGTTCGTCGCGATCGTCGACCGCGTCACCGACCCATTACACTCCTGGCCGCTTCGTTGGCGGCTGATCACCATCCTGGTCGTGCTGGTCTTCACGTCGTCATTGGCCACGAACATGGTCACGTCGGCGCTACTGCGCAACTACCTCCTGGACCGCACCCGAGTGGAACTGGCCACCGCGGCGGCACCAGCGGCGCTCGAAGCGGTCCGCGAGCTGCGCTGGCAAAGCGAAGCCGGCCTGCCCAGCAACTACGCCGTCTTGTTCATGCTGCGAAACGGCACCGTTCGTGAGGTCCCGGCCGTCGACGAGCGGTTTCATCCCGACATCCCCTTCCTGCCCGAGACCGACCCGGCGGTGAAGTCCGGCGACCCGTTCATCGTGGGGTCCACCATCGGCGAGGCCCGCTGGATGGTGGTCGCGGGTGCGCTCGAGGACAACCAGGGGACGTACGCAGTCGCGGCGTCACTGTCGGGAGTCGAGGAGACGGTCGCTCAGGTGCGCCTGCTCAGCACGGTGATCGGTCTGCTCGTGCTGTCCGCTTGCGCGCTGCTCGGCTGGTTCGGCATCGCCCGGGCGTTCCGGCCGCTGCAGACGATCGAAGACACTGCGGCTGGGATCGCCTCCGGCGACCTGTCCCGGCGGATTCCCGAGTTCGCGGCCCACGATGAGGTCGCCAGCCTCTCGGGGTCGCTCAACGCGATGCTGTCGCAGCTCGAGACGTCGTTCGCGATGCGTGAGGCGTCGCAGGAGCGGATGCGTCAGTTCGTGACCAATGCCTCGCACGAGCTGCGCACACCGTTGGCCACCATCCGCGGGTACGCCGAGCTCTACCGGCAGGGGGCTGCAGCCAGCCCAGCGCAGACCGCCAACGCGATGCGCCGGATCGAACTCGAAGCGACTCGCATGAGCGCGTTGGTCGAGGACTTGCTGACGCTGGCCCGCCTGGACAACCGTCGTCCGCTGGCCCTGGGCGAAGTGGATCTGACGGTGCTGGCCAGTGATGCGGTCCAGGACGCCCGGGTGCGAGAGCCGGGCCGGGCGATGCGGCTGCGCGGCTTGGACGGGCAGCCGATCGGTCCGACGCTGGTCCCAGGCGATGAGGACAGGCTGCGCCAGGTGGTCACCAATCTGGTGGCCAACGCACTGCAACACACCCCCGCGGGAACCCCGATCGAGGTGGAGGTTGGCCGGCGTGGCGACCTGACCGCTCGACTGGTTGTCCGTGATCATGGCGAAGGCATCGAGGAGGCTCTGGTCGGCAAGGTGTTCGAGCGCTTTTTCCGCCTCGATCCGGCGCGCGGTCGCGACGACGGGGCCAGTACCGGCCTGGGGCTGGCCATCGTGGCGGCCATCGTCGACGCCCACGAAGGCCGCGTCGGCCTTGCCCCGACCCCCGGAGGCGGTGCCAGTTTCGTCGTCGACCTGCCGCGCCTGGAGCCCCCCGAAGAACCACCCGAGTCCCCGATCGACGATGCCGATGCCGATGCCGATGCCGCTGATGTATCCGACGATCCCGGCGAGGGCGACGTACCCCTCGGCGTACCGGTGCAGCACCAGATGCACAGCCGGCGTCCAGCCGGCACCGAGACTGCCTCACAGCAGTCGTGGTCAACTGGCGACAAGTTCACCCCTGGAGGAGACCGATGAAGAACCCCCTAAGTCGCCGGCGTCCCGACCGGTCGCAACACGCCTCGTTCGAACCGTCGGCCTCCCCGCAGGACCCAGCGCCCACCTGGTACGGCAGCGACCCCACCGGGCCTCAGCCGATCACTGCTCCGCACGGCGTACGGTTCGGCGACCAACCTCCGTTGGAAACGGCGGATCAGGCTGACCCGGGCGCTACGACTCCCCAGACGCCTCGCCGCGGCGGGCCGCGCGGCCCCCACCGACGGCTGCTTGAGCTGGCCACCGTGGGCGCGGCGGCCGCCCTCTTGGCCAGTGGATGCACTCTCGCAGCAACTCAAGACCCGGCGTCGGCGACGGACACGCTGGGGTCGACGACCACGACCCAGCAGGACAAGGCCGAGAGCCCGCGGCCGGTCGTACAGGCCGACGCCAAGGCCCCCGATTGGGTGGCCGTGGCCAAAAGCGTCTCCCCAAGCGTCGTGGCGATCACCATCAACACCGGCGGGCGGCCGGTGGGGCAGGGCTCCGGAGTGATCCTGGACAAGGACGGCCGGATCATCACGAACAATCACGTAGCGAATGCTGGGGGCAACGCTGGGGCCGGGCCCAGCCTCAGCGTCACCCTGGACGACAAGAGGACCTACGACGCCCAGATCGTCGGCACGGATCCGGCCACCGACCTGGCCGTCATCCAACTGAAGAACCCCCCAGGCGACCTACGACCCATCGCGCTGGGCAATTCGAACGACCTTCAGGTCGGCGAGCCGGTCATGGCGGTCGGCAACCCCCTAGGCCTGGCCGGGACCGTCACCACTGGCATCGTCAGCGCCCTCAACCGGCCGGTCGTCACCCAGCAGGATCAAGGGTCCGCTGGGATGAACCCCTCCCGCAGCGGGGAGAAGGTCGTCACCAACGCTGTTCAAACCAGCGCGGCGATCAACCCTGGCAACAGCGGTGGTGCTCTGGTGAACACCTCGGGCCAGCTGATCGGCATCAACTCGGCAATCGCTTCGACCGAAGGCAGCTCGGGCAATATCGGTATCGGTTTCGCCATCCCGGTCAATGAGGCCAAGAACGTGGCCGACCAGCTCATTGCCACCGGGCGGGCGAGCCATCCCCGGCTGGGAGTAGGGACCGCAACGGCGTTCGTGCAGGAGGGTGAGGCCAAGCGCGCGGCAGCCGGCGTCTCTCAGGTCGTCCCGGGCAGCGTCGCGGCGAAGGCGGGCCTGAAGGTCGGGGACGCGGTCGTCGCGGTCGACGGTGAGGCGGTTGACACCGCGGATGCGTTGGTGGCTCAGATCCGGGAGCGCTCAGTCGGCGATGTCGTGACCCTGACGATCGTGCGCGATGGCCAACGCCAGGACATCCGGATGACCTTGGACCAGCCGGTCAAATAATCTCCTCGCACCGGCTGTCCACACCGGCTGGGGGACGCGGCGTGTCTGGATGGCCGGTGCATGGTGGGCTGCGGCGCCCCGCAGCCCACCTAACGTTGCCGGCTACACCAACCGCGCGAAAGGTCCCACAACGATGAGCACGCAGTTCCAGGTCGACACCCAGGCGATCGCTACCGGCGCGGCCGACGTCCAGCGCATCTCCGGCACCATCGAGACTGAGGTCGCTGCCATGATGGCCCGGCTCACTGCCCTCGAGGCGGCGTGGCGGGGCAGTGCGTCGGCCGGCTTTCAGGGATGCATGGGCCAATGGGCTCTGACGGCCCGCCAGGTCCGCGCCACGCTGGACCAGATTCAACAGGCGCTGGCCACCGCCGGCCACGAATACGCCTCTGTGGAGGCCGCGAACGCCTCGATGTTTCGCGCCCATTGACCCGCCCTGACCTGCGCAGCGGTCGGGCGGGGTGACCGGGACCACGTCCGCTGGACTGGTGTGCCCAGTCCTACGCACCGTGGATGAGGAGTTGTCCGCGAGTTACGTGCACAATCGGCCTCGTGGACTTCTCCGTGATCTTGCTCGGTCTGGTCGTGGTCACCGCCCTCGCGTTCGACTTCACGAACGGCTTCCACGACACGGGCAATGCGATGGCGACGTCTATCGCCACTGGCGCGCTCCCGCCGAAAACGGCCGTCACTCTTTCGGCCGTCCTGAACTTGGTCGGTGCGTTCCTGTCCGTCGAAGTCGCGCTGACGGTCACCAATGCGGTCGTGAAGATCCAGGACAGCAACGGCGCACCCAAGGCCCAATACCTCGCCGATCATGGCTATGCCCTGCTCCTGATCGTGTTGGCCGGGCTGATCGGCGGAATCACCTGGAACCTGTTCACCTGGCTGCTCGGACTGCCCTCCAGCTCTTCGCACGCGTTGTTCGGCGGTATCATCGGTGCCGCCATAGCTGGCATCGGGCTCGGTGGCGTCAACTGGGCCGGTGATGGCACCAAGCTTGATGGCGTCGTGGGCAAGGTCGTGCTTCCGGCCCTGATGTCGCCGGTGATCGCCGCGCTGGTCGCCGCAGTCTCAACCTGGCTGATCTACCGGATCACCGGCGGCGTCGCCGAACGGTTCAAGGAGCGCGGCTTTCGCTGGGGCCAGATCGGAACCGCCTCACTGGTCTCGCTGGCACACGGCACGAATGATGCCCAGAAGACCATGGGTGTCATCACCTTGGCTTTGATCGGCTACGGCACCTGGACAGACACCACGAGCATCCCGCTCTGGGTGAAGGTGGCGTGTGCAGTGGCCATTGCCCTGGGCACCTACCTCGGCGGCTGGCGGATCATCCGCACCCTGGGCAAGGGCCTGGTCGAAATCAGCTCACCGCAGGGCATGGCTGCAGAGAGCGCTTCAGCTGCGGTCATCTTGACCTCCAGCCACCTCGGGTTCGCGCTGTCAACCACCCACGTTGCCACCGGATCGATCCTCGGCACCGGCCTCGGCAAACCCGGCGCGGAGGTCCGCTGGCACGTCGCGCTGCGAATGGTGCTGGCCTGGCTGATCACCCTGCCCAGCGCAGCGCTCGTCGGTGCGGTGATGTGGTTCATCGGCCACGGTCTTGGCCGAACCGCTGGCCCCATCGTGATTTTCTCGCTGCTGTGTTGCCTTTCGGTGGGCATGTACGTGCGGTCGACGCGCAACCGGGTGGACCACGAAAACGTCAACGACGACTGGCAGGACCGAGCCGGCAGCAAGCGGCGGAGCCTGCGGCGGCGGGAGCGCACCGGAAGCGACACGGCACCGGAAGGGTCGCCGGCGGCCGTACCGCTGACCACGGGAGAGGCGCAGTCATGATCGAGATGTTTCTTAGCGCGGGAGTCCAGGTGCTGCTGGTCAGCCTCATCGTCGGCGCCGGCCTACCGGCAGTGTTTGCGATCGGGGTGCGCACCCTCGCGACCGGTGCGGGTGCGGGCGCGTCGGAGGCCACCGAACCGGTGATCTCATCTCGCGGCAAATCACTGGCCACCGCCTTGGGCATCTGCTGCTTTGTCCTTGTGGTGATGGCGGTTGCTCTCGGCATCACGATCATCGTGGCCGACGGATTCGGCAAGACGGTGAGCTTCGAACACATCATCCCGCTCCTGGTCGACCAGGGGTGAGCCCGGCAATGCGGACCAACCTGCTCGTGCGGGTGCTCGACTGGCTGCGCTCCGGCTACCCCCAGGGCGTGCCGAGAGAGGACTACATCGCGCTTTTCGGGATTTTGCATCGCGAACTCACCCAATTCGAGATCGAACAGGTCGTACGCACCCTGCGCGATGACCCGACCTACCCAACGCCGACCTCATCGATCCCCGATGGACACGTTGCCGAGGCCATCCGGACCCTGGTCCACGAGCGGGCCAGCGCCCACGACATCGAACGGGTGCGCGCCAGACTCGACCAGTCGTTGCCCGTTGGGGATGACGATCCCGCGGTGGTCGACGACGGACCGAACACCAGGCAGGCGTGAGCGACCAGGGCTGCCGGACGCTGATCGCGCTGCGAATGGGAATGAGGGCCAACCAGGCTCGCGCCCGAGGCGCCTTCCCACCGGTGGATGCACCGCCCAGCAGCGGGTCGTATGCTCACTGCTTGCGCTGGAGCGAACTGTCGAGGAGGGAGCGGCATGGCCACCTGGCTTGAGCGGGCCGTGTCGTGGCTGCGCTCTGGCTACCCCATCGACGTGCCAGACCAGGACTACATTCCACTCGTGGCCCTCCTTCGCCGCCGACTGACCGACGAAGAGATCACGGACCTGGGCAATGAGCTGGTGCGCCGCGGCATCGTCCCGGCCGACAAGGTCGACGTCGCGGTTGGCATGCTGAAGCGGACCAACGAACTGCCATCCGAGACGGAGATGCGCCGGGTCCGGCTGCGACTGTACGAGGGCGGCTGGCCCGTAGAGCCGGAAGGTCCTGACTGACCAGCCCCGCCTGCCGGGTGCTCACCCCGCCCTGCGCGGCAGGAAGATCGTTCGTAGACTTCACTGTGCTGGTCGCAGCCATCGTGCAGCCACCGCACCTGTGAGTCCAAAATCATGACAGTCGTCTGCGTCTGCCTCCCGCGCCGCCCGTCATGACAACGGCCCAGGCCCACGACGTTTGTGCAAATGGGAGTTCACGTGGACGCAGCCAGGGCTCGATCTGCCACCGCCGATGTGATCCGATCGACCGAGGACGCCATGGCCCTGGTCCGGCCCGGGGACACGATCGCCACCTCAGGGTTCGTTGGCTGCGGCGCGCCGGACGCGCTGCTCTCAGGCCTGGCGGCCCGGTACGAAGCCCACGGCGAACCGGGCGGCCTGACGCTGTACTTCGCTGCCGGCCAAGGCGACGGCATCGACCGGGGGCTGAACTTGCTCACCGCCCCAGGCCTACTCAAACGGGTGGTCGGTGGCCACTTCGGGCTGATCCCGAGAATCACCGCGCTGTTGATCGGCAACCAGGTCGAGGGCTGGAACCTTCCTCAAGGGGTGATCAGCAGGCTCTACCGGGACGTGGCCGCTGGCCTGCCCGGCACCGTCAGCCAGATCGGACTGCACACGTTCGTCGACCCACGCCGGGACGGAGGCAAGATCAATGAGCGATCGACCGACAACCTCATCGAGTTGATCGAGCTCGGCGGTCGCGAACTGCTGTTCTACAAAGGATTCCGCCTGGACGTGGCGCTGTTGCGGGGGACCACGGCGGACGAGCGCGGCAACGTCACGATGGAACGGGAGGCGCTGACCTTGGACAGCCTGGCCATGGCGACGGCTGCCCGCAACTGCGGCGGCAAGGTCATCGTCCAGGTCGAGAGGATCGCGCAAACCGGCACGCTGAACCCTCGTCTGGTCAAGCTGCCGCACGTCTTGGTTGACGCGATCGTGGTGGCCCCTGCAGAAATGCACGAACAGACCTACGCCACGGCGTACTCCCCCGGGTACGCGCACCAGGTGCGGGTTCCGCTGAGCTCGGTGCCCCCGATGCCGATGAGCGAGCGCAAGGTGGCTTGCCGTCGGGTCGCCCTCGAACTGCCGGACGGCGGCGTGGTCAACCTCGGCATCGGGATGCCCGAGGGTGTCTCGTCAGTGGCGGCGGAAGAACGGGTCATCGACCGGATCACCCTGACGACCGAACCGGGCGTGATCGGCGGCGTCCCCGCCACTGGGCTGAGCTTCGGCGCAGCCCTCAACCCGGACGCATTGATCGACCAGAATCAGCAGTTCGACTTCTACCAAGGCGGCGGCCTTGACCTGACGGTGCTCGGGATGGCCGAACTCGATCGCGAGGGCAACGTCAACGTCTCCCGCTACGGCAGCCGGCTCAGCGGGGCCGGGGGGTTCATCGACATCAGCCAGACCGCCCGCAAGGTGATCTTCGTCGGCACGTTCACGGCCCGCGGACTGCGGGTCGAGACCGGGAACGGCACGCTGCGGATCGGCGTCGAGGGTCGTCAGCGCAAGCTCGTCAACCACGTCGAGCAGGTCACCTTCAACGGCACGTACGCCGCCGCCCGGGGCCAGGAGGTGCTCTACGTCACCGAGCGCGCAGTGTTCAAGGCAACCCCTGAGGGTCTGCGCCTGACCGAGGTCGCCCCGGGCATCGATGTCGAGCGGGACGTGCTGGCGCAGATGGATTTCCGGCCGATCGTCGATGAGCTCACGATGATGGACCCAGCCCTGTTCACCGACGCGTTGGTTGGTCTGGGCGACCGGTTGCGGCAGCGTCCTGGTCGAGCACGCTCGCAGGGGACGTGAAAAGGCCGAGCCTTGTCGGCTCGGCCTTTTCACGTTCGGCTACAGCAACGGCCCGAAGGCCGCTCCGCGCTTCGTCAGAAGCCCATGCCACCCATCTCGTCGCCGCCACCGGGCATGGCCGGCGCCGACTTCTCGGGCTTGTCGGCAATGACCGCCTCGGTGGTCAGGAACAGCCCGGCGATCGACGCAGCGTTCTGCAGCGCCGAACGAGTGACCTTGGCCGGGTCGATGATGCCCCTGGCAATCAGGTCGCCGTACTCACCGTTGCTGGCATCCAAGCCGTGACCCTCAGGCAGCCCGCGCACCTTCTCGGCGACGACCCCACCCTCAAGCCCGGCGTTGATCGCGATCCGCTTCAGCGGAGCTTCCAGCGCCACCCGCACGATATTGGCACCGGTCGCCTCATCGCCCTCCAGCGCCAGGTGATTGAACACCCGAGCGCTGGCCTGGATGAGCGCCACGCCACCACCGGCGACGATGCCCTCTTCCACAGCCGCCTTCGCGTTCCGCACAGCATCCTCGATGCGGTGCTTGCGCTCCTTCAACTCGACCTCGGTTGCCGCGCCGGCCTTGATGACGGCCACGCCGCCAGCCAGCTTGGCGAGACGCTCCTGCAGCTTCTCGCGGTCGTAGTCGGAGTCCGAGTTCTCGATCTCGGCGCGAATCTGGTTCACCCGGCCGGCGATCTGGTCGGCGTCACCGCCGCCCTCGATGACGGTCGTCTCGTCCTTGGTGACAACCACCTTGCGCGCGGTGCCCAGCATGTCCAGGGTCGCGTTCTCCAGCTTCAGGCCGACCTCTTCAGAGATGACCTGACCGCCGGTGAGGATCGCGATGTCGGCGAGCATCGCCTTGCGGCGGTCGCCGAACCCAGGAGCCTTGACGGCGACGACGGAGATGATCCGACGGATGTTGTTCAACACCAGCGTCGCCAACGCCTCGCCCTCGACGTCCTCGGCAACGATCAGCAGCGGCTTGCCGGCCTGCTTGGTCTTGTCCAGCAGCGGCACCAGGTCCTTGATCGAGCCGATCTTGGAGTTGACGATCAGCACGTAGGCATCCTCGAGCACGGTCTCCATGCGCTCGGGGTCGGTGACGAAGTACGCCGAGATGTAGCCCTTGTCGAAGCGCATACCCTCGGTGAGCTCGAGCTCAAGACCGAAGGTGTTCGACTCCTCGACGGTGATGACACCTTCCTTGCCGACCTTGTCCATGGCCTCGGCGATCATCTCGCCGATCTGGGTGTCGGCCGCGGAGATCGAGGCGGTCGCCGCGATCTGCTCCTTGGTCTCGACATCCTTGGCCATGTTCAGCAGTTCCTTGACCACCGCGTCGGTGGCCTTCTCGATACCCCGCTTCAGGGACATCGGGTTCGCGCCGGCCGCCACGTTGCGCAGGCCCTCACGGACGAGCGCCTGCGCCAAGACGGTGGCCGTCGTGGTTCCGTCACCGGCGACGTCGTCGGTCTTCTTCGCAACTTCCTTGACCAGCTCGGCGCCGATCTTCTCGTACGGGTCTTCGAGCTCGATCTCTTTGGCGATCGATACCCCGTCGTTGGTGATCGTGGGTGCGCCCCACTTCTTCTCCAGCACGACGTTGCGGCCCTTGGGGCCGAGGGTGACCTTCACGGCGTCGGCAAGTTGGTTCATGCCGCGCTCGAGGCCACGACGGGCCTCTTCGTCAAAGGCGATGATCTTGGCCATATGTGGTGGTTCCTCCCACGCCAATCGGATGGCGGACGTTTCGGAAAACCGGGCGATGCCCGCGACGGACGACCTGGGGGCCGGGCCGAATGTCGGCACGACACCACCGGGCCTCACCGGACCGGTCGCTATTCACCTTCGATGCGCGAGCTTCCCACGCGAGGGTCGCGCGTTATCACTCGCACCCCGAGAGTGCTAACTCAATAATTAGCACTCGACCTACCCGAGTGCAAATGAACCGCGTCTCACGACTCCAGAATCAGCAACCGCTCGACGGCCTGCCGAACCGTGTCCTGCGCGAAGCCGCTGCCCGCGCCGCGACCTACCAACGCCTCGAGATCGCGTTCGCCGGCCCCGATCGCCTCACCGAGAAACCAGGCCAGTCGCTGGTGTTGATTGCACTGCTCCTCGACCGTGTCACGACCTACAACCGAGCCGTGCCCCGGGACCGAGATCCGGGCCAGCCCGGCCTCGACGGTGTCAAGAAGATGGGACAGCGTGTTCCCCCAGTCCCGTGGGAACCCATCCTCGTACGCCGGGTCGGCACCTACTTCGAGCAGGTCGCCCCAGAAGACCACGCCGGCGTCGGGGACCGCGATCACCAGGTCGTGGTCGGTGTGCCCGAGCCCGCCGTACAGCAAGTTCATCGACCGACCCCCGAGGTCGAGGTCCTGGCGGTGCGTCACCAACCGATCGGGGGGCACCAACCGCGTGGTGGCCACCCGGTCGGCCACCTCGAACTCGCCGGTGCTGCGCAACTCACCGACCGCCCGGTCGCGCAGTTGTCCGCCGAGCTGACCCAGCCAGTAGGCGCAGCCCGGGGTGCCCCAGACCGGCGCCGGCGTGAAGGCGGCTGCCCCATACGCGTGGTCGAAGTGGGCATGGGTGAGGACCACTTGCCACGGTAAGGAGGTGATGGCCCGGACCGACTGCGCTATCTCGACCCCGTGCTGCTCATCCCAACCGGTGTCGATTACCACGCACTGGGTGTCGCCGACCACCAGCCCGACGTTGACGTCCAGGTACTCGTGTCGCTGGACGAAGATGCGTTCAGCGATCTCGGTCCACGGGCCTTTGCTCACAACCGTCCAGTATGCGATGCCGGCGTGATCCAAGCCACCCGGCATGGACTCAAGGATCGGTCCACCTGTTACGGACGGACGTCCAGATGACGCGCGGACCGTTCCTGCCGTCGCGTCGAGCGAAGCCGGCGCAGCCGCTTTACCAGCATCGGGTCGAAGGCCAAGGCGTTGGGGTCATCAAGGAGAGCGTTGAGCATCTGGTAGTAGCGCGTCGGCGTGAGGTCGAAGAAGGCCTTGATCGAGTCCTCCTTGATCCCGGGATGCTTCCACCACTGCCGCTCGAATGACAGAAGCTGCCGTTCGCGCTCACTCAATCCTTGTGCAGCAGTCTCTTCCTCGTGGTGCTGCGCCGTACCGTCCATGCTGTCCCCTCCCACGATCTGCTCCGCCGTCGTCGCGAACGCTTCGTCGTGTCTGGATGGTCCAGCCTGCCCCGTGCGGAGCTGTTGAAGACGCCGAGAGGTTCACAAACGACAACGCTGTGATTCTACGTCCGCAGACCGGGTGGAGCGCGCGCTCGCCCAGCGAGTCGGCTCTACGCCCTGACGGAGCATGACGGAGTACAGCTGGCTCGCCGCCAGCCGAAGGCGGTACCAGCCCCCTGTACCGGTACCGCCCGCAGCGTTCTACCCCTGGACCGTCCCGACACTCATTCTGTCTGGATCGCGGCCAGCACGTTCATCCGGCCTGCGCGGTACGCCGGCCAGAGCGCAGCCAGCACCCCGACGACGATCGCCGCAACCAGGAACACACCGAGTTGGCCGAAGGGGATGCGCAACTCGGTCAGGCCTTGATCGGCCAGCGCCCGCTGCAGCGCCCAGCCGAACAAGACGCCAAGACCCAGCCCGACCACTGAGCCGAGCAGCGCGATCACCACCGACTCCAGACGGATCATCTGGCGAAGTTGCCCAGCCTTCAGCCCGACGGCCCGCAACAGCCCGATCTCTCGAGTCCGCTCCAGCACCGACAAGGCCAGGGTGTTGATGATCCCCAGCACCGCGATCACGATGGCCAACCCGAGGAGCGCGTAGATGACCATCAGGAACTGATCCAGACTCGCGCTCTGCGCCTTGGCGTACTCGGCCGGATCCTGCACCGAGACCATCGGTAGGTCCTTGACCACGGCATCCAGACCGCCTCGTACGGCCGCCAGGTCCGCGCCAGGTGTGGCACTGATGGCCAGGGAACTGTCAGCGGCCGGCAGACCTGCTTTGGTCAACGTGTCCAGCGTGGTCAAGATCGCCCCGAGGCCACTGGCCTGCTCGGTCGAGAAGGTCGCGACGACCTTCAGCGGGGTGTCCCGCCCGTTGAGCTTGGTGGTCAGCGTGTCGCCGACCTTTCGGCCCTGTTCCTGGGCGTAGTCCTTGTCCAGCATGACCGTGCCCGTCGTGAAGTCAGACAGTCGGCCGGACTCAATCTTCTGCGCCACGATCTGGTCGAAGCCGTCGGGCGAGATCGCCGAGAGGAACGTCGTCTCACGATTCACCGTGGCAAACGTGAAGCGCTGTCGGTAGACCTCCCGGACGCCCTCGACCTTGGCCATCCGGTCACCGATCGCGGTCGAGAAGTCGCCGAAGCCGGCGTTTTGGACCAGGAAGTCGCCGCGCAATGCTTTTTGGACCAAGACGTCGGTGCTGGCCTTCGTGGTCGCCGTGAGCGCGCCCGCGGCGGTGACCAGGGTCAGGCCGATCATCAACGCTGACGCGGTCGCCGCGGTCCTTCGCGGGTTGCGGACGGCGTTGAGCTCGGCGAGCTTGCCCACCTGGCCGAACAGCGCACGGTAGATCCGCCCGATCAGCCAGACCACGGGGCGGCCTAGCAGCGGGGTCACCCCGGCCACGCCGAGCATGGTGAACAGCGCGCCGGCACCGACCCAGGCAATCGGCTTCGGCACGTCCAGGAAAAGCCCCGCGGCCAGTGCCGCGACCCCGGCGGCAGTCAGGGTCAGCCCGACCACCGTTCGCTTGCCCAGGTCGGCCTTGCCGGTCAGCACATCACCGCTCATCGCCGCGACCGGTGACACCTTGGCGGCCCGGCGGGCCGGCAGGTACGACGCGACCATGGTCACCAGCAGCCCAACGGCGTACGACGCAATGACCGTCCTCGGCGCCAGGGTGAACTCGACGTCTCCCAGTTCCAGGCCGACCGAGCCCATCACCATGGCGATCAACCGGGCCAGTCCGAATCCGACCAGGATGCCCACGGTCGATCCCACCAGACCGATGGCCAACGCCTCGAACAGCACCGAACGTCGCACCTGTGCCCGGCTGGCACCGATCGCGCGCAGCAGGGCAAGTTCCCGGCTGCGCTGGGCGACCAGGATCGAGAACGTGTTGACGATCAGGAAAGAGCCGACCAGCAGTGCCACCCCCGCGAAAACCAGCAGGAAGGTGTTGACAAACCCCAGCCCCTGGGCGATGGCGTCGTCGGCCTGATGAGCCATCTCGGCGCCGGTCACCGACTCGAAGTCGGAGGGAATCACCGTGCCGACCCGGTCAGCCAGTACTTCGGGGTCAACCCCGGACTTACCGGTGACCCAGACGGTTTGCCAGACATCCCGGCCCTCGCTGAACAATTCTTGGGTGAACTCTGGAGTGAACAGCGCGTACGTAGCGCCGACACTGGTGTTCTTCGAGCCGAACAGCGCCGTGCCGACGATCTTGGCCCGCACGGTCGGATGCGTGGTCGATGCCGTGGCGATGGTGATCGTGTCGCCCAACTGGTAGCCGCTCTTGGTCAGCGAGACCGGGTCGATGGCCACCTCATCGTCGGCCATCGGTTTGCGGCCGGACTTCAGGACCACTCCGGGTGCCCCGCCGAAGGCGGGGGCGTCGATCCAGTTCGCGCCGATCGCGGGGGCACCCAGCGGTGCCATCACCTTGTTGTTGCTGTCGATCAGGTAGGCGTTGGCCACGCTGGTCGAGCCGTACGCGGATTCGACGCCGTCAACCTTTCGGATCGCGTCGATGTCGGTGGGCCGAAGTTCACGCTGCACCACCTGGCCGTTACCGAGGTCGGCGGTGCCCTTGCCCTGCACGTTCACATCGGCATAGGTGCCGTTCATGATGCCGTTGAAAGCCGACCCGAGCATGTCGGTGAAGATCAGCGACCCGGCCACGAAGGCGACGCCAAGGACGATGGCCATCGCGCTCATCATCAGCCGGAGCTTACGAGCCAGCAGGCTCTTCAGGGATGCGCGAAACATGACCGGCTCAGACCTTCGCGTCCAGGTGGGCCATCTCGGCCAGCACCTGCTCGCGGGTGGGGTCGCGCAACTCCGACACGATCCTGCCGTCGGCCAGGAAGAGCACCCGGTCGGTGTACGCCGCCGCGACGGGGTCGTGGGTGACCATCACGATGGTCTGTCCGAACTCGTCCACGCTGCGCCGCAAGAAGGCCAGGAGTTCGCCGCTGGAACGGCTGTCCAGGTTACCGGTCGGCTCATCAGCGAAGATGACCTCCGGCCTGCTGGCCAATGCACGGGCGCAGGCGACGCGCTGCTGTTGGCCACCGGAGAGTTCGGACGGTTTGTGGTTGAGCCGATCAGCCAGCCCGACCGTCTCGATCACCCGCTGATACCATTCCGGGTCAGGCTTGCGGCCGGCGATCGCCAACGGCAGCGTGATGTTCTCCTCGGCATTGAGCGTCGGGATCAGGTTGAACGCCTGAAAGACGAAGCCGATCCGGTCGCGTCGAAGCTCGGTCAACTTGTTGTCGTTGAGCGAGCCCAGGGGCGTTCCCCCGATGTACACCTCTCCCTCGGTCGCCGAATCCAGACCGGCCGCACAGTGCATCAGGGTGGATTTCCCAGAGCCGGACGGGCCCATGATCGCGGTGAACTCGCCGCCGTACAGGTCCACTGTGACCCGGTCCAGGGCGATGACCTGAGCATCCCCGGTGCCGTACACCTTGGACAGACCGACGATCCGGGCCGCGACCGGTCGAGTGTCCGGTTCGGCACTCCCTTCGGTGTCCCCTTGAGTCTCCGGTTGAGTGTCCGGAGTCAAGGTGGCCGACCCACCCGGCGTCGCGCGGTCTCGGCGGCGGCTGAAGACAGACATCTATTCCCCTGACGTGTTTCCTGCGGTGTGATTGGACTCAACGGGGGCCTTGCGGGCCCTCACGTCTCACCGTACGTTTCGCTCCCCGCGTCCGCCCTCGGGTTCTGCCCTGGTTCATCCCCGAGATGAAACGGTTTCATCCCCGAGGTGGCTCGCTAGGGTGAAGGGCATGCCGGTGCGGCCGTTGTCCGAGCTCGTCCATCCGACGTGGGCGGAGGTCCTTGCTCCAGTGGCGGAGCAGGTGAGCACGATGGGCTCGTTCCTTCGCGCCGAGTTGGCTGCCGGACATGGATACCTGCCGGCCGGCAACCTCGTGTTGCGGGCTTTCCAGTCACCACTTGAGTCGATCCGGGTGCTGATCGTCGGGCAGGACCCCTACCCAACCCCTGGACACGCCGTCGGTCTCTCATTCTCGGTGGCCGCGCAGGTCCGGCCGATTCCGAGAAGCCTGACGAACGTCTACCGCGAGCTGGTCGACGACGTGGGCGTGCCGATGCCCTCGTCCGGGGACTTATCCCCTTGGGCGGACCAGGGGGTGTTGTTGCTGAACCGCGTCTTGACGGTGCGTCCCGGTGCCTCCGGCAGCCATCGCGGTAAGGGTTGGGAGGCGATCACCGACGCCGCAATGGCCGCGCTGGTGACGCGAGAGCGTCCGCTCGTGGCCATTCTGTGGGGCCGCGACGCCCGGACCCTGGCACCGTCGCTGGGTTCAGTGCCCCGGATCGAGAGCGCACACCCCTCGCCGCTGTCGGCGTCCAACGGGTTCTTCGGCTCGCACCCCTTCAGCTCGGCCAACGCGATGCTGGCCGAGCAGGGCGCAGGGCCGATCGACTGGCGGCTGCCCTAGCAGACGCCTCAGCCGCCGGCCACGGCCGCTCGCACGCACGCCGCGAATGCGTCAACGTCCTCGACAGCCGTGTCGAACGCGCACATCCAGCGCACCTCGCCGGTGGCCTCGTTCCAGGTATAGAAGGGGTAGCGCTGGCGGATCCGGTCGGCGGCGCTGCGATCGAGGATCGCGAACACCGCGTTGGCCTGGACCGGTTGGGTCAGCTGCACTCCAGGCAGCCCGTCGACGGCTGCCGCCAACCGGGTCGCCATGGCGTTCGCCTGCTCCGCCGACCGCCGCCACAGCTGCGTCCCGTACAGCGCCAGCAACTGTGCCGACACGAACCGCATCTTGCTCGGCAACTGGGTCACCAATTTCCGGATGTAGCGCGGTGCCCGGATCGCCTCGGGGTTCAACACCACCACGGCCTCGGCGCCGAGCAGCCCGTTCTTCGTACCGCCCAGACTCACCACGTCCACACCGACCACCGTGGTCAGCTCGCCGAGCCCGCAGCCGAGCGCGGCCGCCGCATTGGCCAGCCGGGCGCCGTCCACGTGCACGCTCATCCCGAGCCCGTGCGCGTGATCACACAACGCAGTCAGCTCCCCAGCCGTATATACGGTGCCCAGCTCGCTGGCCTGGGTCAGGGTCAAGACGCTTGGCTGGGCATGATGCTCGAAGCCGAACCCCCACGCCTTGGTATCGACCAGGGCTGGGGTGAGCTTGCCGTCCTCGGTCGGCACCGGCAGCAGCTTCACCCCGGCGACCTTCTCCGGGGCGCCGCACTCATCGACGTTCGCATGAGCGTTTTCGGTGCAGATCGCCGCGTCCCAACGATCGGTCATCATGGCCAGCGCGGCGACGTTCGCCCCGGTGCCGTTAAAGACCGGGTACGCCGTCGCCGACGAACCGAAGAGGTCACGGACGAGTTCCTCGAACGCCGCCGTATAGGGGTCGTCGCCGTAACTGGGCAGGTGGCCGCCATTGGCCGCGGCCAGCGCCGCGAGCACTTCTGGATGCGCGCCGGCGTGGTTGTCCGAAGCGAACGACCGCAGCCCGCGGTCGTGGCGGATCTGGCCAGCGAGTACAGCGTCGGTCACGCCCGGCAGCCTACGTCCTGCTCGTGGACCAGCAGCCGCCGCACGGCCCGTGCCGGGTCACAGGCGGCCGCCTCGCCGGAGCACGCCGTACCGTGGCGAGATGCGATTCGACATCGACGACGTCCTGACCGAGCGGGAAAACCAGCTCCAAGCCGACCTGGCGGAGCTGACCAAGCCGGTCGGCGAGATCGGCGCGATCTCATTCGGCAAGCGTGTGGGCGAGGGGACCTCGATGGCCGTTGACCGTCTCACAGCGGTCTCGACGCAGGAGCATCTGCTCGTGATGCTGGAAGACGTACGCCGGGCCCGACAGCGGGTGGCCGATGGCAGCTACGGCTTGTGCGAAGTATGCGGCGAGCCGATCCCTGCAGAACGGCTCGAGGTCCGGCCGTGGGCGGACCGATGTGTCGAGCACAGCTGAGCTAGGGCGGGGGCGTTTTTTAACGGACACCGACCCGAATGCCGTCCCGTGCGGCCGGGACAAACTCCCCGATCACGGTGCCGCCGGGGATCTCCCCCGCCATGAGCAGCCCGCCGGAAGTCTGCGCGTCCGCCAGAAGCAAGAGTTCGTCGTCCGCAATCCCCGCGCCGGAGCGGATCTGGGCGCGGACTCCATCGAGGTTTCGTCGACACCGCCTGGTGATATACCCGGCTCGAAGCGTTTCGCGAGCGCCGTCGAGATAGGGCACCGCTGCGTGGTCCAGCACAGCCGTCACGCCGCTGGCCCGGCACATTTTCACCAGATGACCCAACAGACCGAAACTGTTCACATCGGTGGCAGCCCGGACCCCTGCGCCGATCGCAGCCCGGGAGGCATCGTCGTTGAGCGTCGTCATGGACACGATGGCGTGCTCGAACTGTTCCCCGGTCATGGTGTGGCGGTAGTTCAGCAATCCCACCCCAAGTGGCTTGGTCAGCGACACCGGGACGCCCGGACGGGCCGCGTCGTTGCGCATCAGGTGGTCTGGGTCGGCCACGCCGGTCAGGGCCATTCCGTAGAGCGGTCCGGGTGCGGTGATGCTGTGGCCCCCCGCCACCGAACAGTTCGCCTGCCGCAGTACGGACAGGCCACCACGAAGGACATCCGCAAGCACACTCCGGGACAGCACCGCTTCCGGCCAGCCGACCAAATTGATCGCGGCCAGAGGGGTACCGCCCATCGCGTAGATATCCGACAAGGCGTTGGCCGCAGCGATGCGACCCCAGTCGTACGGCTCGTCGACCATCGGGGTGCCAAACGCGGCACTGGACAGGATCGCAATGGCACCATCGCGGGTCGCCTCGAGCCGTACGGCGGCGGCGTCCTCATCTCCATCCAACCCGACCAGCACCCCAGGTTGCGGGAAGCCGACGAGTTCTTCGACCAACGCGTCGAGCTGCGCGGCTGGGAGTGGGTCAGGCGTGCCTTCGCCGGTGGCGTACTGCGTCAGTCGGGGTCCGTCACCGGGACTCATGCGTTCACCCTAGGACCCAGCGTGCCTCCACCCGGCACCGACCAGGGTGGCACGACACAGATCACAGGCCGAGACGGTCGCGGAGACGGGAACGGCGGTCACGGCCGCAGTGATCGGTCGGCTCTACCGGCCGGATAGATCTGCTCGAAGCGCCGCTAGGGTTGCACATATGCCAGTAGATCGCCTGATGCCCAACGACGAATCCCGGATGCTCATCGACATGGTGCGGGATTTCGCCACCAACGTGATGAAACCTCAGGTCAATGAGATGGAAGCCAACGCTGAGCTGCCGCGTGACGTCTTCCGTCAGCTTGGCGAACTTGGACTGCTTTCGCTGCCTTACCCCGAGGAGTTCGGCGGCGGCGGCCAGCCCTATGAGGTGTACCTCCAGGTCGTGGAGGAGCTCGCGACAGCGTGGATGAGCGTGGCGGTCGGCGTATCGGTGCACTCACTGACGATCAACCCGGTCCACGCCTTCGGGACCGACGAGCAGAAGGAGCGGATGCTCCACGAGATGCTCGGCGGCTCCCAGCTCGGGGCGTATGCCCTCTCTGATGATACGTACACGCTCAACGGCACCAAGTCGTGGATTTCTCACGCGGGCCACGCCGACTTCTACACCTTGTTCGCTCGGACGAGCGATGACGGTCCGCGGGGGCTGTCCTGCTTCATCGTGCCCTCAGCGACGGAAGGCATGACCTTCCCCCCGCCAGAGCGGAAGATGGGCTTGGACTCGGACACGGTCGGCCAGGTCGTCTACACGAATGCTCGGGTGGACGCTGACCGGCTGATCGGCGCCGAGGGCCAGGGCATGTCGATCGCGCTGTCCGCTCTCGACAGCGGACGCCTCGGCATCGCCGCCTGCGCTGTTGGTCTGGCGCAATCGGCGTTGGATTGCGCAGTCCAGTACGCGCAGGAGCGAGAGCAGTTCGGCAAGAAGATCGCTGAGTTCCAGGGCTTGGCCTTCTTGTTGGCCGATATGGAAGCCGCTGTGACCTCGGCGCGGGCGACCTACCTGCACGCCGCCCGGCTCAAGGACGCCGGAAGGCCGGTCGGCAAGCTCGCCTCGGTGGCCAAGCTGATCGCCACAGACGCTGCCATGAGGGTGACCACTGACGCCGTCCAGGTCCTCGGCGGAGTCGGCTACACGAAGGACTTCCCAGCCGAGCGGTTCATGCGCGAAGCGAAGGTGACTCAGATCTTCGAGGGCACCAATCAGATTCAGCGACTGGTGATTTCTCGTCAGCTTCTGGCCGGCCACTGAGCGGTCACTGCTCGGCCCTGCGAAAGGTGGGGCGCCGGCTGTCGGCGCTCCACCGCTGCGGCTCGGGTGCGCAGGTTAGGCAGTCGCTGTCACCGCTGCCACCTTGGCGGCCAGTTCTTCGGCCGACAACAAGCCGCGGGCGTGCAGATCGGTCAGGACGCCGTACAGCACCTCCTGGTCGGTGGCAGCCGCCGGGGCCGGCGCGGTCGAAACGTTGTCGGCAAAGAACTGCGTGCTGGAATGCTCCGGTGCGGCCATCGTGACGTTGAGCTGGCTGTGCTCCTCACTGTCGGCCGGCGCTTTGGCCAGCAGCCGAGCGTTCATACTCGCTGTCGCCCTGGGTCGGCTGGTCACCACGGGAATCGTGGGCAAGGTCTTGGTGAGCGCTGCGACGAACCGGTCGCTGTCATCGCGGTTCATCGTGCGCACCGCCACCCGGCCGACGTCGGTGAACACGGCGAGGCCGTCATGCACGTTGGGCCCGTAGTCAACCAGCGTGATCTGATCCAGAGCCGCGGCCTTCATCCAGTATCTGGAGTAGTCATCTCGCAGGGCCAATACCCGGCGGTCGGTGAGCACCAACAGCGCCTTGGATCCGGCGAAGAGGCAGGCCACCATTTCGCGCACACGTTCGGCCGGCTCGAGACTGTGCACGAGTTGCTTCATGGCCGACCGGGTACCGAACACCACCCGCATCCGGGTGGCGGCCGCGGCGACGTCCGCTCGTAGGTCGTTCATGATTCCTGTTACGGACGTCCAGCGGCGGACTTGAGCATTCCGCGTCCGCGCACCTGGCGTTCGCAGCACAAACCCGCTCGGCCACAGCGGTACTCGAAGGGCTTTCCACCCTGGCATGGATGGCCGTGCCTCGACTAGTGGACCGGGTGTGCCTTGTCATGGCAGGTGTCTAGGGTTGTTTGGACACGGAGCTGACCGGGCTCCCCGAACCGACGAGGTGGCTATGCAGGAGGTCAAAGGGGTGGTGGCGCGCAGCAAAGACGCCCCCGTCACGGTGGAGACGATCCGAGTGCCCGACCCAGGGCCGGGGGAGGCGCTGGTCAAAGTGCAGGCCTGCGGTGTCTGCCACACCGACCTGCATTACCGAGGGGGCGGCGTCAGCGACGACTTCCCGTTCCTGCTCGGCCACGAGGCTGCCGGGATCGTCGAGGCCGTCGGTGATGACGTCACGAACGTGGCTCCCGGGGACTTCGTGATCCTGAACTGGCGGGCTGTCTGTGGCCAGTGCCGGGCCTGCTTACGCGGCCAGCCCTGGTATTGCTTCGACACCCACAATGCGACCCAGCCGATGACGCTCACTGACGGGACCCCGTTGGTCCCGGCCCTGGGCATCGGCGCGTTCGCGGAGAAGACACTGGTCGCGGCCGGACAGTGCACCAAGGTAGACCAGCAGGCCTCGCCGGCGGCGGTGGGCCTGCTCGGGTGTGGAGTGATGGCTGGCATCGGCGCGGCGATCAACACCGGTAACGTCGGCCGTGGCATGTCCGTGGCGGTCATCGGGTGCGGCGGGGTCGGTTGTGCGGCGGTGGCCGGCTCGCGACTAGCCGGGGCAGCGCGGATCATCGCCGTCGACCTCGATCCGCGCAAGCTTGCCTGGGCCACCAAGCTGGGTGCAACCCACACGGTGAACGCCAAAGAACAGGACGTCGTTGAGGCTGTCAAGGAGCTCACCGGCGGCTTCGGCGCCGACGTCGTCATCGAGGCGGTCGGCCGCCCAGAGACGTACCGTCAGGCTTTCTACGCCCGCGACCTGGCTGGCACCGTCGTGCTGGTCGGCGTACCGACACCTGAGATGACCATGCCCGACTTGCCGCTCGTTGACGTCTTCGGCCAAGGCGGTGCGCTGAAGTCCAGCTGGTACGGCGATTGCCTGCCCTCTCGGGACTTCCCGATGCTTGTCGACCTGTACCAGCAGGGCCGTCTCGACCTGGACGCTTTCGTCAGCGAAACCATTGGGCTCGCCGACGTCGAGGCAGCGTTCGAGACGATGCGCGGCGGCGACGTGCTGCGTTCGGTGGTGGTCTTGTGAACGCCCGCGTGGACCACGCCGTCATCTCCGGCACGTTTACCCTTGATGGGGAGACGTTCGAGGTCGACAACAACGTCTGGGTGCTCGGCGACGACACCGAATGCCTGGTCATCGACGCGCCACATTCGGTCGACGACATCATGACCGTGGTGGGTGACCGCAAGGTCACGGCGATCGTGTGCACGCACGCACACGACGACCACGTGCGGGTTGCTCCGGCGCTGCGGGAACGGACCGGCGCTGCGATCCTGCTCCATCCCGCCGATACCCCGTTGTGGAACTTGACCCACCCGGACAGCAGCTGGGACGAAGACCTCGTCGATGGTCAACGGCTGACCGTCGGGGGCTTGGAGCTCGAAGTGCTGCACACGCCTGGGCACTCACCCGGCGGGGTCTGCCTGTACGCTCCCGCGCTGGGCACGGTGTTCAGTGGCGACACGCTGTTCCAAGGCGGCCCCGGAGCTACCGGACGGTCGTTCAGCGATCGTGAGGTGATCGAGGACAGCATCCGGGCTCGGTTGTTCGCACTGCCGGACGAGACCGTCGTGCACACCGGACACGGCGAAGACACCACGATCGGCGCGGAGCGGGCCACCCTGGGCTGAGTCCCTGACGACGATTTCGCCGGTCGACCCTGGCACACGCTGTAGCGGCCGCCGAGGGTCGATCGGCGAAACAATGCCCGGGATGGCAGACTCGTGCGGCCACGTCCAACCTGACCGAAAGGCCTTCGTGTCTGCTCAACTCGACCCGAGCCAGCCCGTCTCGAGACGCGCCGACGTCGTCACGACCGGCGGCTCCGCGCCCTCCGGCCGGATCCGGCCGGGGCACCTGCCCTACCCACTCGTCCTCGCCGCCGCGTGGGCCTGGCGGATACTCCTGGTGGTGGCCGGCGCCGCCGCGTTGGTCATCGTGCTGCGCACGATCAGCGTGGTCGTCGTACCGCTGGCCGTCGCATTACTGCTGGCCGTGCTGATCTGGCCGGCGGTTCGCTTCCTGACCAACCGAACCCCGCTGTCGCGTGGAGCGTCTTCGGTGGTCATGGTGGTCACGCTCATCATTTTCGTGGTCGGCCTGCTCACCCTGACCGGCACCCAGATCGCCTCGGGTATGTCAGACATGCAGTCCAGCGCCGAACAGGGGATACGGCAGATCACCGATTGGCTGCGGGCAGGCCCGCTGCACTTGTCCGGCGATCAGCTGCAGGAATACCTCGACAAAGTCCAGACCAGCGTGCAAGAGAACTCCACGGCGCTGACCAATGGTGTGCTGGCGGCCGGGACTTCAGCAGGTCATTTCTTGATCGGCCTGTTAGTCAGCCTGATTGCCACGTTCTTCTTCCTCGCCGAAGGCGACAAGATCTGGCGGTTCATGGTCCGGATGTTGCCCAAGCCTGCGCAGGAGCCCACGTATCAGGCGTCCCGGCGTGGCTGGGTGAGCCTCGGTTCCTACGCTCGCACGCAGGTGCAGGTGGCCGGGGTAGATGCCATCGGCATCGGCCTGGGCGCACTGATCCTCGGGCTGCCCTTCGTGATTCCGTTGACGCTGCTGGTGTTCCTCAGCTCGTTCGTCCCCATCGTCGGCGCCATTGTCTCTGGTGCCGTCGCGGTGCTCGTAGCCCTGGTGGTCAAGGGGCCCTTCATTGCGCTGCTCATGCTCGGTGTGGTGTTGCTGGTGCAGCAGCTCGAGTCGCACGTGTTGCAGCCGTTCCTGATGGGCAGGGCGGTCGCGCTGCACCCGTTGGCGGTGATCGCCGCGGTGGCTATCGGGTCATTCCTGCTCGGCATCGTCGGCGCCCTGTTCGCCGTACCGTTCCTGGCGGTGGTGAACACCGTGGTGCGGTACGTCACCGGACATGACCAGTTCCCGCAGCTGGGGACCGAACCGATGCCCCCGGCGGAGTTCGACGAACAACGGAATCCCAAGAGCGAGCATCACGTGGAGAACGTGACGCCAGAGCCTCACTCCGGCGACTAGTGGGTTGGCGCGTCAGCTGCTCGGGCGCCGACTCACGCCAGCGGTCGGACATACCCTTTCGGCAACCGGCCAAAGACCGAGGCCAGGTCGGTGAGCAGGTCACCGTAACTGCTGGTACGACGCCAGACCAGCGCGATGTCCCGGTACGGCACTGGGTCCTGGAATCGGCGCAACACAATCGCTTCGGATGCGGCGACCGGAGGGCGCACCGCCAGTTCGGGCAACAGGGTCATGCCTACGCCGGACGCGACCATCATTCGCAGCGTCTCCAGGCTGGTGGCCCGAAATCCGGCCCGTTCACCCCCGCCGACCTGTTGGCACACCGTCAGCGCCTGGTCACGCAGGCAGTGACCGTCGGCCAGTAGCAGGAGCGGCTCGCCGCTGAGCACGCTGATGGACACCGGATCCAGCAGCGCCACGCCGGTCTCGTCGACGCGGGCCTGGCCACCCAGTCGGTGATCGACCGGGACGGCCAGCAGAAAGTCCTCTCGGAACAGCGGCTCCACGTGGGTGGCCTCGCTGTCGACAGGCATCGCGAGCACCGCGGCGTCGAGCCGGCCGTTGACGAGTTGGGTCATCAACTCGTCGGTCTTCTCCTCGACCAACAACAGTTCCAGATCGGGGAACTGCTGACGCACATTCGGCACGACGTGCGGGAGCAGGTACGGCGCAAGTGTGGGAAACAAGCCTAATCGCAGTGTCCCGGAACGGGGGTCGCGGGCCTGCCGGGCGATCCCCCGGATGCCCTGCGCTTCGCCCAAGATGAGCCGGGCCCGCGCCACGACCTTCTCCCCAGCCGGGGAGAGCAGGACGCTGCGCGGGCCACGCTCGATCAAGTCGACGCCGAGTTCACTCTCGAGCTTCTTCAACTGCGTCGACAAGGTGGGTTGGCTGACGTAACACGCGGCTGCGGCCCGGCCGAAGTGGCGGTGCTCGGCGAGCGCCACCAGGTACTCCAGGTCCCGCAGGTTCATGCGGAGGAGAGCGCGGGAGCGCTGGACCTGATCAGGTGGTCGAACGCACTCAGCGCCGCCGTCGACCCGGCGCCCATCGCCACGACGATCTGCTTGTACGGCACCACGGTCGCGTCGCCGGCGGCGAAGACGCCGGGCTCCGACGTCTGGCCCCGCTCATCGATGATGATCTCGCCACGGTCGGACAACTCAACGGATCCGCGCAGCCACTCAGTATTCGGCAGCAGGCCGATCTGCACGAAAATGCCCTCGACCTCCTTGGTGTGCGTCTGCCCGCTGATGCGGTCTTCGTAGAGCAACGCGGTGACCTGGTCGCCGTCGCCGTTCACCTCGGTGGTCTTCGCCGACAAGATGACGTCGACATTCGGCATGCTGTGCAGCTTGCGTTGCAGCACGGCATCCGCCTTCAGCTCATCAAGGAACTCCAGCACCGTGACGTGGCCGACCACACCGGCGAGGTCGATGGCCGCCTCGACGCCGGAGTTGCCGCCGCCCACGACAGCAACCCGCTTGCCCTTGAACAGGGGACCGTCGCAGTGCGGACAGAACGTCACGCCCTTATTGCGGTAGTCCTGTTCCCCGGGTACGCCCATGGTCCGCCAGCGGGCACCAGTGGCGAGAATGACGGTCCTGCCGGAAAGCGTTGCACCGCTATCGAACTCAACTCGGACCAAGCCGTCATCGGATCGGGGGTAGAGTGCGCAGGCCCGCTGGGCCTTGATGACGTCCACGTCGTACTGGTTGACGTGGTCCTCCATGGCCGCAGCCAGCTTCGGACCCTCGGTGTACGGGACGGAGGTGAAGTTTTCGATGCCCATGGTGTCCATCACCTGGCCACCGAAGCGTTCGGCCACCAGCGCGGTCCGGATCCCCTTACGGGCGGTGTAGATAGCTGCCGCGGCCCCCGCCGGACCACCACCGATCACCAGTACCTCGAACGGATCCATGGCGTTAAGCCGCTGGACATCGCGCTTGCTTGCACCCGTGTCGACCTTGCCGACGATCTCCTCGATGCTCATCCGGCCTTGCCCGAACAGCGCTCCGTTGTAGTACACCGTGGGTACGGCCAGGATCTTGCGTTCGTCAATTTCGCGCTGGAACGCTCCGCCCTCGATCGCGGTGTGACGAATCTTGGGGTTGAGCACACTCATGGCATTCAGCGCCTGCACCACATCAGGGCAGTTCTGGCAGGTCAACGACATGTAGGTCTCGAAAACGTGGTGACCCTCGATGGCTCGGATCTGTTCGACCAGGGTATCTGAGAGCTTCGGGGCAACGCCGCCCACCTGCAGTAACGCCAGCACCAGGGAGGTGAACTCATGCCCGAGCGGGACGCCGGCGAACCGAACGGCGACGTCGGTCCCAGCGCGCGTAATGGCAAAGGACGGCCGCCGCTCATCGTCATCTCGGCGCTCATAGGACACCTTGTCCGACAGGCCGGCGATCTGCTCGAGGAGTTCGGCGACCTCGTTGGACTTCGGGCTGTCGTCCAGGCTCGCGATCAGTTCGATCGGTTGGGTCAGCCGCTCCAGGTAGGTCTTCAGTTGAGCGGTCAGGTTGGTGTCGAGCACGTCTTACTCCTGAAGGTTGGCGTCGGTGCCGGTGTACGTCGGGGCGCCGGTGGCGTGAATGGCTCGATGTCGCGTCATGCACCGGATGCGACGACACGTGGTGGCCGGAAGTTCGGGCCACCACGTGTCGAGTCCGGCCGGGTTTCCAAGCGACCTGAACGGTCTGCTGGTCTTACTCCGGCTGAGCGGTCTGTGCAGTCCGGTCGCGGGTCAGATCTTGCCGACCAGGTCGAGTGACGGAGCGAGCGTGGACTCGCCCTCTTCCCACTTGGCCGGGCACACCTCACCTGGGTGTTCCCGGACGTACTGGGCGGCCCTGACCTTGCGCAGCAGTTCTCCGGCGTCACGGCCGACGCCCTCCGGGGTGACTTCCACGTACTGGATGACACAGTCCGGGTCGATCAGGAAGGTTGCGCGGTCGGCCAGGCCAACACCCTCGCGCATGTTCTGGAAGTTGTTCGTGATGACCCCTGACGGGTCGCCAACCATGTAGTACCGAATCTTGTTGATTGTTTCTGAGGTGTCGTGCCACGCCTTATGCACAAAGTGCGTGTCCGTCGAGACCGAGTACACCTCGACCCCCAGCTTTTGCAGCTCTTCGTACCTGTCGGCCAGGTCGCCCAGCTCGGTGGGACAAACGAAGGTGAAGTCCGCCGGGTAGAAGAACACCACGGACCATTTCCCGCACAAGTCGGAATCGCTGACCTCGAGGAACTCACCGTTCCGGAAGGCCTGCGCGGTGAAGGGAAGCACCTGGGTGTTGATCAGAGCCATGGTTCGAGAACCTCTCGTTGGGGGGTGATTCGATATTTACCATATATCAAGAAGTGGCTTCTCTTGAGTTTTTGTCAATCGTTTACGTGCATCCATCCGATAGGCAAGGACTATCGATGAGCAGTGGGGTGATCCTTGTGATCAATCGCACATCGTGGTCAATCGATGCGATCAGCACTACACGCCCGCTGGGGACCGCCAGCGGCGACTACTATCGCGACCTGGTAGACAGCCAGAGACGGACCGCACAGGAACAGCCGGAAGGCGGGTGACGTGGCGCAAAGCCCATGGCTGGGGCCGGCGCTCGGGTGGGCTATCGCCGGCCTGCTGGCATCGCTGCCGCTGCGTGCCGGCCTCCTGCGGCATGCCTACCGGTATGTCGATGAGCTAGACGTTCCAGCCCGCCGGCACTGGTGGGTGGTGGCCGCATTGCCGGCGGCCGCATTCGCTATCGCCGCTCGCTGGGCACTGACGCTA
>CAJDVI010000043.1_pt1 | contig 57392 bp, 52 predicted proteins | sample 7391351 | NCBI WGS metagenome assembly CAJDVI01 (sample SAMEA7055704, study PRJEB34461) | soil metagenome | biome: terrestrial ecosystem; feature: Peninsula; material: soil | place: Antarctica | collected 2016 | reverse complement strand
CGCCTAAACGGTTTGAAGTTCCCCGAATTCCCGATCCCGACTTTCGCTCAACGCGGTGTCGAAGGCTAACTACGCGGCATTGGGATGTGGTGGGCTTGGTAAAATCCTCGCGGGCGGTCACACCCCGGAAACGTGTACCCGTGATCCCGGTGCCGCAGGCGGGCGACGTGACCGGGGCTCGCGGTCCGCACCGTTCGGCCCTGGTCCAAGATCTCCCCGCCCCACCGAGGACCAGTGGGATGACGCCTGCGTCGCAAGCGAAGGCCCGGACGGTGGCTGGCGATAGTGGTTGCCCGGTGACGGTCAACCCGTATCCGCACTGGTCACGCAAATCCTGAGAGTTCATGGTGATCACGACCTGCGTGCGAGCGGGGGACCGGCCCGGTACGCCGGTGACCGGCACGCCGACGTCGGCGGCGCGGGCCTGCACCCACCCGCCCACCCCAGTCGCGGTCGAAGCGGTGATCACCCCGCGAGACTCCGCCTCCACGACCGTGGCGACCGCCAGCCCCTCAACCGCACCCGCGACACCCAACAACGTCGAGAACAACCCCGGCAAGGCGTCCTCGGGCAGCGCGACGAGCTGATCCCGGACAGCGTGCAGCTGCTCAATCAGGCAGTCCAGCTCGTCAGTGATCATGCCCGATTCTATCGAACACCCGTTCGTCGAACAGGGCCTGATCTGCATCTGTGGACGACACGTACCCAACAGGCCAACCATCCCACATGTGGAAAACCACCCAGACCGAGCCCACCACAGCCACCTACAACGCCACTACCGCCACATGACAGTGCAACAGGGTGCATGCGGTAAAAGATGGCCCAAAGCGAATCAGCAAGCCGTGGTCGGGATAGAACCGAGACTTGCCGAGAGCCTCAGTGGGTTCTCGGGAGGTCGGGGGAGGTCGAGACACGGCCAACCGCCGTAGGAGCAACGCAAGGCAAGCATCAGTCGCTAGGTTCCACGAGCCGGGCAATGAGCTGACCTGGCACTTGGACATGTCACCATACGGTCATGCTTCGGTGGTTGACGGCGGGCGAATCGCACGGTCCCGCGCTGGTGGCAGTGCTCGAGGGCCTGCCCGCCGGGGTGGCGGTGACATCCGCCGATATCGGTGCAGCGTTGGCTCGGCGGCGGCTCGGGTACGGCCGCGGAGCCAGGCAGAGATTCGAACAAGACGAGTTGAGCGTGCTCGGTGGGGTGCGGCACGGGCTGACCCTAGGCTCGCCGGTGGCCCTGCAGATCAATAACTCCGAGTGGCCAAAGTGGCAGACCGTGATGGGCCCGGACCCGGTGGGGGCCGCAGACTTGGCTGCCGCAGACGATGTCAACGCGCCTCAGGAGATCGCCCGGAACCGGCCCCTGACCAGACCACGGCCGGGACATGCCGATTTGGCAGGGATGCAGAAGTATTCCTTCGACGAGGCGCGGCCGGTCCTCGAACGAGCCTCCGCACGGGAAACGGCGGCGCGGGTCGCGCTCGGGGCGGTGGCCGCCGCGTTTCTGCGCCAAGCCTGCGGGGCAGAGCTGGTCTCCCATACCGTGGCGATCGGCCCGGTCCAGGTCCCCAGCGACGCGGCCCTGCCCGGTTCGGGCGACGTGGCTGCCTTGGACGCCGACCCGCTGCGCTGCGTGCATCCGGCGACGTCGGCGGCGATGGTCGCTGAGGTCGACGCCTGCCGCAAAGACGGTGACACGCTCGGCGGTGTCGTCGAAGTCTTGGCCTACGGTCTGCCTCCCGGGCTCGGTTCTTACACCCATTGGGACCGACGGTTGGATGGCCGCTTAGCCGGGGCCCTGATGGGCATTCAGGCGATCAAGGGCGTCGAACTCGGCGACGGGTTTGCCACCGCGACCCGCCGCGGTTCGGCAGCTCATGACGAGATGGCCCGCGACCCGAGCGGGTCGATCCGGCGCAACACCGGGCGGGCCGGTGGCACCGAGGGGGGAATGAGCACCGGTGAGGTACTACGGGTGCGGGCCGCCATGAAACCGATCAGTACGGTCCCGCGCGCTTTGGCCACTGTCGACGTCGTCACCGGTGAACCGGCGACCGCGATCCATCAGCGTTCCGACGTGTGCGCTGTGCCGGCCGCCGGTGTCATCGCAGAGGCGATGGTGGCGCTGGTGCTGGCTGATGTCGTGTTAGAGAAGTTCGGTGGTGACCACGTCAACGAGACGGCCCGCAACGTAGCCGGCTACCTGGCCGCCATGGCCCCTGGGATGCGTTCGTGGTGAGGTGGAAACATAGACCGCCGCTCGCGGGCCGTCGTCCTGGACCTGGATGGCGATGATGCAGACCGTGCGGCTCGCGGTGGGCGACACTGCGTCCAACCGGTACGACGTGATCATCGGCACCGGTGTCCTGGACAAACTCGCGACGACGTTGGCGGGCGCTGCTCCTGATGCTCGGCGGGTGCTGCTGATCCGCCCAGCGGGTCTGCACAGCTATGCGGCCAGCGTGGCAGCCGCGGTGACCGGGGCCGGATACGAACTGCTCGAGGCGGTCGTACCGGACGCAGAGGCGGCAAAGACGGCGACCGTCGCGGCGGACCTTTGGACGCGGCTGGGCCAGGGCGCATTCAGTCGCGGCGACGCGGTGCTGACGCTCGGTGGGGGATCGGTGACCGACCTGGGCGGGTTTGTCGCGGCCACCTGGCTACGGGGCGTACCCGTGGTCCACGTGCCGACGACGCTGCTGGCGATGGTCGATGCGGCGGTGGGCGGCAAGACCGGGATCAACACCGCTGAAGGCAAGAACCTGGTCGGCGCGTTCCACCCTCCCGCGGCGGTGCTGTGCGACCTTGCCACATTGGCCACGCTGCCAAGACCTGACCTGCGGGCCGGTTTGGCCGAGGTGGTCAAAGCCGGCTTCATCGCCGACCCGGTCATCCTCGACCTGCTCGATGGCCCATTGCCGTCCTGGGACGCAACGGCGCTGGCCGACGCGGTGATCCGGGCGGTGCAAGTCAAGGCCGACGTGGTGACGGCCGACCTCAAAGAGTCCTCGTTGCGCGAGATCCTCAACTACGGACACACCTTCGCGCACGCGATCGAACAGGTCCAGGGCTACACCTGGCGGCACGGGGACGCCGTGGCGGTGGGCATGGTGTACGCCGCGGAGCTGGGCGAGCGTGCTGGGGTGTCTGCGGTGGGCCTGGCCGACGGGCACCGCGCCCGGCTCACGGCACTTGGCCTGCCTACGACGTACCCAGCGGTCCAGGACGCGCAGGACTGGAGCGCGTTGCGGACCGCGATGGGTCGGGACAAGAAGACCCGAGGGAACGCGCTGCGTTTCGTGGTGTTGGAGGAGTTGGGTCGGCCGGTGCGGCTCACTGATCCGGACCCCGCTTGGCTGGCTGCGGCCTACCAGGCCGTCAGCACGGCCAGCACCGTTACGACCGATTGAGCTCGGTGTACACGGGCTGACCGAACACATCGAACTTCAACCCTTCGACGTCTTCGCCGGACCCTCCAGTGGCATTGCGGGTCCACAGTGGGATCACGGGCAGGTCTTTCAGCAGCTGCCGCTCAGCCTCAAGGAACGGGGCTATCGCGTCCTGGTCGGGCCTGGATCCCCGGGCGATCAGCGCTTGCACCCGCGCGCTGGCGTACCCCGTATCGTTGACCGGCGATCCGGCGGCGAACCGTGGCGTGATAAACCCGGCCAGGTTGGGTGTGCTCATCCGCGTCGTCGCGACGAATGGGACGGCCATTTTTCCGGAGGCAATGGCGCTCAGGTAGCTCGCGTCGTCAGGGTAGGGGAGCGCTTGACACCGGATGCCCAACGCATCTGTGAGCGAGACGCAGAGCGCGCTCACCCACGCACCGTCGTCCTGCGCCTGGCTGTAGGCGACCTGGAGCGTGCCGGTGAACCCGCCCGCGGCCACCAGCGCCGTTTTCGCCTTGATGGGATCGTGAGCGCACCAGTCGCCGCACGTCCCCTCGGAGTAGCCTTCGACCACCGGTGCGGCCAGGCCGGTAGCCCGCTGGCGAGTCTGGGAGAAATACTGGGTGATCAGCCCATCTCGGTCGATGCCTTGGGCGATGGCCCGCCGCAAGAGGAGCCCGGACGGGGTGTTCCAAGGGCTGCGGCGCACCGGGAAGGCTAGCGACTGGGTGACACCCACCGGCTGGTTCACTCCCTTGAGCTTGAGTTCATCGCGGTACGTCGGCAGCGCGCCGAGCGGAATCGCATCGATCACGTCGAGGGTTCCGGCCCGCAGCGCCGGGTACATCGCCTGCCGGTCGCTGAGGTAACGGAAGACCAGACCAGCGTTGCGAGCCGCGTCATCGCCGCGGTAGATGGGGCTTTTCGCCAGGGTCAGGTATTGGCGGCGTTGCCAGGCACCCTCCAACCGGTACGGACCGTTTCCCACCGGGCTCGCAGCGAAGCCCTTCGGATCGATCAAAGCGTTCGCAGGCAGCGGTACGAGCGCCAGTTCCGCGAGCGCACCCGTGAAGTCACGGGTCGGTTGGGTCAACGTGATCCGCAGCGTGAGCGGGTCAACGGCTCGCAGTCCGTAGAGCGTCGGCTTGCGATTGCCGATCCCCTGTCCGGACCGGACCCGGTCCCAGCCGGCGATTGGTGACAACGCGGCGGCCCCCGACTGGTGGTTTTTCGGGTCGGCCACCCAGTTCCAGCTGGCCATGAACGTCTTCGCGGTGATCAGCTCTCCGGTGGAGAACATCTGCTCCTTGCGCAGTTTGACCAGGAACACCCGGTCGTCGTCGGTTGCTACCGATTCAGCGACCTCCAGGACCGCTTTGCCCTTGAGGTCGTAGCGCATCAGGCCGCGATGGACGAGGGCGGCAACCCTCGCGCCGTACCAATCGCGGACATCGCTTGGCATCACGGTGATCGGCCGCAACCCGTTCACCGTGATCGGCGGTTGCGTTCCGGCGGGACGAATCGGGTTCGGCGGCACGGGTGGGGCGCCGGCCTCGCTGCATCCGGCCAGCCCCAAGACGGCCGTCATCGTTGCGATGAATACCGCGAATGCGGCGGGTGCCCAGCGTGCCTGGCCTCCGCGCCGCAGGTGCGTGGACGGCGGCTTCGCTGCTGGCCCTTGGGTGGGCATCTGGGCGTCTCCTGGCGGTAGGGCTTGTTCCAAGCGTGTCACGTGGCTCGGGCCAGGACGGCGATTGTCGCCACTGAAGTGGGCAGGCTGCCGTCCCTGGCGGGCCCAACATGCCCGCTCCGATCCAGCACGTCCCCCACCCCGGGTAGACTGCTGTCGCTTCCCGTCCGAGCACGGGCACCCGCACAGCTGCCAGCGCCGCCCGCCGGGCCCGCGAAGGCCGCAGCACCCTACGACGCTTCGACCCGGTCCAGCCCGCCCGGGTCGGCGCCGAACCCATGATGAACCCTCGCGACGATGACCGACGACGGCGTACGACCAAAGGAAGGCCAGCGTGGCAACGACGAACGATCTAAAAAACGGCCTGGTGCTGAACCTCGATGGCCAGCTGTGGACCGTGGTGGAGTTTCAACACGTCAAGCCCGGTAAGGGTGGCGCCTTCGTGCGCTCCAAGCTGAAGAACGTGATGACCGGCAAGGTCGTGGACAAGACCTTCAACGCCGGCACCAAGGTGGAAACAAGCAACGTCGACAAGCGCACGATGCAGTACCTGTACAAGGACGGTGACGACTTCGTTTTCATGGACGACAAGACCTTCGACCAGCTCAACGTGTCGGAGTCGGTGGTCGGTGATGCGGCGAAGTACATGCTGGAAAACCAGGAGGCCATCGTCGCCACCCACGACGGCTTGCCGCTGTTTGTGGAGTTGCCGGCCTCTGTGGAACTGGTTGTCACGTTCACCGAGCCTGGACTGCAAGGCGACCGGTCGACCGGAGGCACCAAGCCGGCCACGCTTGAGACTGGCGCGCAGATCCAGGTGCCGCTGTTCCTGGACACCGGCACCAAGGTCAAGGTCGACACCAGGGACGGGTCCTACCTGGGCCGGGTCAACTGAGTCGTGTCTGATCCGCAGGGCAAGAGCGACACTGGTCCGAGTGGGCCGGGATCTGCACGAACAGCGCGCGCGCCACTGACGTCGGCCCGGTCCAAGGCGCGCCGCGCCGCGTTGGACCTGCTGTTCGAAGCCGAACAACGCGGCGTCGAAGCCGCCGACCTCTTGGCGAAGCGGCAGGCGTCGCCCGCAACCGAGGCACCGCTGCGTCCGTACACGGCAACCATCGTGGAAGGGGTGCAGGCTGAACGCGACGCGATCGACGACGCGATCCGCGGGTACAGCCACGGCTGGCCACTGGAACGAATGCCTGCCGTCGACCGCGCTCTCCTGCGGGTGGCGACCTGGGAGATCGTGTACAACGACGAGATTCCCGACGGGGTGGCAGTCTCCGAGGCCGTCGACCTGGCCTCGCTGCTGAGCACCGATGAGTCGCCGAACTTCGTCAACGGATTGCTCTCCAGGATCGCGGAGGTGAAGGCGACACTGCGTTGAACAGGCGGACCGCACACCGGTGCGTCGAAACCGGCAGCCCGCACACCGGCTGTGCCAGGCTCCAGGGATGGACACCACAGGCACCACGATCCAGCTGGCCGGCCTGACCGGCGTGATGGGTACATCGCCGGCGCTGTCGGCCTACCTTGCCCGACCGCAGGGCGCCGGGCCCTGGCCGGGGGTGGTGATGGTGCACGAGGTCTGGGGCATCAATGATGTGCTGCGGCGTCAGGCCGACCATCTGGCCGCGATGGGATACCTGGTGCTGGCGCCCAACCTGTACTCGGCGGGCGGGGTGATGCGGTGCTTGGTCAGCGTGTTCAGCTCGATGCGACGGGGTGAGGGACGCCCCTTCGCGGATATCGCTGCGGCCCGGGTGTGGCTGACCGAACAGGCTGAATGCACCGGCAAAGTCGGCATCATCGGGTTCTGCATGGGCGGCGGGTTCGCACTGATGAGCGGGTCACGGGGGTTCGACGTGAGCGCGCCGTTCTACGGGGCGCTGCCGCCGCATCCGGACGACATTCTCGGGACCTGCCCGATCGTGGCGTCGTACGGCGGGCGAGACAACGCACTCGAGGGGGCTGCGGCAAAGCTGGAGCGGGTGTTGGCGCACCGGCGCGTGCCACACGACGTCCACGAGTACCCTGACGCGGGCCACTCGTTCATGAACGACGCCGAGGCAGGGCCGGCCTTCACCCAGCCCTTCCAGCGCGCCATGGGGATCGGCCCGGAGCCTGGTGCGGCTCGAGATGCCTGGAGTCGGATTCAAGCCTTCTTCGCTGAGCACCTGAGCTGATCCGGCCGGCAACCGCGCCGTCGCCCCCGGTCAGAACGCCCGAACACCAGGCGTCCCGACCGGGTCGGACCTAGCGGCGCCGGGTCCGCAGGTAGTAGCCGATCAGCGCCTGGGTTGAGTGATCCTGCTCGGCCAGTGCGTCGGCGTCCCCCCCGACAGCGGGCGTGATCTCTTGGGCGAGCTTCTTGCCCAACTCGACGCCCCACTGATCGAAGCTGTCGATGCCCCAAACGATGCCTTGGACGAACGTGATGTGCTCGTACAGCGAGATGAGTTGGCCGAGCACCGAGGGGTTCAGGTCCGGCGCCATGATCGAGGTCGTCGGTCTGTTGCCCGCAAACACCCGGGCCGGCACGATCGCCTCGTCCGTGCCTTCCGCGCGGACCTCGTCGGCAGTCTTGCCGAACGCCAGCGCCGCGGTCTGCGCGAAGAAGTTGGCTAGGAAGAGCTCGTGCACGTCTTGGTCACCGGCGTCGGCGTCCAGGAGCGGGTGGGCGGGGTTCGCGACCGCGATGAAGTCGGCCGGGATGATCCTGGTTCCCTGGTGGATCAGCTGATAGAAGGCGTGCTGACCATTCGTGCCCGGCTCGCCCCAGAACACCTCACCGCTGTCGCACGTGACCGGGCTGCCGTCCCAGCGGACCGACTTGCCGTTGGACTCCATGGTCAGTTGCTGTAGGTACGCCGGGAATCGGTGCAGGTACTGCGCGTACGGGAGGACGGCGTGGGTCTGGGCTCCGAGGAAGTTGACGTTCCAGACGTTGATCAGACCCATCAGCGCCGGAACATTGGCGGCCAATGGCGTACGCCGGAAATGCTCGTCCATGGCGTGGAAGCCGGCGAGGAACTCCTCGAAGCGCTTGGGCCCGATGGCGATCGCCAGCGAGGTACCGACCGCCGAGTCGACGCTGTACCGGCCACCGACCCAATCCCAGAAGCCGAAGGCGTTGGCTGGGTCAATGCCGAACGCGGCAACCTTGTCCAGGGCTGTCGAGACGGCGACGAAGTGTTTGGCGACGGCGTCCTGACGCTGCTGCGGTGAACCGTCGATGGCGCCGGTGGCTGCGAGCGTGTCGAGCAGCCAGGTCCGGACCAGCCTGGCGTTCGTGATGGTCTCCAGCGTGGTGAACGTCTTGCTGGCGACGATGACGAGCGTGGTCTCGGGGTCCAGCCCCCGGGTCTTCTCGGCGACGTCCGCCGGGTCGATGTTGCTGATGAACCGGCAGGTCAGGCCCTCTTGTACGAACGGTTGCAAGGCCTCGTAGGCCATCACCGGGCCCAGGTCGGAACCTCCGATACCGACGTTGATGATGGTCTGGATGCGTTTGCCGGTGACCCCCGTCCACTGCCCGCTGCGAACGGTGTGCGCGAATGCATACACCTTGGCCAGGACCTCGTGGACGTCATGGTCGACGTCTTGCCCATCGACCTCCAGCGCGCTCCCTTGGGGGGCACGCAGCGCCGTATGCAGCACGGCGCGGTCCTCGGTGCTGTTGATGTGTTCGCCGGCGAACATGGCCGCGGTGCGCTCAGTCAGCCCCACCTGGTCGGCGAGCCGGCCCAAAGCAGCCAGGACGTCGTCGTTGATCAGATTCTTGGACAGGTCGACGTACAGATCGGATGCAGTCAGGGTCATCCGGGTGGCCCGGCCGGGGTCGGCGGCGAACCAGCCGCGTAGGTCGGGTCGCAAGTTCTCCTTCAGTCGGCCAAGTTCGGCCCAGGCGGCGGTCGTGGTGGGGTCTACCGGAGTACGCATGGCACCTGCCTGATCTGGAGTCCCTTCGGCCGGCCCAGCCGGCCTGGCGGTCATCGTCAACCCTACTCGCGCCTACTCCAGGGGCGGCGTACCTGCTGCTGCGGCCGAGGTCGCCATCGCACTGAACCGCCCCGCCGGGCGCTCTTGGGGGAGGGCCGGCGCCCGACGGGGCGGCGTTTTGAGGGCCGGCGGCTGCGCCCGCCGGCCGGAACCATTCGCAGCGTGGCTGATCATGCTTGGCGCTGTGATCGTGGAGCCACTGCAGCACGCCCGGGCCACGCCTCCACCAGCGTCCATAACGACGAATTTCGCAAACCATAACAGGAGGTGCCATCGGTCCCAATTCGGCTTCGGCTCAGTGGAGACGCGCTCGTCGCGACCCACCGCTATCCGCGGGGTCGGACGTGGCCGATACCACCACTGCCGGCAGTGGACCGGGCGTCTGCGGGGTGGCCGGCGGAGGTAGGCTGCGAGCCGTTCGACACCCTTTAACCACCGTCCCGTGAGGCGGGCAAGGAGGTCCGGCGCCATGACGCGTTCTGACTCGCAGAACCGTCCGGACCCGGGGGGGTCGGCGCCTGCGAGACCTCCCGACGCCAAGGTCGTCCTCGGCGCTGCCGATATCGCGCGGCACTCATGAGCGAAGTCGAGCAGCGGCAGATTCCGGTGGGCACGCTGGATATCACGCTGTACCGCGACGATCTGCGCAGTCAGCCCACCCGGCGAATGGAGCCGACCTCGATCCCCAAGGGTGGGATCGATGACAAGGTGGTCGTTCTGGTCGACGACGTGTTGTATTCCGGGCGAACCGTCCGCGCCGCGCTCGACGCGCTTGGCGACATCGGCCGCCCTCGGGCGGTGCGGTTGGCCGTCTTGGTTGACCGAGGCCATCGGGAGCTACCGATCCGCGCGGACCATGTCGGCAAAAACCTGCCCACCTCTTCCTCGGAGCGGGTCCACGTGCTGATCGAGGCACAGGATGGGACCGATGAGGTCCGCATCTTTGGGGGAAAACGGTGAACAAGCACCTACTCTCAATCGACGATCTGAGCCGAGATGACATCGAGATGATCCTGACGACCGCCGTCGAGATGCACGAGGTTCAGCATCGCGACGTCAAGAAGTTGCCGACGCTTCGCGGGCGGACCATCATCAACCTGTTCTTCGAGGACTCCACGCGCACCCGTGGCTCGTTTGAGATCGCCGGTAAGTGGATGAGTGCTGACACCATCAACATCTCCGCGAAAGGGTCCTCGACCTCCAAGGGTGAGTCGCTGCGAGACACCGTCCAGAGCATTGTTGCGATGGGCGCCGACTGCCTCATCATTCGGCACTCTGCATCGGGTTCGGCCCAGCAGGTTTCCGAGTGGGTCGACGCCGTGGTGATCAACGCCGGGGACGGGACTCACGAGCATCCGACCCAGGCACTGCTCGACGCCTACACGATGCGTGCGAAGCTTGGCGACCTGGCCGGCCGCAAGGTCGCCATCGTCGGTGACTTGCTGCACTCTCGGGTGGTCCGCTCAAATCTGTTATGCCTGCACAAGCTTGGCGCCCAGGTGACGATCGTGGCGCCACCCACGCTGATGCCGCCCGGCATCGTCAGTTGGGCGGCTGCGGACGGGTTCACGACGTCGTACGACATGGACGAGGTGATCGGCTCCGGACCGGATGTGCTGATGATGCTGCGAGTCCAGCGAGAGCGGATGAGCGGCGGATTCTTCCCCAGTGAACAGGAGTACGCGCTCACCTACGGCCTCACCCGGGATCGGCTCGCCAAGTTGATGCGGGCCAACGATCAGGCCATCATCTGCCATCCCGGTCCGATGAACCGGGGGTTGGAGATCTCCGCGGATGCCGCCGACGCTGCTTCCTCGGTGATCCTGGACCAAGTCAGCGCTGGGGTCGCCGTCCGAATGTCGATCTTGTATCACTTGCTTGCAGGATCGGGTCGTCCGGCAGGTGTGGGTGCGGGCAGCGGACAAGGGGTGGCGTCGTGACCTCGACAGGCCACCAGACGTTGGCTGGACAACCACTGGAGCAGATTCTCATCAGGGGCGCCGATCTGCTCGGCCAGGGTCGAGCCGACCTGTTGCTGGCCGATGGCCAGATCGTCGAGGTCGGCCGGGTGGCCGCACCTGACGGTGCGCGCGTGATCGACGCGAACGGTCTGGTCGCGTTGCCAGGACTCGTCGACATGCACGCCCATCTGCGCGAACCCGGCCGGGAGGACGCCGAGACGATCGCGTCTGGGTCGGCGGCCGCCGCGGCCGGCGGATTCACCGCCGTGTTCGCCATGGCGAACACCGACCCGGTCACCGACTGCGCCGAAGTCGCTGAGCGGGTGCACGCCATCGGCCGCCGGGTCGGGCTGGTCGACGTGCAGCCGATCGGCGCGGTCACCCGGGGGCTGGGGGGTGCCGAACTGGCCGACCTGGGCCTGATGGCCAAGTCCGCGGCCCGGGTCCGGGTGTTCTCCGATGACGGTAAGTGTGTGGCCGACGCCCGGTTGATGCGCCGCGCGATGGACTACCTCAAGGCGTACGACGGGCTGATCTCCCAGCACAGTCAGGACGGCACGCTGGCGGACGGCAACGCCTGCTGCCACGAGGGGGAGGTCTCCGGTCGGCTCGGGCTGCCCGGCTGGCCCGGGGTCGCCGAGGAGGTCATCGTCGCCCGGGATGTGATGCTCGCCCGACACACCGGGGCTCGAGTGCATGTGGCGCATGTGTCCACGGCAGGGTCGTTGGAAGTGATCCGTTGGGCCAAGACGCTCGGCATCCGGGTGACCGCCGAGGCCACCCCGCATCACCTCGGTCTGACCACCGCCGAACTGGCGACCTACGACCCAGTCTACAAAGTAAACCCGCCGCTACGGCCGGACGAGGACGTCGAGGCGCTACGGGAGGCGCTGGTAGATGGGACGGTGGACATCGTGGCCACGGATCACGCGCCGCACGCTCGGCACGACAAGCAGCACTCGTTTGTCGTGGCAGCGTTCGGGATGATCGGGCTTGAGACAGCTTTGCCGGTCATCAGCGAGTTAATGGTCCGCACCGGCCGGCTCAGCTGGGCCGACGTGGCCAGGGTGATGTCATTCACGCCGGCCCGACTCGGCGGCCTCGATGATCAAGGCCGTCCGCTGGTACCCGGAGAACCGGCGAACGTGACGCTGATCGATCCCGACCGCGCAGTCACCATCGACGCAGACTCCTCCTACTCGCTGTCTCGGAACAATCCATGGCACGGTCGCAGATTCATCGGTGCGGTGCATGCGACGTTCCTGCGGGGGCGTCCGACCTACCTCGACGGCGCGATTCAGGTGCCGGCATGATGCCGGCCACGGCCACGGCCATGGCCGGGGGCGCACCGGCTGTCGCGGCTGTCGTCGACGTCAAGGCGGTCACCGCGTTGCTCGAACACACCCCAGCGGTGTTGCTCTTGGAGGACGGCAGGGTCTTCCGTGGGCAGGCGTTCGGGGCGATCGGGGCCACGGTCGGTGAGGCGGTATTCGCCACTGGCATGTCCGGGTATCAGGAGACCCTGACCGACCCGAGTTACCACCGCCAGGTGGTGGTCATGACCGCACCGCACATCGGCAACACCGGGGTGAACGACGAGGATTCCGAGTCGGGGCGGATCTGGGTGGCCGGCTACGTGGTGCGCGACCCAGCGATCCGGCCCTCGAACTGGCGCGCCCAGCGCAGCCTTCACGATGACCTGATCGATCAGGGCGTCGTCGGCATCAGCGGCATCGACACCAGGGCGCTGACCCGTCACTTGCGCGAGCTCGGCGCCATGCGGGTCGGAATCTTCTCAGGTGCTGCGGCCTACGAATCGTTGGAGACACTGTTGGCGACCGTGCGCGACGCGCCGTTGATGGCCGGAGCGGCCCTGGCCGAGCAGGTCTCCACCCCGCAGTCGTACGTCGTCCCGGCCCACGGGCAACGCCGGTTCACGGTGGCCGCGATCGACCTCGGCATCAAGGAGACCACCCCGATCCTGATGGCCCGGCTCGGGATCGAGGTGCATGTTCTGCCCGCCTCTTCGAGCTGGCAGGATGTAGCGGCCTTGAACGACGGGCGCGGCCCGGACGGAGTGTTCTTCAGCAACGGTCCCGGTGACCCGGCGACAGCGCACCACCAGGTGGCGCTCTTGCAGCGGGTCCTGGCCGAAAAGCTGCCGTTCTTCGGCATCTGCTTCGGTCACCAGTTGCTGGGCCGTGCGTTGGGATTCTCGACGTACAAGCTGAAGTACGGGCACCGCGGGATCAATCAGCCGGTTCTGGACCGTCGGACCGGGCGGGTGGAGATCACCTCGCACAACCACGGATTTGCCATCACCTGGCCGGGGGCCGACCAAGGGCAGGGCTTCGACGATGCCCGGACCATGTTCGGCTTGGTCCGGGTCTCCCACGTCTGCCTGAACGACCTGGTCGTGGAAGGGATTGAGTGCTTGGACGTCCCAGCATTCTCCGTGCAATATCACCCCGAGGCGGCGGCTGGGCCGCACGACAGTGAGCACCTCTTCGATCGGTTCGTAGCGTTGCTCGCAGCGAATCGCTCACCCGGGGCGGTGACCTGATGCCTCGGCGGGACGACATTCAGTCGGTACTGGTGATCGGGTCCGGGCCCATCGTCATCGGCCAGGCAGCGGAATTCGACTATTCCGGCACCCAGGCGTGCCGCGTGCTGCGTGAGGAGGGTCTGCGGGTCATCCTGGTCAATTCGAACCCGGCCACGATCATGACTGACCCGGAGATCGCCGATGCCACGTACGTCGAGCCCATCACCCCAGCGGTGCTCGAAGCGATCATCGCGTTGGAACGCCCAGATGCGGTGCTTGCGACGCTGGGGGGGCAGACCGCGCTCAACGCCGCGATGTCATTGCACGAGGCCGGGGTGCTGGAACGCTACGGTTGCCCGCTGATCGGCGCGAACGTTGCAGCGATCCGGCTCGGAGAAGACCGGCAGTTGTTCAAGGGGGTCGTCGAGCGCTGCGGCGCGCAGTCGGCGCGCTCGGTGATCTGCCACGACATGGACCAGGTCTGGACGGCCGCCGCCGACCTCGGCTATCCGCTGGTGGTCCGGCCGTCCTTCACCATGGGCGGCCTCGGCTCCGGATTCGCGTACGACGAAGCCGACCTGGAACGCATCGCCGGCGCCGGGCTGCACGACTCCCCGGTCAGTGAGGTGTTGCTGGAGGAATCGGTCACCGGCTGGAAAGAGCTCGAGTTGGAGGTGATGCGGGACCGCGCCGACAACGTCGTGGTGGTCTGCTCGATCGAGAACCTCGACCCGATGGGCGTGCACACCGGTGACTCCATCACCGTCGCTCCTGCGCTGACGCTGACCGACCGCGAGTACCAACGGGTGCGTGACATCGGTATTGCGGTGATCCGTGAAGTCGGTGTTGATACGGGTGGATGCAACATCCAGTTCGCTGTCAACCCCGTCGACGGGCGGGTCATCGTCATCGAGATGAATCCGCGGGTCAGCCGGTCCAGTGCGCTGGCCAGCAAGGCGACCGGGTTCCCCATCGCCAAGATCGCCGCCAAGCTGGCGATCGGATACACCCTCGATGAGGTGCCCAACGACATCACCGGGCAAACACCGGCGAGCTTCGAGCCGACTCTGGACTATGTGGCCGTCAAGGTCCCTCGGTTCAACTTCGAGAAGTTCCCGAATGCCGATCCGACGCTGACCACGACGATGAAGTCGGTCGGTGAGGTGATGGCGATCGGTCGCAACTTCACCGAGGCGCTGCAGAAGGCATTGCGCTCAGCTGAGCGGGCCGGGTCGAGCTTCCACTGGCGCGGACCGGTGCCGACGCCGACCCAGGCAGCTGAGTTGTGCGACATCGCCAGGATCCCCACCGACGGCCGGATCGTCACGGTCCAGCAGGCACTGCGCGGCGGTTGCACCGTCGAGTCGATACATGAGGCCACCGGGATCGACCCCTGGTTCCTGGACCAGATCCAGCTGCTCAACACCATCGCGCAGGCGGTGGCTAGCTCAGGTCGATCGGCCAGGCATGTGAATCCCGACGTCTTGGCGCTGGCCAAACGGCACGGGTTCGGGGATAGCCAGATCGCCGAGCTCACCGGACTGACCGAGGCGGTGGTCCGGGGGGTGCGACACGCCTTGGGGATCCGGCCGGTCTACAAAACGGTCGACACCTGCGCCGCGGAGTTCGCCGCGCACACCCCGTACCACTATTCGACGTACGACAGCGAGACCGAGATCGTCGCGCGGGAGCGTCCGGCGGTGATCATCCTCGGCTCCGGCCCGAACCGGATCGGCCAGGGGGTGGAGTTCGACTACTCCTGCGTGCACGCCAGCTTCGCCCTCCGGGACGCCGGCTACGACACGGTGATGATCAACTGCAACCCGGAAACCGTGTCGACCGACTACGACACCTCCAGCCGGTTGTATTTTGAACCGCTGACGTTGGAAGACGTGCTGGAGGTGGTCCAGGCCGAACTGGACGCGGGCCCAGTCGCGGGGGTCATCGTGCAGCTCGGCGGACAGACCCCACTCGGGCTGGCCAAGGCGCTCGCCGCCGAGGGGGTGCCGATCGTCGGGACCTCACCGGAGGCGATCGACCTCGCCGAAGACCGCGGGTTGTTCGGTCGGGTGCTGCACGAGGTGGGGCTGCCGGCGCCGCGGCACGGGACGGCGTTGTCGGCTGATGAAGCGGTCGAGATCGCTCGAGACATCGGGTACCCGGTGCTGGTGCGGCCCTCGTACGTACTCGGCGGGCGAGGCATGCGGATCGTGTACGACGACCCGACCCTGCGGGAGTACGTCACGATGGCGACGGAGGCGTCGCCGGAGCATCCGGTGCTGGTCGACCGGTTCCTGGACGACGCGATCGAGATCGACGTCGATGTCTTGTACGACGGTGTCGACATGTATCTGGGCGGGGTGATGGAACACATCGAGGAGGCCGGTATTCACTCCGGGGACTCGGCGTGTGTGCTGCCACCGGTGACGCTCGGTCCAAGCGAACTGGACCGGGTCCGCGAGTCTTGCCTGAAGCTGGCGCACGGCCTGCGGGTCCGGGGTCTGATGAACGTGCAGTTCGCGCTCGCCCAGGATGTGCTCTACGTGCTCGAGGCAAACCCGCGAGCCAGCCGGACCGTCCCGTTCGTCGCGAAGGCCACCGCGGTGCCGCTGGCCAAGGCGGCGGCGCGGGTGATGCTCGGCGCTACGATCGCCGAGCTGCGCGCCGAAGGCATGCTGCCGGCGGCGGGGGACGGCGGTGATCTGCCGATCGACGCTCCGGTGTCGGTGAAGGAGGCGATCCTGCCGTTCAAGCGCTTCCGGACTAGGGACGGCCGGGTCGTCGATTCGGTGCTCGGCCCGGAGATGCGCTCCACCGGCGAGGTAATGGGCATCGATACCGAGTACGGCGCCGCGTTCGCGAAGACCCAGATGGGTGCGTTGTGGGGGTTGCCGACCGTCGGGCGGGTGTTCGTTTCGGTGGCCAACCGGGACAAGCGAGCCATGGTGTTCCCGATCAAGCGACTGGCCGACCTTGGATTTGAACTGCTGGCCACCCAAGGCACCGCGGACGTGCTGCGCCGCAACGGGATCACGGCTGAAGTGGTCCGGAAGCACTCGCAGGGGCCAGGCCCCAACGGCGAGCCGACCATCGTGCAGCGGATCAGCGCCGGAGATATTGACATGGTGGTCAACACGCCGGGGTCGGGGGCCGGCGGTAGCTCCTCCAGGGCTGACGGATACGCGATTCGGACCGCCACGACCAGCATGGATCGGACGATCATCACCACAGTGCAGCAACTTGGCGCGGCCGTGCACGGCATCGAGGCGATCATGGCCGGCCCGCTGCGGGTCTGCTCCTTGCAAGACCATGCCCGGGTGCTGCGCGGGCACGAATGCGCCGGCGATGGGAAGCAATGAAGCCGAACCAAGGATCCGATCAGCATCCGGTGCTCCATCTGATGAGTTCGGTGCTCCATTCGATGAGGACGAGGAGCCGATGAGCAGCGGGCAACATTGGACTGCGGCGGGGCGGGCCGGGGTGACGCACTATCCGGCACGGTTACGCCGTACCCGGCGGGTCGGCGCGGAGACCGATCGCCGGGAGGGCGACTACCTGCAGATGACCTTCGAATTGCCGGTCGAGGCAGGCTTCGCCAAGGCCGCCCGTCCGGGCCAGTTCGTGGCGCTGTCTGTCGGCGACGCGACGTCGGCGCAACTACTCCGCCGCGCGTTCAGCATCCACGCGGTGACCGCCGGCGGCGACCAGGGACCGGGTCAGGTGGACCCGTTCACCGGAGCCTCGGCAGCACACGTCGACAGCGTCGATCTGATCGTCGCGGCAGTCGGGGCCGGGACGCGCTGGCTCACGGGTCGCAGTGCCGGGTTGGAGATCGATCTGGTCGGCCCCCTCGGCCGGGCATTTCCGATGCCCACCCGGCCGGTGCCGTGCGTCCTGGTCGGCGGCGGGTACGGGTCGGCGCCGCTGTTCTGGCTCGCCGATCAACTGCGGACCCGAGGCTGCCGGGTCGAGATGGTGCTGGGCGCCTCGACACGGCACCGGTTGTTCGGCGTGGACCTGGCCCAGGTGCGGACCGACGCCGTGGTGGTCACGACCGACGACGGCACCCTGGGCGTTCGTGGCAAGGTCAGCGATGTCTTGCCGGAGGTGCTGACCGGCTGCCAGGCGGGCGTGGTCTATGCCTGCGGGCCGATGCCCATGCTCCAAGCGGTCACGGAGATCGCCACGGAACTCGGAGCGGTCGCTCAGGTGGCCGTCGAGGAGTCGATGGCCTGCGGTATCGGGGTGTGTATGACGTGTGTGATGCCCGTGCAGGACAAGGGTGGCACCACCCGGATGGCTCGGGCCTGCGTGGATGGTCCGGTGTTCCGCGGCGACCGAGTTCGTTGGGATGCCTACGACGACGGCTGGTGCACCGTCCCCCAAGACGCCTGGGGTGCCTCGTGAACGCCGCTGGGCCAACGCCAGGACGCGACGTGGGGAACCTGGCGGCCGGCCCGCCATCGACGCTCAGTTCGATGCCGTCGCCAACGCCGTTGCGGGGTCATGACCGCATCCGGGTGCGCCGCGAACGGCCCGGAGCTCCACCGCTTCTTCGACGTCCAAGAGCTCGGGGCGTTCGTCACCAAAACGGTGATGGGCTCGCCACGGGCGGGGCGCGGCACGCCACGGATGGCCGAGACGGCCAGCGGGATGCTGAACTCGATTGGTCTGCAGGGGCCGGGGATCGACGCGTTCGTCGATCATGACCTGCCCTGGTTGCGCTCGGTTGGTGCTCGGGTGATCGTTTCGGTCGCGGGGGAGACCCCAGAGGAGTTCGGTCTGGTCACGCGGGTGCTTCGGAACAGCGCGGCGTTTGACGCGGTGGTCGGCGTCGAGGTGAACATCTCCTGCCCGAACGTGGCGAACCGGGGCCTGGTCTTCGCCTGCGACCCGAGCGCGACCGCCGCCGTGCTGACGCAGGTGCGCAAGGAACTGCCGCCACAACTGCCCGCGTTCGCCAAGCTGAGCCCCGATGTTACCGATCTCGTCGAGGTGGCCAAGGCCGCTGTGGAGGCCGGCGCCAGCGGGCTCACCGCAATCAATACCACCCTGGGGATGGCCATCGACACGCAGCGGCTGCGACCTGTGCTGGTCGGTGTCACCGGCGGGCTGTCCGGTCCGGCGGTACTGCCGATCGCCGTCCGGGCGGTGTGGCAGCTCACGGCGGCGATGCGGGCCGGACTCCTGTCGACCGTGCCGATCATCGGGGTCGGTGGCGTCCGCAGTGGCGATGACGCCTTGCAGTTGCTCGCCGCGGGCGCCAGCGCGGTGCAGGTTGGTACCGCGACGTTCAACGATCCCTGCGCCCCACGACGGGTCTGTGACGAGCTGGCGTTTGCGCTCGGGCGGCACGGGGTCAGCAGGGTCAGTGACGTCGTGGGCGTCGCGCACGACCGGGTTCCGCCACCGTCCGCCAAACCTGCCGATCGACCCGTCGATCGTCCCGTCAGGACCGCACCCGTGGCGGGTTCGTCGTGACCGGCCATCACGATCACGCGGCGCCCAGGTCGTTCGGATGGCGGCTGCAGGAGGCGGTTGCGACCCGCGGGCCGTTGTGTGTCGGGATCGACCCGCATCCCGGGCTGCTGCGCGCCTGGGGTCTTGACGACGACGTTCGCGGGTTGCGGCGATTCTCGATGACCTGTGTGGAAGCGTTCGCAGGCTCGGTGTCGTTGGTCAAGCCGCAGTCCGCATTGTACGAACGGTTCGGAGCCCGCGGGGTCCTCGTACTCGAGGAGACCCTCGAGGCGTTGCGGCAATCGGGCACGTTGAGTCTGATCGACGTGAAGCGTGGGGACATCGGCTCGACGATGGAGGCGTATGCGCAAGCCTATCTGGGTGAGGATTCCCCGTTGCGGGCCGATGCGATGACCGCCAGCCCCTACCTGGGATATGAGTCGCTGCGACCGGCACTGGACCTCGCGATGGCCTGCGGGCGAGGTGTGTTCGTGCTCACACTCACCTCCAATCCCGAGGGACGTCAGGTCCAGCATGCGATCCGCGAGGGGGTCAGCGTGGCCGCATCGATGGTGGCCGGAGTGCGCGCGGACAACGAACGTGCCATCCGCTGGTACGGCGACGATGACGCGGCTGACGGTCCACCCGGGCTGAGCGGCCGCGGACGCGTGGAGGACGGACAGGCCGGTTCGGCCGATTTGTCGCAGTCGGGCAGCCTGGCCTGCTCACCGGAACCCAGAGAAGGCGTCCCCGATGACGTCGTGCCATGGGGTCCTGTCGGGATGGTCGTGGGGGCCACCGTGGGCGCGGCGATCGCCGACCTTGAGTTGGATCTGATCGGGGCCAACGCGCCCTTGTTGGCGCCGGGCCTGGGTGCCCAGGGTGCCGCCGTGGACGACGTACGACGATCGTTCGGCCCAGCCATGGCCCGCGTCATCGCTGCCAGTTCCCGCGACGTGCTGAACGCTGGACCTGCGTCGATACGGTTACGCGCGCGAGCCGTCGAGGTCGCGGACGGACTGCGTGACACGCTCAGCGCCTAGGCTGTCGGCCATGTCGACGCAGCAGCCGCCGTCAACGACGCCGCCCGCGGACGCCGCCCCGGACCCGAGCGTGCTGGCCGAGCTGCGCGAGATGCGCGACAGCATCGACAACATTGACGCAGCCCTGGTTCACCTGCTGGCAGAGCGATTCAAATGTACGCAGCGGGTGGGCCGGCTCAAGGCGGGTCACGGGCTGCCGCCGGCCGACCCGGAACGCGAGACGCGACAGATCGCGCGGCTTCGGGCGCTCGCCGCCTCTGCGCATCTGGACCCGGCGTTTGCGGAGAAGTTCTTGACGTTCGTCATCGACGAGGTGATCCGCCATCACCGCGCTATCGCCGATGACCTGCAAGAGCGGCACCAGTCATGAGGCCCTCCTCGTTGCGTCGCGTCCGGCAACTCGCTACGTTCAGTGCGGCGTACCTGGCAACTTCGCGGCGCTGACACCGGTTCGCAGCACTGCGAAGCGGGTCGAATTCGCCGAGGCCTACCTGACGAGGAGACACCGTGGCTCTACCCCAGCTGACCCCGGAGCAGCGCGCAGAGGCACTTGAGAAGGCTGCGGCGGCACGCCGCGAGCGAGCCGAAGTGAGGAACCGTCTCAAGCAGGGCGAGGGGTCGCTCTCCGAGGTGATCAATAATGGCAAGAGCAGCGACATCATCGGCAAGATGAAGGTCTCCTCGCTGCTGGAGTCGATGCCCGGGGTTGGCCGGGTCCGGGCCCGCCAGATCATGGAAGAGATCGGCATCTCCGAGACTCGTCGGGTCCGTGGCCTCGGTGCGCAGCAGATCGCCAAACTCCTCGAACGGTTCAACCAGGGCTGAGCCCTGGCGTGGCGCCGACCTCTTCCGATCCAGCAGATCCGCTCGATGCTCCGGGTGCCCGCGCACTACGTGGTGTCTCCGGTGCGCGGCTGACCGTCCTGGCTGGTCCGAGCGCCGTCGGGAAGGGCACCGTAGCCGAGTACGTCCGCACGCACTATCCACAGGTTTGGCACTCGGTGTCGGTGACCACCCGCCCACCCAGACCGGGAGAGCTGGACGGGACCCACTATCACTTCGTCACCGACGCCGAGTTCGACCAGCTGCGAGTGGCGGGTGACCTGCTCGAGTGGGCTGTCGTGCACGGCCGGGCTGGGTATGGCACACCGCGGGCTCCCGTCGAAGCGGCACTGACGCAGGGACGGTTGGCGCTGCTCGAGATCGACCTGCAGGGAGCCAGGCAGGTTCGGCAGGCCATGCCGGAGGCGCTCTTCGTCTTCTTGGCCCCTCCGACGTGGGAGGAGCTCGTCGCTCGGCTCGTGCGGCGGGGCACCGAGAGCGAGGAGGCACGAGCGGCTCGGCTGGCGAGCGCGCGAGTGGAGTTGGCTGCCGCACAGGAGTTCGACGCCGTGGTCGTCAACGATGACGTGCAGCGGGCTGCCGCAGAGCTCGTATCATTGATGACAGCCTCCCAGCCGGAACGTACGGCTGCCCCGCACCACAGTTTGGAGACGTAGTCGTGTCCGGCACCCTGGCTCATCCCGAGGGAATCACCAACCCACCGATCGACGACCTGTTGCAGATCGCCGACTCCAAGTACGCGCTCGTGATCTACTCCGCCAAGCGTGCGCGGCAGATCAACGCGTATTACTCCCAGCTGTCCGAAGGCCTGTTGGAATACGTAGGCCCCTTGGTCGAGACCCAAGTGTATGAAAAGCCGTTGTCGGTGGCCCTGCGCGAAATCAACGAAGGCTTGCTGGTTTCCACGCCGCACGAGGGCTGATCAGGTCCATGGACCAGCACGGAGACGGCGCGAACGGCGCAAACGTCGTCTTGGGGGTCAGCGGCGGTATCGCGGCATACAAGGCCTGTTTGCTGCTGCGCCTGCTCAGCGAGGCGGGGCACCAGGTCACCGTGGTGCCGACGGCCGCCGCGCTCCGCTTCGTCGGGGCAGCGACCTGGGCCGCACTGTCGGGGCGACCCGTGTCCGACACCGTGTGGGACGACGTACACGAGGTGCAGCATGTGCGGATCGGTCAGCAGGCCGATCTGGTTGTCGTCGCGCCCGCCACCGCTGACCTGCTTGCCCGCGCGGCACACGGGATCGCCGACGACCTGTTGACGAACACCCTGCTGACTGCCCGCTGCCCGATCCTGATGGCCCCGGCGATGCACACCGAGATGTGGCTGCACCCGGCGACGCAGGCCAACGTGGCCATGCTGCGGGCTCACGGCGTCCATGTGCTCGATCCGGCGGACGGCCGGCTCACCGGGCTCGACAGTGGCCCAGGCCGGTTGCCGGAACCGCAGGAGATTTATGCAGCATGTCGGCCGCTGCTCGGCGGGGCTAACCAGACGCAGTCCAAGCCCTTGACGGGACGTCGTGTCGTGATATCTGCCGGAGGGACTCGGGAGCCACTGGATCCGGTGCGGTTCTTGGGCAACAGGTCCTCGGGCAAACAGGGGTACGCATTGGCCGAGGTTGCCGCCCGTCTTGGCGCTGCGGTCACCCTGGTTTCGGCCAACGTGTACCTGCCGGCGCCGGTCGGTGTCGATGTGGTCAAGGTCGAGTCCGCACTGCAGATGCAGGAGGCGATGACGACGGCCTGCCAGCATTGCGACGTCGTGGTGATGGCGGCGGCCGTTGCAGACTTCCGGCCGGCGGACTATGTGACGAACAAGATCAAGAAGACCCACGAACCGGACGACCCGGAGGCCGCACCAACCATCACCTTGGTCCGAAACCCCGACATTCTGGCTGGGCTCGTCGCTGATCGGGAGGCCAGGGTGTCGGCGGGCGCATCGCGGACCCCACTGATCGTCGGGTTCGCCGCCGAGACCGGCGATGCCAGCGGCGACGTGCTCGACCACGCCCGGACCAAATTGGTCCGCAAGCGCTGCGACCTGCTCATCGCTAACGAAGTGGGCTCGGACCTGGTCTTCGGTCACGACGTGACCACGGTGCACATCCTGGCGCCGGACGGGTCCGTGCGAGGCGGTCGGCCCGGCACCAAGCATCAGGCTGCCGAACAGATCTGGACTGCGGTCGCCACGGCACTGGCCGACGGTCAGGCGTAGCGCAGCGGCGGTGGTACCGTGCCGGGGCCAGGCCCAGGACCGCGCTGGGGCGGCCGCCTTGGAAGCCCAAGATTTCTCTCCGACAGGAGTATTGCGTGTCCCGTCTATTCACCTCCGAGTCGGTCACCGAGGGTCATCCCGACAAGATCTGCGACCAGATCTCCGACGCGATCCTCGACGCGATGCTGGCCCAAGACCCATACGCGCGCGTCGCCGTCGAGACGCTGGTCACCACGGGGCTGGTCCACGTGGCCGGTGAAGTGGCGACCACCGGCTACGTCGACATTCCCAGCTTGGTGCGCCGGACCATCGTGGACATCGGCTACGACTCGTCCGTGAAGGGATTCGACGGTCGGACCTGCGGCGTGGAGATCTCCATCGGGGAGCAGAGTCGGGACATCGCCCAAGGTGTCGACACGGCGTACGAGACACGCACCGGCGGGGTCGATCCGATGGACAAGCAAGGTGCCGGCGATCAGGGCTTGATGTTCGGCTACGCCTGCGACGACACGCCTGAATACATGCCGTTGCCGATTCACTTGGCCCACCGGCTGGCCGAGCGGCTCACCGCGGTCCGCAACTCGGGGCAGATGGCCTACCTGCGCCCGGACGGCAAGACTCAGGTGACCATCGAGTACGACGGCCCGACGCCGGTCCGCCTCGACACCGTGGTGGTCTCCAGCCAACACGCCGCCAACGTCAGCCTCGAGGCGCTGCTGCAGCCGGACATCGAGCAATTCGTGATCAAACCGGTGTTGGAGGACCTGCGCCAGTCCGGGGTCTCGTTGGATCTGTCGGGCTACCGCGCCCTGGTCAACCCGACCGGCCGGTTCGAGATCGGCGGTCCGATGGGCGACGCGGGCTTGACCGGCCGCAAGATCATCGTCGACACGTACGGCGGGATGGCCCGTCACGGTGGCGGCGCATTTTCCGGCAAGGACCCGAGCAAGGTGGACCGTTCGGCGGCGTACGCGACCCGGTGGATGGCGAAGAATATCGTCGCGGCCGGGCTGGCCACGCGCTGTGAGGTCCAGGTCGCCTACGCCATCGGCAAGGCTCAGCCGGTCGGCTTGTACGTGGAGACATTCGGCACGCAGACCGTGCCGCCAGAGCGGATCCAGGCAGCCATCACGCAAGTCTTCGACCTACGACCGCGGGCGATCATCGAGGATCTCGACCTGCTCCGCCCGATGTATCAAGTGACTGCTGCCTACGGCCACTTCGGGCGTACCACCGCAGCGGGGCTGGTGGACGCGTTCCCCTGGGAGAAGGTCAACCGTACCGAGGAGTTGCTCACAGCAGTCCGCGGCTGAGGTCAGGTGGGCAGATCCGCGCCGGTTCGAGGCCCGGATGTCGGTTGGCTGCGATAAGGCTGTGACGTGAGTGCGACTCGAGTGCCGGCGCAGGGTTCGCCTCCGTCCGCGACGACCAACCCGGTCGCGCTCGTCGTCGTCGATGTCGGTTTGGCGCACCTGGACCGGCCGTTCGAATACCTGGTCCCGGCCTCGCTGGATGCCGCCAGCCAGCCTGGGGCTCGGGTCAAGGTGCGGTTCGCCGGACGTGACGTCAATGGGTTTGTGGTGGCGCGGGCAGCGAGCGCCGAGCATCCCGGCCCGCTGGCCCCGATCCGCCGGGTGGTCGCGTCGGAGTCGGTGCTCACTCCGGCGCTGTTGCGGGTCGCCCGGACGATCGCCGACCGGTACGCCGGAACGCTGTCCGATGTGCTGCGACTGGCGGTGCCGCCGCGGCATGCCACCTCTGAGCGAGCGCTGCCGTTTGAGCTTCCGGTGGCCCCGGTGGCCCCGGTTGCATCATCGAGCCGCCAGAGCTCCGACCCTGGACCGTGGGCGGCCTACCCGGCTGGGCCAGCATTCCTGCGACGGATCGCAGCTGGCCAGGATCCTGCGGCCTCGTGGCTGGCGCTGCCACGAGCTGCAGGCCCAGACGACTGGCCGCAGGCTTTCGCGGTGCTCGCCCAAGCCGCCCTCTCCGGTGGTCGCGGGTTCCTCTTCGTGGTGCCCGACCGGCGCGACGTGGATCGAGTGCAAGAGGCGTTGACGCGGCAGATCGGCGCGGGTCAGTTTGTTCGGCTCACCGCCGACCAGGGCCCCGCGGCCCGCTACACCGCTTGGCTGAAGGTGCTTCGCGGGCACGTCTGCGGTGTCGTCGGCACCCGCTCGGCGGCGTTCGCGCCCGTCCACCGGCTCGGGCTGGTGGCCTGGTGGGACGACGGGGATGACCTGCACGAGGAGCCGCGCGCGCCGTACCCACACGTGCGTGAGGTGTTGGCCGCACAGGCCTCGGACGCTGGAGCCGCCCTGCTCTGCGGAGGGTACGTTCGCAGCGTGACGTTGGCCGGCTGGCTGGCGTCCGGACGGGTGCGGCACCTTGGTGCCGAGCGCACCCGAATCCGGGCCGCGGCCCCAGCTGTCTCCCTGGCGACCGAGGGCCGGGCAGCCGAACGGGATGGTCCGGCGGCCTGGGCGCACTTGCCACCAGCGGCCTGGCGGATCGCAGCGGCGGCGCTGCGCCACGGCCCGGTCCTGGTCCAAGTCCCGCGGCGTGGGTATCTACCCGCGCTGACCTGTCAGGAATGCCGATCGGCGGTGAGATGCCCGCACTGCGCGGGACCGATCGCGCTCGGGTCCTCTGACAGCGCGCCATTCTGCCGGTGGTGCGGGCGTTCGGTGCCGGTCAGCGAATGCCCCGATTGTGGTGCGAACCATTGGCGTTCGGCGGTCGTGGGGCACCGCAGGACTGCCGAGGAGCTCGGTCGGGCATTTCCGGCCATCCCAGTGCTGACCTCTGGGGACACGGGGGTGGTCGCGAGCGTCGACGACCGACCTCGCCTGGTGATCGCCACACCAGGCGCCGAGCCGTTGGCCGAAAGCGGGTATGCGGCGGCGCTCTTGCTGGACGCGTGGGCATTCCTTGACCGGCCGAGCCTGGACGCCGGACAGGAGGCACTGCGGCGTTGGACCGCCGCCGCGGCACTGGTACGCGCTGCCCCGGACGACCCCTCAGCACACCCGGCCTCGGCGCGGGGTACCGGTTCGCGCCGTACTGCGACGGTGGTGCTGTGTGGAGCACCAGATCACGTTCCGGTGCCCGCGGTCGAGGCCTTGCTGCGATGGGCGCCGGACTGGCTGGCGGACCGGGAACTGGCAGAACGCACCGAGCTCTGCCTGCCACCAGCAGCCTGGATGGCGCAGCTGACCGGGCCCAGATCCAAGCTTGAACAGGTCCGCCGGAGTACCCCGTGGCCGGACGGGACGGTGCTCGGCGATCTCACGCCGGCCGACTCGGATCCACCAAAGATTCCACCGCAGGAGCCTGGCCCCTATCGGATGCTGGTGCGGGTGCCAGCGGACCGGGCGGCCGCCCTCAATGCGGTGCTCGTGGCTGTCCGGGCGGGCGGTGCTGCGCGCAAGGACCCGAGCACGCCGTCGGTGCGCGTCGGGATCAGCGACGCGGTCCCCTAGGACGACCCGGGCTCAGCCCGAATTCCTTGACCCGCACTTGAACTCGTCTTTACCTAGACCCTCGTAATGGCTGTTTTCATCGATTTCTTCTTCAAGACTCCGGCGAGCACGCAGCGGTCGCCTGCGGGCCCGATTAGGGTCGAAAGTACCCTCGGTGCGCCTCGGTGTCGGGGTTCGCGGAGGTGACCATGGTCCGGCACACGGGCCTGCGGCAACGGGCCGGACGTCGTTGGCGCGGGCCCATGACGCCGTCCCGACCACGAGTCGCCGTCGTGAGTACGGCATCTACCATCCGTGCCCGACGCGGCGGTGATGTGGTTGCGTGACTCGCTGACGCCGTTGCGGTCTCGCCTGTTTCTCTGGTTTTTCATGGGTCGCTCCATCTCCACGTTGGGGTCAGCCATGGCCCCCGTGGCGCTCGCGTTCGCGGTTCTGCAGATCGACAGATCGCCGGTTGCTCTCGGGCAAGTGCTGGCCGCTCGTAGCGTGCCGCTCGTGCTGTTCTTGCTCATCGGCGGCGTGGTGGCAGATCGCTTCTCGCGCAGCTTGGTGCTGCAGGTCTCGCATCTGCTCTCCGGGCTGACGCAGGGCCTGGTCGCGGTGCTGGTCATCACCGGCCAGGCCACATTGGGCCAGTTGATCGTGCTGGAGGCCATCAACGGGATGGTCACGGCCTTCACCATGCCCGCGATCATCGGCGCCGTGCCCCAGGTCGTACCTCGCACCCACCTGCAGCAAGCCAACGCGCTCCTGGCGTTCTCGCGCAGCGGGATGACCGTGCTCGGCCCGACGATAGCCGGCTTGATCGTGGTTGTTTGGGGCCCCGGATGGGCGTTGGCCGTCGACGCGCTGAGCTGGTTGGTCGCCGGCGCGTGCATGCTGCCGCTGGCCTTGCCAGGCCGCTCTCGCCCGGCAGCTGGACACAGCAGCGTGCTCCGCGACCTGGGCGGCGGCTGGTCCTTGTTCCGTTCGATCAAGTGGTTGTGGATCGTGGTGTTGTCCTTCGGCGCGCTCAACACGATCAATGCCGGTGCCTGGCTCACCCTCGGCCCAGTCATCGCGATAGAAGACCCCGGCATCGGAAAGCTGGGGTGGGGATACGCGGTCAGCGTCCAGGCCGTCGGCCTGCTGTTGCTGACCGTCGTGATGTTGCGGGTGACGTTTCGCTACCCATTGCGGGCCGGGTTGCTGGCGATGATCGGGCTCGCTGCTCCGTTGTTCGCGCTTGGCCTGTCCTGGCCGATGATCGGCCTGCTGGCGGCTTCATTCATGGCCGGAGCGGGCATCGAAGTGTTCGGCATCTCGTGGCAGACCGCGATTCACGAGCACGTCCCCGAGGACCACCTGTCCCGCGTCGCCGCCTATGACTCGCTGGGTTCATTTGTGGGGATCCCACTTGGACAGCTTGCCTTTGGGCCACTGGCAGCGGCGTTCGGCACCCATCAGGTGCTGGTGTGGTCGGGGGTGGCCTTCATGGCGATCATCGCAGCGACCCTGGCCGTGCCGGAGGTGCGGCAATTGACCCGCGCTCGATTCGACGACTCGGCCGTCATGGGAGCAGGTTCAACCATCGGCCCCTCGGGCGCGGTGTCGACGGAGGCCACCTAGCACTGGGTGGCGTGCAGTGAGATCTGGAGGCGACCGCGGGCTCAGCCGCCGTGCCCTGGCGCTCGGCACGATGTGCCCGCCCTAGACTGTCGCGGTGGCCGTCAAAGAGATCCGATTGTTCGGTGACCCGGTGCTGCGCACACCCGCGGACCAGGTCGTCGATTTCGACAAGGAGCTGCGCCAGCTCGTCACCGACCTCACCGACACGATGCGGGAGGCCCCTGGCGCCGGCTTGGCCGCCCCGCAACTGGGCGTGAGTCTTCGGGTGTTCACGTACTGGATCGACGACGTCCTTGGCCACCTGATCAACCCGAATCTGGATCTGTCGGACGAACGGCAAGATGGTGAGGAAGGATGCCTGTCCTTTCCGGGGATCTACTTCGATACCCCGCGTGCGCAACGCGTCGTCGCGAAGGGCTGCAACCAGTACGGCGAACCGGTCCTGATCGAAGGCTCGCAACTGTTGGCCAGGTGCATCCAGCACGAGACTGATCACTTGGACGGCATTCTCTTCATCGACCGGATGGACCGAGCGCAGCGCAAGCTGGCGATGAAGGCGATCCGGGAAGCCGAATGGGCCGGCGGCCCCACGCCGACAGTGAAGTTCAGCCCGCACGGTACCTTCGGCAAGGGCATGTAGCCGATGCGATTGGTCTTCGCCGGGACCCCCGCCGTCGCGCTTGCCTCGCTGCAGGCGTTGCTCGATGGTAAGCACAAGGTGGTGGCCGTGCTCACCCGACCGGATGCCCCTGCCGGCCGAGGTCGTCAGGCACGCCCATCGCCGGTGAAGGAGTGCGCACAGGCCGCCGGTGTTGAGGTGCTCACGCCGGCCCGGCTCGATGATCCGGCGTTCCTGGTGCGGTTGGCCGAACTCGCTCCGGACGTGTGCCCCGTCGTCGCCTATGGCGCGCTGATCCCCTCTGCTGTGCTCGCCGTGCCCGCCCAAGGTTGGGTGAACCTGCATTTCTCGTTGTTGCCAGCCTGGCGTGGCGCCGCCCCGGTGCAGCACGCGGTGCTGGCCGGCGATGACGTCACTGGTGCGACGACGTTCCTGTTGGAGGCGGGCCTGGACACCGGCCCGGTGCTCGGCACGATGACCGAACGAATCCGCCCCGACGACACAGCCGGGACGCTGCTGGGTCGGTTGTCGCAGGCGGGCGCCGGGCTCCTAGCGGCCACGCTCGACGCGGTGGCGTCGGGAACGGCTGTGCCGGTGCCCCAGCCGGCGGATGGGGTCAGCCATGCGCGCAAGCTCACCACCGCCGACGCTCGGGTGCGCTGGAGCGAGCCGGCCGTGGCGGTCGACCGACGAATCCGGGCCTGCACGCCGGTGCCGGGTGCATGGACCCAGCTCGATGGCCAACGCCTCAAGCTGGGACCGGTGACCCAGGCACAGGGGACGTCGGGGGAGCCACCGGTGCCGGGTGCTCTGTGGGTTTGTGGAAAGGACGTGCTGGTGGGGACGACGACCTGCCCAGTTCGACTGGGAACGGTCCAGCCCGGCGGGAAACGGCCGATGGCCGCCCTCGACTGGGCCCGCGGGGCCAGACTGGGCCACCAGACTCGGTTCGACGGCGACGAGACGGTCCAATGAATACCGAAGACCGACGACCCCGACCCGAGCGGTCGCGACGACGTGACGGTTCCGGCGGATCGGGTCGGATCGCCTATGGCGGTGTTCCCCGCGAGGGTGGCTCGTCGCGGCGGAGCGTTCAACGGCCCTCCGAACGGAGCCGGACGGTCGACCCGGCTCGCAGAGTGGCTTTTGAGACCATGCGGGCCATCGACGACGGCGCCTACGCAAACCTCGAACTCCCGAAGCGGTTGCGCCGGGCCCACCTGAGCGGTCGTGACGCGGCGTTCGCCACCGAGCTTGTGTATGGCGCGACCCGGATGCGCGGCCTGTACGACCTCATCATCGCGACCTGCACCGACCGGCCGCTGGGCGAGATCGACCCGGGCGTGCTCGATGTGCTGCGACTGGGAGTCCACCAACTGTTGGGCATGCGAGTGCCGGCGTACGGCGCCGTCAGCCAGCAGGTGGCCTTGACCCGGGAGATGCTCGGTTCCGGCGCTTCTGGATTCGTCAACGCGGTGTTGCGCCGGGTCAGTGAGCACGATGCGCAGACCTGGCAACGACAGGTCGTGCCGCGCGGCGAAGGCCGCGCCAGCGAGCTTGCCGTGCGGACCAGCCACCCAGCCTGGGTGGTCCAGGCCTTCCGGGCAGCGCTGCTGGGACACGGGACGGCGGATGAACCCGATGCGGACCGCCAGCTGCTTGACCTGCTCGAGGCGAACAACGCGCCGGCCAAAGTCATGCTGGTCGCCCGGCCGGGCTTGTGCCAGGCACACGAACTCACGACGGCTGGCGGCCGACTCACCGGACTCTCCCCGTACGGGGTCGAGCTTGATGGCGGCGATCCGGGCGCGCTATCGGCAGTACGTCAGGGACGGGCGGCGGCGCAGGACGAAGCCTCGCAGCTCGTCGTTCAAGCCCTGGTGACGGCGCCGGTAACGGCGCGCGAAACGGTGCCTGAGGAGGTGCCTGAGACGGGACTTGAGACGTACCCCGGGGGTGCAGCTGGGGAGCGCTGGCTGGACCTGTGCGCCGGTCCAGGCGGCAAGGCCGGTTTGTTGGCTGCGTTGGCCGTGCCGCGCGGTGCGGTGTTGTTCGCCAACGACATCAGTGAACATCGCGCCGACCTTGCCCGGCGGGCTGTGGCCGCGGCCGTCGACGCGGGCGCATCCGTGATGGTCGGGGTAGGTGACGGCCGGACCCTCGGCGTCGAGGAACCGGGCGGCTTCGACCGCGTTTTGGTCGATGCGCCGTGCAGCGGGTTGGGGTCGCTGCGGCGCCGCCCGGAAGCGCGGTGGCGGCGCCGTCCACATGACGTGTCCGGGCTCGGGGACCTGCAACGCGCCCTGCTCGAGTCCGCGGTCGAGGCGACCCGGCCGGGTGGGGTCCTCGGGTATGCCGTCTGCACGCCCCATCTGCCGGAGACGCGGTCTGTCGTCGCAGCCATCCTGGCTGCGCGGCACGATATCGAACTGGTCGATGCGCAACCGCTGTTCGTCGACGCGGCCGGCCATCAGATCCCGCAGCTGGGCGAATCTCCGTACGTGCAGTTGTGGCCGCACATCCATGGGACCGATGCGATGTTCTTCGCCATCCTGTCCGCTGATTTTGCCAACCTGGCCGATGAGCTCGAGGCGGTCCGTAACGCGGATTGGGCGCATGTCGACGTGATGGACAATCATTTCGTCCCAAACCTCACCCTCGGGCTGCCCGTTGTGGAGGCGCTGCTTCGGGTCAGCCCGTTGCCGATCGACTGCCACTTGATGATCGATGACCCGTTGCGGTGGGCGCCCCCGTACGCGGAGGCCGGTGCGGGCAACGTGACCTTCCACCTCGAGGCGGCCCAGGCAGCCGGCCAAGACCCGGTGGCAGTGGCCAGAGCGATCCGGGCGGCTGGGGCGCGGGCCGGGATGGCACTCAAACCAAGGACTCCGTGGGCGCCGTACGCCGAGTTGCTCGTCGAGCTCGACACGGTGCTGGTGATGACCGTCGAACCCGGTTTCGGGGGGCAGTCGTTCATGGCCGACCAGTTGCCGAAGGTTCGCGAGGTTCGTGACGCGGTACGGCGGCACGGCGGCGAGATCTGGGTCCAGGTGGATGGGGGCGTCAGCGCGGAGACGATCGAAGAGTGCGCCCAGGCAGGCGCGAACGTGTTCGTGGCGGGATCCGCAGTGTATGGCGCCGAGCCGGCGGCTGTTGCAGTCGAGCACCTGCGCGAGCTGGTCACGCGGCACAAGCACCGATGAGGGGGTCGGCCGTTTGCGTCGGGTTCGCCGACCTCGATGTCATCCACCGAGTCGACGCGCCCCCGGTGTGGGGCAGCAAGGGGACGTGCAGGTCGGTCGAGCTCGCCACCGGGGGACCGGCGAGCAATGCGGCGGTCACCGCTGCCGCGCTGCTCGGCTCTGCGACCTTGATCACCGCAGTCGGGCAGGGCGCCGCAGCCGACCTGGTCAGGGCCGACTTGGCCGAGCATGATGTCACGCTCGTCGACTGTGCCCCACCCGGTTGGGTGCTGCCGGTCGCGACCGCGATCGTCACGCCCGATGGCGAGCGGACCGTGGTTTCCCCAAGCGGGCAGACGTCCTCTTTCGCGTTGACACCATTGGCCAAAGCGGTCGTCGCCGACGCCGCAGGCCTGCTGTTGGACGGACACCATCCGGTGGCGGCCCGGGAAGCCATCGATGCCCGCCCGGCGGGCTGCCCGGCGGTGCTCGACGCGGGCAGCGTCAAAGCGCATGCACAGGCGTGGCTGGCCGACCTGGACGTCGTGGCCGGCTCAGCCGCCTATGCCAAGGGGCTTGGGGTCGACCTCGCGGCGGCGGTGGGGTTGGTGCTCGATGCCGGGACGCCGGCTGCGGTGATGACGGACGGGGCGAACCCGGTGTGCTGGGCTACTGGCCAGGACCGGAAGCTGCGCTGGGCCACGCCGCCGACGGTCGAGGCGCTCGACACGCTTGGTGCGGGCGACGCCTTCCACGGCGCACTCTTGGCGGCGCTGGTGACCGGCGCAGATCTGGCCACCGCGATTCAGGCGGCCTGTCAGGTAGCGGCCGCCCGGGTGGCGAGCGCAGGAGCGCGCGCGTGGTTGGCCGACCTCGCGCCCATCTGGGCAGCCCACGGGGCGGCCGCTGGGTTGCCGCAGCTGGAATCAGAACGTCGGGGCCGCTAGACATTGGGCCATTGCAGCGGGAGAGGTCGCGGGCCGGTCAGGAACGCTTCGGCGCCCGGATAGGCTGGTGCGTCGTGAAGACGTTCGAGGCGTTATGGCAAGAACTGACGCAGAAGGCGCAGACCAGGCCGGCAGGCTCTGGCACCGTGCGCGCGCTCGACGCCGGCGTGCACGCCATCGGCAAGAAGATCGTCGAGGAGGCGGCCGAGGTGTGGCTTGCCGCCGAATACGAAGGCGCCGACAGGACTGCCGAGGAGATCAGCCAGCTGCTATATCACCTGCAGGTGATGATGCTGGCGAAAGGCCTGACGCCACAGGACGTATACCGACATCTGTGATGTTCGCGCGACCCTTGTCCAGCCCGCATCCGCCACGCCGAAGAAGGCACGTACACCATGATCCGCATTGCCGTTCCGAACAAGGGCTCGCTTGCCGAGGCCTCCATCGACATGCTCAGGGAGGCGGGGTACCGGACCCGCCGCGACGCCAAGGAGCTCATCCTCGCTGACGCCGAGCACGGGGTGGAGTTCTTTTACCTGCGCCCCCGTGATATCGCCGTGTACGTCGGCTCGGGCACCCTTGACGCTGGCATCACCGGCCGCGACCTGTTGATGGACTCCGGCAACGGCGCGGTCGAGGTGATGCCGCTGGGGATTGCGGCCTCGACATTTCGGTTCGCCGCCCGGCCCGGCACGGTGCGCGATCTCGCCGGCCTGACCGGTACGAGGGTGGCCACAAGCTACGCGCGGCTGGTCGGGGACTACCTCAGCGCCCACGGCATTGAGGCCTCCGTGGTCCGTCTCGACGGCGCAGTGGAGACCGCGATCACGCTCGGGGTGGCCGACGTTATCGCCGATGTCGTCGAGACGGGCTCGACATTGCGGATGCAGGGGTTGGAGGTCTTCGGTGACCCACTCCTGCGCAGCGAGGCTGTCCTGATCGTTCGCAAGGACACCACTCGGGCCCGGGAACTGGAGTTGGTAGCTCACCGGCTTCGAGGAGTGGTCACAGCCCACACGTACGTCATGATGGATTACGACGTGCGCGTCGATTCCGTTGAAGCGGCATGCACCATCACCCCCGGCCTTGAGTCACCGACCGTCTCACCGCTGCATCGTGCGGGGTGGGTGGCGGTCCGGGCCATGGTCCCGCGGAAAGGGATGAATGCAGTGATGGATCGGTTGTACTCCCTTGGTGCCCGGGCCATTCTGGTCACCGACATCGCGGCCTGTCGCCTCTGATGCCCGGCCGGAAGACGCCAGCCGTAGGCTCAGTCGCTGCCAAAGACCCGTATGCACCGTTCCGCCCCCGCTGGGGTCGCGGGGTGGCCCGTGTCGTCTCGGTGATCGTGCTGCTGACCTTCGCCTTCGCAGCGATCACCGTGCCCGGACAGGAGGGCCAGAAAGGCGATTGGACCATCGCAGACCGGCTGCTGATCTTCTTCTGCGGGGTCGGCATCGCCTACTTCCTGCACCGTTATTCCACGATCATCGCGGTACCCAGTCGGCAGGGATTGTTCATCCGCAACATCCTGCGCCAGCACACATTGAGCTGGAGTGAGGTGTTGCGGCTGCAGTACGGCGGTGGAGCGCCTTGGGCCTCGGTAGACCTGATCGACACGGACACGATTGCCGTGATGGCGATCCAGAAGGTGGACGGAGCTCATGCCACCGCGATGGCCGGCCGGCTCGCGGCGTTGATCCAGGTGCACGGGGAGACCGCCGAGCCGGAGAACAGGACTCGCAGCTAGGTCGGGGCAGCCCCATTGGCCATCTTGTTGCCACCTCGGTGGACGCGTCCCACACCACCTACACAGGTCGGCCCACGGGGGATGGGCGTTCATAGCTCAGCCACGATCTCGGCCATCGCCTCCTCGTACGGCATCCCGCCGACCATCAACAGGTCCAGGATCATCGACCGGACCTGGGCGCGGATGACCTCCGCCGACAACGAGGTACCTGGCACACCGTGAGCCGTCCTTCGTGCCAGCGCCATCAACGGTTCCCGGGCCGGCTCTGGCAGCCGTCGCAGTTGCAGCGCCGCCGCCATCTGGGCGGTGATGTCTGCCAGCGTCTCGAGCATCGTCAGATAGGAGGGGTCCAGATGCACGTCCTGCAGGACGACCGCCCGGGCACGCCGCACCAGGACCCGCAGGTTGCGAACGGCACGATCCAAGGGCACGGTCAGGTCGGCGATCGCCTGCACCGCGGGCAGGTGGCCACGGCGAAACGGTGAGGTCCGTGCTACGGCCATCCCGTCCTGCGATGCTTCGAGCAGGGTGTCAAGCTTGTGTTCGCTTTCCCGGGCTCGGGTCAGCGTTGCTTCGATGTGCGGCAGTGACCGCAGCCGCAACGCAGCGACGGTGTCGGTGAGGATGTCGCTGATCTCCGCGACCACCTCCGACGCCGACTGCCGAGGGCGTGCCAGAGGGGCGGTGGGGGTCACCGTCGCTGCCGCCAGCGCCACCAAGCCGCCGACCACCGCATCGGTCCATCGTAAGAACGCGCCCCCAGGCGGTGGGGCCAGCATCGCTACGAAGCTCGCCTGCACACCCGCCTGAATGGTCATCAACACCCCGGCGCCAAGCAGGGTCGAGGCTCCCATGGCCAACCCGATGATGATCGCCAGTTGCCAGAAGCCGACGCCCAAAGCATGGGTCAGCACATCCCCTAGGAACACCCCGATAGCGACGCCGACGACGATCTCGATGACCCGCTCGATCCGCTGGCCGAACGACTGGCCCAACGCCACGAGCGTCGCGATCGGGGCGAAGTAGGGTTGCGGATGCCCCAGCACCCGCTCGGCGATGAACAGCGCCACGGCCGCCGAAATGGCGCACTGGAAGATGAAGAACGAACGGCTGCGCAGCCGTTTGGCGCTGTCGCGAATGGTCCGTCCGGAGCGTCGCGCGGCCCGCGGGCCGAACCGAGCTCCGGCCGCGAGACGGGGGTGGGTGTCGAGGAAGTCGCCGAGGAAGTCACCGGGTTCGAACCGGGAGCCGTTTTCAGGCGTGTTGGTCATCCGCGGTGTCGATCAACGGTTGCAACGCGACGCCGTCCGTCCAGGGCGTCGATGTCCAGGTGCACCGCTGGAACGGCGGTCGGCGATCCGGCGTCCAACCAAGCGGTGGCCGAGTTCACCTCGGTGGGGCCTACCGGTTCCATGTCGGCCATTCTCACTGTTGAACACCCCTTGGAGAAAGGTGTAATCGACGGCTGCCAGACTGGCCGTCGTGAGTGTCGCGACGCGGGTCATCCCCTGCTTGGACGTGGACGCCGGCCGCGTCGTCAAGGGCGTGAACTTTGCGGGTCTACGGGATGCCGGTGACCCGGTCCAGCTCGCCTGGCGGTATGACCAGCAGGGCGCGGACGAGTTGACCTTCCTGGACGTGACCGCCAGCAGCGGCGACCGGCAGACCATGATCGAGGTGGTCCGTCGTACGGCTGAGCAGGTCTTCATCCCGCTCACCGTGGGCGGCGGGGTGCGGAGTGTGGCGGACGTCGACCGACTATTGCGGGCCGGCGCTGACAAGGTCGGGGTGAACACGGCGGCCATCGCTGACCCAGCCCTGATCGCGCAGGTGGCGGATCGATTTGGCTCGCAGGTACTCGTGCTGTCCGCAGATGTTCGACGCCGACGCGACGATCAGGGCCGCCTGACGAGTTTGTTCGAGGTCACCACCCACGGAGGACGACAAGGCACTGGGATCGACGCGGTGTCGTGGTGCGCCGAAGCGGCGCGGCTTGGAGTCGGCGAGATCCTGCTGAACTCGATGGACGCCGACGGCACAAAGGACGGATTCGACCTCGAACTGATCGCCCTGGTGCGGGCGGCGGTGTCGATCCCGGTGATCGCCTCCGGGGGGGCGGGGTCGGTGGCTCATTTCGCTCCCGCGGTGCGGGCCGGCGCCGATGCCGTGCTGGCCGCCAGCATTTTCCACTTCGGCGAGCTGAGCATTGGCGCGGTGAAAGCGGCGATGCGGGCCGAAGGCATCCAGGTCCGCTGAAGTCGGCGCTGCCACCGCCTTCCCGAGGGTGACCACCGCCTTCCCACCCCCTGCCGCGGCGTGGCTGGACCGTGGGACTGTCGTGCCCAACTCACTGCTCAGGCCAGTTGAAGAGCGCGCACATACCATCCGTTCAATACAACGCGGCCCCGGTGGGGGGGACCGGGGCCGCGAGCCTCGACCGGCCGGGGGGTGGCCGGGAGACAGACACCAATATACGGACAGATCGGTTGTCCTACTACAGCAAAAGGGTCGCAAGAGTAAGCATTTGGTAAGGACTTCCGGTGCGCGAGGTATGTGTTCGTCTGGTCCAGGCGAGCAACCTGTGAGCAAGGTCGCATCGCACCTCCCCGGTCACCCGGCCAGGAAGCTGAGTCGGACCTCCCGGTGTGGGTTGTCGACGTTGAGATCCACCAGACAAACGCTTTGCCACGTGCCGAGAGCGAGTTGGCCGTCGATCACGGGGACGGTCGCGTACGGCGGGATCAGCGCGGGCATCACGTGGCTGCGACCATGACCGGGGCTGCCGTGCCGGTGCCGCCAACGATCGTCGGCCGGTAACAAGTCCCTCAGCGCGGCCAACAGGTCGTCGTCACTGCCGGCGCCCAATTCCATGATCGCCACCCCCGCGGTGGCATGCGGTACGAACACGTGCAACAGGCCGTCGCCAAGGCCCGAAAGAAAGGTTTCACACTGCGCTGTGATGTCGTGCACGACCTCACGGGTGCCGGTGCGGACGCTGAGCCGCTGGGAGTCCATGAACCCATCCTGCCGTAGCGCGGTCCGGGCACCTGAGCCGGTTCCTCACACCGCAGCGTGCGATGATCGCAATCACGTTCATCCAGACCGGAGGCGTGGATGTCGTTCCCTGCGTGGCTGGACCGGGTCCAGCGTGACCACCCGGTTTTCGGACTGCCGCTTGCCGTGATCTACAAATACTTCGACGATCAGGGCGCGTACTTGGCGGCGCTGATCACCTACTACGGATTCATCGCGATCTTCCCGATGCTGCTGGTGCTGTCTTCGGTGCTTGGTTTCGCGTTGCAGAGCGATCCGGGGCTGCATGAACAGATCATGGGTTCGGCGGTCCGGCAGATCCCGGTCCTCGGCGACCAGATCAGCTTCACCGGGCTGGAAGGCAGCACGATGGCGGTCACCATCGGTCTGATCGGTGCCATCTACGGTGCGATGGGGGTGGCCCAGGCGGTGCAGCACACGATGAATTTCACCTGGAACATCCCGCGCAACCGGCGTCCAAATCCATTTCTTCTGCGGGCCAAGTCGTTGCTACTGCTGCTCACGCTGGGGGCGTTTGTGCTGGCCACGACGGCGCTTTCGCAGTTCACCGTGATCTTGGGCGCATTGGGTACCCAGGTGCCAGGGTTCATCGATTTCGTCACCACGACCGGCTCGCTGGTCATCTCGGCTGGCTTGTACTTCACAATTGCCAGGATCGGCACCGCCCAGTACGTCGGAAACCGCACCCTGCTCCCGGGTGCGCTGCTGTGGGCGGTGTTCTGGCAGATCCTGCAGACCGTCGGTGGCAACCTGGTCCGTGGGTACGGCAGGTCCGGAACCACCTCGACGTACGGTGTCTTCGCGGTGGTTTTAGGGCTCTTGCTGTGGATCTACTTGGCCGCGGTTGCCTACGTGCTGTGCACCGAGTTGAACGTGGTCCTGGCCAAGCGGTTGTACCCGCGGTCGTTGCTGACCCCGATGACCGATGACGTGGACCTCACCTCTGCCGATCGTCGGGCCTATACCGGCATGGCTCGGGCTCAGCGACTCAAGGGCTTCCAGCACGTGGAAGTCACGTTTGAGCATGACGGCCAGTACGCCACGGCCCTGCGACGCGAACGCGCTGAAGCCGTCGAGCTACCCGGAACATCTGCAACGGCCGAGGTGACCGACGCCCCTGACTCACCCGGGACGCCCGAGGACGTGAAAAGGGCGCACCGCCATGCCGCTCACGCGCCGCAGCCCGACGAAAACTTCCGGTCCGATACGACGACCGCACGTGGACCGTAAGGCTCGAGCCAGCGCGGACGCGTTGACCCAACGCCCGCTCCAGTAGGTTTGAAGTCACTTCATCTCCGTCTTGGGAGCCTGCATGGACCTCTTGTCGCAAACGCTGTCCTCCATCCGAGCCGCCGACGCGGACGCATATCAGGCGGCGCTGGCGCACCAGGCGAGGCTGACCAAACCGGTGGGATCGCTCGGGGCCCTTGAGGACGTGGGAAACCGGCTGGCAGCGATGGCCGGCAGATGTCCGCCGCCGCAGCCCGAGCCGTACGCCGTGGCCTTGTTTGCCGGTGACCATGGCGTTGTTGACCAGGGTGTCTCATCGTGGCCACAGGCGGTGACGGCGCAGATGATCGCCAACTTCCTCGCCGGGGGCGCGGCCATCAACGTGTTCGGGCGGCAGGTCGGGGCGACGTTGCATGTCGTGGACGTAGGGGTGGCCACCGACCTCCCGGACCTGGTCTGCGGTCCGGACCGCAGGAGTTCCGACGGCGTGCTGCATCAGCGCCGGGTGCAGCCCGGCACCGCCGACTTCACCTGTGGACCTGCCATGTCGCGCGAGGCCGCGGACCAGGCTGTGGGCGTCGGTATCTCGATCGCCCATGAGTTGATTGACGGTGGCTGCCGGTTGCTGGTGCCGGGTGACATGGGCATCGGGAACACTACGGCCTCAGCGGCGTTGGTCGCCGTGTTCACCGGTGCGGACCCCCGGACGGTCACTGGGCGCGGTACCGGCATCGACGACGCGATGCTGGCGGTGAAAATGGACGTGGTCCGCCGCGGTATCGAACACAACCAGCCCGATCCGGCCGATCCCCTGGGAGTGCTTGCCGCTGTCGGCGGTCTGGAGCATGCGGCCATCGTCGGACTCCTTCTGGGCGCATCGGCCCGCCGTACGCCGGTGCTGCTCGACGGCGTGGTCGTGCAGTCGGCAGCGCTGGTCGCCGGTGCGCTTCGACCCGAGGCGATCGACTACTGGATCGTTGGGCACCGCTCAGCCGAACCGGGATCCCCGGCAGCACTTGACCACTTGGGTCTGCGGCCGCTGTTGGACCTCGGTCTACGGCTGGGGGAAGCGACCGGCGCAGTGCTTGCCATTCCGCTGGTGCAGGCCGCCGCCAGGTTGCTGCGTGAGGGGGCGACGTTCGAATCGGCGAAGGTGAGCCGATCGCAGTGACCGGCACAGCATGCCCGGACCAGCGGTGAGATCCTAGGAAGACTCATTAGGGTGGCGGCTATGACCGATCAATGGATCTGGACCTACCATGCACCTGGTGGCGAAGTCCCCGCGGCGGGGCCGACGACGAGTTCTGCATTCCCTACCCAGGCCGATGCCGAGGCGTGGCTGGGGCAGGAGTGGCAGACGCTGCTGGACGGTGGACTCGACTCGGTGACGTTGACCTGCGCAGACCACGAGGTCTACGGGCCGATGTCGTTGCAGCAAGACGGCTGAGGGCTGTTCTTCGGCACGACGAGCAGACCGAGAGCGACGGCACCGGGGTGGCTCAGCGGGGCTTTTCGCCGCGTTTGACCTTCGGCTTGGGTACCCGGGTGCGGCGCATCTGGATGGATCGTGCCGCAATGGCCCACATCGTGCCCTTCGGCGGTGGGCCGTACCGTGCCTGAAACCTCTTCTTCAATTGGAAGTTCGAGACCGCCAGATCGACGATCGTGGCCAGCATCGCGCCGTACACGAGCAGGATCCCGAGGCTGACGGTCGTTGGGTTTTGGATCATCGTCAGCGGTAACCCAATGATCATGATCGGCAGGACGAACTCGCCGACGTTCCAGCGTCCGTCGACGTGATCGCGGATGAAGGCCTTCTGTGGGCCGCGGTCGCGGGGCAGCATCGCCCACTCTTCGCCGTTCATCATGGCGGCGCGTTGCTTGGTGCGTGCCTCGCGTTCCTTCAATTTGGACGCCCTGGCCGCGGCTTTACGGTCATCGGGGACCAGCGGCTGACGGCGCGCCGCCTCCGCTTCTCGTCGCGTGGGCGTGGGCCGGTTCTTCGAGCCCACTCGGCCTTCCGGGGTCACCGGGGCCGGATCGGGAGTTGCCGTTGCCTGCGATTTGCGTCCGAACACGAGCCTCACTGTAGGCCAGGGGGGCTTTGGTACTCAGGAATGACCACAACGATGAGCACGACGATGGCACCGACGTCGATCCGTTGACCAGTCGGCTTGACCTGTTGGACAGGCTCGGGCAGCTGGGCCCACGAGAGGAGCCGTGATTACCTGGCCGGTATGACCGCCTCACAGTGCGACCGTCCAGCCGATCCGGAGTCCGGGCCTCGATCGCTACCTGCCGACACGGTGCAGGCCTACCGTCAACTGCTGGAGGCGGACTGGCCCCGGATCCGAGCCGAGCTGGAGATGTTGGCTCGAATCCCGAGCGTGTCTCTGGCCGGCCATGATCCCGGCCAGGTCGAACGCAGCGCCCGAAAGGTGACTGACCTGCTCAGTGATGCGGGGATGGTCGCCAAACTGGTGCGGGTGGGCGACGGGCACCCTGCGGTGATCGCCCGGATCCCCCCGCCCCCCGGCGCTGCGACGGTGTTGCTCTACGCCCACCATGACGTTCAGCCGACCGGCGATGAGGTGGATTGGGATTCTCCGCCCTTTGAACCGACCGAGCGCGCGGGACGCCTCTACGGCCGCGGGGTCGCCGACGACAAGGCTGGAGTGATGACGCACGTCGCCGCGGTTCGCAGTGTGGTGGCCAGGTACGGACCAAACCCACCGTTTGGGATCACTGTGTTCGTCGAGGGGGAGGAGGAGGTCGGGTCCGCGAGTTTGGCTCAGCTCCTCGACGAGCACCAAGCAGAGCTGGACTGCGACCTGATCGTGCTGGCCGACTCCTCGAACTGGGCCGTGGGGGTGCCCTCGCTGACCACGACGCTGCGCGGCAACGTCCGGGTGGTGGTCACGGTGCGGGCACTGAAGCACGGCGTCCATTCCGGTTCGTACGGCGGGGTGGCACCGGACGCGATCACGGCGATGTGCCGGTTGTTGGCGACCCTGCACCACCCGAACGGCTCAGTCGCCGTTGCCGGGCTCACCTCGCTGGACGTCGCCGACATCGACTATCCGCAGGACACCTTTCGCGAAGATGCCGGGATGTCGCCTGACGCGCCGCTGCTCGGCACCGGCTCGGTCGTCTCCAGGCTGTGGGGCCAGCCGGCGATCACCGTCATCGGGATCGATGCGCCGCCAGTCGAGGACAGCGCGAATGTGTTGCTCCCAGTGTGCCGGGCGAAGGTTTCGGTGCGGGTGGCACCCAACCAGCCCTGGCAGGAGGCCCACGCGGCGGTGGTCGCGCACCTGGTGGAGAACGCACCGTGGGGGGTACGCGTCGAGGTGGACCTCGAGGACCACGGCGATGGGTTCGTCGCCACGACGACGGGGCCGTATGCACAGGCTGCACATGCCGCGTTTGCCGCCGCCTGGGGTCGGGAACCGCTGGACATCGGTCAGGGCGGGTCGATCCCGTTCATCGCGGAGTTCGCGCAGCGGTTCAGCCGGGCAGCGATTCTGGTCACCGGTGTTGAAGACCCGGACGGGCGGGCGCACGGCGCGAACGAGAGCTTGCATCTTGGTGAATTCAAGCGGGTCGTGCTCGCGGAAACGTTGTTGCTTGAGCAACTCGCGGACGGAATCAGCTGACGACGAGGTGGCGCGCCGTCTCGGCTAGCTATGGCAACCGTCGGTGACCAGGACCGACGGTTGCTCACGGGGCGTCGCAGGTCCAGCCAGCGCGATCCATCGCCGTTCGTCTCCTTCCTACGGGCTTGATCCCGGCACACTTGCGGCGGCACCGCCGACTCGGCGCGTCTGCCACGATGTGCTGGTGCGTGTGCTGATTTGTCCGCAGGCGTTCGTCGGGACCCTGACCGCAGTCCAGGCCGCCGAGGCGATCGCGTCCGGATGGCGGAGCAGGGCACCCGATGACGAACTCACCCTGGCCCCGCTCTCAGCCGGCGGCCCCGGATTCCTCGACGTGCTCGCGGCGGCCTTGGACGGCCTGCACATCGGGGTCACCGTGAGCGACCCGCTCGGCCGCGAAGTCCCGGCGACCGTTTTGATTGTCCAGCGAGATGGTCGGCGTACGGCGTACATCGAGGCAGCGCAATCCATCGGTCTGCACCATCTGGACGCCCACCATCGGAACCCGTTGATGACCAGCAGCTTCGGGGTGGGGCAATTGATCTCGGTGGCACTGTCCGAAGGTGTCGACCGAGTCGTGGTCTCGGTGGGGGGAGGCGCTACGAATGATGGCGGGGCGGGATTGATCGCGGCGTTAGGGATCGGGGATCAACAGGCGCTGGCCTGCGGCGCCGGGCCGATGACCCGGTTGGCTGACGACGCGCTGACCGGAGTGGATGAACTTGCGGTGCGGCTGCGCAAGGTGGAACTCGTGGTAGCCACTGAGGATGAGAGTCCCCTGCTTGGGAAGCAGGGGACCACGGCGGAGCACGCTCATCGCAAAGGCGCCGCGCCGCACGACGTCCAGGCCTTGGAACGTGGCCTGGCGCGATTCACCGAGGTGATGCGTCGCGCCTTGCCACCCGGGAAGGATCTACTCAGTGGCCTGGACCGACGGATCGACCGGGAACCGGGCTCGGGGGCCGGCGGCGGGATCGGGTACGTGTTGATGGCTTTGGGTGGCCGCCGGGTCAGCGCTACCCAGCTCGTCCTGGCCGCTTGGGGTTTCACGGACCTGCTGTCGGCGGCGGACCTGGTCATCACCGGTGAGGGCCGCCTGGACTGGAAGTCTTTGAACGCAGGCACCGTGCACGCCGTCGCACGCGCCGCGGAACAGCGCGGACTGCCGACTGTCGTGTTAGCCGGCCAGATCGAGGTCGGCCGTCGGGACACGATGGCGCTGGGGGTAGCCGGCAGCTACGCCGTCGCCGACGGACCGGGGCAGGTCGCGGCGGCGATGGCCGACCCGGTCGGCACGCTTGCCGCTCGGGCGGCACGGCTGGCCAGAACCTGGAGTCTGAACTGAAGTGCGCCACCTGGGGACCGGGCCGCGGCATGACCGTCCGGCCTGGGAACAACCTCGTCCGGCTGGGAGTTGAACTGGGCCGGAGGCCTGCAGTGCGGGTGACATCGAGGTGCGGCACGTGCGATGCTCCACCAAACCACGGTCGCCAGGCGCTCTGGGGCGCTCCCCGAAACAGGCCCAAGACGACACGAGAATACTGAGGACGACGACGATGACGCTTCAAGACAACGCGGCTGCTACGCACGGTGTCGTGCTGACCGATGTGGCCGCAGGCAAGGTGAAAAGCCTGCTCTCACAGGAGGGGCGAGACGATCTTCGGCTGCGGATCGGCGTCCAGCCGGGCGGGTGTTCCGGTCTGGTCTACCAGCTGTACTTCGATGAGCGCAGCCTTGACGGGGACCAGGTCCAAGACTTCAGCGGGGTCGAAGTTGTCGTGGACCGGATGAGTGCGCCGTACCTTCAAGGCGCCACCATCGACTTCGCGGACACGATCGAGAAGCAAGGATTCACCATCGATAACCCAAGCGCGGGCACGTCCTGCGCTTGCGGCGACTCGTTCGGCTAGACACGTTGCTCATCTCACCGCCCTGGCTCAAGGAGTGTGCCAGGGCGGTGGTATGCGCTGACCTCGACCGAGGCGCCGAGCAGGCCTGGCCGCGCTGCCAGAAGTTCGCGCTGTTTGGCCGGGGATGAACGGTGTCATGACCTTCCGCTGCTGCACGCTCAGGCGCGATCGACAGGGGCCCGCTGCCATGCCGATCCAGATTTGGCCACCCGACCCACCCGGCCCGTGGTGGATGGCTGCTGCCTCTGCGGAGCCCTGGCAGGACCTCGTCGGGGTTGGCCTGAACCTGGATACGCAGGTATTGCTGCGTGCTTACCGCAGCGGCATGTTCCCCATGGGTCTGGGACGCGATGGCGGGTCTCCGATGGGGTGGTGGTCGCCGGATCCCCGAGGGGTGCTGCTGCCTGGGATGGTACGAATCCCCCGATCGCTGCGCAGATCCATGCGTTCGTTCGAGTACACCGTTGATACGGCCTTTGCTGCCGTCGTCGCCGCGTGTGCCGATCCAGGGCGGCAGGGGCGATGGATTACCCCTGTGATCGCCGAGGCCTACCTGAGGATGCATCAGGAAGGTTGGGCGCACTCCGTCGAAGTATGGCGGGAGGGTGAGCTCGTCGGAGGGCTGTACGGGGTGGCCGTGGGAGGGCTGTTTGCCGGCGAATCGATGTTTCACCGGGTTCGGGATGCGTCGAAGGCCGCGTTCATCACGCTGACCGAGCAGGTGCTTGCTACCGACGAGCCACGACGAATGATCGACACCCAGTGGCGTACCGACCACCTCGCCACGCTCGGGGTGATCACGGTCCGCCGCACCGAGTACCTGCGCCGGCTGCCTGGGGCACTTGCCGCCAGGCCGACTTGGCCTCGCGGGTGACCGTTCGGCGCGTTTGGGGATGACCGGGTATCCACGCGTAAGCCCTAGGGCCTGCGGTATGCCTATGCTGGGAGCCACCAGCGTGTCGGACTGCGGTCGCGCTGTCGACAAGCGGAACAACGTGGTTGCCCGAACTCGACCGAGTTCTTCCAGCCACGGGAATGTACGAGCGGTTCGAGAAGCAAGTGGAAGGTGCACCTGTGCGTCGGCGAGATGACACTCCTGTACCCGCACCGCAACGGCGACGGTACGCACTAGTCGCGGTAGCTGTTCTGGCGACCCTGACGTTGTCCGGTTGCAGTGAGGCCGTCCAACGCGGCTTCCTGCCCAAGGGCGCGACCACAGGCGCCGAGCGAGTGACCAACCTGTGGGTCGCAGGTTGGATCTCGGCGTTGGCTGTCGGCGTCCTGGTCTGGGGCTTGACCATTTGGTGCATCGTCGCGTATCGGCGCAAGAAGGACGACGTCGGCCTGCCGCCTCAGTTGCGCTACAACGTGCCAATCGAGATTGTCTATACGGTGCTGCCGATCATGATGGTTGGAGTGCTCTTCTACTACACGGCGCGCGACGAGGCGGTCTTGCTCGACACCTCGAAGAAACCCGACGTCACGGTCAACGTTGTGGGCAAGCGCTGGAGCTGGGACTTCAACTACTTGGACCACAACGTCTACGAGTCGGGCACCCAGGTGACGCTGACCGGCAAGGACACCGACCGAGACACCGCACCGACGATGTACCTCCCCGTCAACCAGCGGGTCGAGTTCGTGCTCACCGCCCGCGACGTCATTCACTCGTTCTGGGTGCCGGCATTCCAGCAGAAGCTGGACATGATCCCGGGCAAGGTCAACAAGTTCCAAGTCGTAACCACGACCAAAGGCGAGTTTGACGGCAAGTGTGCCGAGTTGTGCGGCTCCTATCACGCCTCGATGTTGTTCAAGGTGAAGGTCGTAGAGGAAGCCGAATACCTGCAGCACATGCAGGACAGCATGGCTCGTCTGGAAGACAACCAGGTCACAATCGAACCGAAGGTGGGTAAGTGATGGCGACCATTACCCCGGCCCGGGAAGCTCCTGCACCCCCGCGGCCCAAGGGGGCCTCATGGGTGAAGTGGTTGACGACCACTGACCACAAGGTCATTGGCAACCTGTACTTCATTACCTCTTTTGCGTTCTTCATGTTCGGTGGCCTGCTGGCGTTGATCATCCGGGCCGAACTGGCGCAGCCGGGGCTGGGGGTCGTTGAGAACGCCGAGCAGTTCAACCAACTGTTCACGATGCACGGCTCGATCATGCTGCTGCTGTTCGCGACCCCGCTCTTCGCAGGATTCGCCAACGCGCTTCTACCGCTGCAGATCGGCGCACCCGACGTCGCGTTCCCGCGACTGAACATGCTGTCCTACTGGCTCTACCTGTTCGGTGGTTTGATCGCGAGTGCCGGCTTCGTGGTGCCCGGTGGCGCTGCGTCGTTCGGCTGGTTTGCCTACCCCACACTGTCAACCGCGACCTTCTCCCCGAGTATTGGTGGTGACCTCTGGATCCTGGGCCTGGCTCTGGCTGGTTTCGGCACGATCATGGGTGCCGTGAACTTCCTGACCACGATCATCTGCATGCGAGCCCCAGGCATGACCATGTTCCGGATGTCCATGTTCTCCTGGACCGCGCTGGTCACCGCTCTGTTGGTGCTCATGGTCTTCCCGGTCCTCGCGGTCGCGTTCCTGGGCTTGGCCGGACAACGGCTGTACGGCCTTGAATTGTATACACCTGAGAACAATGGTCCGATCCTCTACCAGCACCTGTTCTGGTTCTTCGGGCACCCGGAGGTCTACATCATCGCCTTGCCGTTCTTCGGCATCATCAGCGAGGTCTTGCCGGTGTTCTCGCGCAAGCCGCTCTTCGGGTACAAGGGTCTGATCTTCGCCACCATCGCCATCGCCGCCCTGTCCATGACCGTGTGGGCCCACCACATGTACGTCACCGGTCAGGTGCTGCTGCCGTTCTTCGCGGTGATGAGCATGGCCATCGCGGTCCCCACCGGGGTCAAGTTCTTCAACTGGATCGGCACGATGTGGCGAGGGTCGTTGACCTTTGAGACGCCCATGCTGTGGGCGCTGGGCTTCCTGGTCACGTTCCTCTTCGGCGGGTTGACGGGTGTCATCATGGCCAGCCCGGCCCTGGACTTCCACATCTCGGATACCTACTTCATCGTCGCGCACTTCCACTACACGGTGTTTGGCACCGTCGTGTTCGCGATGTTTGCTGGCTACTACTTCTGGTGGCCGAAACTGACTGGGCGGATGCTCGACGAACGTCTCGGGAAGATCCACTTCTGGATGTTGTTCATCGGCTTCCACGGCACGTTCTTGATCCAACATTGGTTGGGCGTTATAGGCATGCCGCGGCGCTACGCCGACTACTACAGCAACGAGGGGTTCACGACGATGAACCTGATCTCTACCGCGTTCTCGTTCCTGTTGGGTGCTTCGATGCTGCCGTTCATGTACAACGTCTGGAAGACGTGGAAGCACGCTGAACGGGTCACCACGAATGATCCTTGGGGCTACGGGGGCTCCTTGGAGTGGGCCACGAGTTGCCCGCCGCCACGACACAACTTCAACTCAATTCCGCGGATCCGCTCTGAACGACCCGCCTTCGACCTGCATCACCCCGACGTCGTGATGACCGAATCACCTGCGCCCGACAAGAACGTGCTGACGCAGCTTTATGGTGAGGCGGACCTGGACCACTCTGGGACGGGCACGTTGGCGGGGGAAAGCCGCCGCGCAGGAAAGGATCCCAAGTAGCCATGAAGATTGAATCGGCGCTCTTCAATGCGGGCTTTGTGGCATTCGCCTTAGTCGGTGTGGCCTATGGGATGTTGACCCAGTGGGAGGAACCGGTTGGCGCGATTGCGCTGATTTTCTTGGCCCTCATGACCGGGATGATCGGGTTCTATCTTCGGAACACCGCACGCAAGCTGGATGCACGCCCGGAGGAAGACCCAAGTGCCACGCAAGACATGGTCGAAGGTGACTTCGGTTTCTTCAGCCCGCATAGCTGGTGGCCGCTGTCGTTGGCTTTCGGTTCGGCCATGATCTTCGCTGGGCTGGCCATTGGGTGGTGGCTTGTATTCGTTGGCATCATCTTCGCGTCGCTAGCTATGATCGGCTGGAGCTTCGAGTACTTCCGCGGCGAGGCCATCTGACCGCTACCGGAATCGTTGAAGCGGGCTGGAACCTTCCGGAACCAGCCCGCTTTGACGACTCGGTGAATCGATATGTGCTGCAGCGGGAATCAATCACGGTGCGTCGGCTTTGTCTCTTCACTCAGCCGTGGCATCCTAGAGATGATAGGGGCAAGTTGGTGAGCGGTGGTCGGGCCATGCGGGGCGCCGACCACCACGGGGGTGCATGGTGAGCAGGACCAACAGCAGTTTTCTGCGTCGACGTGGCGCTCTGGGAGTGGCGCTGGCCGTTGCGGTCGCGATCAGCGGCTGTCAGTCTTCGCCTGGCTCCGACCAACAGCAATCGTCCGCGTCGTCCGGACGATCCGGGGCTGCTGCCTCATCGACCGAGGCACCCTCTGACGCGATGCAGGTGACCGTCTCCGTCGCGGACAAGGCGACGAACGTATCCCCAGACACCCCGGTGAAGGTGACGGTGGAGAATGGACAGCTTGACTCCGTCACGTTGACGGCTGACGGTGGGACATCGCTCTCGGGGACGCTGGAAGGGGGGACCTGGGAACTCAGGCGGACGCTCGCGCCGAAGACGGCGTACCAGCTTACTGCCATCGCCACCGGTGCGGACGGTGTCCCAACGACGGTGAAGCGAGTGTTTCGCACCCTGACGCCACGTGTGGAGGCCACCTACCGTGTGCTTCCGGACGCTTCCGCCGTTGGCGTCGGCATGCCGGTCATGGTGCTCTTCGACTCGCCGGTGAAGACGCCGCAGCAGCGGGTCGCTATCGAAAACGCTATCGGCCTCACAATCACGCCGGCGCAGACAGGCTCCTGGGGTTGGTCCTCAAGCAGCCAGCTGTACTGGCGGCCAAAGACGTTCTGGAAAGCCGGTACGAAGGTCGTCGTCAACGCCCCGCTAGCAGGGGTGCAGACTGGAGAGGACAAGTTCATCGTTGCCGATAAGGGCGCCACCTTCACCGTCGGCTCGGCACGGATCAGTAAGGTCGACCTCAAGAAACACCGGATGACGGTCGCTGAGAACGGCAAGCTCATCGCGGACTACCCGATCAGCGCCGGCAGGTCCACGCCGCAGTATGCCACCCGCTCGGGCGTGAAGATCATCACCGAGAAGCACCAAACACTGACCATGGATGCGGCGACCCTCGGGGTTAAGGAAGACGACCCGGAGTATTACAAGCTGACCGTCAATTGGGCGATGCGGGTGACGAACACCGGCGAGTTCCTCCATTCGGCGCCGTGGACTGTTTGGGCACAAGGCAATGCCAATGTCTCGCACGGGTGCGTCAATATGGGCCCGCGAGACGCCAAGGCTATGTACGACGCCACGAAGATCGGCGACGTCGTGACGTTCGTCGGCAGCAATCGGCAGTTCAAACCTGGGGACGGACTCGACGTCTGGACCTATGGCTGGCCGCAGTGGCAGGCCCAAAGCGCCGTGAAGCAGGCCGTGAAGGCTCGTTGAGCAGTGGGCGGTCCAAGCGGATCAGGGCCGTCCCGGTGCGAGTTCAGCCCCACCCAAGCTCATCTAGGCGATGGTCGTCGATGCCGTAATAGTGTCCGACCTCGTGCACCACGGTCACCGCAACCTCGTCGCGAACTTCATCGGCGCTTTCACAGATCCGCAGGATCGGGTTCATGAACACAGTGATTCGGTCGGGCAGGAACGGCTCGCCCCAGCCGCCGCGTTCGGTCAGAGGGACACCCTCATACACCCCCAGACATCCCAACAGGTCCGGCGGTGGCTCGTCTTCGATGAGGAAGACCACGTTGTCAAGCGCTTGCATGAAGCGCTGAGGCACTTCGTCTAGCGCCTCTGCGACCAGGCGCTCGAAGGCGCTGCGATCCATAGCCACCATGCTTTGATTGTGACCCGACCGAACAGCCCTGACGCACAGTCGACGCCGGCGTGCCATCCGCACTAGTGCCCGAGCACAGCACACCGGGACACTAGCCTCGTGAAGGTGATCATCCGAGTTCGTCCCGGCGCGTCACGGACGCGTGTGGGTGGGCGCTACCAGCCATCCGACGGACCTGCGATGTTGACCGTCGCCGTGACTGCCCGACCCATCGGTGGCGGTGCGAACCGCGCTGTTCTGGCGGCGGTGGCCGCTGCTTTTGGGGTTCGGCGACGGCAAGTAGAGCTGGTGTCCGGGGTTTCAGCGCGAACCAAGGTGTTGCGTATCGACGGCGACCCTGAGCTGCTCAGTGGGCGGCTGCGTGAATTACTCGGCTGACTCGCAACGACGCTATAGCAAACGGGGGCAGGGCCCCAAGGAATGGGTGCCTGCCCCCGTTGCGGTCGGTCAGTCTTGGTCGCGCTTAGCGTAGGCGTGCAAGTCTCGGACCTCTTCGGCGCCGCCATGAAGCTCGCCACCGAATTCGGTCGAGTGGGAAACGCCTACAACCTCTGACTCGAGTTCGTGACCGTGTTCACCGCCGATCGCCTCGTGCTGCGCCCCATCGTGCTGCGCCGCAGCGAGTTCGGCCGGCGTAACGGGCTGCAACGCGTCTGCGAAGTAGAACCGGTGCCACCTTGCGTGTCGTCGGTCCTTCTTGGCTGTTGGGCTCTTGACTCCGCGCCGGTCGGTGGCTGCGGTGAGCTCAAGGGGGTGCGGCGTTTCGTGCTGCACCAGCTGCCAGCGTGTGTATTCATCCAGCGGCTCGTGAGCCTCGAAGAACCGACCTTCAGCCGTGCGTACGATCCGGCCTGTCTCCCGACCGTGCAACACCTTCTCGCGGTCGCGATGCTGCAGCGACAGGCAGATCCGTTTGGTGATCCAGAACACCAGCACAGGACCGGCGAAGAAGAGGATCTGCAGCGCTCGGGTGATGTCGTTGATCGACAGCCCGATTTTGATCGCCATCAAGTCGTTGCCAGCAGCGACGAACATGACCAGGTACGCAGTGAGCGCGCCTGCGCCGATCGCGGTGCGGACCGGAGCGTTTCGCGGACGATCGAGCAAGTGGTGCTCACGCTTGTCACGGGTCACCCAGGCTTCAAGGAACGGGTACACACCCGCGATGGTGAAGATCGCCGGGAGCAGAATGATCGACCCGAGCGCAAGGTTGAGGCCGATGGGGTAGCCGAGGACGTGGATCTCCAGCCAGCCGGGCAACAGCCGCAGCGCACCGTCGGCGAAGCCCATGTACCAGTCAGGTTGCACGCCGGCGGTCACCGGGGAGGGGTCATACGGGCCATACATCCATACGGGGTTGATCCCAACAAGGCCACTGATCAACGCGATGATGCCGAAGACCATGAAGAAGAATCCGCCGGCCTTGGCCGCATACACCGGCATGATCGGGAAGCCGACGACGTTGTTGTTGGTCTTACCCGGGCCTGGGTACTGGGTGTGCTTGTGCACCGCCACGAAAATGATGTGCGCGGCGAACAAGCCGATCAGGAGTGCCGGCACCAGCAGGATGTGAGCCATGTACAGGCGCGGAATAATCAATTCCCCAGGAAAGGCACCACCAAAAATCAGGTAGGACACCCATGGGCCCAGGATCGGCGTGGACTCGACGAAGCCTTCCATGACCCGCAGCCCTGTTCCTGAGAGCAGATCATCGGGCAGCGAGTAGCCGGCAAAGCCTTCGATGCAGGCCAGCAGCAACAGCACGGTGCCGATAACCCAGTTGAGCTCGCGTGGTTTGCGAAAGGCCCCCGTGAAGAAGACCCGGGCCATGTGCGCGCCGATCGCGGCGACAAAGAACAGTGCCGACCAGTGGTGCAGCTGACGGATCAGCAGACCGCCTCGGACGTCGAACGAGATGTTCAGCGTCGACTCGTAGGCTGCGCTCATGCCGATGCCTTGCAGCGGCACGTACGAGCCTTCGTAAATGATGTGCTTCATGCTGGGGTCAAACCACAGTGTCAACACCACACCGGTGAGCAGGGCGATGATCATCGAATACATCGCGACTTCACCGAGCATGAACGACCAGTGGTCCGGGAAGACCTTCTTCATCGTGTATCGGATCGGTCCGGCCGCTCCGGTGCGTTCATCGAGCCAGTTGGCCAGCTTCCCGGAGCGGGTGGAGGGCTCTGGCGCCCTCACCGTTGTCGTGCTCATGAGTACTTCGTCCAATGGCTCGGGCCGACCGGTTCCGTGAAGCCCTGGTCGGCGATCAGATAGCCCTCGTCGTCAACAGTGATCTTGAGCTGGGGAAGTGGACGCTTCGCGGGTCCGAAGATGACCTCAGCGTCCATCGTCACATCAAACGTGGACTGATGGCATGGGCACAGCAGATGGTGAGTTTGCTGTTCGTAAAGACCTACGGGGCATCCGGCGTGCGTGCATATCTTGTTGTAGGCCACGATGCCCTGGTAGCCCCATTCACGAACCTTTGCCACCTTGAAGTCCTCCGGCTGCAGACGCATGATCAGGACCGCTGCCTTGGCCTTACGCTCCAAGACCCCGAGCTCCTGATCATTGTCATACGGACCGCCGGCAGGAGCGAACTTTTTTGGAAGCTTCTCCAGCGGGTCCTCGATGTACTCAGGAAGAACGTGCATGACCGAGCCCAGGCTCAAGTCGGAAGCCTTGATCGGAGTGTGCTCAGGGTCGCGCATCAAACGCATGCCCTTCTGCCAAAACGTCTGGTTCAACTCTCGGGTCGCCCGGTCCAGGGGCCCAAGCTCGCCGACGATTTGGACCAGCGGTGGGATGGCGAACAGCCCGAGCGCGGCCCCGCCAGCCATTTTGATCAGTGGGCGACGCTTGATCTGGGACTTGTCCGCTCCTTCGTTCAACACCTCGATCAAGTCCTCACGGGCTTGCGGGGAGGAGGCCATCGGGTGTCGTTCTTCGATGGACTCCTCGTCCGGCATGAGGGTCTTGGCCCAATGCACCGCGCCCAAACCGATCCCCAGCAGGCTCAAGCCGAGGCACACGCCGAAAATCGTGTGCTGAACGTTGAAGTTCCCAAAGAACGGGACGAAAGACATCCTGTCGATCGGCAGAGCGAAGTAGGCCACCAAGAAACCGATCGAAGCGAGCACCGAGACCAGGAACAGGGCCACGACTTGACGCTCAGCGCGTTTGGCTGACTTCTCGTCGACATCGGCCGCCCGGTACACATGGGGGGGCAGGCCCGGGTTCTGGAAGCGATCGGGAACGCTGACGCCCCCCTCGACGCGGCTCCGGTCTACCGCGACCTCGTCGCCCGTCGCGGGTGGGTCCACCGGATCGCCGGGGGCCGGGGTGCCTTGTGCGTTCATCGTTTTGTCGATCCTGTCATCCCTGGGGAAACTGCCCGGAAACTGCTCTGAGAAGCGGTTGTTGGCTCAGGCGGCCTTGCGGCCTAGCCAAACTGCGGCCCCGATCATCAGCGGCATGGCGATGAGCCAAAGGAAGTAACCGTCGGCGACCGGCCCCAGGTTGCCCAAGCTGATGCCGCCCTGGTGGTTGCCCTCTTCGTAGTTCTTCAGGAAGGCGATGACGTCACGCTTGGCATCGGGGGGCAGGTTTTCGTCATTGAACACCGGCATACTCTGCGGACCGGTCAGCATCGCCTCATAGATGTGGATCGGTTCGACGCCCATCAGCGAGGGGGCCAGCTTGCCCCGGGTCAGCGCACCGCCGGAACCGGCGAAGTTGTGACACATCGCGCAGTTGACTCGATAGATCTCGCCGCCCCTGGCAATGTCGACGCCCTTGGCATTGAAATCCAGGGATTCGGCGGCCGGTTTGCCGGGGCCGGGGCCCAGTGTCGCGACCCATGCACCCATCTGGTCGCTCTGCTGTTGGCTGAATTGGACGTTATTGCGCATGACCTGGATGCCAGGGTGGGCCATCGGCATCCGACCGGTCCTCACCTGGAAGTCCACCGAGGCCGCGCCGACACCGACCAGACTTGGCCCGGCCGCCGTCCCTTGGCCTTGCATACCGTGACAGGTCGCGCAGTTGGCCTGGAACAACTTCAGCCCCTGAGTGACGTCATCGGCGCTAGCCACGGTTGCCTGCGCGGTCTTCGGCGCCAACGCGGCGTATGCCCCACCGGTAAGCAACAGGCCCACAAGGAGTAGGAGGATGATCGCCGCTGGATGGCGGCGACGAGCTGCGAGGGTTCTCACTTCGGCGCTCCTTGGCGTCGGGACTGGATCGGGGCGACTACTTCAGGATGTAGATGGTGGCGAACAACACGACCCAGACGACGTCGACGAAGTGCCAGTAGTACGACGTGACGATGGCTCCGGTGGCTTGCGCATGGGTGTAGCGGCGCGCAGAGAAGCTCCGGCCGATGATGAACAGGAAGGCGATCAGGCCGCCCGTGACGTGGATCCCGTGGAACCCGGTGGTCATGTAGAACGCCGCCGCGTAGGCGTTGGAGGAAAGCGTCAGGCCATCGTGCACCAGGTTTGCGTACTCCCAGACCTGCCCCGCAACGAAGATGGAGCCGAAGACGTAGGTCAAGACGTACCACTCGCGCATGCCCCAGTTCTTGACATCCAGAAGCTTGCCGGTCCGCGACCCCTGGCCCTGCTCGGCCTTGAACACGCCCAGCTGACACCAGACAGAGGAGATCACCAAGATCGTCGTGTTCGCGAACGCGAACGGAACGTTCAGCTCGTTGGTCCAGTGGGCCCACATCTCCCCCTGGACGGAGCGCAGGGTGAAGTAGATGGCAAACAGGCCGGAGAAAAACATCAGCTCACTGGCCAGCCAGATGATGGTCCCTACCGAGGCCATGTTCGGCCGCGTCACGGGCCCATGGCCCGGGATTGTCCCGGCGGACGGGGCAGGGGGGCCTGGGTTCACACTCGATACGGTCGCCACGGCCCAATTATTGCCACATTCTGACCACTTCTTCGCCTTTGGAGTCGGCGGGACGCATCACGGTCGTATCACCGACGCGCTCGGCGGCTCCGTTCGACGCTGAGCGGGGGACTCCCGCGGGGGTTGCGCGGCTGCTATTTGTGCGTGGCGGCCGACGCTTCACCTCGCGACCGCCCGGGACGGCACCGTCTGCCGCATTGGACACGCACCCGGTGTCCGCCGACGCTTCGACTCGCCGCGAACGACGCAGGTAGGCGGGTAGAGTCGCCGTTATGAGCGCATCCGAGGTCAACGCTGTGCCCCGCGCATTGCGGGTGCTGGTGTACAGCGACGACGTGACGACCCGCGAGGCGGTGCTCCTGGGCGTGGGCAAGCGACCGGCTCGGGACGTGCGGATCGGCGAATGGACCGAATGTGCGACCGCACCCGCAGTGATCGAGAAGGTTGATGCGGGTGGGTTCGATCTCCTCATCCTGGATGGGGAGGCAGTTCCGTACGGCGGCCTTGGCCTGTGCCGGCAACTCAAGAATGAGATCTACGAGTGCCCGCCGATCCTGGTGCTGACTGGCCGGGTGCAGGATGGCTGGCTTGCTTCCTGGTCGAACGCTGATGCCGTGGTGCCGCATCCGCTCGACCCGATGGCTTTAGCCGGCGGGGTAGCGGAGATCGCTCGGAGCCTGGACGCGGGCTGACGACGATGCCCGGGCGTCCTGGCGACAACTGGCCAGACCTGCTCGACGCCCTGCTCAGGGGGACCGACCTGACCGCGGCCGACTCCGGTTGGGCCATGGATCAAATCATGTCTGGTGAAGCATCCGAGGCTCAGATCGCCGGATTCCTGGTTGCGCTACGTGCGAAAGGGATCACGACTGAAGAACTGCTTGGCGTCGCCGACACAATGCTCGCGCACGCTCGACGGATCGAGGTCCCGGCACCCAGCCTCGACATCGTCGGCACTGGGGGCGACCTGGCGCACACGGTGAACATCTCGACCATGGCGGCGATTGTCGCTGCCGGCGCCGGCGTCACGGTCGTCAAACACGGCAACCGTGCGGCATCATCTTCTTCCGGCACGGCAGATGTCCTGGAAGCCCTCGGTGTCAAGTTGACGTTGAGCCCTGAGGGTGTTGTGGAGTGTGCCGATCGCACCGGGATTACGTTCTGCTTTGCTCAGATGTTCCATCCCTCGATGCGATTCGCTGCCGTACCGCGCCGGGACCTCGGTATCCCGACTGTTTTCAATGTGCTGGGCCCCCTGAGCAATCCGGCTCAGCCGACCTACTCTGCGGTGGGGGTGGCAGACCCGGCGATGGCTCCGTTGGTGGCTGGGGTGTTCGCCCAGCGCGGGAAGTCCGCGGCGGTGTTTCACGGCGACGATGGTCTGGATGAGCTGACCATCTCAACGACGTCTCGATTGTGGTGGATCAGCGACGGTCGGGTGACCGAGCACGTCGTGAACCCCGCACGATTTGGCATCGAGCGCCAGCCAGTGGAGTCATTGCGCGGCGGTTCGCCGTCGGAGAACGCCCAGGTCGTTCGAGACGTCCTCGATGGGTCGACCGGTCACGTCCTCGATGGGTCGACCGGTCCGGTCCGTGATGCCGTGCTGCTCAATGCTGGCGTGGCGCTGGCCCTGACCGACACGCTCAAGCAGGACGGGGGTGGCGGCGCGGACATCGACGCCATGATGGAGGTCGGCATCAGCCGGGCGGCGGCAAGTATCGATTCCGGGGCGGCGTCCAGTCGGTTGCGCGAGTGGGCAGCTGTGACCTCAACGCTCGAATCGTCCGCCGGCAGGCATCACTAGCCGAGAGGCCCCGACAGCCCTGTCGGCGCGTCACCAGCGAGACACGGCTTGGCCGGCCCGAGGAGGAGCCGAATCCTCACGGCGAGGGGCGCATATAGGCAGTGCGCCATCGCCCGCCGACCTGCGACACCCATCCCATGGGT
>CAJDVI010000006.1_pt1 | contig 57695 bp, 55 predicted proteins | sample 7391351 | NCBI WGS metagenome assembly CAJDVI01 (sample SAMEA7055704, study PRJEB34461) | soil metagenome | biome: terrestrial ecosystem; feature: Peninsula; material: soil | place: Antarctica | collected 2016 | reverse complement strand
CACCCATCGACCCGCCGGTCAACACCAGATGAGCAACCCCACGCTCGCGCACAGCGCCCGCAACGATGCGACGCAGCCGCTCGGCGACGGCTTTCCCGACGGCCCCCTTGTCCTCGAACTGCAGATACTCGGTGGCGCTCATCACGACCCCTGCTTTTCGGGCTTCGGCGAATCGTCCGGCTGTTTTGATGTCGCGGGGGCGGCTGAGTGTGCCGTTGTGGTTGCTGAGGGGCTCGGGTCCCCTGCCGAGGACCCATCCGGTTCGGGTCGTCTGACCATGGCCGCGCTGCTGCGTGCCCGGGTGTCGCGTGCCAGCGCGCGGGAGGACACGCGGGCCTCCTCGATCGAAGGGGCCTCTCCACGCTCGATCGCTTCGGTCGCCGTTGTCGACTCGGTCAACCTGGCCAGGCCGTGGCGCACCACGCGCTCGAAGACTTGATCGGGGTCGAAACGCGCCAGCTCGTCGGACAGGCACTCGGCGTCACCGCGTCGGGCGAGGGCCAGGCGTCGGGTCGGCTCGCCAGGGACACTCAACGTGGCCATCAAGCCGTCCGGGCGGACCAGATCGATGTCGCCATCGGTGCGATGGAGCCGGGCGCTGACCAGCCCGGTGCCTCGCGCGGTGCGGGCGCGAATCGTCGGACAATCCAGGTATTCCCCCAGCCAGGCGGCCAAGAGGTCCGTCGAAGCGGAGTCCAGCCCACCGGTCACCGTCACGGACTGGATCTGGGTGTAGGGCGGCTGGTCCAATGCCGCGGCCAACAACCCGCGCCACCGGGTGGTGCGCGTCCAGGCCAGATCAGTGTCGCCGCCGACGTACTTCGCGGCGCGGCGGTGAAGGCTCGCACACGGGTGCTGCGAGTGTTCTGCGTCCGTGATCCGGCGCTGCGCCAAGGCACCGATGGGGTCCGCGGCCGGGTCTTCGGGAGCGTTGTAGGACCACCACACGACGATGGGTGAGTCTGGAAGCAAGAACGGCAAGACCACGGACTGCGGGTGGTCGGCCAGCTCTCCGGCGATCCGCAACACGATCACCTCACTAGCCCCTGCTTCCCCACCAACTCGTAACTGGGCGTGGAGTCGCGCTTCGCCGGACGTCGCGCCCGACAGCAAGATGACGATGCGAGCGGGATGCATATGCGTCGCTGCCCGCGACACCTTGTGGACCTCGTCGAGGTGTTCGTTGTCCGTGACGATGATCAGGGTGAGCACCCTGCTCAGTGCCATCGCTCCGACGTCATCGCGAAGCCGCAGGAGCGCCTTGCTCACGTCAGCAATGGTGGTGTCGCGCAAGTCGACGATCACGGCATCCTCCATCGACGGCCGTCGCGTTCGAGCAGCTCATCGGCGCTGCGGGGGCCCCAGCCACCCGCCGGATAGCCCTCGGGCTCCTGCTTGGAACGGGCCCAGTAGGCGGTCACGCGGTCGAGGATCTGCCAGGACAATTCGACCTCCTCATGTCCGGGGAAGAGCGGCGGATCGCCGAGCAGCACGTCAAGTATGAGCCGCTCATAAGCTTCGGGGCTGGTCTCGGTGAACGCCCGACCGTAGCCGAAGTCCATCGTGACGTCGCGGACCTCCATCTGCGCTCCCGGTACTTTCGCACCGAATCGCACGGTCACGCCCTCGTCCGGCTGGACCCGAATGACCAGGGCATTCTGCCCGAGTTCCTCGGTCTCGGTGTCACTAAATGGCAGGAACGGCGCCTTGCGGAACACCACCGCGATCTCGGTGACGCGCTTGGCCAACCGCTTGCCAGTGCGCAGATAGAAAGGCACACCCGCCCACCGGCGGTTTTCGACCACGACCTTGAGCGCGGCGAATGTCTCCGTGACGGAAGCGGGCGCAACGCCGTCTTCGTCGGCGTAGGAAGGCACTTTTTCACTGCCCTGCCATCCGGCGGTGTAGCGACCACGGGCGGCACACTTGGCTGGCGAGCTCGCCAACCGCACGGTGGATAGGACCTTCTCTTTCTCAGCCCGCAGTTGCCGGGCGGAGAAGGAGACCGGTTCTTCCATCGCCACCAGCGCCAGCAACTGCATCAAGTGATTCTGAACGACGTCTCGCGCTGCGCCGATACCGTCGTAATACCCCGCCCGGCCCGCGATGCCGATGTCCTCGGCCATGGTGATTTGCACATGGTCGACGTAGTTGGCGTTCCAGATCGGTTCGAAGAACTGGTTGGCGAACCGGACCGCAAGCAGGTTTTGGACCGTCTCCTTTCCCAAGTAGTGGTCGATGCGAAAGATCGACTCGGCGGGGAAGACGGCCTCGACGATGGCGTTGAGCTCTTGTGCGCTGGCCAGGTCATGTCCGAAGGGCTTTTCAATGACCACTCGCCGCCAGGTGCCCTCTCTCGCCTGGCTCAACCCGGACCGGTCCAGCTGCCGACATACCTGGGCGAACGACTTCGGCGGGATCGACAAGTAGAACGCGTGGTTGCCCCTCGTGCCCCGCTCGATGTCGAGATCCGCCACGGTCTGGGCGAGCAAATCAAACGCGTCGTCGTCGTCGAACGTGCCGGGCACGAACCTGATGCCCTCGGCGAGTTGGCGCCACACCTCTTCTTTGAAGGGGGTCCGAGCATGCTCCCGGATCGATTCGTGGACGACCTTGCCGAAGTCCTGGTCAGCCCAGTCTCTGCGAGCGAACCCGACCAGGGAGAACCCCGGCGGCAGCAGGCCACGGCTACACAAGTCGTACAGCGCGGGCATGAGCTTCTTGCGGGCCAGGTCACCGGTGACCCCGAAGAGCACCATGCTGCACGGACCGGCGATCCGAGGCAGCCGCTTATCCTGCGGATCCCGCAGCGGGTTGACCCCGGCCGCGATCCGCGCCGGGCTCACGAGATGCTCTGTTCGCTGGCATCCAACCGACCTTCACGAGCCTTGATGAGCTCGCCGTCCACCGACTGGAGCAGTTCGTTCCAGGACACGACGAACTTCTGGACACCTTCCTGCTCGAGCCGCTCAACGACATCGCGATAGGGGACCCCGATCCGCTCCAGGTCATCCATCACCTGGGCCGCCTCGTCGTACGTGCCGGTGACGGTATCGCCGGTGATTTCGCCATGGTCGGCCACCGCATCGAGGGTTTGGCCCGGCATGGTGTTGACCGTGTTCGGGGCGACGAGCTCCACGACGTACCTGGTGTCGGCGTAGGCGGGATCCTTGACCCCCGTGGATGCCCACAACGGGCGTTGGACATGGGCACCGTCGTCGCGCAGGTTCGCCCAGCGGGGCGTGGAGAAGACCTCTTCACATGCTTGGTAAGCCAGTCTGGCGTTCGCGATCCCGGCTTTGCCTCTGAGCTGCTTGGCCGCCTGGGCATGCTCGCCACCGGCGTCGATGATCTCGTCGAGTCGGCGGTCAACCTCAGTGTCCATGCGGCTGACGAAGAAGGAAGCCACCGAATGAATCGTGGACAGGTCGGGCCGTCGCTCACCAGCCTGCTCCCGAGCCTGCTCCAGACCAGTCAGAAATGCGTTCATCACGCCGCGATAGCGGTCGAGGGAAAAGATGAGCGTCACGTTGACGTTGATACCTTCAGACAGCGTCTGCGTGATCGCGGGCAGCCCCTCGACGGTGGCCGGGATCTTGATCATCACGTTCGGCCGGTCCACGGCCCGCCATAGCCGACGAGCCATGTCGACCGTGCCGGGGGTGTCCTTCGCCATCCGTGGGTCCACCTCGATGGAGACCCTGCCGTCTGTCCCGTCCGTCGCGTCGTACACCGGCCGCAACACGTCGCAAGCCTGCCGGACATCTTGCGTGGTGATATCGAACACCACGTTCTCGAGGCTGTTGGTCCCCTCGCACAAGTGCGCCACCTGATCGTTGTACGCCGTGCCGTCTTTGAGCGCGGCCGCGAAGATCGTGGGATTTGTCGTGACCCCCACGACCTCTCGCTCCTGGATCAGTCGCTGCAAGTCACCTGAACGGAGCATCGAGCGGCTGAGGTCGTCGAGCCAGATTGAGACCCCGGCCGCGGCGAGGGCAGCCAGGTTGGGATTAGCTGCCATCAGTCAGCGTCCTTCCGTGGTGTTGGTTGCCTGTGCCCTCTGACCCGCTTGAGTGGCCTGCTGCTGGGCGGTCAATGATTCCTTCGCGGCCGAGAAGACTGCTTCGGTGGTGAAGCCGAACTTCTCGAACAGCGTCACGGCATCGGCTGAGGCGCCGAAATGGTCGATTCCGATCGACCGGCCATTGTCGCCGACCCATTGACACCAGCCCATCACGCTGCCGGCTTCGACACTGACCCTGGCCCGCACCGTGGGTGGCAGCACTTCGTCTCGGTAGGAAGCGTCCTGGGCGCAGAACCACTCCCAGCACGGCATCGACACGACCCGGGTGGGGATGCCTTCGCCCTGGAGCCGTTCGCGGGCTGCCAGGGCGAGTGACACCTCCGAGCCGGTCGCGATCAGGATCACCTCGGCCAGTCCGCCGGTCTCGGAGGCCAGCACGTAGGCGCCCCTGGCGACCGCGTCCGCAGCGGCGATTCCGGTGCCGGGGGAACGGTCCAGGACCGGCAGCTTCTGCCGACTCAGACACAAGCCTGCCGGAGTTCCGTTGGCCAGAATGGCTCGCCATGCGGCGGCGGTCTCGTTTGCGTCAGCGGGTCGGACAACGGCCAGACCGGGGATCGCCCGCAGCGCTGCCAGGTGTTCGATCGGCTGGTGGGTGGGGCCGTCTTCGCCCAGCCCGATCGAATCGTGCGTCCAGACATAGGTGACGGGGATCTGCTGGATCGCGGCGAGCCGGACCGCTGGGCGCATGTAGTCGGAAAAGACCAGGAACGTGCCGCCGTACGGACGGGTCAAGCCTTCCAGGGCGATGCCGTTGAGCACCATGCCCATGGCATTCTCACGGATCCCGAAGTGCAGGGTGCGCCCGTACGGGCCACCACTCCACTGCTCGGTTTGCCGGTTCTTAGGGATGAACGACGGCTCACCCTTCATCGTGGTGTTGTTTGACTCAGCCAGGTCGGCGGAGCCGCCCCATAGCTCTGGCATCACCGCGGCCAATGCCCCAAGCACCTGGCCGGACGCGGCCCGGGTCGCCAGGCCTGTCTCGTCGGCCGCGAAGCTCGGCAACGCCGCGTCCAGCCCGTCAGGGAGCCGGTGTTCCTGCACGCGCTGCAGGAACGCGGCCCGGTCGGGGTAGCTCTTCGCCCACTGCGCGAATCGCTCATCCCACTGTTCCCGGTCGACTTGGCCCCGCTCAATGACCTTGCGGGTGTGCGCCAGCACCTCGGTTTCGATCTGGAAGCTCTGGTCGGGGTCGAATCCCAGCAGCGTCTTGGTTGCGGCGATCTCATCCTCACCGAGCGCGGCGCCATGCGCCTTGCCGGTGTTCTGCAGGGTCGGCGCGGGCCAGGCAATGATCGTGTTCAACACGATGATGGTCGGCTTGTCCTTGGTCGCCTTGCCACGTTCAATGGCCGCCAGCAGCGCGTCGACATCCTCAACGTACCGGTCACCCTGCTCGCCGCCGCGGCGCCAGTCGACTCGCTCGACGTGCCAGCCGTATGCCTCGTAGCGCATCCCGACGTCCTCGCTGAACGAGATGTCGGTGTCGTCCTCGATGGAGATGTGGTTCTGGTCGTAGATCACCGTGAGGTTGTGGAGTTGTTGGTGCCCGGCAAGGGAGGACGCCTCGGCACTGACACCCTCCATCAGGTCGCCGTCCGAGGCGATGACGTAGATGTCGTGGTCGAAGAGGCCCTCACCCCAGGCTGCCTCCGGCTCGAGCAGGCCGTGCTGGCGACGTACCGCCATCGCCATCCCCACTGCGGCGGCGAACCCGGAACCAAGCGGACCGGTGGTGATCTCGACGCCGGTGGTGTGGTGCACCTCTGGGTGGCCCGGGGTCTTGCTCTCGAACGTGCGCAGCGCTTTGAGATCCTCCATCTCAAGTCCATACCCGCTGATAAAAAGCTGAAGGTATTGCGTCAGGCTGGAGTGACCGCAGGACAGCACGAACCGGTCGCGGCCGAGCCAGTGGGGGGCGGTCGGGTCGTGGCGCATGAGGTTTTGGTAGAGCAAGTAGGCCACTGGGGCCAGGCTCATCGCGGTCCCGGGATGGCCGTTGCCGACCTTCTGCACGGCGTCGGCGGCTAGCACCCTGATGGTGTCGACGGCCCGCAGGTCCAATGGCCCCCATCCAGCCTTCGACGCGACGGGCGGCTCCAGCGCAGGGTCTCGTCGGAACGCGGTGTCAGGACGATCGGTCATGATTCGAGTCCTCCACTGATATCGGGTGCATATTCGGTCGCAAATCTTGGCGCTGCGGGCCGGTGCTGGCGGTAGGTCGGTCTCAGGTCCGGGTCGATACCACGTGAGCGGGCGGAAAGGCCGCCGGGCCCGCGGTTCGATTCGGTCACACACGAGCCTAGTCCTGTGCTCCCAGCGCGTGAATCGGTGTGCTGCCAGCACAGACGTCGGGGGGATCCGTCTGGCCACCCTCGGCCACGGCGTCGGCGGAGCCCGCCAGCCTGGAACCTCCCGGGCGTCTTGGCCACCTGGTGCTTGGCAGCAGCCGCGGGTCGCGTGCTTCCGGCTTAGACTGGCTGGACATCGAATCACCGCACTCATGCGTTCGCCTGATCCAAAGGACACTGTGACTGCCATACAGCCGCGTCGCGACCTGCCGGTCGTTAACACCACCGGTCCCGGCGCAGGGACACCGCGCGCCACGGTGGGCGACTATTTGTCGCTGGTCAAGCCCCGGATTATCGAGTTGCTGCTGGTCACGACGCTGCCGGTGATGTTCCTGGCGCAGCGTGGTGTTCCTCCCGTCGGGCTCATCATGGCCACCCTGGTCGGAGGCACCCTGTCGGCTGGTGCCGCCAACACCTTCAACTGTTACATCGACCGGGACATGGACGCCAAGATGCATCGAACCGAGCATCGGCCGTTGGTCACCGGGGTCATCTCTCCCGCTCGGGCGCTTGCCTTCGGATTCGTGCAAGCGACCATCTCGCTGGTCATCCTCGGCTGGTTGGTAAACATCTTGTCGGCTGCGCTGTCCTTGACGGCGATCGTGATGTACGTCTGGCTCTATACAATCGTCCTCAAGCGCAGGACCCCGCAGAACATTGTTTGGGGCGGCGCGGCAGGTTGTATGCAGGTGCTGATCGGTTGGTCAGCCGTGACGAACTCCCTGGCTTGGCCCGCGTTCGTGCTCTTCTTGGTGGTGTTCTTCTGGACGCCGCCGCATTACTGGCCGCTTTCCATGCGATTCAAGGACGACTATGCGGCGGCCGGGGTGCCCATGCTGCCCGTCGTGGCCTCTGATGTGGCCGTCGCCCGTCAAGTGCTCATCTACACCGTCGCCACGCTCGTCACCAGTTTGGCCTTGGTGCCGCTGGCGCCGATGGGCTGGGTATACCTGGTGAGTGCGCTGGTCGGCGGCTTGGCGTTCTTGCTTGAGGGCGTACGGCTCCTGCGTCGCGCGAAGGACCCTGTCAACCGGACGCTGGCTTCACTAAAGCCGATGCGGATGTTCCACTTGTCGATCACGTACTTGACCGTGTTGTTCGTGGCCGTCGCGGTCGATCCGATCCTTTACCTGCCGCTGCTGCCGCTCTGAGCGCCGGCGTCAACCGCGTGGCCTCGATAACCCGCTCGGTCACGATCGACGCGTCACGATCGACGCGTGGTCTCGACCTCTACCAATGCAGGCCGACCGCGGGCGAGCCGGTGAACCGGTCGCACCCACGGTCGGCGTGAGCTGTCGCGCCGACCAGCTACTTCAAGCCAGCCACTTTCAGCGCGCGAAGCGTCTTGCTCATGACGTTGGTCCATACCGAGTCGGGGAGTTCGTACAGCAACCCCAGGCCCATCTTCGAGTGCGCGAAGAGGTGTGTCGCGATCGTCTGCGGCTCGCAATACTTGCGGATGCCGTCCTTGCCGTGCCGACGTGCCAGCCCGGAGTCCTTCATCCCGCCCATCGGCGAGCCGACGCTGGCCCAGGCCGCGACGTAGCCTTCGTTGATGTTGACGGTGCCCGCCTGAATCCGGCGGGCGATCCGCCGGCCGCGGTCGTCGTCTGAGGTCCAGACGCTGGCGTTGAGCCCATAATCGGTGTTGTTGATGAGCTCGATGGCTTCCTCATCGCTGCTCACGCGATATACCGCCACCACCGGGCCGAACGTCTCCTGGGCGTAACACAAGCATTCGGGGGTGACGCCTTCGAGCAGCGTGGGCTCATAGAAGTAGGGGCCGAGGTCCGGACGGGCCTTGCCGCCGACGAGCACCTTCGCGCCATGTGCCACCGCGTCATCGACGTGCTTGGTAATCGTGTCGAGCTGGTCCTGATTGATCAGGGAGCCAATGCTCGTGCGATGAACTCATCGGCGATCTTCTCGTGCAACACGATCCGCTCGATCGAGACGCACAACTGGCCCGCGTTGGCGTAGCAAGCTCGAACGGCACCTTCGGCCGCCACGTCGATGTGCACATCGTCCGCGACGTACATGCCGTTCTTGCCACCGAGCTCTAGTGAGCAGCCGATCAGCCGGGAGCCGCACTGCTCGGCGATCCGGCGACCAGTGGCCGTCGATCCGGTGAAGCAGATGTAGTCCGCCCGTTCGATGAGTGCCGTTCCGATGGTGCGTCCGGGACCCACGACGAGCTGGAAGAGACCATCCGGTAGCCCCGCCTGCTTGAACAGCCGGGCACCCCACAACGCGATGAGCGGAGTCTCAGAGTCCGGCTTGAGAATCACCGCGTTGCCGGCCATCAAGGCCGCAAGCGCATCGGTGACCACGAGCGTCAGGGGGTAATTCCACGGGGAGATGATGCCGATGACACCCTTGGGCTGCAGATGTTCTTCGGTCCTGAACAGCATCGGCAGCAGGCCGTTGTGATGAGTGACGCTGAGGTAGTCGTTCGCTCGGCGCGCGAAGTGGCGCGCGGTGATCGCCACGTCAGCGACCTCTTCGAAGGCGTGGCCGCGGGCCTTGCCGCCTTCCATCTGGATGAGATCGAGGACCTCTTCTTGCTGAGAGAGGGCCAGATCGTGCAGACGCATGATGATTTTGGCCCGGTCGGCGATCGATCTCTCTCGCCATTCGAGCTGGGCGCGACGGGCTGCGGCGAGTGCGTGCTCGACGTCGTTGACAGTGGCCATCGGCACTTCGGCAAGCAACTCACCGGTCATCGGCGAGTGGCTCGCCAGCGTCTCGGCGCCCGGTGAGGACACCGCGAGTGGCAACAAGTCGGCCACCAGTGCCTTGGAGACACCCGGCGTGCGGTCGCCGGACCGCGAACGGACTGCACTTGCCAACTTGCGCGCGTAGACCAGCGGCAGTGCGATGTCTTCCGCAGCATCGGGCTCCGTCAGGGGCTCAGGGACAACGTCGGTGCTCATAGCACAAGAGTACGGTCGTGCGCCTGCTCACCGGGCGCCTGGAGCTGGCGAAGTCCTGCTTGACACCTCGGCTCCCGGCAACCGCCGCTGCACGCAGGCCGATGCGGTCCCGGGCTGGCAGCGTCATCGCGTCTCAATTCGTCTGTGTGCCTCACGTGCCGCGCCCCCGGAACGAGTGACACTTCAGCACAACTCCCGGGCGAGACGTCGTCAGGACATCCAAGCCGTCGAGGTCCAACCGGTCGAGGACGTCAAAGACGTCCGATGTCGCTGGAGTGATCCGGTCTGCAGAGACACCGCGGCCGGCGTCGATCACCCCGCTGTGAGGGCGACCGCAACCGGAGTGGCTTCCCGTCGGAATGCCGTGACCACGCCGAAAGTGACGGCCACGGTCAGCAGCGCTGATCCCAACAGGTGCACGGTCACCAAACCGATGGGCAGGCCGGCGAAGAACTGTGTGTAGCCGACCAGACCCTGGGCAACGCATAACCCAAGAGCCATGGTCCACCAGAACCGGAACCGTGCCGGCACGTCCACCAGTCGAGCCGCAACCATGACCGCGACGACCAAACCGACGAACAGCATGACCGCGTCAGCATGCAGCCAGCTCGTGGCCCGAGGGTCGAACCCGAATCGCACCGGCTGGTCGGCGTCACCGGAATGCGGACCCGAACCGGTGACCGCCGTCCCGAGAACCATCACCACGCCCGCCGCGACGGCAGTGACCTGCACCAACCGGTAGAGGACACGCGGTACGGCGAGCATCGGATGGCCGTCGCCCACGTCATACCGATGCAGCAGCCAACTGGAGTAGGCAACCAGCACCAGCGAGAGTAGAAAGTGCGGGGAGACGGTCTTGGGGTCCAAGTGGGCCAGCACAATGATGCCGCCGAGTACCGCCTGGGCGAGGATCCCGACGATCGGCCCGTAGCACCACTTCACGAAGGACCGACGGTCTCGCGCCCGCCGATGGGCCAAGACGACGAGAACGCCCGCAACAGCCGCGAGCACCAGCGTCATCAGCCGGTTGCCGAACTCGATCGCCGGATGGATGCCTTGAGCCTGCTCGGCTAGCGGGGTGAACGAGCCGGGAACGCACTGTGGCCAGGTGGGGCAGCCCAGACCGGATCCCGTCAGCCGGACCAGTCCGCCGGTGACGATGATGACGATCTGCAGCACCAGGTTCGCGATCAGCACCCAGCGCAGCCAGTCCCGTCCCGGGGTCTGGACGGGTCGAGGGTCGTGGACCCGAGGTTCTGGTTCATGAACGGCCACCCGTTGAGGGTACCCATTGCTGCCGGCCGGATCTCTCACTCTGACCAGCGGAACCACCGCGAAGCAGCCAAGGACAACACGGCACCCCAGGCCACCAGGATCAGCAGCGGTAGCAATGGCAGCCCGTGGTGGTCGAACGCCGAGCGGAACCCGTCGCCTAGCGCCGCCGAGGGAAGAAAAGAGACGATCGTCGACCATGGCTCGCTGAATCGGCCGGCAGGCAATACCACCCCGCCAAGGCCGAGCAGCAGTACCCAGATCAGGTTGGCGATCGCCAAGGTCGCCTCCGGTCGCAGGGTCCCCGCAAGCAACAGTGCGAACGCCACGAACGTTACGGTCCCGAGCAGCCAGAACACGGCGAAGGGCAGCACCCCGATGACGTCCGGTCGCCACCCCAGCGCGAATCCCAACGCGGCCAGCACCACGAACTGGATTGCTTCCACCAGCAGCACCGCGAGAATGCGCCCTGCCAGCAGGCCGGACCGCCCCAACGGTGTGACCCCGAGCAGCCGCAGGACGCCGTACCGTCGGTCGAACCCGGTCGCGATCGCCTGACCAGTGAACGCCGTCGAGATGACGGCCAGGGCGAGAATCCCCGGTGTCGCCACGTCCACTCTCGCCGCCGTCCCGAGGTCTGGGTACGGCGCCTTCACGGCCACGATGAGCGCCAGCGCGGGCAGGATCATCGAAACGATGAGCTGTTCGCCGTTTCGCAGCAGGATTCCGGCGTCCAGGGCGGCCTGGCTACGGATCCGCGCCGTGGCGGGTGCCGGTGCGCTCATCGGTCCACGCCGTTCGGCCGGGTCGCGGGCCGGGTTCGGGAAAAGTAGACCTCTTCGAGCCGGCCCCCAGTGTCAGCGGTCAGGTCGGCCAGCGAGCCGTCTTCGACCACTCGGCCGTCGGCAATGATCACGACGTGGTCAGCTAGCCGCTCTGCCTCTTCGAACGAATGGGTTGTCACGATCACCGCTGCGCCCCGCTCGCGATGGCCTCGGATGAGGTCCCACACGTCCAGTCGCGCGTGCGGGTCGAGCCCAGCGGTCGGTTCGTCGAGGAAGATCACGTCGGGGTCACCGATCAGGGCTGCCGCCAACGCGACCCGCTGCTTTTGGCCACCGGACAATCTGCGCAACGTGGTGCCGGAGAACCGGTCGATGCCCAGCCGATGGATCAACGGTTCGAGGGGGAGGGGGTCGGCGTACAGAGCGGCTAGATGTCGCAGCGCTCGGATGGGCGTGGCCTGGTTGGGCATGCCGCCGTCTTGCAGCATCACCCCAACTCGCGCGCGATGGGTGTCCGGGGCCCCCCAAGGGTCGGTGCCGAGGACGCGGGCAGTGCCACCGTCGGGTCGCTGCAAACCCTCCAGGCATTCCATCGTCGTCGTCTTGCCGGCGCCGTTTGGGCCGAGCACTGCCGTGATCTGCCGGGAGGCGCCCGACCATGACATCTGGTTGACAGCGACGAGGGAACCGAACCGCTTGCTGAGGTTTTCGACAACGACGGCAGAGGGTACGGCGCAAGACACAAGTGTGAGTCTATGCCCGGCTACACCACCCACTCGGGCGAGCTGCTCTCAGGATGAGGTAGCGAGCGTTGGCGCGAGTGTTGACCCCGTCAAAGCTTCAGCGGCTCAGCGCGGCCCTGGGACAGGTGAGCATGCCGCGCACGTACACCTTGGATCCGTTGGAGGCCACCTTGATCCGGAAGGCGCCCCCGTCCAACAGCGTGGCCACCTGGCCGATTGCACCGGGACCGACCGTACCGTGGCCGCCGCGACCGGCCCATGGATTGATCACCTGCATGCTGGCCCGGTCCCCGCCCTCGCCGTCCGCGATGGCGAACTCCAGTTGCATGCCTATGCAACCGATCGCCTTGGCGACGACACCGACGGTCCATTGCGACTGCGGTGCGCCGCGAAGTGCGCCTTCGTAGACGAACGGCGCTCCGCCCACCGTGATGCGCGGTCTCCTGGTCACCGACGCCGCCACGTTCGGCGAGGCCAGCAGGTCAGCGAAGGACACCTGCACGTAGGTCGGCATCGGCGCCCTGCGCGGCACGACCGTGACCACGTACGGTCCGAACCCATACCGGGTTGAGCGGTCAGGCGACACCACGTCGGCTCGGACCAGATGTGTTCCGGCCTTCGGCAACGGGGCCGACAGCCAGACTCTGCCGGAGCGACCCACCGTCAACTCGTGGCCGATGAACGTCCAGGGGCCGTTCCGCACCGCGGACAGACGCACCTTCGACCCCACGGCGGCCCGGCCAGCGAAGACGATGCGCTGACCCTTTCGAATCACGGTGCGTCTGAGGGCGATCTCAGGGGTCGTCGTCCCTACCCGCGAGCGGGCCCCGGCGGTCTTGAGACCGGTAGGCGCACGGGCCACGCCCCGAACGGGCGAGGTCAAGGGGGTCACCGGGGTGACCGGCATGCGAATCGGCACTGACCTGGCAGGAGTGGAAGCAACGTTGGGCAACGCCAGCATGGCGGTGGCGATCGCAGCCGCGAGGAGCGTGTGGAGTGTGTGACGAGCAAGCATGACTACCCCAAACTTCAACGAGCACAACGGTGCTCCTGCGAGTTGGAGAATACTCCAGGCAAGCGCAGCAAGACAGCCGTCCGTCCGTGACGTCGAGCGTGCAGGCGAGTGCGCCGTTGACCGTCGAGGCTCGGCACCCACCGGTCGCGTCGAGGCGACGAATTAAGTAACATTGGTGTTGTGTTTATCTCCGGTTCGACGACGCAGCGTGCGACCTTGATGTCGCCGGCATCGGGCGACCCCGAGTTGATGCGCGAAGCTTCTGTTGGGCAGCCCGCGGATTACGGCCAGGAGTCGCGAACCCGTCAGCGCGTGTTGACCACGGTCTCCGAGCATGGCCCGATAACCGCCGTACGCCTCGCCGAGCAGCTCGCCCTGACGCCCACCGGCGTCAGGCGGCATCTGGACGCCCTGGTCGACCAAGGCCTTGCCGCCACGACGATGCCCGCGCCGAGCAGTCGTGGCCGGGGACGGCCAGCGCGGGCCTACGTGCTCACGGCGGCCGGACACGACCGGATGGGCACCGAGTACGACGGTGTCGCCACCGCCGCACTGGAGTTTCTGACGGAGGCGATCGGACCGCATGCGGTCACCCAGTTCGCACAACGTCGAGTCGCGGACTTGGAGCGCCGGTACGCCGGAGAAGTGGCAGCCGCTGGCCCAAGCCTTCTGGACCGGGTGCACGCCCTGGCGCAAGCCCTCGCGCGGGACGGCTTCGCAGCCAGCACCCGACCCGTCCCCGGGCATGTCCTGCCGCTGGCTGCGCCGTCGGCCGGGCCGTCAGGCGGGGTCCAGTTGCGTCAGGGACACTGCCCGATGCACCAAGTAGCCGCGCAGTTCCCACAGTTTTGCGAGGTTGAGACAGAGGCCTTCGCACGTCTGCTCGGCGTCCATGTGCAACGCCTGTCAACGTTGGCCAGCGGCGGTCACGTCTGCACCACGCTCATTCCGCAACCCACCTCCACGGAGGGTCAACCCCAAAACGCTCCCGAGGAAGGGGCCACGCCATGACGAACGTCGAAGAACGCAACCCGGGCTTGCAAGGTCTAGGTCGATACGAGTACGGCTGGGCGGACACCGACGTGGCCGGCTCCACGGCCAGGCGAGGTCTGAACGAGGATGTCGTCCTCGACATCTCCGGTCGGAAGAATGAGCCGGAGTGGATGCGCAAGATCCGGATCCGCTCACTTGGGCTGTTCGAGAAGAAGCCGATGCCCAGTTGGGGGAGTGATCTTTCCGGGATCGACTTCCAGAACATCAAGTATTTTGTGAAGTCGACCGAGAAGCAGGCGACCAGCTGGGATGAACTGCCCGACGACATCAAGACGACCTACGATCGGCTGGGCATTCCCGAGGCGGAAAAGCAGCGTCTCATCGCCGGCGTAGCGGCTCAGTATGAATCTGAAGTGGTGTACCACCAGATCCGCGAAGACCTCGAGCAACGCGGCGTCATCTTCGTCGACACCGATACCGGACTGCGTGAGCACGAGGAGCTGTTCAGGCAGTACTTCGGTTCAGTTATTCCGCCCGGCGATAACAAGTTCGCTGCGCTAAACACTTCAGTCTGGTCTGGTGGGTCGTTCATCTACGTCCCACCTGGAGTGCACGTCGACATCCCATTGCAGGCGTACTTTCGGATCAACACCGAAAACATGGGCCAGTTCGAGCGGACCCTGATCATCGCCGACGAGGACAGCTACGTGCATTACGTCGAGGGCTGTACGGCGCCGATCTACAAGTCTGACAGCCTGCACAGCGCCGTTGTCGAGATCGTGGTCAAGAAGGGCGCCCGCGTCCGATACACGACGATCCAGAACTGGTCGAACAATGTGTACAACCTGGTGACGAAGAGGGCGACCTGCGAGGCCGGGGCCACCATGGAGTGGGTCGATGGCAACATCGGCTCGAAGGTGACCATGAAGTATCCAGCGATATTTCTGCTTGGGGAGTACGCCAAGGGCGAGACCCTGTCGATCGCTTTTGCAGGAGAGGGCCAACACCAGGACGCTGGCGCGAAGATGGTGCATGCCGCCCCGAACACCTCCAGCTCGATCATCAGCAAGTCGGTGGCCCGCGGTGGTGGGCGGACGTCGTACCGGGGTCTGGTGCAGGTGATGGAGGGCGCGAAGAACAGCAAGTCGACCGTCCGCTGTGATGCGTTGCTGGTCGACACGATCTCCCGCTCCGACACCTATCCGTACGTCGACGTCCGTGAAGACGACGTCCAGATGGGTCATGAGGCGACGGTCAGCAAGGTCAGCGATGACCAGTTGTTCTACCTCATGTCTCGCGGGATGGCCGAGGACGAGGCGATGGCGATGATCGTGCGCGGCTTCGTCGAGCCGATCGCGAGGGAGCTGCCGATGGAGTACGCCCTCGAACTCAACCGCCTGATCGAACTCCAGATGGAAGGAGCCGTCGGCTGATGCCGCTGGTCAGCAAAGAGGCTTCGCAGCACACGCCCGCACCCGACTTGGCCGACGACGGTAAGCCGGGCACCCCAGGTGTCGCCGGTCTGGTGGCACCTGCCAGCAAGGTCGCAGGCCAGCGTGAGACCAAGCCGGTGCAATCCCGGGGGGAGTTGCCGACCTCGTGGCAGGTGGCAGATTTCCCGGTGCCGACCGGTCGCGAGGAGAACTGGCGGTTCACCCCGGTCGACCGGCTGGTCACGCTTTTCGCCGACGAGCCCGTCTCGAGCCGGCTGGCTTGGTCGGCGAGTTTGCCTGAGCCGGTGACGCTCGCCGACCTGAGCACCCAGGACGCCCGCGACCTGGGCGCGCAGGCACCCGCTGACCGAGCAGCTGTGATTGCCGTCGCGCACTCCGAAGGGGCTCGTCGCATTGACATCCCCGCCGAGGTCGAGCTCGACGAGCCGGTCCGGATCGACTTGACCGGTCAGCAACCCGGCGAGCAGGTCCGTGGACACCTGGTGATCACCGTCGGCCGATACGCGAAAGCGACCGTCGTGATCGCGCACAGTGGTGCGGCAACGTACGGGGAGCTTGTCTCCGTGATCGCGGGCGAGGGTGCTCAGCTGACCCTCGTGTCCGTCCAGGACTGGGATGACGGCGCGATTCACGCAGCCCAGCACGACATCGTCATCGGTCGGGACGCCACCGTGCGACACATCGCGGTCACCCTCGGGGGATCGCTCGTGCGGCTCGCCATTAACGCTACGTATGCCGGCCCGGGCGGAATGTTCGAGGCGCTAGGGGTGTATTTCGCGAATGCCGGCCAGCATCTGGAGCACCGGTTGTTTGTCGACCACGACGCCCCGCACTGCCGTTCGGACGTGGTGTATCGAGGCGCCCTCCAGGGGCAGACGGCGCACACCGTGTGGATCGGTGACGTGCTGATTCGGGCCGCTGCTGAGGGCACCGAGACCTACGAGATCAACCGGAACCTCCTGCTGTCCCACGGCGCCCGGGCGGACTCCGTGCCGAACCTGGAGATCGAGACAGGAGAGATCGTCGGTGCCGGGCACGCATCGACGACCGGGCGTTTCGATGATGAGCAGCTGTTCTACCTGCAGTCGCGTGGCTTGACTGAGGCCGACGCGCGACGGCTCGTTGTGCATGCCTTCTTCGCCGAGCTGGTCGCTCGCATCGGGGTGCCCGACCTGGCCAACTCCATCATGCAGGCGCTGGACGCTGAGCTTGCGGTCAGCATGCCGGCCGGCAGTGCGACGCTGCTTGCCGCCGCCGACGCGCAGGCGCTCCAGGAGCCCGTGGCCGCGGACGCCGCAGACACCGCGAACTTGGCGCATACCGAAGCTGCGGAGGATACCCAGGGAGCGTCGGCATGAGCTATGAACGGGTCTGTGAACTATCGGACCTGAGCGTCGGTGAGGCTGCTCAAGCGCTGGTCGGCGGCAAGTACGTCGCGATGGTTCGGGACGAGAACGGCCACGTGCACGCCGTGGAGGATGAGTGCAGCCACGGCAAAGTCTCGCTCTCCGAGGGTGATGTCGACGGTTGCATGCTGGAGTGCTGGCTGCACGGTTCGAAATTCGACTTGCGCACCGGCGAGCCAAAGACCCCGCCCGCGACGGCCGCCATCCAGGTGTACCCCGTGCGACTGGAGGGCGAGGTCGTGTATGTCAGCGTCGATGCGGCTGACATCACCGCTGCGGTCGAAGCTACCGCGAAGATCCTTTGACCCACGTGAAACCCACGATGCAAACCACCCGAGGAGTACCCGACCATGTCCACGCTTGAAATCCGCGGCCTGCACGTCAGCGTCGATGCCGACGGGAGCCCCAAGGAGATCTTGCGCGGCGTCGACCTGGACATTCACTCCGGCGAGACGCACGCGATCATGGGTCCGAACGGTTCAGGCAAGTCGACCCTGGCCTACAGCATCGCTGGCCACCCCAAGTACACCGTGACCTCCGGATCTGTACGTCTGGACGGCCAGGATGTCTTGGCCATGAGCGTCGACGAGCGCGCCCGAGCAGGCCTGTTCTTGGCCATGCAGTACCCGGTTGAGGTGGCCGGCGTCTCGGTGAGTAACTTCTTACGTACGGCCAAGACCGCCCTGGACGGACAAGCACCCAAGTTGCGGACCTGGGTCAAGGAGGTCAAAGCCGCCATGGCCGACCTCAGGATGGATCCCTCCTTCGCAGAGCGTGACGTCAATGCAGGCTTCTCCGGTGGTGAGAAGAAGCGCACGGAGATCCTGCAGCTTGAGTTGCTCAAGCCGAAGATGGCCGTGCTCGACGAAACAGACTCCGGTCTCGACGTTGACGCGTTGCGGGTGGTCTCCGAAGGCGTGAATCGTGCCAAAGAAGCCAACAACATGGGCCTTCTCCTGATCACCCATTACACGCGGATCTTGCGATACATCCGACCCGACTTCGTGCATGTCTTCGTCCACGGTCGGATCGCCCATGAGGGTGGCCCTGAGCTGGCTGATCGACTTGAGCAAGAGGGTTACGACGCGTTCGCGGAATCTCCCGGCAAGGTTGGTTGACGAGGGTGAGCGCCCGACCCTTCACCCTGCAGGAGTCAGCGAAGATCCGCGCCGATTTCCCGCTGCTGTGCCGTACCGTGCGCGATCACCCCTTGGTGTACCTCGACTCGGGAGCCACCTCACAAAAGCCGATGACGGTGCTTGATGCCGAGCGTGAGTTTTACGTCGAGCACAATGCGGCGGTGCACCGCGGCGTGCACCAGTTGGCAGACGAGGCGACGGACGCCTACGAGCAGGCTCGCGAGACGATTGCTACGTTCATCGGCGCGCCGTCGCGGGAGATCGTGTTCACGAAGAACGCGACCGAGGCGCTGAACCTGGTGGCTTACGCGTTCGGTCACACCGGTGCCGAAGGCTCCTCGGTGGACGTGCGCTTCGCCATGGGGCCAGGCGATGAGGTCCTGATCACCGAGATGGAGCATCACGCCAACCTCGTGCCATGGCAGGAGCTGTGCCGCCGGACCGGTGCCACTTTGCGTTGGCTGCCGGTCACCGATGAGGGTCGTCTCGACTTGTCGAGCCTGGATGAGGTACTCACGCCGCGGACCAAAGTCGTGGCCTGGACCCATCAGTCGAACGTGCTGGGCACAGTGAATCCGGTGGCCCCGATCGTCGCGCGTGCTCAGCAGGTCGGTGCCCTGACCGTGCTCGACGGCTGTCAGTCGGTCCCGCACATGCCCGTCAACGTCGGCGAGCTCGGCGTGGATTTCCTGGCGTTCAGTGGGCACAAGATGCTCGGACCCACGGGCGTGGGTGTGCTGTGGGGGCGTTACGAACTGCTTGAACCTACGCCGCTCCGCCGCAGCGCTTCGAAGCGGGGTCCATGAATGTCGCCCAGGTTGTCGGGCTCGCCGCCGCCTGCCGTTACCTCGCGGGGCTCGGCATGGATCGCGTTGCAGCCCAGGAGCACCTGGTGTGCGAACGGCTGCTGGCGGGCCTGGCCGTCCGGCCCTGGGTACGAGTGATCGGCCCGACTGCGTCGCTGGACCGGGGAGGTGCCGTGTCGTTCGTGGTCGACGGAGTCCACGCGCACGACGTCGGCCAGATTCTGGACGATCAGGGCGTCGCGGTCCGGGTCGGGCACCACTGCGCGTGGCCGCTGCACCGACGGTTTGGCATTGCGGCGACAACGCGAGCCAGCTTCGCCGCCTACAACACCGAACAGGACGTCGACGCCCTGCTGGCCGCGCTCGACCGGGTGCCGGTGGTCTTCGGCATCGACGTCCGTCCCGACCATGAGGTGAGCCCCGCACGCGAAGTTCCGGTGGGAGGACCGGCCTAATGGACTTGTACCAAGAGCTGATCATCGATCACAGCAAACGCCCCCAACACGTGGGGTTACGTGAGCCGTACGACACGCAGGTGCACCACGTCAACACGTCCTGTGGCGATGAGATCACCCTGCGAGTGCATCTCCAGAACGTTGCCGCCGGGCCGGATGCGACGGTCTCGGACGTGTCCTATGACGCCATCGGCTGTTCGATCTCGGTGGCCTCTATGTCCATTTTGGCGCAGGAGTGCATCGGTCACCCGCTGAGCGAGGTCATGCAGACTCACGCCGCGATGAAGCACATGTTGACCTCGCGAGGACAAGACCCCGGTGACGAAGAAGTCATCGGCGACGGCGTGGCCCTCGCCGGGGTGTCCAAGTACCCGGCACGGGTGAAGTGCGCGCTACTCAGCTGGTCAGCGCTGACTGACGCGCTGGCCCGGGCCGGTGCTGACCTTACTGCCACCGAGTCCGCTGCCGGATTGGTCGCGGAGTCCGAAGAACAAAGGGTGCAAACATGACCGACCAGAGCACCACCACGAATGGCTTGCCGGCCAACGTCGCCGACGTCGAGGAGGCTTTGCGCGACGTGGTGGACCCGGAGCTTGGGATCAATATCGTCGACTTGGGTCTGATTTACGGGATCACGGTCGACGGAACGAACCAGGCGACCATTGACATGACGCTCACCTCGGCCGCCTGTCCGTTGACCGATGTCATCGAGGATCAGACCGCGATGGCATTGCAAGAAGTGGTGGCCGGGCATCGGATCAACTGGGTCTGGATGCCGCCGTGGGGGCCGGACAAGATCACCGACGACGGCCGCGATCAGCTGCGGGCGCTTGGGTTCAACATCTGAGATGGCACCGGTCAGCGAGCCACCCAGCCGTTCGATCGAAACGAGTGGACCCAGTGGTCCGATCGAGCTGCTGCCGGCGGCGGCGGCGCGGGTCAATGATGTCGTTACCGCCATCCCGTCGGACCGGTGGAACGAGCCAAGCCCATGCACGAAGTGGACCGTTCGCGACGTCTTGAACCACCTGACCAGTGAACATCTCTGGGTGCCCCACCTGCTGAGCGGTGAAACGGTGCAGGCCGTGGGAGCGCAGTACGAGGGCGACGTGCTGGGCGCGGATGCCGTGTCCGCCTGGACCTCGGCAATCACGGCATCCTTGATGGCCTGGGCCGACCTTGATACCTGCGAGCGGAGGGTGCACACCTCGATGGGTCAGATTCCGGCGCACGAATACGCTCATCAGATGCTTATCGACCTGACCGTTCATGGTTGGGATCTGGCCCAGGGCGCCCACGTCGGATTCGAACCGCACCCAGCCGCCGTGGAGCAATCCCTGGCCTATGAAGCACCGCGGGTTGGGCAGTCCGTGGTCGCCGGACTGTTCCGGCCGGCACTCCCGGCCGTTTCGTCCCACCCGATGGACCGGCTGTTGGCACTGCTCGGCCGCGACCCGAGTGGATCGGCCGACGCTCCTGACGGCCGCTGCGAGCATGATCACCTTCCGCGTTCCCCGTAGCCGAGCCTTGCCCGCTGGTCAGACCTTCGGCGACGACGGCCTGAAACCACGCGTTTGGCCAGCCCGGTTAGGGTGACGGAATGCCGCCGTACGCAACCCGAGTTCATGTGTCACAGGCGGCTATTCGGCGCAACTTGGCCGGGATCCGATCCCGGGTCGGGGCCGACCGTCGGATCCTGATGGCGGTCAAGGCGGATGCCTACGGCCATGGTGCCGTCGCCGTGTCCAGGATGCTGCAGACGACCGGCGCCGCTGACTGGCTCGGCGTAGCCACCGTCGTGGAAGGCATCGAACTTCGCGAGGCCGGGATCACCTTGCCGATCCTGAAACTGTCCCCAGTGTTCTCCGATGAGGCTGCCTATGCCGTGGCTGCGGATCTGCGGTTGACCATCGCCGATGGGCGCGACGTCCAGATGCTCCGAAACGCGGCTCGGGCTCAGGGTCACCGGGTCGCCGTCCATCTGAAAGTGGACACCGGAATGGGCCGGATCGGGGTCGCCCCGGGCGAGGCTGCCGAACTGGCCCGGGTCATCGAGGACACTGCACCCGAACTCCATCTCGAAGGCGTGTTCACCCACCTGCCCGTTTCCGACAGCCCCGACCAGGACGAGTTCACCCGGGAGCAACTCGCGACGTTCACCCGTTGTGTCACCGGGATCGAACGCAAGCTGGGCCGCCGCATTGACCTTGTGCATGCGGCGAACTCGGGCGGAATCCTGGCCCACGAGGCGTCCTGGTTGTCCTTGGTGCGACCCGGGATCATGGCCTACGGCTACCTGCCCGACCCGGCGACCCCGGCCACCGTGCCGCTGACCCCGGCGCTGACCTGGACCAGCCGAGTTTCCTTCGTCAAACGAGTCGTCGAAGGGGTCTCGATCGGGTACGGCCGGACGTGGGTAGCTCCTGCGGACACGTGGATCGCTACGGTGCCGATCGGGTACGGCGATGGCTTCAGCCGCGCCCTGAGCAACTGCGGGCAACTGATCGTCGGGGGTAAGGCGTACCCGATCGTGGGTCGGGTCTGCATGGACCAAAGCATGATCGATCTCGGCCGTGACACGTGCGTGCAGGTCGGCGACCCGGTGACGGTGATCGGGCAGGACGCAGACGCCACCTACGGCGCCGATGACATGGCTGCCTCGCTGAGTACCATCCCTTACGAAATAACCTGCCGGATCGATCAGCGGGTCGCTCGCTCGTACGACGAGCAGCCACGTGATCCGGCCCTACGCTGACGCGGTGAACGAACACGCGGCCTGTCGAATCGTGCAGGTGCCGGCCTCACGGGTGACCGCCTGGATCGACGGCTTCGCCCGCCGCCACGGTGAGCTCAGCTACACGCAACGGCTCGAGACCGACATCAGCATCGACACTGGCACCGACACCAACACTGGTGCTGGCAAGGACACCGACAATGAGCTGAGGACGCTGCGCTTAGCCGCCGCAGACGGATCATGGGCCCTGCTCAGGCCGTACCTGGCCGATGACGCGCTGACGAGGCCGACAGATCCAGCGACGACGGCTCGCTGGGCCTGCCCGGAGCGCACCTTGGCGGTGGTCCTGGTCCGTCGCGGCGGGTACGCGGTCGGTCTGGCTCGCGGCGCCGAACTGTGGGCAACCAAGGCAGGCACCCGTTACGTCCAGTCTCGCACCGCCGCCGGTGGCTGGTCCCAACAGCGATATCAGCGTCGTCGCGGCAACCAGGCGACCCAACTCACCGACGCAGCCGCTGAACAACTGGACCGCCTGCTTGGCAAATCAGGGGCTAGCACGCTCGAGGGGATCATCCTTGGCGGCGATCGCCCCTTGTTGGCGACCGTGCTCAGTGGGCTGCGTCACGAAGCGCCCCGCCGGGAGGTCCCGCTCCGTGGCGACCCGCGTTCGGCGGCACTGAAACCCGCGCTCGATCTGGGTCGAGGGCCGTCCGTGCTGGTGAACGACGTGACACGGCCCTAGCGTCAGAAGTGACCAAGGGGTAACCTTGAGAGATTCCCAACTCTTGACGACGCCCTGACGAAGGAGCCGCCGTGGGCAACCTCGCCCTGAATCTGACCGCCACCGCCGCCAATCACGCCGATCGTCCGGCACTGAAGATGGACGACGAAGAGCACACATACGCTGGGCTTGACGCCGCCAGCGCCCTGTTCGCCGGATGGCTTGAGTCAAAAGGTTTCGAGCCCGGCGATCGGGTGGCGTTGTCGCTGCCGAACCTGCCCGCGTTCGTGATCGTGTACTACGGCATCCTGCGCATGGGCGGCATTGTGGTGCCGATGAACCCACTCTTCGTGCCGCGCGAGGTGAGCTATTACTTGGATGACTCTGGCGCGAAGCTGATCGTCGGGCTGCCAGGCACCCCCGCTGAACAGGGTGCCAAGGACTCCGGGGTCGAGTTCTTGCCGGTCACGGAGCTGCCTGGGGTGCTGGGTGGCGCGACGCCGAAGCCTGAGGTCACGGAGCGCGACGACGACGACACCGCCGTTCTGCTCTACACCTCTGGGACCACTGGGCGACCAAAGGGTGCCGAGCTGCGACACGGCAACCTGAACAGCAACCAGAAGACCGCCGCCGAAACCCTCTTTATGGCGACCCCCGACGACATCGTGATGGCGTGTCTGCCGTTGTTCCACGTGTTTGGGATGACCGCGGCTATGAACATCGCCGTCGCGTATGGCTCGTTGTTGACGATGCTGCCGCGGTTCGAGCCGATGAAGGCACTGGAGATCATCGAGCGGGATAAGCCCACCGTGTTCGAAGGCGTACCGACCATGTACGCCGCAATGCTGGCCGCCAAGGATGCCAAGGACTGGGACCTGCGGTCGCTACGGTTGTGTGTCTCTGGCGGTGCCTCGATGCCTGGGGAGATCATGAGGGCGTTCGAGAAGGCCTTCGACTGCGTGATCCTAGAGGGGTACGGGCTCTCCGAAACCTCTCCGGTCGCCTCGTTCAACCACCCAGATCGCGAGCGCAAGGTCGGCAGCATCGGCACCCCCATCCAGGGCGTGGAGATGCGGCTGTTTCCCGTCGACGGCTCCGACGCCGACGTGCCGATGGGGGAGATCGGCGAGATCGCCATCCGTGGCGAAAACATCATGCGCGGCTACTGGAATCGTCCGGAAGCGACCGCCGAGGCGATCCGCGAGGGCGGTTGGTTCTTCTCCGGTGACCTTGCTCGGCAGGACGAGGATGGGTACTACTTCATCGTCGACCGCAGCAAGGACCTGATCATCCGCGGCGGGTACAACGTGTACCCCCGCGAGGTGGAGGAGGTGCTGTACGAGCATCCGGCCATCGCCGAGGCCGCAGTCGTCGGGGTGCCGCATGAGAGCCTGGGCGAGGATGTGGGCGCGTTTATCGTGCTCAAGCCGAATGCGCAGGCGTCTGTCGAGGAGATCCGGGCGTTCGCCAAGGAACGGGTGGCCCCTTATAAGTACCCTCGGACGATCACGTTGATCGGTGAGCTGCCCAAGGGCCCAACCGGCAAGATCCTCAAGCGGGAGCTGCGCCACGATCCTGTGTAGGTCCCAGCACGATGGGGTGTGCTGATGTGAAGTAAGCCGTCGCCGGTTGGCACACGTTGCCAACCGGCGCACGCGTGCACGTCAAAGGTGGGTCAGCTCGCCCTTGGTTGGCTGGCGTGCCAGCGTGAGAATTCGTGCAGGTCTGCAAGCACCTCATCCGCACCCGCCTGCAGCAGCGCCTTCGCGTCGTGGGCACCGGTGGTCACGCCAACGGCCCGAGCGCGGGCACTCGCAGCGGCGACCATGTCGCCTGGATGGTCACCGACGTAGGCCCAGGCGCGCTCCAAGGCCAGCGCCGGGCCCTTGTCTGCGGCGAACAACTCTCCATGCACGGCATCGACGAGGTCGTCCAAGCCGGCCCCGACCAGCGCCTCGCGCACAAACCGATGGAGTTTCGCCGACACCACCACGACCCTGTCACCGGACTCGCGTACGGCGTACAGGGCTTCGCGCGCGCCGGGCATGGCCGCACAAGGCGCCCGGTGCTCCAGAGCGTAGTGGTGGCGGTATCGGTCGACGAACGCAGTGGGATCCGACATCGGGGCCAGCTCAGCGGACATGACGGTGAGCGGGAACCCCAGGTAGGGCACGACGTCGGCTTCCTGGACGTTGATCCCCAGATCGGCGAGGGCGGCGACGGTGGAGGCTAAAATGCGTCCACGGGTGTCGACCAAGGTGAGGTCGAGGTCGAAGCCGCAACTCACTGGCAGGAACGACGACCGCAAGGTGCTCACGGCGTCAATGGTAGTCGGGGCGAAGGCTGGTGGTGGGTCCCTGGGTCGGGGTCGACGCTCCTGCCAGGTCCGCGCCCTGTCGGGCGCGGACCTGTCTTACCTAGCGCCCGAATGAGACTCGGCTGGTGTAGATCTTGGCAAGCGTGACGGTCCGGCCCGAGGAGGGGGCGTGCCACATCCGGTTGCCACCCGCATAGATGGCGACATGGTGCTTGTATCGACCGCCGAAGAAGACAAGGTCGCCTGGGCGGGCCTGCTTCCGCGAGATCTTGCGCATGGAGGTGTACTGCGCGTGTGCCGTGCGCGGCAGGGAGCGGCCCAGCTTGCGGTAGACCCAGCTGGTGTAGCCGGAGCAGTCAAACGCGCGAGGGCCTGCGGCGCCGTACCGGTAGGGCGTGCCGCGCTTGCTGGCGGCGACGGACAGGGCCCGGTACCCGAAGGCGTACGCCGAAGCACGGGCGGGCGCCTTGCGCGCGGCCACCGTCACGGGGGCTAGCGGTGCGGCGGTGGCGGCAGGAGCTGCTGCCATCAGGCTTGCGCTGAGGCCGAAGACGATTGCAGTGATGCCCGTCAGGCGTGCCGAGGCAGCGCGAACTGATCGATTCATGATTTGTTCCAGGAGGCGCTTGCGAGGCAGGACCTGTCGGGTTCGGGATCTCTGGTTCCCGGCTGCTGGTGACGAGGTGGTCACCGACGCAGCTTTACCCCAGGGACGGCGTGCTGCCGTCCCATGTTGCTGGGTGCACCGCTCCTGCCACCTTCTTCTGTGAGGGCAATGACGGCATGGTGGCAGGGTTCAGCGACATGCCGATCGGCCGCCGTAGAGGATCGGCAACCGAGTAGTAACGTACGTTCGGCGTTACCGATTCGCAATACTCCAGAGCGCTTTTCGGGCCATTCGTGTTCCTTGTCACCTTTCGTCATAATCGATCACGACGGTGACGGGTCGCCGAACGGCGTCTGACGACGGCGAGCGGCTGGTATTGCGCCAGCGAGACGCTCGTCGCCGACGAAGTCGACGCTTGGGCGCTGCCAGATCGAGCGCATATTGCAACCCTGAGCCAGGGCGGTCCGATGTGTCGGGGCGGTCCCTTCGCCCGCCGCGTTGACGCACCCGGAGGTGACCCGGTCATACTTGATCATCTGCTCAGAGATGCAGTTAGCGATCCAGCCACGTCACATGGACCGATCTGAATGACGGTCGCTGGGCAGATCCGTGGCGAGGATCGAGGGTTCGTGAAGGGGCGCCTGATGAGCAGCAGTCCCACCCACTCGTTCGCTGCGCTCGCACCGGGACGGCGGGCGGTACTGGCTCGGCGTGCTCAGTGGTTGGCGGGCGTCTCCGTCGCCTACAACGTGGTTGAGGCTGTTGTCGCGATCTCCGCTGGGCAGATCGCCAGCTCTGCCGCCCTGATTGGGTTTGGACTCGACTCAACCATTGAGGTGGCCAGCGGGCTCATCATTTTGTGGCAGTTCCGTCACCCGCTGCCTGAGTCCAGAGAACAGGCCGCGAGCCGTCTGATCGCGGTGTCCTTCATCGCACTCGCGGGGTTCGTGACGTATGAGTCGGTCAGCGCGCTGGCGATTGGGGTCCGGCCTGACATCTCGCCCGTCGGCATCACTCTCGCGACGCTTTCTGTGGCGATCATGCCCATCCTGTCCCTGGCCCAACGGCGTACCGGCCGGGAGTTGGGCTCTAGCGCCGTGCATGCGGATGGCACCCAAACCTTGCTGTGTACGTACCTGTCCGCGGTCCTGCTCACTGGGTTGCTGGCGAACGTGGCGCTCGGGTGGTGGTGGTTCGACGCCGTTGCCGCCCTCGTGATCGCCGTTGTCGCGCTGCGAGAAGGTGCGCAGACGTGGCGCGGTCAGGGGTGCTGCTCCGCCACGAAAGCCGTGGGTGCCCAACCCACGACCTGTGGTCACGACCACTGACCTACCCGGGTGCACAGGCGCCGGATCGAGCGGAGCGCCATCGCTTATGTAAGGCAAAAGGATGGGTGACGTCGCGCTCGCCAGGCGTACACAACCCCGGACACCTACCAGGGAAGTCCTCAGTACGGTGGCAGTGTCATCGACCCCAGGGAACCCGCCCGAGTGAAGAGAGATCGCCACATGAACCGCGTACAAGGACAGGTTGCCGTCATCACCGGGGGTGCCAGCGGGATCGGCGAAGTCGCTGCGTCCCTCCTGGCCTCCGAGGGAGCGGCGGTCGTCGTTGGTGACCTGCGTGAGGACGACGTGGGCCGGGTGGCGGACGAGATCACGGCACGGGGAGACAAAGCGGTCGGCGTGGCGGTCGACGCCACCAACGAAGCGTCCCTTGCACGACTCATCGACGCGGCCGTCAACGAATTCGGTCGACTCGACATCATGTGCAACAACGTCGGCGGGAGCAACCCTGAGAAGGATCTCGACGTCTTGAACCTGGACCTGGACGAGTTTGACCGGGTGATGAATCTCAACGTGCGCAGCACCCTCTTGGGCTGCCGGTTGGCGATCCCACACCTGATGGAGGCCGGCGGTGGTTCGATCATCAACACGGCCTCGGTCGCCGGGCTCAGCGGGGACTTCATCCAGTCCGCCTACGGAACCGCGAAAGCTGCGGTGATCCGGCTGACGCAGTACGTCGCCACGCAGTACGGCCAGCACCACATCCGCTGCAACGCCATCGCCCCCGGCGCGGTCCTGACTCCAGCCCTGACCGGCAATCTGAGCGCGGAGATGATTGAGGGGATCCGCGCCCACAACGCCCTGCCCTTCATCGGCGAGCCCCAGGACGTGGCGGACGTCATGCTGTTCTTGGCTTCTCCGGAATCGCGATACATCACCGGCCAGGTCATCGTCGTCGATGGTGGCATGACGAGCCACAGCCCAATCGCTGAAATTCGTCGACCCGCCAGACTGGGATGATCGGTGGCTGCGCGATCACGCGGATCGCCCAGCATCGCGCCTACGACTGCGCGCCGAACGTGTTGCAGGCGTTGATGTCCGGTGCCCGGTACCCGGTCATGAACCAGCGCTGACGCTGCTCGGAGGTGCCGTGGGTGAACTTCTCGGGGAACACCCGCCCGGAGGTCTTCTTCATGATGTTGTCGTCCCCGACCGCGGCGGCGGCGGCGAGCGCGTCCTGGATCTGGCTCTGGGTCGGCTCCTTGAGCAGCGTGCGGCCGTTCGCGTCCTTGGTCTGGGCAGCGTGCTGCACCCACATGCCGGCGAAGCAGTCCGCCATCAGTTCGATCCGGACACCACCGCTGGCGGGCCCGGCTGGGTCCTGTTGCGCACGCCCGAGCAGCCCGAGTTGGTCTTGCAGCGCGTGGCCGTATTCGTGGGCGACGACGTACATCTGAGCGAGCGCGCCGCTGCTGCCGCCGAACTCGCGAGTGATGATGTCGAAGAACGTCGAGTCGATATACACCCGCTTGTCCAACGGACAGTAGAACGGTCCGACCTGGTTACTGGCGGTGCCGCAGGCGGACTGGGTGGTCCCGCTGTACAGCACCGTCTTCGTCGGCTGCCATTGCTTGCCGTACCCGGGCAGTTCTGCTCGCCAGTACGCTTGCACGCTGTTGACGGTGCCCACGATCCGGCAGTTGTCGTCGCGATTGGCATCCGCGCCGGTCTTGCAGTTCGCGAACAACTGCGAGTTGGCGTTCTGGCCACCCCCGCTGACTGCGGAGGTGTCGAACGGGCTCACGCCCGGACCGGGCGTCATGGCGCCGCCGCCGGTCCCGCCGCCGCCGAGAAACATGTAAAGCAGCACAATGATGACACCCAGGATGCCGCCGCCACCCCCGATGATCGCGCCGCCCGGACGCAGTCCGCCACCGCCACCGCTGCCACCGACCACATCGGATGTGTCGAGCCCGGCGTTGTCGTTGAACGTCATGGGACCCCTCCCGCGCGAAGAAACGCACTGCTGCGCGCACGTAGACTATCGACCCGGCGGGGGTGGGACCCAACGTTCCGGCCGATCTGTCCGCGTACCCGGGCAGTGTCCGGGCGCCCGTCTTAGGCCTTGCAAACGTCGCTGAAAAGGAGCTTTCGCGTGATCACCGCCAGTGCCGTCGAGCTGCGTGCCGGTGCTCGGCTGTTGCTGCGCGAGGGAAGCTTCCGGATCGGCTCAGGAGATCGGGTCGGCCTGGTTGGACGCAACGGTGCCGGCAAGACGACGTTGACCAAGGTGCTAGCGGGCTGGATTCAGCCGGCGGCCGGTCACATCGGGCGAAGCGGTGCGGTCGGATACCTGCCGCAGGACCCGCGAGACGGTGATCTCGACGTGATCGCGCGGGACCGAATCTTGTCGGCTCGGGGTCTGGATGAGATCGTGCGGCTGATGCGGGAAACCGAGGGGGCGATGGCTTCCGCGGACACTGAAACCCACGAACGCGCGATGGCACGCTACCCCAAGCTCGAAGCCCGGTTCGTCGCGGCCGGAGGGTACGCGGCGGAGTCGCAGGCCGCGACCATCGCCGCTGCTCTTGGGTTGGACGAGCGGGTGCTGAACCAGCCGCTGGGCACCCTGTCCGGCGGCCAGCGGCGCCGGGTGGAGTTGTCCCGGATCCTGTTCTCCGACGCCACGACGCTGCTGCTGGACGAGCCGACCAACCACTTGGACGCAGACTCGATCGCCTGGCTGCGGGAGTTTCTCAAGGCCTACACCGGAGGACTGATCGTCATCAGTCACGATGTGGCGATGCTCGACGAGGTGGTGAACCGGGTGTTCCATCTCGACGCGAACCGGGCCGAACTGGAGATGTACAACGTCGGGTGGAAGCCATACCTGCAGCAGCGCGAGGCCGATGAGAAGCGTCGCAAACGGGAGCGGGCCAACGCTGAGAAGAAGGCGGCCGCGCTGCTTTCCCAGGCAGACAAGATGCGGGCCAAAGCGACCAAGGCGGTCGCCGCCCAGAACATGGCCAGGCGCGCCGAGCGGCTGCTGGCCGGCGTAGAAGGCTCGCGGGCCCTGGATCAGCACGACAAGGTGGCCAAACTGCGGTTCCCCGACCCGGCGCCTTGCGGCAAGACGCCACTGACCGCATCGAACCTGTCCCGTTGGTATGGATCGCTGGAGGTGTTCACCGACGTCGGCTTGGCGATCGACCGGGGAAGCAAGGTGGTCGTCCTCGGGTTGAACGGTGCCGGTAAGACAACGCTGCTGCGGATCTTGGGGGGGCTCGATCAACCAGACACCGGGTCGGTCCAGGCTGGGCACGGCCTGAAGCTGGGCTATTACGCGCAGGAACACGAGAACCTCGACATTGAGCGGACCGTGCTGGAAAACATGAAGACGGCGGCTCCGGACCTGGGGGAGACCGAGGTGCGCAAGGTGCTCGGCTCCTTCCTGTTCAGCGGAGACGACGTCGACAAGCCGGCCGCGGTGCTCTCTGGCGGCGAGAAGACCCGGCTGTCGCTGGCCACCCTGGTCGTGTCCGCGGCAAACGTGCTGCTGCTGGATGAACCAACCAACAACCTGGACCCGGCGTCCCGTCAGGAGATCCTCGGAGCGCTGCGGGCGTTCCGGGGCGCGGTCGTCCTGGTCACCCACGACCACGGCGCGGTGGTGGCGTTGGAACCGGAACGGGTCCTGTTGTTGCCCGACGGCGTCGAAGATCTGTGGGGTCCGGACTACCTCGACCTCATCCCGTTGGCGTAGTCGACGACACGGTCAGCTGGGCGGGCTGCACTCTGTCAGGAATCCTGCGGCGTCCAGCGCGAAGCGGCGGGTCAGCTGCAGCCGGGCCAGGAATGCCTCGTCGTGGCTGACCACGATCAGCCCGCCGCGGTAGGCCGAGAGGGCGTCCACGAGTTCGTCGAGACTGCCCAGGTCGAGGCTGTTGGTCGGTTCGTCAAGGACGATGAGCTGCGGTGGTGGGTCTGACAGGAGAATCCGCGCCAGCGCAAGGCGGAACCGCTCACCGCCGCAGAGCTGCTCGACCCTGCGGTGCACTGTCGATCCACGGAACAGAAACCGGGCCAAGCCGGCGCGAACCTGCTGCGGCGTCGACGCCGGAGCGGCTGAGCGAACCGACTCGAGCAGAGTGGCTGCCGGGTCGAGGCCATCGATGCGCTGCGGTAGATAGCCGACCCACTCGGCGTACCGGAGCGCGCGTGCGCCAGCGACATCGCCTCGGGGGCGGACCAGTTGATCAACCAACCGAGTCTTCCCCGAACCGTTCGGTCCCACGAGCGCGACCCGTTCGGGACCAGCGATGAGGTAGCTGCGTTCTGGCGCGCCGGGAGCTTGGCTGAACTCGGCCAGCCGTTTCGACGCGCAGACATTGGGGTCCGGCAGTTCAATGCGGATTCGGTGAACTCGTCGTACTCGCGCCTCCCGACCGTCAACGGCACTCGAGGCGTCCTGGACCAAGCGGTCGGCCTCGGTGCGCAGCTTGCCCGCAGATACCTGAGCATCCCTGGCGCGCAGCTTCATCACCGCCCGGGGACGACGAAGATTTTGATAGTCATTCTTGGCATACCGAGCCCGCCGGGCGAGTTTGACCTGTGCCTCCACCCGCTGCCGTTGCTCGGTCCGCAGCACTGCCTGTGCGTCGCGCAGCGACTGCTGAGCTGCCTCTTGCTGCCGCTCCAGCGTTTGCCGGTACGCCGTGTAGCCACCGCCATAGATGGCGAGCTCGGCGTCGTACAGCTCGGCGGTCTCATCCATCAGGTCCAGCAGTTCGACGTCGTGGCTGACCACGACCAGCGCGCCCGGCCAGCTCCGGATGAGGCCGGCGACGGCCGTGCGGGCCCGGCGGTCCAAGCTGTTCGTCGGTTCATCCAGCAGGACGACGGGCGCACCGCGCAGACGCAGGCCGGCGATCGCGACGAGCACAGTTTCACCGCCGGACATGGCTTCGACGCGGCGGTGCAGATCGAGCCTTCCGACGCCGGCGCTTTGAAGCACCTCCTCGGCTCGCGCCTCGACGTCCCAGTCCTGGCCGACCGCATCGAAGTGGGCCTCATCGATGGAGCCGCGTTCGATGGCGCGCAGGGCGTCCAGCGTCATGCGGATGCCGAGCAAGTCCGCGACCGTGGCGTCAGTGTGCCGAGCGATGTGTTGCGGCAGGTAACTGACCTGACTGTCGGAGCTGCTGTCGGTGGTGCCGGTGGTGACGGTGCCGGCGGTCGGAGCCAGCTCACCACGGATCAGCCGCAGCAGGGTCGTCTTGCCGCTGCCGTTGGCGCCGATCAGGCCGGTGCGGCCCGGACCGAACGCCGTGGTGACGTGCCGCAGCAGGGGCGACCCGTCTGGCCAGGCGAAGCTGACATCGTTGAACACGACGCAGACGTCATGCGGGGTCATCATTCGGCGATCTCCCAACGGTTCGGCGGTTGCGCCGAACCGGGTGCCTCCCGCGAGGCCCGCGACGGAATCAGCGCGTGGTCAGCAGCTGGAAACCGCGACGATCCGCATCGGGCACCTCGTAGGTCGGGAATGTGATCAGCTCAGCGTCGCACGTTCTCCCGGGCGTGGTCGAGCTGTTTTCGGCCTACATTCGCGAGTGTGACCACCAGCGACGCCGCGCCGACCCCCCCGCGCATCATCGACAGCCCCCATCCGCACCTGCGCCTGGAGCGGCGCGGATCAGTCCTGCACGTCACGCTCGACCATCGGGCCCGGCGTAATTCACAGACTCCCTCGATGTGGTACGCGCTCGCGCAGATCGCGACCTCGGTGCCGGACGACGTACGGATTGTGGTGTTGGCCGGCGCCGGACCGTCGTTTTCAGCCGGGCTGGACCGGGCGATGTTGGCCCCCGGCGGAATGCCGGGGGAACCCGATCTCCTCGCTCCGGCCGCAGCGGGGGACCTGGACGGGATGGCCGATCTGATCGCCGGTCTGCAAGAGGGATTCACGGCCTGGGCAGACTGTCACGCCATCGTGATCGCGGCCGTTCAGGGGCACGCAGTGGGGGCCGGATTCCAGCTGGCGCTCGCCGCTGACCTCCGGGTCGTGACGCAGGACGTGCAGTTCGTCATGGGCGAGACACGGCTCGGCATGGTGCCCGACCTCGGCGGTACGGCGCCGCTGGTGTCGATCATGGGGTACTCGCGGGCCCTGGAGGTCATCGCCACGGGGCGGGCGGTCGGTGCCCAGGAGGCGATGGACAGCGGCTTGGCCAATCTGGTCGTGCCGGCCGCGGAGTTGTCACAGACGGTGCAGGACCTGAGCGACGCGATCCTGCAGGCTCCGGACCCGACTATCCGCGCCTTGAAACGCGTGCTGCGCACGGCGATCGGCAACCCGGTGGCTGAGCAGGTCAAGGTCGAGCGGGCCGCCCAGGCGCCATTGCTCGCCGGCTTGGTGGAGGCGATGCGTCAGCGCTCCTGACCGCCGGGGCACGGTGCGGAAGGTTTCCGCCGTACCAGCGGTTATCTGAGGCAATGTCACAAAGTCCATTCATGATGATGCGGTCGATGTCCCGTGATTCAGTCAAAGGCCAACGACTGAAGCCGGGCACGACTGCAAGAGTGCTTCGGTATGCGAACGCCTACCGTCGCCTGATCAATGTGTTCCTGGCGATCGTCATCGTCTCAGCGCTGCTGGTCGTCGCTACCCCGCTGCTGCTCAAGCAGCTGATCGACGACGGAGTGCTGCGTGGCGACGGCGGTGTGGTGGTGCGACTCTCGTTGATCGTCGCGCTCTTGGCCGTCCTGGACACGGTCCTGGGCATCACCCAGCGTTGGTGTTCGGCCCGGATCGGTGAAGGCTTGATTTACGATCTGCGGACCCAAGTCTTCGGGCATGTGCTGGACCAGCCGATTGCGTTTTTCACCAGGGCTCAGACCGGTGCCTTGGTCAGTCGGGTCAACAGCGATGTCATCGGAGCACAGCAGGCGTTCACCTCGGTGTTGTCCGGAGTGGTCAGCAACGCCATCAGCTTGGTGGTCATCATCGGTGCCATGGTCAGCCTGTCCTGGCAACTGACGCTGGCCGCGCTCGTCCTCGTGCCGTTCTTCCTGGTCGCGGCCAAAACGATGGGTCGGCGGCTGTCCGCGCTGACCAGGGACTCCATGAACCAGAACGCCGACCTCGGCAACCGGATGACTGAACGGTTCAACGTCGCCGGAGCGCTCCTGGTCAAGCTTTTTGGCGACCCGTTGAGGGAACGCGCCGAGTACGCTCAACGGGCTGCTGCCGTCCGCGACACCGGTGTCAAGATCGCAATGAACCGTACCGTGTTCATGAACCTGCTGACGCTCGTCGCGGCCTTGGCCACGGCCCTGGTGTATGGCGCCGGCGGGTTGCTGACGATCCAGGGCACGCTCACCGTCGGCACACTGCTGGCGCTCGTGGCATTGCTGGGCCGTCTCTACGGCCCGCTCACCGCGCTCTCCAATGTGCGCGTCGACGTGATGACCGCGTTGGTCAGCTTCGAACGGGTCTTCGAAGTGCTCGATCTCCGGCCGCTGATCGTCGAGGCGACGGACCCGCAACGGCTGCCTGAAGGACATGCGGTCGGCGTCGAATTCGATCACGTGAGCTTCGCCTACCCCAGCGCTGACGACGTCTCGCTCGCCTCACTTGAGGCCACGGCCTCCGGTGACCGAGGCGGCGGGGAGCCGGTGCTGCGCGACGTCACCTTCACCGCACGGCCCGGCGAACTCGTCGCCCTCGTCGGCCCGAGCGGTGCTGGCAAGACCACGATCACCAGTTTGGTAGCTCGTCTGTACGACCCGACGTCCGGACACGTCAGGTTGGGCAACATCGACGCCACGATGGTGTCACTCGCCTCGCTGCGGGAGACCGTCGGGGTGGTGACCCAGGAAGCGCACCTCTTCCACGACACCATCGCCACCAACCTGCGGTACGCCCGGCCGGGCGCCACCGACGCGGAGCTGGTCGCCGCGCTGAAGGCCGCGCAAGTCTGGGGGTTGGTGCAGCGGCTGCCCGAGGGACTCAACACCGTCGTCGGCGATCGTGGGCACCGCCTTTCCGGTGGAGAGAAGCAGCGTCTGGCCATTGCCCGATTGCTACTCAAAGGCCCCGGCTTGGTCGTGCTCGACGAGGCGACCGCCCACTTGGACAGCGAGTCCGAGGTCGCCGTCCAGCGGGCCCTGGATACCGCGCTGGCGGGCCGGACCGCGCTGGTCATCGCGCACCGGCTATCCACCGTTCGGGACGCCGACCAGATCCTGGTCATCGACCGGGGGATGGTCGTCGAGTCCGGCCGACACGAAGAACTGCTTGCGGCCGGTGGGCTGTATGCCGATCTGTACGACACGCAGTTCCGCGACGCCGCCGCCCGGTTGCCATCCTCCGCCGATCCCGTGGACCAGCCGGTGTGACGTCAGAAAGACCTGCTGAGCCCGCCGTCGACTGGTACCGCGAAGCCGGTCAGGTACGACGCTGCCGGAGAGACCAAGAACGCGGCCACCCGGCCGAGTTCAGCCGGCTCGCCGTACCGGCCGAGTGGGATCAGCCGCTGCATGGACGAGCGCACCGCTGCCGGATCCGGCGCGGCGCTCTCGAGCTCGTTGATCCGATCGGTCAGGATCCGCCCAGGCAAGACCGCCAAGACCCGCGAGCCGCGCGGCCCGAACTCGTCGGCCAGCGCCTTGGCGGCTCCCGCCAGCCCCGGGCGTAGAGCATTCGAAATGCCCAGCGAAGCGACCGGCGCGCGCACCGAGGTTGACAGCACAAAAAGCACAGCCTTGCTATCCCCGTGCCCAAGCACCGTGCGGGCCACCCGCAGCGGACCGAGGAAGATCTTCTCGAACGAATCCCGCCACGCCGCGTCCTGCACGACGCTGACGTCTCCGGCCGGCGGGCCGCCGACCGACAGTACGGCGCCGTCGACCCGACCGAACGTGGCCTCGGCCGCCGCCACCAGTCGCTGCGCGGCGTCCGCTTCGCCAAGGTCCGCAGTGACCCCCAAAGCGTGTTCTGATCCTCCGAGTGCATCGACGGCGGCGTCCACCCGGTCCCGATCACGCGAGCAGACAACAACTCTGGCGCCGTCCTTGACCAACTCCGCGGCCGAGGCGAAGCCGAGCCCGGCGGAGGCGCCGGTGACGATGTAGACGCGGTCCTGCAAACCCAGATCCATGCCGTCATGCTGCCACGCGAGGCTGGGGTGGGGCGCGCCGTACCGCAGTGCTGCTTAGGCGTCCTCCTCATCCCAGATCCGCACTTTTTTCGGCTTCGGCAAACGGACCGGGGCGGTGCCGGCGAGGACGCGCTGGTCGTGCAGTTCTCGACGAGCGAACACCCACACCATCGCGAACCCGACCAACGAGGCCGCCCACCATTGCAGCGCGTACGCGAAATGCGGTCCGGTGCCGGTCTCCGGCGGGAGCAGCGGTTGTGGGCGCTCCGGGGCGACCCCCGAGTCGGCGCTGGCCGGAGTCTGCTCGGCTTCGAGCACCAGGTACCCACCGCGCAGGGCCAGCCCGGATTGTGCCGCAGCGTCAGCGACGTCGATCGAGGCGAGTTGTCCCTTGGGCAGGTCCCGCTGCAGGTCGGGCTCGCTGCCGCGCAGCCAACCGGTCACTTCGACCGGACCCGGCGGCGCGGGCGGAACGTCGGGCAGAATGTCAGCCCGTTCGGCGTTGCGCACCCAGCCGCGGTTCACCAGCAGCGCGGTCCCGTCGTCCAGCCGCAATGGAACCAACACCTCATACCCGTAGACGACCTGCTGCGGACGGTTTCGGACGAACAACTGGTCCTGCGGCAGGTAGTTCCCCTTCGCTGCAACCCTGGTCCAGACAGCGTCCGCGGCCAAGGCCCGCTCGGACGGCAACACGGTGTCCAGGGGAACCGGCTCCGCGGTGTAGTGCCGATTCACCAGTGCCGCGGCGGCTGAGCGCTCCTCAAACCGGCCGTACTGCCAGCGCCCAAGCCCCACGCACACCGTCGCGAACACCACAGCCAATGCCAGGGCACCCAACCAACGGGGCGTTAGCAGGAGGCGGATCACGGCATCGACGCTACCCGGTCTAGAATCCACTTCATGGCTGCAGGCGCAGGAGATGAGCGCGCTGACGTCGTGACGCCCAGTGTCACGCGGCGCCCCGGCAGTTTGGTCGACACCTTTGGCCGGACCGCCACCGACCTACGGGTCTCCCTGACCGACCACTGCAACCTGCGTTGCACCTATTGCATGCCTGCCGAGGGGCTGCCGTGGCTGGCCAAAGCGCAGATGCTCAACGATGCCGAATTGCTTCGTCTGATCTCGATCTTCGTCGACTTAGGGGTGACCCAAGTCCGGTTGACCGGTGGGGAACCTTTGCTCCGCCCCGGTTTGCCTGATCTCGTGGCCGCCGTCAAGACGCTCCAACCGGCGCCGTCAATTGCTTTGACCACCAATGGGCTTGCACTGGCGATGCAGGCAGAACCGCTGGCCAAGGCGGGGCTGGACCGGGTCAACGTCAGCTTGGACACCCCCGACCGTGCCACGTTCGCCAAGCTGACTCGCCGGGACCGGTGGCCGGACGTCGTGGCTGGTCTGGCCGCCGCCGACGCGGCGGGTCTGCACCCGGTCAAGGTCAACGCGGTGGTGATGCGTGGGGTGAACGACCAACAGGTCGCGGACCTTCTCGACTGGTGCTTGGAACGAGGGTACCAGTTGCGATTCATCGAACAGATGCCGCTGGACGCCCAGCACTCCTGGCAACGTGAGCAAATGGTGAGCGCGCAGGAGGTGCGCGGCGAGCTCGGTCGGCGACACACCCTCACCCCGGTGCCTGAGCGGGGCAGCGCTCCGGCGGAACGCTTCTTGATCGACGGTGGCCCAGCGACCGTCGGGATCATCGCCAGTGTGACGGCGCCGTTCTGCGCGGCCTGCGACCGAGTCCGGCTGACGTCCGACGGCATGCTGCGCAACTGCCTCTTCGCCCGCGGTGAGGTTGACTTGCGGGGTCCCCTGCGCGACGGGGCGTCAGAAGCCGACCTCATCCGGCTGATCCGTGGCGAGATGTGGCGTAAGGCGCGAGGGCATGGGATCGGCGAACCTGACTTCACTCAACCGGCCCGCCCGATGTCCTCAATCGGCGGCTGAGCCCCGGCGAGCTGTGCGCCGGTTGGGGCCCAGGGTGAATCGACATGATTCACCCTGAAGCGTTGCATCCGAGCGGCACATGAGCTGAGGCGCTCGGAACGCGAGCAACGGCCAGGTGGCGGCCCCGAAGGACCGCCACCTGGCCAAGCAGTGCATTGTGTTGTGCGGTTGCCTCAGGTCACTGCGCCTTGGGGGCCTCCGGCGCCTCCTTGGTCTCGTGGATCTCCTCGGCGAGACGGTCGACCTCGCCCTCAGGCACGCTGACCTCCGAGGCGGCGAGTCCTTCCTTCAGTTCACTCTTGACCTGGTCTTCCTCGGCGCCGTGCTGCCAAGACGAGACTCGCTCGACGACATTCTCGACGGCTTCGTCCTTGGCTGCGGCTTCGCTGTTCTTCGTGGCATCGCTCATGCCGCGACAGTACCGGCGTGGCGCTGATCCGGCCATTGCTGTGTCCACGTCTCCACGCCAATGGGGCACTGAATACGCTGAGCTGGAACGCTTGTCTGACAGACCAGCGAAGGGTGAGGTCCGATGCGCGTGCACAAGGAGGGCCGTGAAGTGCGGTCCAGTCTGAGCGCTGATCAAGTGTGGGCGGCAGTCCTCGCCGTTGGCGGCAAGAACGGTTGGTACGGCCGCGAACTCGACGCCCTATGGCAGGTGCGAGGCCTTGCGGACCGGGTGTTGGGTGGCGTCGGGATGCGGCGCGGACGGCCGTCCCGCGAGCTGCGACCCGGAGATCGACTCGACTTCTGGACGGTTCGCAAGGTCGAGCACGGGCGGCGGCGTCTTGAGCTCGTCGCCGACATGGTGCTGCCCGGCACAGCCACCCTGATTTTGCAGGTGACCCCGGAGCATCCCAGCGGCTGCATGTTCAAGCAGACGACGGTGTTCGAGGCAGCCGGGGCCGTGGGGTCGGCGTACTGGTTCTCCAGCCTGCCCGCGCATCGACTGGTGTTCGGTCGGCAGGTTCGCGCGTTCCTCAAAGCCGCCGAACGCATCGCCTGATGATCCCTTCTGGCGGGCCATCAGCCCAAGCGGCCAGGTGCAGCTGTCAGGAGGCGCCGCCGGAGCTCAGTGTGGCGTGAGCCAGATCGGCTGCGCGCTGCCCCGACACCAGCGCCCCTTGGATGGATGAGCTCTCGTAGTGATCCCCGGCGGCGGTCACGGTGTCGCTGATGCGCTGGTCCGATCGCGGCCGGAACGGCGGGGGGAGCGCAGGGAGCGCCTGCGGGACGGCGACGCGACGCAGCATCACCCAATCATCGGTCGGGCAGCCGTAGATCTCACTCAGATGCCGGCGGACGTCCTGCTCATCGGCCTGGCCATCGGGCCGGTCCAACAACGTGGTCGCCTGGACCAGATGCCGTCCAGGCGGTGCGTAGGTGGGGGCGGCGTTGGATACGACGGCCGCGTTCCACACCGGCCCCGGTACGCGCCCCCCGCGACGACGGCCGTCGATCGCCAGCAGCGGGTAGGGATGCGGGTTGTCTGGAGCCTCGAAGTACCACGTGATCAAGCCGTGCATGGCCGGGGGTTGACGATGGGTGAGCGTTGGTCCGGCGCTGGGACCCGCCGCGACCACGACGTGGCGCGCGGACAAGACGGCGTCGTCGGTGTGCACCTGGCATCCGCTGCCTTGCTCGGTGATGCGGTGGACCGGCACATTCAGCAGCGGCGCTCGGGTCAGCCTGGCGGCCAGCTGCTTGGGCAGCGCACCCATTCCCTGCGCGGGCAGGCTTGGCCGGCTGAGGGTGAAGCAGCGGGCCAACAGCTTGACGAAGTTGGCGGAGGTCTGACCGTAGCTCTCGACGACGACCCCCGCCAGGAAGGTGTCGACGACCTCTTCGCGCAGGGCGCCGGTGAACCCCGCCTCGTCCAGTGACCGCGAAAGGGTGGTGTCGGGACTGTCGATGACCCGCTTCGGGTTCGTCATGGCCGGGAGCAGCCAGCGGCCCAGTGCGGCCAACCGCAAGGGGTCGAGGTAGCCGCTGGCCAGGGTCTGACGCAGCCACGTGGGGTGACGCGTGGGGTCGGCCAGGACGGCCAGCCGGTCATCGCGTCGGACGATCACGCCCTCCCCGAAGGACTGCAGATGCAAGGCGTCGGTGTCCACCCAGCGCCGCACCGCGGGATAGGCAGGAATGAGGATGGCGAAGCCGCGGTCGAGCAGAAAGCCGTCCACAGGGTCGGTGCGCTGGCGGCCGCCGACACCGTCAGAGGCTTCGATGACGCTCACCGAGTGACCCAACTCCTCCAACCGCAGCGCGCACCGCAATCCTGCGATCCCGGCTCCGACGACCACGACGTCCACACCGTCCATGTACTTGCCTCCTGCTTTGGTGACCACCACCCGGGCGAGTGCCTCGCTCGGTGAAGGTGAGCGTCCGCTCGCGGCGCCCCACCCCCGGTGTTGCCGAGTCCCACCCCGCTGTCCTAACACGAACCCGCCGGACCCACCATCACGAAGTTGCAATCACGACTGGCGGTGACGCTGGTACGCCTCGGCCGTGTGAGCTTGGCGCCTGGGCGGTCCCGATAGCATCACACTGATCCGGCCTTGCCCGGGGAGAGGCGGTTTCGGTGAAACCAGTCGAGTATCAAACAGATGCTGCGCCCGAACGGGTGTGGGAGGTGCTAGCCGACGGTTGGACGCTCGCCTCGTGGGTGGTCGGCGCCTCGCGGGTCCGGGCTGTGGACGCGACGTGGCCCGCGATGGGCTCTCGGGCGCACCACTCTGTCGGTGCCTGGCCCGTTGTCCTGAACGATCACACCGAGGTGGAGGCATGTTCAACGGGCGAACAGCTCGTGCTGCTCGCCAAGATCCGCCCGATCGGCAGTGCCCAGGTGACCATTGAGCTGCATCCCCGGGACGGCGGGACCTTGCTCGTGATGAGCGAGGACATCGTTTCCGGCCCGGCCAGACTCCTGCCGGGGATAGCGCGGCAGGTCGCCCTGCGGACTCGGAACCTGGAAGCGCTGCGCCGCCTTGCGCTGCTGGCGGAGCGGCGTACGTCGCCCTGACCGGTCAGCCCGGTCAGCCCCGTCGGTCTCGCGGGCCCAGCTGGGCCCGCGATGGGGCATTCCATGGCAGGCCGTCGGGAGTTCGGCGGTCATAGAGCCGGTGCAAGGTGGCGGTGGCAATCTTCGCCAGCGGGCGGCCCCACCAGGCGGAGTCGGCCAGCGCGGCACGGGCAGCCAAGTATCCGCACGCGCCGTGCACCCCCCCGCCGGGGTGAACCGCAGCACTTCCAAGGTACAAACCCGCCAGATGGGTGCGTGGGCCACCCAGACCGGTCACCGGACGCCACAAGGCCTGCTGGAACAGTTGCTGCGTGCCGCCGCCGACGGCACCCTCGCCCAGATTCGGGTTGGACTGGTGCAGCGCTGCCGGTGTCTGTTCCCACCGGTCGATCACCAGGTCGCGCCACCCGGGAGCCAGATCATCGAGCATCCCCTCCAGCCGGTCGACGAGGGTTAGCGCGGCGGTCTGGTCGGTGACTCGCCGTGGCAGATGCGAATACACCCACAGCGTTTCGGTCCCAGCGGGGGAGCGCGTTGCGTCGATGCTGCTCATCTGTCCGACCAGCGCGAACGGATGGCGTGGGACCGTGTCAGTTTCCAGGTCGCTGAACCAACGCAGCAATCCGGTCACGTCTGCGCCCGCGTGCACGACGGCGGCACCTCGGGCCTGCTCGGCGGTCCACGGCATCGCCCCAGCCAGTCGATAGTTCAGCTTCACCGTCGGCAGATCCCACTGGAAACGGTCCAGCCGGTCGCGCAGGCCAGGCGGGATAGCCGATGCGGGCAGCAGTCGCTGGTACAAGTCTGGGGCGCTGGTGTCCGCGATTACCGCCCGCCGTGCCCGCACTCGCCGCCCACCCACGGTCTGTACCCCGTACGCCGCCCCACCACGAACGACGATCCGCCCCACCGGTTGGGAGGTTTCGATCCGTGCCCCGGCCGCCTCGGCCCGCCGTCGCAGCGCGTCGGCCAGGGACTGAGCCCCCCCGACGGGCGCCACGAACCCAGGGTCCTGCGCCAGCATGGTCATCAGCCACCCGAACACTCCGCTGACGGAGGCGGTGGGCGGCACGTCCGCGTTCACCGGCAGCAGCAAGAACCGGGCCAGGTCCGGCAAACCCATCCCGACGGAGGCCGCCAGCCGAGCGGCGGGCACGATCGGCGGCCAGCGGGTCAGCAGCGCATCCAGGAACGGCCCCTTGATCGACTGGTAGTGCTCGACCAAACGCACATAGGTCCAGCCATCCTGCGGATGATCCGCAGCGAGCGACGCAGCCGTCCGTTCCGGGTCGCGATACACGGCGGGAGCCGTCGTGAGGTCGCCACGGGCCACATGAGCCACCTGGACGTCTGCCTGCGCCCAGCGCAACCCATACGCCGACAGGTCGAGCTCGCGCAGGACCGGGGAGGCCGCGGCCAACGGGTGGCAAGCGCTGTACTCGTCCATCACCCACCCGTCGACGTCGAGGGAGGCGACTGCTCCGCCGACGTTGTTACGGGCTTCCAAGACCAGGACGTCCCATCCCGCGTCGGCGAGCGTGGCGGCCGCCACCAAGCCGTGGTGGCCGGCGCCGACGACGACCGCATCAACGCATTCGGTGTCCGCTCGCGGTGTGGTCATACCGTCATCCTGGCGTCTGCCGATGCACGCCGCGATCTGCCTCGACCCGCGACGCCCCCTGAGGCTCCTGCAGTGTCGAGCCTTTTTAGTCGACGGTCGACAGGGAGGCACCGGCGCCGCTGGGTGCCAATCCGTCCGTGCCGTCCGTGCCGTCATGGCCGGCTGTCGGCCGGTCGGGTGTGCGAGGCCACCAGAATCGATCTCCCAGCAGCAGTGCGATCGCCGGCACCAGGACCGTGCGTACCAGCAGCGTGTCGAGCAGAACGCCGATGCAGATGATCGTCCCCAGTTGGGCCAGGGCAACCAGGGGAAGCACCCCGAGCACCGCGAAGACGGCGGCCAACAGGATGCCCGCGCTGGTGATCACGCCGCCGGTGGCGGCCAGTCCGCGAAGCATGCCGAGCCGCGCCCCATGCTCCTTGGCTTCTTCCCGGGCCCGAGTGACCAAGAAGATGTTGTAGTCGACGCCAAGCGCGACCAGGAAGACGAAGGCGAACAGCGGGGTGGTGCTGTCCAGTGCTTCGAAACCGAGGATCCTGGTGAAGACAAGCCAGCCCAGGCCCAGGCTTGCCAGGTAGGTCGCGACGACGGTGAGCACCAGGACGAGTGGGGCCACGAGTGAGCGGAAGAAGGCGATCAGCGCGATCGTGACCAGGGCCAAGAGGACCGGCAGGATCAACAGGCGGTCGCGTGAGGTGGCGTTGGCCGCGTCCAGTGCTGCTGCCTCCGTTCCACCGACGTGGGTCTGAGGGAAGCTCGCTACCGCGGCGCGCACCGCGTCGACGCCCTGGGTTGCCTCATCAGAGCCGGGCGCCGCCTCCAGCACGGCGTCGATCTGGGTGACGCCATCGCCGCGCACGCCGAGTTTGGCTTCTGCAACGCCTTTCGCGTCGCGAACGGCGCTGAGGACTCGCTGTGGGTCAGCTGTGGTCACGATTCGCGCCGGGTCGGCCGTACCGGCCGGGAACGACTCAGACAAGCGCTGGCTCGCGACGATGGCCTCCGGCTTGTCCAGGAACTGGTCGGCCGTATCGAGCCCGGTCTTGACCCCGACCAGCGCGCTGGCCGCCAGGGCAAGCAGGACGAGCGTGCCGACGACGAAGGCGGCGGGGCGCACGGCCACGGCGTCTCCGACGCGACGCCACACCGAGTGCGAATCGACGATGGAGGCCTGCCCGGCCTTGGGCACCTTCGGCCAGAAGATCCACCGGCCGAAAATGACCAGGGTGGCCGGCAACACCAGCAGGACGAACGACGCTGCGACCACGACGCCGACAGCCGATGCTAGGCCGAGCCCGCGGGTAGCGGGGAAGACGGACAGCAGCAACGTCATCAGGCCGACGAAGACGGTGATCGCGCTGGCCGAGACCGCCTCGACAGTGCGTATCCAGGCCTTGACCATGGCCTGGCGTCGGTCCGGCGTACGCCGCAGCTCATCTCGGTAGCGGGAGATCATCAGCAACGCGTAGTTCGTGCCGGCCCCGAAGACCAGGACCGACAAGATGCCGACGGTGGACTCATCCCAGGTCACGCCGAACGCGGCCAGCGTCCGAGTGGCGGCCACCGCCGCCACTTGGTCAGCGAGGCCGACGACCAGCAGCGGGATCAGCCAGAGCAGCGGACTGCGGTAGGTGGCCACCAGCAGGATCGCCACGACGGACGCGGTCGCCAGCAGCAGCCGAACATTCGCGCCGTTAAAAACCGCGGCCAGGTCCGCTTCGATCGCGGCCGGTCCGGTCACCGCAGCGCGGACCCCATCCGGTAGCCCCGCCTTCACGGTGTCGCGGATCGTGCCCACGGCGTCAGCGACCGCGACGGCCCCTTCGTCATCGACCTGGACCAGCCCGATCGCAGCGGTGCAGTCTTTGCTGGGCAACAACGGCGCCCGGGTCGCGCCGGGCAGCCGCTGCACTCGCTGGCCGGCTTCGGCGAGGTCCGCCGTGCTCAGGCAGGTGCCACCGTCCCGGCTGAAGACCACCACTGCGGTCTTTACCCCCGTGTCGGGCAGGCGCTCGGCCAACTGTGCGGCAGCGGTGCTGTCATACCCCCGTGGGAGGGCGTCCAAGGGAGTGGGGGTTCGTTCGGCTTGTCCGATGACGCCGATGATCAGCCCCGAGAGCAGGATGGCCAGGATCGCGATCAGCACCGACCATCGTCGGGCTGTGATCCGCTGGGCTATGGTGCGCATCAGCCTGCCTCGTATGATAGATCATTTAATAACTCAGGTAATATCTCACCTACTTAGCAAGATGGCAAAGGGAAGGCGCGAGGCACGTGAGTTCGAGGATCCAGAAGCACGTTCCCCGGTGGCGGCCGAGCCACACCATGGACCTGCTCCAGGAACTGCTCGATGTCAGCACCATCGGACCGGCCAACGTGGCCAGGCGGGTTGGGTTGTCGACCTCGGAGTTGCACTCGTTGCGCCACCTGATGCGGTCCCCGATGGGGCCGGTCGAACTGGCTAGGACACTGGGAGTGACCTCCGCCGCCGCGTCCGGCGTCGTGGACCGACTCGTCGCACGCGGGTACGCCGAGCGTCGTCCACATCACGCGGACGGCCGCCGCACCGAAGTCGTCATCACCGACATGGGCACAACCGAGATCTTCACTCATCTGACGCCGATGTTTCGTGGCCTTCAGCAACTCGACTCGGGTTTGAGCGACGCCGAACGCTCAGTCGTCGACCACTTCCTGGCCGAAGCCATCGAGGCGATCAAGCGCCTGTCATAGCAGCTTCCACCAGCACAGCGTCAGCAGGCGTGGGTCGCCACCGGACGTGACCCGCGCAGAACCACCCGATCCACGGCCACCCACGCGACCCGCTCACGGATTGCGACGGGCGATCTCGGCGGTCAGGGCGCTCGCAAAGGTGCACCAGGTGGCGTACCCACCCAGCACCGTCGCCTTGACCTTCCCAGTGGACCCGGCGCGCCGAGCCAAGTCCGCGGATGAGGCAGCCAACGCGACGGCCACCACCGTCGCGGCCGGGAGTCGGTGACCCCGGAAGAAGACCGCGCTCCAGCTCGTATTCAGGGCCAAGTTGGCAGCGAGGGCGACGGCGTACGCACGAGCGGCGGCGTCTTCGTCTGCCTCGCGCAAGTCGGCCACCGCACCGGCGGACGCCACGCCCAGCCCGGCGTACAGGGCCGTCCAGACCACGGGGAACAACCCTGCCGGCGGCTGCCAGGCTGGCTTGTCCAAAGACCGGTACCACGACGACGACGGGTCCGTGGCCACGCTGCCAAGTGCGGCGGTGAGGGCTACTGCGGCACCGACTGTGAGGGCGATTCGGTTCCAACGGGTTGGGTCGAGGCTACGGACCGCCAGACCCACCGCGTCGTCGAAACCGGTCAGGCCGCCGGGTGGCACCCCGAGCAGGTCCTTTGTGTCAGTGTCGTGGCACACCGCCTCGTGGATCAGGCTGCCGACCAGCGGACGGGCGATCCCCGAAGGCACCGGCGTGACGGCTCCGACCCACCGACTGGCCAGCGACGGTGTCAGCACCGGCACCGTGACGATCGGGCGCGGCCCCAGGCCGGTGAGCTTGGCGTACCGCTGCATCATCTGGGCGTAGGTGAGTACGTCGGGTCCGCCGATGTCGATGCTGCGATTGATCGAAGACGCGAGCTGCGCGGCAGCCACCAAGTAGTACAAGACGTCATCGATGCCGATGGGTTGGATCCGGTTGGTGGCCCACTTCGGCGCGATCATCGCCGGCAACCGTTCGGTCAGGTGCCGCAACATGTCGAAGGAGGCCGACCCGTCGCCAAGGACGACGCCGGCCTGAAGGACCGCTGCCGGTACGGCGCAGCCCAGGAAGATCTCGCCCACCTCGACCCGCGACGCCAAGTGTGCCGAGAGCTTCCCCTGCGGGTGCAGGCCCCCGAGGTAGACGATGCGCGAAACTCCCGCGGCCTCGGCTGCCGCAGCAAAACCTTGCGCCAGGCGCCGGTCCCGTTCGACGAAGTCGCCCTCGCCATCCATGGAATGCACGAGGTAGTACGCCACCTCCACCCCGGCCAGGGCGGCGGACAATGCCTGCCCATCGGACAGGTCACCAGTGGCTACCTGCACCGCCTCTGGCCAGTCCGGACGGTTCAGCCCGCCCGAGCGACGGGTCAAGACCCGCACGGTGTGCCCAGCCTCCTGCAGCCGTGGCACCAGGAGGCCCCCGATGTATCCGGTCGCGCCAGTCACCAACACGGTGGCCATGTCTACGGTCCTTCCAACAGGGGCTCGGAGCACGAACGCGGGGAGCCGACGGCTCCAAGCTTGGCCGAGGTCGGGCACGCTCGCGAACCGGCGTCCGAGTCGAGGACACTCGAGCTGTGGAACTGCAGGTCGTGCGGTCCCGATGGGCTCGTGGACCTCGCTTGTCGAATCATCTGGTGATCTCGCGCACAACGCCATGAGTGCGTACCGTTTTGTCTTGGACGACGACAGCGAAAACCCCCACCGCCCAGGCCAGGTCGGGCACACCACAGCCACAGCAAAGGACCATCATGAGCGAGCAGGATCACGACACAGCACAAGACACCCCGACCACTGATCGCGGGTTCGTCATCGGCAGCTCTCGGCCGGAGGGGGCGCCCACCCCAGCCGGCGCCGGCCCGGACTTCGCCACCCCAGACCCAGCCATCCAGCCCGACCACGTCGAGACCGATATGCCGCTGGATCAGGATCCCGTCTAGCTCGCTCAGCACACCAGATCGGACCGGGGACGAGCGCGTCCTGATTCCTGTGGACAGCCCACTTCGGCCTTCTGGCCAAGCGATGGGGGCCGGCTCCTGACAAGGAGCCGGCTCCATTCATGTCTGTCGTAGGGCTGTGGTGGGCTCGTCGTAGGCCCGTTGTGGGCAGGTCGTTGGTCACCAAGGGCCGGATCACTGGGGCGGCTGGAGATCGTGGGGGAGGCGTTGTGCCAGGGTGGATGACGTCATCAGTGCTCAGTGGCGTAGCCCCCCTGAAGGAGCGGCGTGGATCGGTACCAGTACCTCGTGCTCATGGCCGCATGCCTGGCGGTGACCCTGCCCTTGGAATTCGTGCTCCGCGCCCGGGTCTATCGGCGTCCGGTCCGCCTCCTGCGAGCCCTGATCCCCGTGGTCGTGGTCTTTTCGATCTGGGACGTGGTCGGCATCGTGCGCGATCACTGGTGGTACTCATCGACGTACACGACCGGCGTGCTGTTGCCCCCGTTCGGGATGCCGCTGGAAGAACTGGTGTTCTTTGTCGTCATTCCGTTGTGTGGTCTGCTGACCTGGGAGGCGGTCGGTACCGTGCTGACGCTCAGTCAACGTCGAGGGGCCAAGCGAGGGAGCGGGCCGGCCATTTCGCCGACCAACTCGGCGAGCACGTCGACGGGTGGCGCTGATGCGTGAGTACACGCTGCTGGCCGTCTTGTCGGTCGTGGTGGTGGTGGCCCTAGAGCTGCGGGTGTGGCGAACTGGGGTCTTCGCGACGCGGCGGTTCTGGTTGGCGATGGCCATCATCGCGTTCTTCCAGGTGTTGGTCGACGGATGGCTGACGAAGCTGTCGGCTCCGATCGTCCTCTACTCACCTCAACACCACCTCGGGGTGCGCTGGCCGTGGGACATTCCGGTGGAGGACTATCTGTTCGGGTTTTCGATGGTGACTTTGACCATCCTGTTGTGGGAACGAGCCGGGCGGGCCCGCCAGAAGACGACGCGGTGAAGACCGACGTACGCCGCAGCGTGGATGTGCGCGGCGAATTCGACGAGGTGGGACCGCACTACGACCGCCTCGTGCGGCTCTCGCCCGGGTACAGCGCGCAACTGGCCGCGTCGGCTCGGGCGTTCGTAACCTCGCTGACTGCAGCGGACGGGCCGACTCCGGCCGGCGGCTCGAACGCCGCTCACCGCGTGCGCGTCCTGGACCTTGGCTGCGGCTCGGGCGCGTCGACGGCAGCGCTGGTCACGGCGTTGACCGAGGCCGGTCTCGGCTTCGAGATCGACGGCGTCGATGCGTCGGCAGGAATGCTTGCCTCGGCACAGGCCAAGGGGTGGCCGGTCGGTGTCCGGTTCTGCCAAGCACGCGCGGAGGAACTGACCGCAGGCGACGCCGCGTACGACGGGGTCTTCGCCGCCTACCTGCTACGCAACGTCGACGCGGTCGACCGCGACGAATTGCTGCGCACGATCTGGAAGCTGTTGGCCCCGGGTGGAGTTCTGCTCATCCACGACTACTGTGTCCGCGGCCGGGAATTCGACGAGCGGGCCTGGACCGCGCTCTGCTGGGGCGTCATCATCCCCACCGCTGTGGTGGTCACCAGGCGACCGGCCCTGTTCACCTATCTGTGGCGCAGCGTCCTGCACTTCGACTCTCAGGAGGAACTTATGGCTCGGCTGGTCCGGACCGGATACCAGGACATCCGCGCACGAGCAGTGCCCGGCTGGCAGCAGGGCATGGTCCGGATGGCGCACGGACGGAGGGCACGATGAATCTGCGCGCGCCCTGGTCACCGCCGCTGTTCCGGCCCGGTCGCGACCCCCGAGCTGAACTGATTCCGGCGCCACACCCGCACGGTGCCGACCCCCAACTGCGTCTGGGCCGACCGCCGCACGTGGTGGTTTGCGGAGGCGGCATCGCTGGGATGGCGGCGGCCGTGGGGTTGGCTGAGCGGGGGATCGGGGTGACGCTCCTGGAGCGGGAGAAGCAGCTTGGCGGTCGGGTCCGGTCGTGGCCCATCGAGGGCATGGTCGGTGCCGGCGGCGAACCCGTCACGATGAGCCGCGGATTCCACGCTTTCTTCCGGCAGTACTACAATCTGCGCGCACTGCTGCGTCGCGCGGATCCGCAGCTGAACAGGTTGCGCCCGGTGCCTGACTACCCGCTAGCCCACGTCGACGGCACCGTCGACTCCTTCGCGGGCATCCCCAGCCAACCGCCATTGAACATGCTCGGGTTCGTCGCCAAGAGCCCGAGTTTCACCGCTCGCGACCTCACCCGCGTGGATATCCGGCGCGCCATGGAGCTTCTGGACGTGGACTTCCCGGCGACGTTCAGCCGGTACGACGGGGTCAGCGCAGCCCAGGTCCTCGACCGGCTGCGGTTTCCGCAAGCGGCGCGGCACCTGGCCCTGGAGGTGTTCGCTCGGAGCTTTTTCGCCGACCCGCGCGACTTCTCCGGCGGTGAACTCGTCGCGATGTTCCACAGCTACTTCCTGGGTTCCGCGGAGGGCCTGCTGTTCGACGTCCCGACCGGCGACTACGACGCCACTCTTTGGGCGCCGCTGGGCGCCTACCTGTGGCGGTGCGGGGCGACGGTGCGCACCGAGGTCACGATCCATTCGCTGGAAGCTTCACCGACCAGTGACCCGGACGGTGGTCAGGTGCGAGTGCGCGGTACCGGCCCGGACGGCGACGTGGAGCTCACGGCGGACGCGGTGGTGCTTGCGGTAGACCGTGAGCCGCTGCAACGGCTCGTCGCCGAGTCCGCCTGGTTAGGCCAGGAGCCCTGGCGCCGGTCACTGGCCGACTTGCCGATGGCTCCGAGGTTCGCGGTGCAGCGGCTCTGGTACGACCGGCCGCTGGATCCCGCCACGCCGCCGTTCGTAGGAACTGCCGCCTTCGGTCTGCTCGACAACATCTCGGCGGTGCACCTGTTCGAGGAGGAGGCCGCGGGTTGGGCCGCACACCACGACGGCAGCGTGGTCGAGCTGCACGCATATGCGATCCCTGACGACGTCACCGACGATGCGGTGTACGCAGATCTGCAGGCCCAATTGGTGCGGCTGCATCCGGAGCTGGCCGGACTCACGCCAGTGCACGAAGAGCGGCTCACCATGGCCGACTGTCCGCTCGCGGGCACCGACCCGTGGGCGAACCGCCCTGGGGTGGCCACCGGCGACCCGCGGGTCGTGCTGGCTGGCGACGGGATCCGCTGCGAGCTGCCGGTCGCGTTGATGGAGCGCGCAGCCACGACCGGGCTGCAGGCCGCGAACCAGCTTCTCGCGGGTTGGGGTCTGCCTGGGCATGACCTCTGGTCGACGCCGACGTCGGCGCGGCACCCCCGCGCTGTCGCCGCGCTGACGGGTCTGCTGGGTGCCGGACCGGCTGGCCGTCGCTAGGTCGTGTGGCCAGGCGCCGGGGATAAGCAGCATCCGCGACGGTGCGATCGCTGCCTGCCGGGCGCCTGGCCGAGTGCCAGTCTGCGCTGGGTGAGCCGCCATCACTTGGTGGACGTCAGCGTGGACGTACCGTTGTGCGTGCTGTCAGAGCGAAGGGTTCGTCTCGGTCGAACTGCTCTTCCTGCCGGGTACCTACGCGCCCTGCCCGACCTGCCACGGGGCGCGCTACAACGCTGAGACACTCGAGGTTACCTACCGAGGGAAGACCGTCGCCGACGTGCTCGCCCTCTCCGTTAAGGATGCCGCCGGCTTCCTTGCCGACGTACCGGCCGCCTCGCGCAGCCTGAAGACGCTGACGGAGGTGGGGCTCGGCTACCTGCGGCTAGACCAGCCGGCCACCGAGCTCAGTGGCGGTGAGGCGCAACGAATCAACCTGGCGAGCGAGCTGCAACGGACCCAAAGAGGCCACACGCTGTACCTGTTGGATGAGCCTACGTCGGCGTTGCACCCGGCAGACGTCGCCTGATCGGCCTGGGGCCGGGCTGCGGCAACGAAGGCGGCCGCGTCGTCGCGACCGAGACCCCCTGCGCGGTCGCCCTCGTCAAGGGACCACCGCGACCTACCGCGCGCAAGCTCGGGTTCGACTGACGGCCTTGGTTTTGTGACCTATCGAGGTCTCCCTAGCGGCGACGCAGCTCGTAGAGCCGCTCGGCGTACTCCAGATCATCCTGCCAAAGCCCCGCCGCAGAACGCCGCATCCCGGCTCGGATCAGCGGCGAAAGCCGCACCGCGACCCCGAATCCGGGCCGTGGTGACGTGGCGATGGTCACCTCGGTCATCACCGTGATCGCCGGTGCCACACCAGGTGCGGTCAACGGGGTCGCGTGCGTCTCGACGACACTGCCGGCGCCTTCTCCGTCCACGATCGTCATGACGATCGTGCGAGGGTCGGGGCAACGAAACTCCGCGCGCACCGGGACGGCGAACGGTCCACCAACCCGGTAGGCGACGTCGAGCACGAGGGTTGCTTCATCGCTGGCCTCTTCGTCGACGCGCAGGTGGCTGAACGCGTACGGGTGGAACCAGGACCCGTGCCAGGGGTCGAGGCGGTTCTGGATAATGTCGCGGGGTTCGCAAATGCCGCGGCGCACCACCACGGCCGCGATCGCAGCAGGGCCCTCGGGGCGAGGCTGCGTCATCGGTTGCTGCGTCGGGGCTTCGTCGGCGTGCTCACCTGGCAGCCGGACCCAGAGCAGCTCGCCGTCGTCGTGCGCCGCGTACGTCGGCCACAGCCGGCCGGTCTGCTCGCCCAGCGCCATGCCGTGCCAGTCGCAGACAATGCGTCCCTGCATCACTTGGCAGTTGTCGAGCCGGGCCCCGAGGTGGGGGCAGGCCCCCGGCCCGGCGTGCAGCGCGCCCAGATCATCGCGCCACAAGGTCACCTCGGCCCCGTTCACGGTCCGGACCATGCTGCGGTTGGCCGGCACATCGTCTCGTACGCCGACGACGTACCACCCCCCGCCGGGGCGCTGCAGGGCGTGGGCCAGGGACGCTTGGATGCGCGCCGGCCGGGCCTGGCGCCAGCTCGGCTCCATCGTTGCGCGGGGCTCGCGCGGCAGGTAACGCAACGGGACCCGCTGTGCGATGGCCTCTGCGGGGCGAGTCCGCGCCTTCACCGTGAGCCGCCCGAGGCGGTCGCGGTGGCGGCGGCAGGAGAGATGGCCGCAGCCGCCGCGGTAGCGGCTTTCTGCCAGGTCGGGACGCGACGGCGAGCGGAGAACACGTCATAATCGTGTCGCTCGATCTCATCCAGGATGCGCGCGTACAGCACCCGAGCCGCCGTGACGCAGCGCGCCGAGGCTCCGGGCAGCATCGGGATGCCGAGGTCGGCCTCTGCGTAGAGCCGACGGTTGCGCTCGATCTGATGTCGCATGAAGCCTCTCCACTCATTGGTCACGCGCCGCGCCCACGGATCCGCACCGAACGCCCGGAGCTCGTCTTGGGGCAGGTAGACGCGCCCACGGTCCAGGTCCTCCCCGACATCCCGCAGGAAGTTCGTCACCTGGAACGCCAGTCCGAGCGCGCGCGCCGGGCCCCGGGCCGCCGGTGAGCGTGGGCGCAACACCGGCAGCATCATCTCCCCGATCACCGCGGCCGACCCCTCCATGTAGTCGCACAGCTCCTCGAATGAGGCGTAGGTCGAATCGGTGAGGTCCCGCGTCATCGCACCGAAGAATCGGTCGAAGCACTCCGGGTCGATGCCGGTGCGGCGGGCGGTGTCGGCGATCGCTGCCAGCACCGGCTCGGTCGGGACGTCTCTGCCGCTGACCACCCCCATGACCCGGTCTGCGTACCGCTGCAGCGCGGTGCCGGTGTCCTGCAGGCGGGCGGCTTCGGTGGTCGCTCCGGGAGCGTCCACGATGTCATCGGCGAGCCGGCAGAGCGCGTAGACGGCGTACACCTGGCGGCGCTGGGCCGGCGGCAGCAGCACGGTGCCCCAGTAGTACGTGGTCCCGTGCTGCCGAGTGATCCGGGCACAGGCGCGATATCCCTGCCGCAGCAGGTTCTGGTCGCCTCGGCTGCGTAGCGAACTCACCGGCGGCTTCGCCCCGCATACTCATCGACCCGGTCGGCCGCGAGCTTGCCGCTGATCAGCACCATCGGCACGCCCACCCCAGGCACCGTGCCAGACCCGGCGAACACCACACCGGGCAGACGACGGTCGATATTTCCCGGTCGGAACGGACCCGTCTGGGCGAACAGGTGCGCCAACGCGAACGGCGTCCCGCGATACATCCCTTGGGCCTGCCAGTCCAGCGGGTCCACCAATTCTTCGGTGACGATGTCGGTGGGGTACCCGGCGTCCGCGAGGAAGGTGCCCAGCCGGTCGCGGATCGCCGCACGCTCGGTCCGCCACGGGACGTCCCCGTCGAGGTTCGGCACCGGCTCCAGGACGTAGAGCGTGCTGCATCCGTCGGGGGCCAGGGACGGTTCACCCATCGAATGCAAGCTGACCAGCCGCGACGGGTCCGGCATGAGCTGTCCGTCGCGGGTCAGTGCGTCGAACGCGGTGTCCCACTCCCGCCCGAAGTGGATGTTGTGGTGGCTGGCCTGAGGCGGGGGGCCGCCGCGCACCCCTAGATGCCAGACGACACAGGAGGGTGAGTACCGACCCCGGCGGGCCACCCACGGGGCGCGGACACCGGGCAGCAGTCGGGTATAGGCCGTGGGCAGGTCGGGAGTAAGCACCACCGCGTCCGCGACCACGGTCTCACCGTCAGCCAGGCGCAGTCCGGCGGCGGCGCCGTCGGCCCGACGCAGGACCTCGGCGACCGGGGCGTCATAGCGCAGTTCCACTCCGGCAGCAGCCGCGGCCTGGGCCATGCCCCGCGGGATCGCGCTCATCCCACCGTCGGGGAACCACACGCCCTGCACCGAGTCCATATAGGTGATGACCGCGTACAACGCCAGCGCCCGCTGCGGCGGCAGGCCGGCGTACAGCGCCTGGAAGCTGAGCAGGCGAGTCAGCCGTTCGTCGGAGAAGTACGAGGCGACCCGCCGGCCCAGCCGGTCGAACGCACCGAGGTTGACCAGCCGCAGTGCCGCGCCTGGTGAGCGCAGCAGGTCCAGCGGGGTGTTGAAGTTGGCGTCGATGAAATTCGGCAGTTCGGTCTCATACAGCCGCTCAAGCCAGTCAACGAACCCGTCGTACGCCGCGGCGTCCTGCGGTCCGCAGACCCGGGCGATCTCGGCCCGCATCGCGTCATGACCGGATCGGGCGTCCAGCGTCGTGCCGTCCGCGTAGAACGCTCGGTATCCCGGGTCCAGGCGCCGCATCGGCACGGCCTGGTCGACCGACGAACCGACCGCGCGCAGCGGCTCATCGAGCAGGTCCGGCATCGTCATCACCGTGGGGCCGGTGTCGAACGTGAACCCGTCTCGATACAGCACCCCGGCCCGACCGCCGGGGCCCGAACCGGACTCGACCACGAGCACGTCATGGCCACGCCCGCGCAGATGACACGCCGCGGACAGACCTGCCAACCCGGCACCGACGACTGCCACCCGCATTTGACCTCCTAGAGAAACCGCGCCGGAGGCCCCGGGCAACCTGGCGAGGCACCCGAGCCTTCGTCGCCTCGCGTCAACCCTACGCAGACCTGACTCGCGGCACCGTTTCGCTGGCGGAGCGTGGACAGTTCCCAGACCGCATGGTCAGTGAGATCGCCCACTTTGCGGCCTCATTGGGCCCTTAAGCCTGGACGCGCGCGCGGCGAGTGACCCGTGCTGTCATCCTGTGTCGGTGCGGGCGGTTCTCGCGGCGACTGGGAGCCGAGGCGACGTCGAGCCCTTTATGGCGCTCGCCGAACAGTTGTCGCTATCGGGCCATGACGTGACGCTCGTCACTCACCGCTCACTGCTGGAGACCGGCACGATCCCACCCGTGAGCTTGACCTCGGGCTCGTTGATCACGGTGCCCGTCGACAGCGATCCGGCCAAGCTGCTCGCAGGCCCCGCAGCGCAAGCCGTACGCCACGGCAATCTGCGTGCGCTCAATCGGTCGCGGCACCTTTTCGCGGACTTCCTGCACGCCTTCGCCGCGCCGACCGCCGCCGCACTCGAGGACGGGCAGGCGGACGTCCTCGTGGCCTCGACCTTCGCCACCGCAGCGACCCATGTGGCCATGCAGCGCTCCATCCCAGTGGTGCGGGCCCACTTATGGCCCGAGTACCCGGGCTACGGCGGGCCGATGCCGCTGGCGCCGTACAGTTGGTTGGCGCCAGCGGCGGTGCGGGGGGCGGCCCGGCGCGGGCTCTCTGCGATGGAGGTCTACCTCGGCGGTCTCGAGGGCCACTGGCGGCGGGGGAGGCTGGAGCTCACGGCCCGTCACCCCGTCGGATTCACCACCAATACGCACGGTGCGCTGCACGCCTACAGTGCGGCCGTCGTACCTCCCGAGCAAGACCAACTGTGCGTCACGGGTTGGTGGGCGCGACGACCATCCCGAGGACTCTCCGCGCACGTCGAGCGGGCGTTGAGCGAGCCCGGCCCCTGGGTGTGCATCGGATTCGGCTCGATGCCGCAGTCCGCCTCACCCCGGCTGTTGGAGGTGCTCTCCGGGGCCGTGGCGCGAGTGGGCGTCCGGGCGCTGGTGCAGCTGCCCGAGGGGTCCGCAGCTGCGCCGGACTTCCCCGGCGTCGTGACCTGCGGGTATGAACCACACGACCTGCTGTTCTCACGGATGGACGCGGTGGTTCACCACGGCGGCTCGGGGACGTGCGGGGCCGCTGTGCGCTGCGGGGTGCCGTCCGTGGTGGTCCCCTACTTTGGGGACCAGTTCTTCTGGGGGTACCGGCTCGCCCAGTTGGGCGTCGCGCCGCCACCGGTCCCCAGGTTGGTGTTGACGGTTGGCTCGCTGGCCCGCCGGATCGAGGCCGCACTGGCTACGCCGATGCGCCAGCGGGCCGCCGAGCTGGGCCGGCAGGTCGCGCTGGAGGACGGGCCGGGGGCAGCGGTTCGGTATCTCGAAGGGAGGCTGCGATCGGCGTAACACTCGAGCTCAGCCAGTGGGTCCTGCCGCGTCTCGGCGGGTGATTACTGGTCAGGGCGACCGAGCCAGGCGGTCCCGCGCCTACTGGGCACCCTCTCCACAGGCCGCAGCAACCGGCTGGCTTCGACCAGCAGAAACGTCATCAGGGCGAGCATCGCGGCATACTCGGCCGCGCCCCTGGGCACGAGTCCGACATCGTCCGGCAGAAGGTGCTGCGCGGAGACGGTCAACGTCAGCAGGCCGAGGACCGCTCGCAGCCGAGCGAAGTGGGAGAGCCAGGCGGTGGCGGGGCGGAACCCGGACACGAGCAGACCTGCCCCGGGTGTCGGTAGCGCCAGCGTCGCCCCCGCGAGATGGATATCCCTGGCCACGTCCGAGGGAAACGCCCCGAGGATCATCAGGCCAATCCCCAACGCTGCCATCGACGCCGACAACAGTGGCCCCCAGAGCCGTCGAAGCGGGATCGCGGCGCCCACGACGAGCAGGCCCGAGCCGACAAGTGCGACGTTGAACAGCTCGTGCCGTGGCGAGCACACGAAGCGGCCGTGCCACGAACGGCACCCCACGCGGCCAAAATCGCTGATCATGTTTTGGGCCCACGCGTAGGACGTCCCGGGGTCGAGCATCGCGGCCCACCCAGAACCGACGACTCCCACCACGGCGAGCAGGATCGCCGCCCCCGCGAGGCGCTCTCCGGGGCGCGTCCTGAGGCTCCTGTCAGGCCCGGCCGAGGACGTCACACTCCCGCTCCAGGGTCGCCGCAATCCTGCTCACCACGATCCCTTCGATGAGCTGCCCGACGATCGGTACGCCTACCGTGAGCTCAAGCACGTAGGTCAGCAGGCAGGTGTGCCCCTGCGGGGAAGGCGTCAGCGAAGCGTGCGCCGTGCCACGGCCGGGTACGCCGACGATCATCAAGGCGACCTCGGCCAGCGCGGCTTGGCCATCCATCCGCCAGTCCTCGATCCGGGTCACGGAGGGAAGGACCGGTGCGACGGAAGCCACCCTGGCCGGCATCCAGGTCCGAGGTATCTGCACTCGGGTGCCGTACCGTACCCCGGCGATCGCTTCGCGACCCTGCCCGGGTTGCTCATCGCAGGGCAGCGTCACGAGCTCGACCACCTCGCCCTGCAGGGTGGGATCGACGGTCGCTCGTGCCTGCGCGATCGCCGGATCGGCCATCCGGCTCAGGACGGCGGC
>CAJDVI010000002.1_pt1 | contig 65860 bp, 57 predicted proteins | sample 7391351 | NCBI WGS metagenome assembly CAJDVI01 (sample SAMEA7055704, study PRJEB34461) | soil metagenome | biome: terrestrial ecosystem; feature: Peninsula; material: soil | place: Antarctica | collected 2016 | reverse complement strand
GAATCCCAGTACGGGCCGCCGGTGGTCGCGCAGGCGCCGAACGCTACGACAGCCACCGGCCCCGGTAGCGCGTCGTACCTGGCCCGGATGCTTGCGGCCATCGCGTTGGTCACCGTGCCGGCGATGACCAATATGGTCTGCGGAGGCTCGTTCGACACCGATTGCGCGGACGCAGGCCCCGATCTCGGCCCCGGCCCGGACAGGGCGTCGCGATGCCCACACCGCGCGGCGACCGCTTCCAAAGCACAACACGCCAGACCCAACTCGACGACGTCGACCGAGGGTCCTAGCGCCGGTCGCGAGTCGGGCGCCGGGTGGGTGTGGACGTCGAGGTTGGACATGGCAACCAGCGTACGGCGGCCCTGCGAGGTGGTCACCTGGGCCGGACTACGATCGGCCGGTGACCTCCCTGCCGGACGACGACGCGCAGGCTCGCACCGGCACGCTGTACGGCGTCGCCGCCTACGTGCTGTGGGGCGTGTTCCCGGCATACTTCTTGGCGCTGAGCGCTGCCGGACCCTTGGAAATCCTAGGGCACCGAATTCTTTGGAGCCTGGCGCTGTGCGTCGCCATCCTGGCCATCCAGCACCGCCTCTCCGGATTGAGGGAGGTGCTGCGCAATCGTCGACAGCTCGTGGCGGCGACGGTCGCCGCGGTGCTGATCTCGGTGAATTGGCTGACCTACCTGATCGCGGTGACCTCGGGACGGATCACCGAGGCAGCCCTGGGGTACTTCCTGAACCCGCTGGTCAGCATCGCGTTGGGGCTCCTGCTGCTCGGTGAGCGATTACGACGTGCGCAGGCGGTGGCTGCGTGCGTCGGACTGGCCGGCGCAGCGTACCTGGCGATCGCGGCGCAGTCGCCCTCGTGGATCGCGGCGACACTGGCCTGCTCATTCGGCCTGTACGGGCTCGTCAAGAAACGACTCGAGCTCGGTCCGGTCATCGGATTGACGGTGGAAACCGCTGTCCTGGCGCCGGGGGCCGCGTTGGTTCTGTGGCTGGCCCCGATGGGATCAACCTTCACCGACCATGGGACCGTTCACGCGGCGCTGTTGATCGGCATGGGGGTGATCACCACCGTACCGTTGCTGCTGTTCGCGGCTGCGGCCCAACGAGTCACCTTGGTCGTGATCGGGCTGCTGCAGTTCATCGCGCCGGTCTTACAGTTCGCGTTCGGTCTCCTTGTTGGGGAATCCATGTCACCGCAGCGCTGGGTGGGCTTCGCCGTTGTGTGGATCGCGTTGCTCATCCTGGTACTCGACGTACTGCGGTTGCGCCGGCCAGCTACAACTTCGCGACTGAGGGGGTAGGTTGCCCGACGAGGGCCGATGCGAAGTCTCGGAGCATTCGACGACAACGTTCGCCATCCTGGTCAACCAACCAGGCGAGCATGGCGCCGTCGAGTACGGCAAGCAGCATTCGCGGCACGTCTTCAAGCAAGAAGGGTAAGTCGCCCTCTTTCAGACCAACGCCCTCTTTGAGGTATCTCGCGATCACTTCGAGGAACGCCTCTTGAAGCGAAGTGGCCGCATCTCCCTCACCCCGAATGGACCACGCAGTGAGTTCGTAGCCGAGCAACTGTCGTCCGCGGTCGGACATCATCACATCCGCGAACACCATCAGGGCCGTCTCCAAAGAAGTCCTGATGTCAGTGGGCTCGGCCTCATGAATAGCCTGGCTGACTGGGCCGATGATCGGCGTGACGAAGGATTCGGCGACCGCTTTGAGCAAAGCTTCTTTACTGTTGAAGCAATAATGCACGACACCGAGGGACACATTGGCTTCTTCTGCGATGTTGCGCACTGAGGCCTCGGCCAAACCTTTGCGCACTGCTAACTGGATCGTCGCCTCAATCAGCTGTTCTCGACGCTGCTCGGCGGGCACTCGCGACATAAGTCAGAGTCTATGGGTGCGGAGCCGATGGCCAATCGGCACTGCGATTAAGTTGGACGACTCATTGCACGTCGTTACCAAGTCTTTAGTCGACACTGTCAGAATCCCGCCAAACCTCTCTGGAGGCAACACTGCCTCGGCCAGAACAGCGCATCGTCAGTGTGGCATGCCTATGCGTGCCGGTCGACCACGCTGGTCGCCAACCCGGTCAACGCTCGGACCACCGGACCCGCCCCGAGCGGGAGCAGGATGTCGCAGGCCGCTTGGGCCACCGCCCGGGTGTGCTCGGCCACCCGGTCAACCACCTCGTGGGCGCGCAACAGCGCCAGCACCTCAGCGTGCGCCTCATCGTCTGTCGCTAAATCGCGACCGAGGAGGTCTTGCAGCCGGGCGTCGGCGGGGTCTGTTGACTGCTTGGCCCACAGCACGGCGAGCGTATCGACCCCTTCGCGCAGGTCCGTACCCGGCGTCTTGCCCGAGACGCCGCCGCTCGCGGTGATGTCGAGCAGGTCGTCGGCCAGCTGGAATGCCACCCCGAGCCGTTCGCCGTACCGGGCCAGCACCTCGACGGTGGCTTGGTCGCAGCCGGCAAACATCGACCCGTATCGAGCAGCCGTCGCGATCAGTGACCCGGTCTTGTCTCGTAGCACCCCAAGGTAATAGTCGACCGGGTCCAGGCCGTTCGGCGCGACGCGGACGTCACGGATCTGGCCAGCGCACAATGTCACGAACGTGCGGGCCTGGATCTTGACGGCCTCCGGTCCGAGGTCGGCCATGATCTCCGAAGCGGTGCCGAACAGCAGATCCCCGATCAGGATCGCCGTTGAATTACCATATGCCCGATTTGCGCTGACGGTCCCGCGGCGAAGCGTGGCTTCATCCATCACGTCGTCGTGATAAAGAGATGCGAGATGGGTCAACTCCACCGCGGCGGCAGCTGCCACGACATCATCATTCGCGCCCGTGCCCAGCTCAGCGGCAAGGAGGCAGAGCAGCGGCCGGAAGCGCTTCCCACCTGCGTTGAGCAGATGCGCGCCGGCCTCGGCGATAAACGGGTCTTCGTGGTCGACGCGTTCATGCAGAAACGACTCGACGCGATCCAGCCCGACCGTCAGCGCATCCGCGAGATCGTCGTTGCTGTCCGGAGCCCGCGTGGCGACCGGGCCCACCGACGGAACCTCTGGTGGTCTCATCGAATGAACAGCGCCGAATTCTGGGCAAGTTCCAACAGCGGCGACGGGAACACCCCGAGCACGAGCGTGACAATGACTCCAACCGCGATGGCCGCCGTCGTCAGGACGGACGGCAAGACCACCGCGACGCCCTCCTCGGTCGGGTCGGAGAAGTACATGAGCACGATGATCCGGAAGTAGACGTACGCCGTGATGGCGCTGGACAGTACGCCGATCACCACCAAGACCACCCCCGGTACCCCACCGTGCGCCACCGAGGCCGCGAACACCGCGAATTTGGCTGTGAAGCCCGAGGTGAGCGGGATCCCCGCAAAGGCCAGCAGAAGGAACGCGAATGACCCGGCGAGGACAGGAGCACGTCGGCCCAGCCCAGCCCATTGCGACAAGCTGGTCGCCTCGGCGCCACGCGAACGGACCAGCGTCACCAGGCCGAACGCCGAGATCGTCGTGAACCCATACGCCACCAGGTAGAACATCACCGATGACACACCGGTCTGGTCGAAGGCCATCACCCCAACCAGGATGAACCCAGCGTGGGCGATCGAGGAGTACGCCAACAATCGCTTCATGTCCGTCTGGGTGATCGTTAGCACCGCGCCAACCACCATGGTCAGTGCGGCGACGACCCACACCGCGATCTCCCAGTCCCAGCGGGAGGGTGCGAAGGCGACGTACACCAAGCGCAACAACGCACCGAATGCCGCCACTTTTGTGCACGCGGCCATGAAACCGGTGACCGGCGTTGGGGCACCCTGATAGACGTCCGGGATCCAGGAGTGGAACGGCACTGCACCGATCTTGAACAGCACGCCGACCAGCACCAGCAGGACACCCGGGACCAGCAGCCCGTCCATTCCCGAGGTGGTCGAAGCCGCCGCCGCGATGTCGGCGAGTTTTACCGACCCCGCATACCCGTACAACAGCGCGGCACCGAAGAGAAAGAACGCCGAAGAGAACGATCCGAGCAAGAAGTACTTCAGCGCAGCCTCTTGGGAGAGCAGCCGGCGCCGACGGGCCAGTGCCGTCAACACATAGAGCGGCATCGAGAGAACTTCCAGCGCCACGAACATGGTGAGTAGATCACCTGCTGCCGTGAAGATCATCATCCCGGCGATGGCGAACAGGGTCAGCGGAAATACCTCGGTGCTTGAGCCGAGCCGTTCGGCGATCGATTCCTGCGGCGAGCCTGGAACCGAGGCACCCGAGGGGGTGAACGCATCAGCAAGCCGCCCGTTCAGCCGTTCGGCCATGATCAGCAACGCGGCCAGCCCGAGCAGCAGCACGAGCGCCTGGATGACCAGCGCCGGGCCGTCGATGACCATCGCGCCCGCCAGGGTGACCCCCTGCGCGTTTTTGGCCCACAACAGGATGGCCATCAGCGCGGCGATCAAAACCAGGCAGGCCAGCGCCAATTGGACCGTGTGCCGAGACCGGCGCGGCGCGAAGGCCTCGATGAGGACGCCGATCACGGCGCCGCCGAAGACCAGCAGCACCGGCAGGATCGCCGCGTAGCTGATATCGGTCATTTGGAAGTTCACTTGGCACTCCCCTTGTCAGCGCCGATCGCCGGCACCACAGCGGGCTTCGGATCGGTGACACCCACATACGTCAGGGTCCTGTCCACGGCCGGGTTGATGGCATCGAGAGCCACCTTTGGGTAAAAGCCCAGGACCAGCATCAAAGCGATCAACGGGCCGATCACCCAACGCTCCCGACTCGACAGATCGCGGATCCGCGCATACCGCTCACCCTCGGGCTTGGGACCGGTGAAGATCCGCTGGAACCACAGCAAGATGTACATCGCGGACAGAATGATCCCGATCGAGGAGACCGCGGCTACCCACGGCCACCGCTGGAACGTACCCATCATGACCAGGAACTCCGAGACGAACGAGTTGAGCCCAGGCAGTGCCAAGCTGGCAAGACCAGACACCAGGAACGTGCCGGCCAAGACCGGCGCTATCCGCTGCCAACCGCCGTAGTCGGAGATGTACTTACTCCCGCCGCGCTGCACGATCATTCCGGCCAGCAGGAACAGTGCCGCGGTAGTGAACCCGTGGTTGAGCATGTAGAGCACCGACCCGGAGCCGCCCATTCTGGTGAACGCGAAGATGCCCAGCACGATGAAACCGAAGTGGCTCACCGAGGTGTAGGCGATCAGCCGCATCATGTCCTTCTGGCCGATGGCGACCAGGCCTCCATAGATGATCGAGATCAACGCGAGCGCGACCACCACCGGGGTGGCCCACTGGCTCGCCTCCGGGAACATCTGCAGACAGAACCGGATCATGCCGTACGTACCGACCTTGTCCAGCACACCGACAAGCAGCACAGCGGTGGCCGGCCGGGCCTCCGTCGCGGCCTCCGGCAACCAGGTGTGCACCGGCCACATCGGTGCCTTGATCGCAAACGCGATGAAGAAGCCGAGGAACATCCACCGCTCGGCGGATGTGCTCATCGACAAGCCGGTCAGGTTCTCCACCAGGAATCCACGGTTGCCGCCGTTGCCCTGGAAGTACACCGCGATGACCGCGACCAGCATGATCAGACCGCCGGCCAGGGAGAACAACAAGAACTTCAGGGCGGCGCGGAATCGGCCCGGACCACCGTAGCTGCCGATCAGGAAGTAGACCGGGATCAGCATGGCCTCAAAGAACACATAGAACAGGAACACATCCGTTGCCGCGAAGACGCCGACGATCATCGTCTCCAACAGCAGCATCCAAGCGAAGTAACGGTTCTCTCGCTGCCCGCCCTCTGGTATGTCGCGCCATGCGGCCAGGATGCACACCGGCACCAGAATGGCTGCCATGACAATCATGGTCAGGGCCATGCCATCGACCCCGAGGGCGTAGGAGATCCCCCATTGCGGGATCCAGTCGTGCACTTCGGCAAGTTGGAATTGCTGGGTACTCCCGAGCTCGAAGCGGGTTGCCGCGACGATGGTCAGGATCAGGGTGACCAGCGAGACGCCGAGCGCGATCTGCCGGGCGGCGATATGCCGTGGCATCAAGAACAGGATCAGGGCGCCGACGGCGGGCACCAGGCCGATGACGGTCAGCCAGGGGAAGTTCGACATTACCGCACCACCCACATAGCACCGAGAATCACGACAACGCCGAGCAGCATCGTCAGGGCGTAACTTCGCACGAACCCGTTCTGCACTCGACGGACCCGTCCGGACAAGGCGCGCAGACCGTTGGCCACACCCATCGCCCCGCCGTCAATCGTCTTGTCATCACTGGCCACCAGCGCGGCGACCAGGCCACGGCCGGGCAGCACGAGCACACCGTGGTTCACGTCGTCCTGGAAGAAGTCTCGCCGAGCCATGCGCGTCAACAGCGAGCCTCGCGGCGCATTCAACGGCACCTGACGCTTCCAATACTGCAGATAAGCCAACGCAACCCCTGTCGCGACCAGCAGCAGGGTCAACGTCGTCAACACCGGAACTGGAAGCACAGGGTGGAGTTCCTGCTCGAGGCCGCCGGTAACCGGCTCAAGCCAGGTCACGAAGCCGGCAAACCAGAGCAGGCCACCGATCAGCACCGAACCGACTGCCAGCACGATCATCGGGACCGTCATGGACGCCGGCGCCTCATGCGGATGATCGTCACGCTCCCAACGCGCGTCACCGTGGAAGGTCATGAAGAACAGTCGCGACATATAGAACGCGGTGATCCCCGCGGCCAGCATGGTGACGAACCCGAAGACCCAAGGGCGCCATCCGTCTCCGACGAACGCGGCCTCGATAATCTTGTCCTTGCTCCAGAAGCCGGACAGCAGCGGAAAGCCGATGATCGCTAGCCACCCAGCGCCGAAAGTGAGCCAGGTGGTCTTCATCTTCCCCGAGAGGTTTCCGAAGGTGCGCATGTCGACCCGGTCTCCCATGCCGTGCATCACCGAACCTGCGCCCAGGAACATGCCGGCCTTGAAGAACCCGTGCGTGACCAGGTGGAAGATCGCGAACGCGTACCCGATCGGGCCCAAACCCGCCGCCAACATCATGTAGCCGATCTGAGACATCGTCGAGGCGGCCAGCGCCTTCTTGATGTCATCTTTGGCGCAGCCGATGATCGCTCCCATGGTCAACGTGATCGCACCGACGACGACGACCGCCAGTTGGGCGCTCGGCGCCATGTTGTAAATCGCGTTGCTACGCACCACCAGGTAAACACCGGCGGTCACCATGGTCGCCGCGTGGATCAGCGCCGAGACCGGGGTGGGACCGGCCATCGCGTCCCCGAGCCAGGACTGCAGCGGGAACTGCGCCGACTTGCCGCAGGCTCCCACGAGCAGCAGCAGACCGATCACGGTCAGGGTGGTCTGGGAGGCGCCCGCAGCGGCCGGAAGCACCCCCGCATAGTCCACCCGCCCGAAGGTGAAGAACATCAACATGATGGCCAAGCCAAGCCCGAAGTCGCCGACTCTGTTGGCGATGAAGGCTTTGTTCGCCGCGGACGCATATTCGGGCCGGTAGTTCCAGAACCCGATGAGCAGGTACGACGCCAGGCCGACACCTTCCCAACCGACGTACAACAGCAGGTAGCTGTCCGCTAGCACCAGCAGCAGCATGGCGGCGACGAAAAGGTTCATGAATGCGAAAAATCGGCGCCGCTCGACGTCGTGGGCCATATACCCCAGCGAGTACACGTGAATCAGCGAACCCACGAACGTCACCAACAGCACGAACGTGATCGACAGCTGATCCACGAGCAGGCCGGCGTCGAGGTTCAGCGTGCTGACCGGCAGCCAGGAGAACAGGTGCAGGTGGCCGGACCGCTCACCGACGCTCCGGCCGAGCATCTCGAAAAAGATGACCGCCCCGACGCCGAAGGAAGCCCACGACATTCCGACCGCCAGGCCAGGGCCCCAGCCGTCCGTCCGCCGTCCGCCCAGTAACAGGACGACTGCACCGAGCGTCGGGAGCGCGATGAGCAGCCACGCCCACGCGGCCATCCCCTCCGCGGGCGCCCCGGGGCCCTCGACAGCCAGCTGGGACGCCGCCCAGATCATGGTTTGCACGCCAGCTCCTTAAAGCTTCAGCAGGTTCGTGTCGTCGACCGACGCCGAGCGGCGGGCACGATAGATGGTCATGATGATCGCCAGCCCGACCACGACCTCGGCCGCCGCGACGACCATGACGAACAGCGCGATTGCCTGGCCGTCGAGCTCACCTCGCATCCGGGCGAAGGTGACAAAGAGCAGGTTGACCGCGTTCAGCATGAGCTCGATACCCATGAAGACGATGAGGGCGTTGCGCCGCAGCAGCACCACCGCGGCGCCGACCGCGAACAGCATCGAGGAGAGATAAATGTAGTTGACCAGGTTCATGGAGCCGACCCCTCCTGGATCTCCCGCGCAACCTCGTCGGTGGACTCGATGAATTCCTTGGGCGAACCGATCTGGTCGCGCGCCCGCAGAACCCGCGAGACGGACAGTTCGCTGGGGGTGCCATCGGGAAGCAGCGCTGGGGTGCCGACCGCATTGTGCCGCGCGTACACCCCGGGGGCGGGCAGGCCTGCGACGTAGCGGTTCTCGCGAATCCTGCGACGGCTCCATTCGCGCTGGGTCGGCTTGGGAAGCAACCGCTGGCGATGTGCCAGCATGATGGCGGCCAGCGCGGCGGTAACCAGCAACGCTGAGGTGATCTCAAAGACCCACACGTAGGGGCCGAAGATCAGGTTGGCCATCCCCGAAACGTTCCCCTCCCGATTGGCCTCGGCCAGGCCGACAGCCCGTCCAAAGGTCACCGAGCCGATCGAGGTGATCAGCAACGCAGCCAGGCCCACAGCCAAGACAAGGGCCGCCCACCGTTGACCCTTGATCGTGTCCACCAACGTGTCTGAGGCGTCAACGCCGATCAGCATGATGACGAAGATGAACAGCATCATCACCGCGCCGGTGTAGACGAAGATCTGGATGATGCCGAGGAAGTCAGCGCCTTGGGCGAGGTAGATCACCCCGAGCAGCACCATCAGCAACGCCATCGACAAGGCGGCGTACACCGCTTTGCGGACGAAGAGCAGGCCCAGTGAGGCCACCATCATCAAAAAGCCCACCACCCAAAACAGGACGGCTTCGCCGGAGCTGGTCTCCATGCTTGCTCAGGCTCCCTTCCCCGCCGGGGGCGGGTCCGCGTCGGACGTGTCGTCCGATTCAGGTCGCCGCGTGGTCGACGGCGCAGGGTCGACCACGCCAGCCTCTTGGTGGCCCAGGTGCGGAGCGTCAGCGTCCCGCTCCTTCGTCTCGTGTTCGCGGACGTACGCCTCCTGCTCGCTGCTTGCCCCCGTGACCTTGCCCAGGTAGTAGTCCCGCTCTCGCATGCCCTCCACCATCGGGTGGGGCGGCGCGACCATCCCCTCGGACGGGGGCGCAAGAAGCTGATGCTTCTCGTAGATCAGGTCCGCCCGATTGTCGTCGGCCATTTCGTACACGTTCGTCATGGTCAGAGCACGCGTTGGGCACGCCTCAATGCACAGCCCGCAGAAGATACACCGCAGGAAGTTGATCTGGTACACCCGGCCGTATCGCTCGCCTGGGGAGAACCGGCCAGTGCCGCCCTCCTCGGGTGGACGGTCGTCGTTGTCGGCACCTTCGACGTAAATGGCGTCCGCCGGGCAAACCCACGCACACAGCTCGCAACCGATGCACTTCTCCAGGCCGTCCGGGTGCCGGTTCAGCTGATGCCGGCCGTGATACCGCGGCGCGGTAGGCCGCCGCTCTTCCGGGTATTGGACGGTAACCGGCTTGCGGAACTGCGTCTTGAACGAGACGCCGAACCCAGCGATCGGGGCAAGGAGCTCGGAGAGAAACCCTTGTTTCGGCTCAGCGCTCTGGCCAGCGTTGCCGCGGTCGGGCGCACTGCTCTGCTGGCCGGCCTTCTGGTCGATGTGCTTGTCGGGGTCCTGGTCAGGCCGCCTGTCAGGGTGCTCGTCCGAGCTGAACTCAGCCACGCTCGACCTCCTGGTCGTCGTCGGTGATCGTGCGTTGTGACGTCAACGTGCCGCGCTCGACGCCCGGCGCGACCGGCTCGCTCTCACGAAGTCGTTGGCCCGGCATCGGCGGCACCGGGAACCCCCCGGCAAACGGGTCGACTTCGGCGGGCAACGCGATCTTGCGGCGGCGCTCTTCTCGTTTCGTCTCCCACACCCAAGCAGCACCAAGGGCGGCCAACGTGACGATGCTGAACACGAAGAGCAGTGCGCGGCCAGTGTTCTCCCCGAGGTAACCAAGCTGAGCGCCGCGGATGAAAGCCACCGCGATGACCCAGGCCAACGTCGCCGGGATCAGGAACTTCCAACCGAAGCTCATGAACTGGTCGTACCGGGTGCGCGGGAGGGTGCCGCGGACCCAGATGAACAGCCAGATGAAGAGCCACATCTTCAGCGTGAACCAGAAGAGGCCCCACCAGCCGCCATCAAACATGCCATCGCCGATCCAGGCGATGCCGGGCGGCGCCTGCCAGCCACCGAAGAACATGGTGGATGCCAACGCGGACACCGTGAACATGTTGATGTACTCACCGAGGAAGAACATGCCCCAGCGCATACCCGTGTATTCCGACTGGTAGCCGGCGACAAGCTCGCCCTCACCTTCGGACAAGTCGAACGGGATCCGGTTGGTCTCCCCGAACATCGTGATCACGTAGACGGCGAACGAAAAGACGGCTGGGATCACGAACCATAGGCTGGATTGCGCCGCGACGATGGTCGATGTGGACATGGACCGCGCGTACAGGAAGACCGCGACAAACGACAGACCCATGGCGATCTCGTAGGAGATCACCTGCGCCGACCCGCGGAGTCCGCCGAGCAACGGGTACGTCGAGCCGCTGGACCAGCCCGCCAGCACGATGCCGTAGGCGCCAATGCCCGCCGCCGCCAGCGCGATGATCACCGAGACCGAGGTATCGGTGAGCTGCAGCGGCGTACGGTGCCCGAACATCCAGACGTCGTTACTGATCGGAATGACGGCGAAGGTGATGAAGGCCGCGGACGCGGTGATGATCGGGGCCAGCAGGAAGGTGAAGCGGTCCGCCCGGTCCGGGACGAAGACTTCCTTCATCAACAGTTTCCAGCCATCACCCAAGGTCTGCAGGATGCCCAGGGGTCCGAATCGGTTGGGGCCCAGTCGGTGCTGCATGCGACCGATGACCCGACGCTCGAACCAGATCACGATGACGACCTGGATCAGCAGGTATAGCACGACTAGAACGGCCTTGACGGCGCTCAGCCACAGGGGGGTATCGGAGAAGTCCGCCACCGGGAGTTCGTTTGCCGGCATCGCCATCGGCACGGCCATGGGCATGATGCCCGCCGCGCCGACCAGGCCGATCAGGGCACTCATGACACTCCACCACCCTTGCTCAGCGTGACAATGTCGCCCGCGTTCGCGCGCAGTTCGACGCGGACCCGGGAGCCCGCGGAGTTTGTCGGAACCCACACGACGTGGTCAACCATGCCCTCGGTGATGGCCACCGGGAGGGTCAACGAGCCGTGCTGCGACATCACTGTGAGCGCCATGGCTTCGACCAGTTCCAAGCCCATGGCGGTCGCCGGAGAGATCCGGGCCACGGCCAATGGTGCCGTCCCGGCCAGGAACGGCTCGCCGTCCTGCAAGCGACCGGCATCGAGCAGATGGTGCCAGGTGGCCAACACGGCCTCGCCATCAGCCAACGTGTCGACACGCGCTGTGGTCTCGGCGGCGGCGGCGCCTTCGACCGGGCGCTGGCCGCTCCAGCTTCCTAGCGACCGCATCTCGGCGCGGGTGGCCTCCAATGTCGGCAGTCCGAGGAATTCGTCCATCTCATCGGCGATCAAGTGCAACACCCGGTGATCGCTCATGGCGTTGCTGTCGAGCGCGGCCAGGGACGGGATGAGCCGGCCCTCCCAGTTGACGAAGGCGCCGGTCTTCTCCGCGACCGGAGCGATCGGTAGGACCACGTCGGCCTCATCGGTGGCACGGCTGGTCCGCAGCTCCAGGCTGACCACGAAGGCGCGGCGAAGCGCCTCGGTGGCCAATTCTGGATCGGGCAGGTCGGACAGCTCGACGCCGCCCACGACCAGCCCCGCCAGCTGACCAGCAGCCGCGTCCGCAATGATCTGATTGCCGTCCCGACCGGAGTCGGCCGCGGGACGCGAATCACCCCAGGCTGGGGCGAGCTGGGCCCAAGCTGACTCGTCATCGGTACGGCGCCCGCCGGGGAGCAACGTCGGTAAGCACCCGGCCTCCAGGGCACCGCGCTCCCCAGCCCGTCGCGGGATCCAGGCCAACCGCGCCGCAGTGACGTCAGCCAGCCTCGCGACGCTACGCAGGGCGCCCGGTGCGGTGGCCAGTCGTTCACCGACCAGGATGATTGTGGCCGCCTCAGTGAGGGCCGCGCCAACGGCGGCCAGGTGCGGTGCTGCGCTCCGAGCGGCCAGCGCGTCCAGCACTTCGGCCTCGGTGTTCGGCACAGCTGGGATCAGCGTGCCGAGCAGCTTGCCGAGCCCCCGGGTGGCGAACGGCGCAATCGCGAAGATCTTCGCCTCGTGCTTGCGGACCGCCTTGCGCAGCCGCAGGAACACCATCGGCGACTCCTCCTCGGGTTCGAACCCGACGAGCAGCACGGTCTTGGCGGCTTCCAGGTCGGCGTACGTCACGGCGCCGCCCGCCGGACCGGTGGCGACGACCTTGGCCGCCAAGAACGCCTCCTCCTCGCCCGAGAGCGGACGCGCCCGGAAGTCGATGTCATTCGTACCAAGGACCACTCGGGCGAACTTGCTGTACGCGTAGGCGTCTTCGCTCAGGACGCGGCCACCGGTCAGGACACCGACCCCGCCGGCCCCCTTGGCCCGCAGCAGGCCCCGTGCGGCCACTTCGATGGCCTCGGGCCACGAAGCGTTGCGCAGCTGCCCTGCCTCGTCACGGACCAGCGGCTGGGCGATCCGATTCGGTTCGGTCGGGTAGGTGAACGCCCAGCGGCCCTTGTCGCAGTTCCACTCCTCGTTGACCTCCGGCACGTTCACCGCCATCCGGCGCAACACGACGCCGCGGCGGTGGTCGGTGCGCAACGTGCAGCCGCTGGCGCAGTGCTCACACGCAGAGACCGTACTGACCAGGTCGAATGGGCGGGACCGGAACCGGTACGCCGCACCGGTGAGCGCGCCGACCGGGCAGATCTGGACCGTGTTGCCGGAGAAGTAACTCTCGAACGGCTTGTCTTGATACACCCCGATCTGCTGCATGGCCCCGCGTTCGACCAACGCAATGAACGGGTCGCCCGCGATCTCATCGGAGAAGCGGGTGCAACGCTGGCAGAGCACGCACCGCTCGCGATCGAGCAGCACCTGGCTGGAGACGTTGACGGGCTTGGCGAACGTCCGCTTGACGTCCCGGAACCGCGAGATCGCGCGCCCGTGGGACATGGCCTGGTTTTGCAGCGGGCATTCCCCGCCCTTGTCGCATACCGGGCAGTCCAGCGGGTGATTGATCAGCAGGAACTCCATCATCCCCTGCTGGGCCTTATCGGCCACCGGTGAGGTCTGCTGCGTCTTGACGATCATGCCCTCACCGACGGCCATCGCGCAGGCCGGCTGCGGCTTGGGCATCGGGCGAACCTGGCCGTCCGGGCCAGGCATGGCCACCTCCACCAGGCATTGCCGACAAGCCCCGACTGGTTCCAGCAGTGGGTGATCGCAGAACCGCGGGATCTCGATACCCAATTGTTCGGCCGCCCGGATGATCATCGACCCCTTGGGCACCTGGACGGCGATCCCATCAACGGTCATGGTGACCAGGTCGGTGGCCTTGCCGACGGGCCGCTTGGAGGCGTCGCCGCCGGTTGGCACCGAGTTGGCGCCCGAGGCCGGACTGGACGCGACGGTCATGGAGCCACGCCTTCCTTGACGGACGTACCGAATAACGTGCTGCGCTGGGGCGGGAACAGCTCGTCGGCCGGGGTGTGCATACCCTGTTCGAACTCCTCGCGAAAGTACTTGATACCGGAGGCGACCGGCGACGTGGCCGCGTCACCGAGGGCGCAGAACGACCGCCCCAGTAGGTTGTCACAGATGTCCAGCAGCGCCTCGATGTCACCAGGTTGGCCATTGCCGTCGACCAGGCGCTGCAGGATCTGGCGCATCCACCAGTTCCCCTCGCGGCAGGGGGTGCACTTGCCACACGACTCGTGTGCGTAGAACTCGATCCAGCGAGAGACCGCCCTGACCACCGAGACCGTCTCGTCGAAAAGCTGCAGCGCCCGGGTGCCCAGCATCGAGCCCTCTTTGGCCACCGAGTCGAAATCCAGTGGAACGTCCAGGTGCGCATCGGTGAAGATCGGCGTCGAGGAGCCCCCTGGGGTCCAGAACTTCAGCTGATGGCCACCGCGGATACCGCCAGCCATGTCGATCAGCTCCCGCAGGGTGATGCCCAACGGGGCTTCGTACTGGCCGGGCCGGGTGATGTGCCCGGACAGACTGAAGAAGCCGAACCCGGTCGACCTCTCGGTCCCCATCTCCTTGAACCAGTCAGCACCGAACCGCATGATCGAGGGCACCGAAGCGATCGACTCGACATTGTTGATCACCGTCGGCCGCGCGTACAGGCCTGCGACCGCGGGAAACGGCGGCTTGAGCCGAGGTTGCCCGCGCCGGCCCTCCAAGGAGTCCAACAGTGCGGTCTCCTCGCCGCAGATGTAGGCCCCAGCACCGGCGTGCGCTGTGATGTCGAGGTCGAACCCGCTACCCAAGATGTTTTTGCCCAGATAACCCGCGTCGTACGCCTCTTGGACCGCCCGCATCAGCCGGCGATACACGTGGACGACCTCGCCGCGCAAGTAGACAAAGGCGTGGTGGCAGCCGATCGCGTAGGAGGTGAGGATCATGCCCTCGATCAGCGCGTGTGGATTCGCCATCAGCGTGGGGATGTCTTTGCAGGTACCGGGCTCGGATTCGTCTGCATTCACGACCAGGTACCGAGGACCGCCATCGGGCGGGGGCAGGAAACCCCACTTCATGCCCATCGGGAAGCCTGCGCCGCCGCGGCCGCGCAGCGATGAGTCCTTCGCGCTTTGAACCAGGTCTTTGGGGTCCTTGGTGATCGCCTCGCGCAGCGCCTGGTAGCCGTCGAACTGCTCGTACGTCGCCAGCTTCCAGGATCGGGGCTGGTCCCAGATCCGGCTGAGCACAGGGGTCAGCTGGGTCATGAGGTCGTCTTCCTCTCATCAGGCCCGGACCGCTCGGAGGAGGAGTACTTCTCGCCCGTCTTCGGTTCGGCGTCGACCGTGGTGCCGGTGGGTGAGACATCGCCCGAACTCGCGCCGCCGCCATCGCCAGCGCGACGGTGGTGGTCCTGACCCGGGGCCGTCCAGCCACGCTCGTGGGCCAATGTGAGCCCCGCCAGCGACGGCCCCCCCGCGCCGACTCCCTCGTCGTGTCGCCCGTCGGGGAACCCGGCCAGCACTCGAGAGATCTCCTTGAACGTGGCCACCGTCTGAGCACCCCGAGTTGGGTGTGCTGGTTTGCCCGCGCGAAGGTCGTCGACCAGCGCGATCGTGGCCTCTGGGGTCATGTTGTCGAAGAATTCCCAGTTCGTCATGACGACCGGGGCGTAGTCGCAGGCGGCGTTGCACTCGATCCGCTCAAGGGTGATCTTGCCGTCGTCGGTGGTCTCGTCGTGGCCAATGCCGAGGTGATCGCTCACGCTCTGCCAGATCTGGTCACCGCCCATCACGGCACACAGCGTGTTGATGCACACCCCGACCGCGTACTCGCCGTTGCGGTAGCGCTTGTACTGCGTGTAAAAAGTCGCGACGCCGCTCACCTCGGCGGCGGTGAGGTCGAGCACGTCGGCACACAGCTCGATACCCCGAGTGGAGACATAGCCATCGACGCTCTGCACCAGGTGCAGCAGCGGTAGCAGCGCGGACCGCTTCTGCGGGTACCGCGCACAGATCCGTTCGGCGTCGGTGCGCAACGAGGCCAGGATGTCGTCCGGGTACGGTTCGGCAGCCCGAACCGGCTGCGTACCGTAGTTCGGTTGGAGGCTTTCGTCCATCAGCGGTCCACCCCTCCCAGGACGGGGTCGATCGACGCGATGGCCACGACGGTGTCGGCGACCGTGCCGCCTTCGACCATCGCGGCCGCGGCCTGCAGATTGTTGAACCCCGGGTCGCGGAAGTGCGCCCGGTACGGACGGGTTCCACCATCGGAAACCAGGTGGCAACCGAGCTCACCCTTGGCTGACTCGACCCGCGTGTACACCTGTCCCGGGGGAACCCGGAAGCCCTCGGTGACCAGCTTGAAGTGATAGATCAGGGATTCCATCGAGTCGCCCATGATCTCCTTGATGTGGGCCGGGCTGTTCCCCTGCCCGTCGGCGCCGATGGTCAGTTGGGCAGGCCAGGCAATGTTCTTGTCGCTGACCATCACCGGGCCGGACACCTCGTGCAGCCGAGCCAAGCACTGCTCGACGATTCGCAACGATTCGTGGATCTCACCGAAGCGGATCCGCAGCCTGCCGTACGCATCGGAACTGTCCCAGGTGACCACGTTGAAGTCGTAGGTCTCGTACCCGCAGTACGGCAGCGCCTTGCGCAGGTCGTAAGGCATGCCGGTGGCCCGCAGGATCGGGCCGGTGACGCCGAGCGCCATGCAACCGGTGACGTCGAGGTAGGCGACGTCGCACATCCGGCCCTTGATGATCGGGTTCTCCACGACGAGCGCCTCGAGTTCGCGCAGGCCACGACGCACCTTGGGCAGTTCGGCGTCGAAGGCCTCCTGAAAGCCGTTGGGCATGTCCAGGGACACTCCCCCGGGCCGGATGAACGCGTTGTTCATCCGCAGCCCGGTGATCAGCTCGATGAGCCGCAGCACACACTCTCGGTCGCGGAACCCGAACTCCATCACCGTCGTGGCCCCCAGCTCCAAGCCGCCGCTGGCGATGGCGACCAAGTGGCTGGAGATCCTGGTCAGCTCCGAGAGCAACACGCGCATGATGGTGGCGCGCGGTGGAATCTGGTCGGTGATGCCCAGCAGCTTCTCAATGCCTAGGCAGTACCCGAGCTCCTGGAACAGCGGGGTCAGGTAGTCCATCCGGGTGCACAGCGTGGTGCCCTGGACCCAGGTGCGGTATTCCATCGTCTTCTCGATACCGGTGTGCAGATACCCGATCGCGATGCGGCACTCGGTGACGGACTCGCCGTCCAGCTCCAGGACCAGCCGCAGCACCCCATGGGTCGAGGGGTGTTGGGGGCCCATGTTGACGACGATCCGCTCTTCGCTGTTCGCGATGGCTTCGGCTACCAGCTCATCCCAGTCGCCGCCCTCCGCGGTGAAGACCCTTCCGGGCTCGTCCTGGGCGGCGCCGGCCGCGGCGTGGACCTGCTCGTCGGCGCCGGCCGTTGCGGCGGAGGGGTCGAAGTCAGCAGACATCAGTGGTACGCCCTTCGGGTCTCCGGCGGCGCGTTGGTGGCGCCCTTGAACTCCACCGGGATGCCGCCCAAGGGGTAGTCCTTGCGGTGCGGGTGGCCCGGCCAGTCGTCCGGCATCAGGATGCGGGTCAACGCGGGGTGGTCGTCGAAGATCACGCCGAAGAAGTCCCAGGTTTCCCGCTCATGCCAGGTGGCCGCCGGGTAGATGTCGACGATCGATGGGATGTGCGGGTCGCTTTCGGGGCAGGAGACGCCGATGCGCACCTCACGGGAATTGTTCGTGATCGACAGGAAGTGGTACGCGACGTACAACTCGGCCCCGGTGTCGTGCGGGTAGTGGACTCCAGAGACCGAGGAGCAGATCTCGAAGCGCAGCCCAGGCTCATCACGCATCGAGCGCACCACCGCGAGGAGATGCTCGCGACGCACCATGATGGTCATCTCGCCGTGCGAGATGGTCACTCGGGAGATGGCGTCGGCGTACGTCGGGCCACCCCGTCGGGCCAGAGCCCCTTCGAGCTGGTCAGCGATGTCGTCGGCGTAGCCGCCGTACGGGCGGACCGTCGCCCCGGGGAAGGCGATCGGGGTAACCAGGCCGTCGTACCCCGAGGTGTCACCGCCTTGAGCGGCACCGAACATGCCATGCCGGTACCCGCGGATCACCGGGTCGGGCGCCATCCCCGGCTCTGCGGGCAGGTTCGTGGCGTCGATCCCACGCTCCTGGGCCACCTGCATCGGGTCCTTCTTGCCCGCGCCTGCGTCGCTGCTCATCGAGCGATCTCCTGCCGGTGGCCAATGGTCAGCAGCCCGCGCTGCTGGGCGGTCGTCGGGGCAGCCAGCGCGGCCGCCTCCGCAGCTCGGGCGGCCTTGACCCGGTCCACGCCCAACGGGGCGTTCTGGATCTGTTCGTGCAACGTCAAGAACGCGTACATCAGCATCTCGGGTCGCGGCGGGCAACCTGGCAGGTACACATCCACGGGGACCACGTGGTCGGCCCCCTGCACGATCGCGTAGTTGTTGAACATCCCCCCGGATGACGCGCAGACGCCCATCGCGATGACCCACTTGGGTTCGGGCATCTGGTCATACACCTGGCGCAGGACGGGGGCCATCTTGTTGCTCAGCCGGCCCGCGATGCACATGACGTCGGCCTGCCGCGGCGAGGCACCTGCCTTCTCCATGCCGAATCTGGCCATGTCGTAGTCGGGACCCCCGGTGGCCATCATCTCGATGGCGCAGCAGGCCAGCCCGAACGTGGCCAGCCAGGTCGACCGTTTCTGTAGGTTCCCGGCGAGTTGAGCCAGGTTGGCCGTGAAGACTCCCGAAGGGAGCTTCTCCTCAATACCCATCAGTCCCACTCCAATCCGCCGCGGCGCCACACATAGGCGTAGGCAATGAACACGGTCGTTACGAAGAGCACCATTTCGACCAGCGCGAACAACCCGAGTTTGTCGAACGCCACCGCGAACGGGAAAAGGAACACCGACTCGATATCGAAGATGATGAACAGCATCGCGATCGTGTAGTACTTCACCGGGACCCGGCCACCGGCTGCGGCATTCGGGGACGGCTCGATGCCGCACTCGTACGCGTCGAACTTGCTGCGGTTGTACCGGCGGGGCCCGATGCCACCCAAGCCCAGGACCGAGAGCGACCCGAACGCGATGCCGATGGCGAAGAAGATGAGGATCGGGACGTAGGAGCCACTCATTGCGCCACGCTCCCCTTTCGGTCGCTGATGCTGCGGTCGTTGGCTACGACAGTCTGCCGCCAAGGCTGCCACTGGAAGATCGCAGGGCGCGCCCACACTCCAAACGCCGTCATCCTAGTGAATCCGGAAGCGCCGCGGCCCGGTGGCCACGAACGGGTCGACATTGCGACCACTGCGTAGCCTAGGACAGCGGGCGTCGCGGTCATGCCGATGGCACAAGCCGAGTCAGCACCTGCAGCAGCCGGTCGTCGAACCGGCCGCCGCGCGGCTCACCGAGGTTCGCCATCACTTTGAGCAACACGCGCATCAGCGGCGTCAGCGGCAGACCGTACTTCACCGCCAGTCGCATCACCTCGGGGTGGCCGATCATCGCAGCGAACCCGCGGCCGAGGGTGAAGTACCCGCCGAGTTCGGCCTTCAAGACCCGTTCGTAGGACGCGAGAACCCGATCGGTGCTCGCCGCGTCACCCCGGGCCAGCGCCTGGGCGATGATCTCGGCGGCGATCCGCCCAGATTCCATCGCGTAGTCGATGCCCTCGCCGTTGAACGGGTTGACCATCCCCCCGGCGTCGCCGACCAAAAGCATCCTGTCGGCGACCAACGGTTGTCGGTTGAACGCCATCGGAAGCGCAGCGCCACGGATGGGTGCGGTGCGGGTCGACTCGGTGCAGGTCCACTGCGCAGGCATCGTGGCCACCCAGCGGCGCAGCACATCCTTGTAATCGATCTGGCCGAATGCCGGCGAGGTGTCGAGCATGCCCAGGCCGACATTGGTCGTCCCATCGCCTGTGCCAAAGAGCCACCCGTACCCGGGCAGCAGAATCTTCTTCGTCGCCGGATCGTGCACCGAGGCGGGATCGGCCTGCGGGTCGGCGGGAACCCACAACTCCAACCAGGACTCCAGGTAGTCATCGTCGGTCCGCGACGGGCTCTCGTAATAGGTCCGAACCGCGACCCCCATCGGCCGGTCGTCGCGCTTCTTGCGGCCCATGGCCAGCGCGATTCGCGAGGAGTTGCCGTCAGCGGCCACCACCACAGGGGCGCGAAAGGTGCGCGTCGTCCCGTCGGGTCGATCCCTGCTGTCCATCATCTTGGCGCGGACACCGGTGATGGGTCCGTTCGTTCCGTTGGCCCGGATCGCCGAGGAAACCTTGGCGCGCTCGATCAGGCGGGCCCCGCGGGATTGGGCGAACCGGGCCAACGTCTCGTCGAGCACGTCTCGGCGCCGTACCATCCCGTACGGCGGAAACTCGGCAACGTCCGGCCAGTCGAGTTGCAACCGGTGGCCTCCGCCGACGATGCGCAACCCCTTGTTGCGAGCCCAACCGTCGGTGGGCACCCCGAGGTGGATCAATTCCCGGACCGCGCGAGGGGTGAGCCCGTCGCCGCACACTTTGTCTCGGGGGAACCCGTTCTTCTCCAGCAGCAGGACGTCCAGGCCATGCATGGCCAGGTATGCCGCAGTGGTGGAACCGCCTGGCCCGGCACCCACCACGATGACGTCGGCGGTCTCGTCGCCGACCCCATCGGCGGGGCCCCTGGGACTGGCATCTGCGACGACGTCGTTCACGCAGCCAACCTAACTCACCCTCAGGAAGCGGCTCAGTCCGGTCCGAGGGAGGTTGTACGAGCACTCGCCATCGGCATGCGCGGACGAGCTGGACCGCCTGCATACCCTCTCGTGGGCAGCGGCCTGGGTCTTGTCAGACGTGCGTAGGCTTGCCACTTGTGATCGGCCCGTCCATCCAGCCACGACTGTGTTCGCGCACGGTGGCCTTGGCCGACCCCCCGGCCCTGCTCGATCTGCTGGGCGATGACGTCGCAGCGACGCCCACTGGGACGGTCGCGGGCCGGTGTGCTTGGGTGCGTCAGCGGGAGGGAATGGTCGGCTGGGGAAGCGCGGCCCGGGTCGACACCCGGGGACCGACCCGATTCGCTGACGCTGACCACTGGTGGCTGCAGGTCGCCCGGACCGCGCAGGTCGAGAATCCCGTGCGACTGCCGGGCACCGGCCCCCTGGCGTTCGGATCGTTCGCCTTCTCGGCGGACTCAGCCGCGGGGGCCAGCCTGATCGTGCCCTCAGTGGTGGTCGGACGGCGCGGCGAACAAGGCTGGATGACTCGGACTGTGGACACCGCCCGAGTGGGTCGGGCCGAGGCCGAGGCGTTCTTGGCCGATTCGAGCGTCCCGGGCGTGCCGGTGCCGGGCGCGAAGACCAGGGTCGGCACGCCCTTCGACCCCGACACCGCTGACGAGGCGGCACCCACCACGTTCGCCGACGGAGCCAGGTCGGGGCCGCAGTGGTCGCAGGCGGTGGCCGAGGCGGTGGCGCGGATCGGCACCGGCGCTCTCGACAAAGTGGTCCTTGCCCGGGACCTCTACGCGCTGGCCGGTGCACCGATCGAGCTGGGCGTTCTCCTGCGCCGCCTGGCCGAACAGTACGAGCGGACCTGGGTGTTCGAAGTGGACGGGCTGGTGGGAGCCACCCCCGAGATGCTCGCCCGGCTCGAGCGCGGTCTGGTCACCTCGCGGGTCCTGGCCGGGACGATCCGGCGAACCGGTGATGATCAGCGGGACCTGGCCTTGGCCGCATCGCTGGCCCGTTCCTCAAAAGACCTCGAGGAGCATGAGTACGCCGTCCAGTCGGTCGCCCAGGCGTTGGCGCCGCACTGCACCTCGATGGCGGTCCCCGAGACGCCGTTCGTGGTGCATCTGCCCAACGTGATGCACCTGGCCAGTGACGTCGCCGGCCGGCTGCGCAACGGGGTCACCGCGATCGGGCTTGCCGCCGCGCTGCATCCTTCCGCTGCAGTGTGCGGGACCCCCCGACCCGCCGCAGAGGCCCTGATCGCCGAGTTGGAAGGCATGGACCGGTGCCGGTACGCCGGACCGGTGGGCTGGACCGATGTTAGCGGCGATGGGGAATGGGGCATCGCCTTGCGGTGCGGCGCTTTGGACCCGGCCGATCCGCGCAGGATGCGGCTGTTCGCCGGATGCGGCATCGTGGCCGGATCAGACCCTGCGGCCGAGCTCACCGAGTCCGATGCCAAGCTGATCCCGATGCGGACGGTCCTGCAGGGCTGAGTCGGGCAATGTCGGGACCGGCTGACCGATTCCAGCACCTGCGCTCAGGCATCGTCTCGCGGCCGGTCCCGAACGGCGAGACCGCGAAGCGCGTCGGTCGCCAGCCGGGTCAGCTTCGCCTCGTACTCACGCCGGTCCAGACCTCTCGCGTCGACCTCGACCACCTGAAGGCCGCTCGGTGGCCGCGACAGCGCCTCGATCAGGTCGGTGGCAGTGGCCGCCACCCGATGCGGGACCCGGTGAGTCGCACAGCGGGCGGCCAAATCGGCGCCGGTCGGGGTGGTGAACACCCGGCGCAGGGCCTCCGCGGCCCCGACATCCCCCGTCCGGGCCGGGTCGCCGTACTCGAGGGTGGTGAAGATGGACCCGCCGTCGTCGTTCAGGACCACGACAGTCAGGTCCGGTTGTGGTTCGTCGGGGCCGATCAGCAATGCGTTCCCGTCGTGCAGGAACGTCAGGTCGCCAAGCAGCGCGTACGTCGGTACGTCGGGAGCCGCCAGCGCGAGCCCGATCGCGGTGGACACGCAGCCATCGATGCCGGCCAGGCCGCGGGAGGCCCAGACGTCGGCCACGTCCACACAGCGCGCCACCTCGGCGTCGCGCGGCACCGCAGAGGAACCCAGGAACAACCGGGCACCGAGCGGCAGGGCGCCGAGCACAGCAGCGGCCACGGCCGGCCCGTTCGGGAATTCGGTGGCCAGCGACGGCGCGACCACCGCGTGGACCGCGTCGGCCGCCCGCCGCCAACTCGCGAGCCACGTCGGGTCGGGTTCGCGGTCCCCAGCTTGTCTGGCCGGTGCCCCGATGACCGCAGCCAGGTCCACCACGTGGTGCGCGACGTGGGAGGGGTCTGCCCAGTGGCCCGTCCCGCACGCCAGCACGATCTGCGTGTCAGGTCGGCGCAGCAACGCGGCCATCGGGCGGGACAGGGTCAGACGACCGGCGACGACGATCCGTTGCGGTGCCAGGTCCTCGAGCAGGTCGGGGGCAGCGGCAAGCAACCGTGCGTGCGGGAGCACCGTGCCTGATGGTGTGCCTGATGGGGTGCCGCCTCGGGGACCGTGCGGTTCGGCCAGCACCGGGTAGCCGGCACCTTCGGCCCAGGCCAGGACGCGCCGGTAGGCATCGGTGAGACCGGGACCGAGCGGCCCGCACGCGAGGGTTCCGGCGAGGTCACCGAGCATGACCAGCGTGCGCGGTTCATATGACAACGCGGGCGGGCCCGGGTTCGCATCGGGCGTAACGCGGGTCACCCGTGTCCACGGGCTCCCGTCGGGCCGGCCGGCCGACAGATCCGGCGGCGGGCTCGGCGCCCGGACCAAGGGGTCCCGCAGCGGCACGTTCACGTGCACCGGACCTGGTCGGCCAAGTCCCACACCGCAACCGAGGGCGGCCGCTACCGCCCGGTCGATCGAGGTGCGCCACGCCACCGCCTGCGCGGCCATCCCGTCTCGTGGATCCGGCCCGCCGGCGTACGGCGTACCGAGTTCATGCCACCAACGCACCGCCGTGCCGAACAGCTTCACCTGGTCGCTGGTCTGGTTCGCGCCGGTGCCGCGCAGCTCTGGCGGCCGGTCAGCGGTCAGCGCCAGTAACGGCACGCCCGCCGCATCAGCCTCCAGGACCGCTGGGTGCAGGTTTGCCGCCGCGGTCCCCGATGTGGTCACCACCGGGACGACCCGACCCGTTCCCTTGGCCAGCCCGAGCGCCACAAACCCGGCGACGCGTTCATCGACTCGCACGTGCAAACGCAGCCGGCCCGCGGTGTGCGCTTCATGCAACGCGTAGGCCAGTGGTGCCGAACGCGACCCCGGGCAGAGCACCGCGTCGTTCACCCCGCACCGCACGAGCTCGTCCACCAAGGCCGCAGCCAAGCTCATCGCGGGCATCAGGGAGCCCCTGGGCGTCCAAGCAGCAGGCCGTCGGGCTGGGCACCGACATATCGCACAGCCATCGCCCCGGCGTCCAGGGCCGCGTCCAGGGCCTCCTGCCGGTCATAGCCTTGAGCCAGCATCGCCGCGAGCACCCCGCACAACGCGTCTCCGGCGCCGGTGGTGTCGACGACCTCATGCTCGGGCACCTGCGGACCGACCCGATGCAGGCCGTCCCACGAGGCACCCGCGGCCCCCAACGTCACGACCAGCGACTGCGGCGGCGCCGAGCCCAGGTCCGCCAGCCGAAGCGCCTCCGGCTCGTTGACCACGACGACGTCAGCGGCTGCGAGCGCGTCTGGCGACAAGTCGGCGTACGGCGACAGGTTCAGGACCACCTGCAGGTCCCGTTCGAGGGCAGCCACCATCGTCCATTCCGCCAGGAGCGGGTCGATCTCCAGCTGAAGCAGCACAACGTTGCCCGGCTTCAGCGCGTCGAGTGCCTCCTGCACGACGTCGCGCGGCACGTGCCGGTTCGCTCCCGGAACCACGATGATCTGATTGGCGCGTTCACCGTCGACCTGGCTGACCACGACCGCGTGGCCGCTGGCCTGCTGCGGGTCCACCGCAACGAACCGGGTGTCGATCCCCAGCCCATCGAGGCGCTGGAGGTAGGCGCGACCTTGATCGTCGTCGCCCACCGCCCCGGCCATCAGCACCCGCACCCCCGTCCCCCGGGCCGCCACCGCCTGATTCGCGCCCTTGCCGCCCGCTGCCCAGGTGCACGATTCGGCGATGACTGTTTCTCCTGGCTGTGGCAGGTGCGTCACGCCGGCCACGAGATCGGCGTTCAGCGATCCGACCACCAGGACGGTGGCGTTCAGGTCAGACATGATGATCCTGGCCGAGGCGAGGTGATCTCGGTGACCGGCATCGAGGAGTCGGCCGGCAGGTCGAGCGGAGATGGTGGCAACCCGGCCGCGACCAGCTGGGCACCCAGGGCGGCCACCATGGCTCCGTTGTCGGTGCACAGCCCAGGCCGCGGCACCCGCAGCCGGATCCCGGCCTGCGCGCAGCGCTGAGCGGCCATCGCCCGTAGCCGCGAATTGGCCGCCACCCCCCCGCCGAGCAGAAGATCATCGACACCTTGCTCGCGGCAAGCCAGGATCGCCTTGCGAGTCAGGACATCGGTCACCGCCTCCTGGAAGGATGCGGCCACGTCGGCGACCGGTACCGGTTCACCGGTGGCCGCCTTGGCCTCGACCCAGCGGGCCACCGCGGTCTTCAGCCCGGAGAAGGAGAAGTCAAACCGGTGCCGGGCCAGGTCCCGCCCGCTGGTCAGTCCGCGCGGGAAGCTCACGAACGCCGGGTCGCCCTCAACGGCCATCCGGTCGATGTGAGGGCCGCCGGGGAACGGCAGCCCGAGCAGCCTGGCCACCTTGTCGAACGCCTCCCCTGCCGCGTCGTCGATGGTCGACCCGAGCGGCCGGATGTCCGTGGTCACGTCCGGCACCAACAGCAAAGACGAGTGTCCGCCGGACACCAGCAGCGCGATGGTCGGTTGGGGCAGCGGACCATGTTCGAGGACATCGACAGCCACGTGACCGGCCAGGTGATTGACGCCGTACAGCGGCTTGTCGAGCGCCACGGCAAGCGCTTTGGCGGCGGCCACCCCGACGAAGAGGGCGCCGGCCAGACCCGGACCGCAGGTCACCGCGATCGCGTCCAGATCGGCCAGTTGGATGCCGGCGCCACGGCAGGCGCGTCGCAGGGTGGGCACCATCGCCTCCAGGTGCGCCCGCGACGCGACCTCTGGCACCACCCCGCCGTACCGGGCGTGTTGATCGACACTGCTGGCGATGGCATCGAAGAGCAGGGTGCCACCGCGAACGATGCCCACGCCGGTCTCGTCGCAAGATGACTCAACACCGAGCACGAGGGGTTCGGCGAGGCTCATCGGTCGGGCTCCATGGTTTGGGGGTCTCCTTCGCGGGGCTGCAACCGACGCCGCAGCACCAGGGCATCGACGCCGTCCGGCTGGTAGTAACGGCGGCGCACCGACAGCTGCCTGAAACCGGCGGCTTGGTAGAGCGCGCGGGCCGACTGGTTGTCGGCCCGCACTTCGAGCAGGAGATCCTCGGCACCCGCCTGTCCCGCCGCACTCACCAGCCAGTCAAGCAGGACCCGACCGTAACCGCGGGCCTGCATGCTCGGGCTCACTGCGATCGTCATGACGTCGGCAACCGGCCTGGACCGGGCCAGCCCGGCGTAGCCGACCAGCTCATCCCCGTCCACCCGCTCCAGCACCCGGTAGGCGGTGTGCGGCCGCGCGGCCAGCTCCGACCACCAACTCGCCGGGGACCAGGCGTCCCGGCCGAACAACGCTCGCTCGATCGGGTCGAGCACGTCCAGGTCCTGCCAGCGCAGTTCCCGCAATCGAACGGTCGCAGCGGTGGTCGACCGGCTCACCCGAGCACCCCCGGTGCGGCATCGGAGCTGACTTCGAGGTTGGTCGGTACGCCGGGCAGCGGCCGGGCGTCCGGGCGGCGAAGGTACGCAGGGGCCGGTGGGTTCAGGACGCCGCCACCGTCCAGGACGCTGACGGCGAGCTCTGCCAATGCGCCGGCATCCACGTCCAGAACCCCCAGCAGGGGCCCGAAATTGGCCGGGTACAGCAGCCCGCCGCGGCCAGCGACCGGCAGTTCCGTGGTCTGCCGTGCGTCTGGTAGACCCGCGAGGTCGCTGGGACGGTTCACGTGTGGACCACTCATCCGAGCCACGCTGTACTCACCGTGGCCGCCACCGCGCCGGTAGGTCGCCCAGTACACCTCGTGGCGGCGTGCGTCGGTAGCAACAACGAACTCCCTGATCGGCCCCCCCGTTTCCACCGTCCCATCTGCTGCGGTCACGACCTGGTGAGCCAGCGCGTCGAGGCTGCACAGGCCACCAACCGGGATGTCCAGGGCATAACCCAGGGTGACGGCGGTGACCAAGCCAACCCGGAGACCGGTAAACGGGCCCGGACCGGTCCCGGCGACGACCTGGGTGAGCGCTGAAGGCGGCAGGCTCAGCCGGGACAGCAGCGCCCGGATCGCGGGGGCGAGTTGCTCGCAGTGGCCTCGCGGGTCCAGCACCGACTCCCGGTCCAGTACCGAGGTGCCGTCGTGTACAGCGACGGTGATCGCCGAGGTGGAGGTGTCGATGGCCAGGAGCCGCACACCCACAGGTTACTGGCCTGGCCGGTCGGCCTCGGCCAGGGGCACCCGCATCATGAGCCGGCCGACCAGCGCGGCCCGATGCCTACCGCACGACCGTGGCGCACGTCGAGCTCCTGTTGACCCTCGCCTCGGTCCAGGTGCACGAGCAGATGACCGGCTGCGCCGAGTGACTCGGCCATGCCTTGGCCCCACTCGACCACGGTCACCGCCCCGTCGACGTCGGTGTCCAGGTCGAGGTCGTCAACCTCGAGTGCCCCGGCGAGCCGGTAGGCGTCCACATGTACGAGCGCGGGTCCGCCCACCAGCGATGGATGCGTCCGGGCGATCACAAACGTTGGCGAGGTGACCGGGCCACGCACGCCCAAGCCGTCGGCCAGACCCTGCACGAAGGTGGTCTTACCAGCGCCCAACTCCCCGACCAGCAGCACCACGTCCCCGGCCCGTAACCGCCCGGCCAGCGCCCGGCCCCAGGCCCGGGTGTCATCCGCCGTCGGCAAGCGACGGACCTGCACACATGTGTGCGGCACGCCGCCACCGGCCACTGCTGCTACTCCCACCGGCGACGCAGACTGCGACGGCTCCGCCGACGGACCGCCCTGCGCACGGCGGCAGCGTCTTGCTGGGCGCGCAGCCTCTCAGCCGATCGGCCGCCCGCGGACACCAGTTCGTCGAGGTCGAACTGCTCGGGGTCGGCGGCGTGACGCTGAGCCCGTTGCAGGAGCCCGAGCACCTGATCGTTGACCAGCGTGGGGTGCTCGAGCATGATCACGTGCCCGCCGTCGGAGACCAGGACGTGCTCGGCCCCCGGCAGCCAACGCACGATCTCCTCACTGTGCTCGGGCGGGCAGATCCGATCCCGGACGCCATTGATGACCAGCGTTTCCACGCCGCGATACGTCGCCAGCGCCTCACGCTTGTCATGGTTGCTGAACCGGGGCAGGAACGCTGAGATGGTCTCCATCCGGGTGCTCACGATCATGTCCGTGGTCAACTGCGCGATCGAGAGCGGCACAGGCGAGCCGAATGAGCCCCAATCCACAAAGAAGTCCACGACTTGGCGGCCCGCCTTCACCGATCCGTCGACAATATGTTGTCGACTCGAGAGGCGGTCGGAGACCGTCGGGGCAACCCGGTGGATCAGCCGTCCCACTGGGCGGGCCACCCCGAAAGAGATCTCGGACATCCGGCCGGTGGTGGTCGCCACGAATCCCGCGCCCACCACGTGCTGACTCACGAACGCGCCATCGATGAGCGCCATGGCCATCATCGTCATGCCGCCCATCGAATGCCCGACCACGACGACTGGGCTGTCCGGCGTCGTGGCCTGGATGACCATCAACAGGTCTTCGCCGAGCTGGTCGATGTCGTAACTGTCTCGATCGCCGACCCCGGATCGACCGTGTCCGCGCTGGTCCCACAACACCACTCGATACCCCATGTCACGGAGCGCGCGGCGCTGAAACACCCAGCTCAGCATCGACATGCAGTACCCGTGGCTGAACACCACCGTCGGCCGGGATGCGTCGGCAGGGACGTCGCCACGCGGCTCGTCGATCTCCACGTGCAGCGGGACACCGTCACTGGCCACCACAACCAGTTCTTGGTCCGGTGTCTCCGTGTACATCCGGTCCCGCTCATCTCGCGCCTCATCGAGGGCCAACGCAGTACGTCGGCCACGCCCGAGTCGGTCCGCAGCGATGCTTGCCGCGGTGGTGACGCCTGCCGCAGCCAGCCCGAGCCCAAGCCCAGCCAGGCCTCCCGTGGTCCGGGTCGACGTGGACGGGAACTGCGGACTCATGCGTGACCTTTCTTGGCTGCATCCGAGGTGGCGTTACCGACATCGACGCACTGTCGTTCATCTTAGGGTCGCCCTATGGCTGACGCCTGCCTCGGTGACTGCGGCGGCGGACCGACCGGCGAGCCTTCGCGGCCGCACGCTTGGCCTTGATGTCGGTCAAGGTCCGCACCGGACGTCGAGCGACCAGAGCCTCGGGGCGGTACGCCTGCGGGTCGTCGATACTGCGACGGGCGCGCTCGATCAGCGCCAGGACCTGTTCGCTGACCAGGGTCGGGTGCTCAAGCATGATGATGTGGCCCGCCTCGGCAATCAGGACGTGCTCGGCACCGGGGATGAGCCGCACGATCTCGTCGCTGTGCTCCGGCGGTGTCAACCGGTCCTCCTGGCCGTTGAGCACCAGCGTCTCCACCCCCCGGTACGCCGCCAGCGCCTCACGTTTGTCATAGGTGTTGAACCGGGGCATGAAGGCCGAAATAGTGTCCATCCGAGTGCTGACGATCATGTCGGTGGTCAGCTGCGCGATCGAGAGCGGGACCGGGGAGCCGAACGAACCCCAATCGACGAAGAAGTCGATCACATCCCGACCGGCCTTCACCCCACCGTCCACCAGGCCCTGCCGGCCGCTGAGGGTCGAGGCCGCTGTGGGCGCGATCCGATGGATCAGCCGCCCGATCGGGCGCGTCAATCCGAAGGTCATTTCGGCGAGTTTGCCGGTACTGGTGGCGATGAAGGCGGCGCCGATGACCCGCTCTCGGACGTAGCGTTCATCGACAAGGCCCAGGGCCATCATCGTCATTCCGCCCATTGAGTGACCGATCAGCACCACCGGCCCGGAGGGCACGGCCTCCTGCAGCACCAACAGCAGGTCTTTGCCGAGTTGGTCGATGTCGTAGCTGTCCCGATTGCCAACCCCGGAACGGCCATGTCCACGCTGGTCCCACAACACCACGCGGTACCCAGCTTCTCGAACGGCGCGGCGCTGGAACACCCACGACTGACTCGACAGGCAATAGCCGTGGCTGAAGACGACAGTCGGTGAAATATGGTCGGCCGACGGGTGGCCACGGGGGTTATCGATCTCAACGTGCAACGGAACACCGTCGCTGGCCACCACGACCAGCTCGGCGTCGGGGACGTCCGTGTACATCCGGTCCCGCTCATCCCGAGCCTCATCGAGAGCCAGCGCGGTCCGCCGTCCGCGGTTGAGCCGGTCCGCGGCGATGCCCGCAGCTGCAGTGACGGCGCCCGCCGCCAGCCCTAGACCGACCCCAGCAATGCCGCCGACGCCCCTACTGGGCGTTCTAGCCTCCCCAATGCTCATCGTCGACCTCTTACATCTGCTTCGTCACCGATGGCCAGCGGCGTTGCCATCATCCCGCGCTGTCCTTCATGACCAGGTTCACTGTTGGCAACGCCGCGAGTGTCCTGGATCCTTCCCAGTCGGCTGTGAACTCGGGCTCCCGACACCTCCAGGATGCTTCGCCGCGTTACTCGTCGGCGCCGCGCCGCAGCAGCATGGCGACCACCTTCGGTATGGCGTAGGCGACGTGCAGGGCCCGCACTGGTCCGCCGGGGTTGGCTTCGACACCGGCCAGTCCGTGGACCAGCGCCGCCAGCGAACCGGCTTCGAGTGGGTCCAGCCCAGTAGCCATCAGCATCCCGGCCAGGCCTGCCAAGACGTCCCCCGAGCCGGCCGTCGCGAGCCAGGGCGGCGCGTCGGCTTGCGCCCGGATCGCGAGCCCGCTCTTGGGTGGGGGGACGACCAGCGTGACCGCCCCTTTCAGCAGCACCGTCGCGTGCAACAGCTCAGCGGCTCGCCGCGCGGCCGCGATCGGACGTTGACGCACCGCGGCGGCGTCGAGCGGCGCTTGGTCCGGCGGCGGCGGATCGATGCGGTTCAGCAACCTGGCCAGCTCGCCGGCATGGGGGGTGAGCAGGGTGCGCGCTCCGGCGCGAGGCCGTGGGCCGTCGAAAAGCTCCAGCCCGCCAGCATCAACGACGCAGGGGACGTCGCCGCCGAGCACCTCGAGCGCGGCTGCCACCTGGTCGCTGTCGTCCGGGTCAAGCCCCGGCCCGACCACCCAGGCGGCAGCGTGGCCAGAACCGATGGTCGCCTCCGGCACCTCGGCTCTGACCAGAGCTGATACTGCCGGTGGACCGACGTACCGGACCATTCCGACGCCCGAGCAGACCGCTGATACGACCGAGAGCACGGCTGCACCGGCGTACCGCTCACCGCCGGCCACGATGCCGAGCACCCCCCGCGAATACTTGTCCGACGCGGCGTCCGGCACCGGCCACAATTGCGCGACGTCGTCATGGTTCAGCCGTTCGGCAATCGGTGGTGTGGTCATCTGCAGACCGATGTCAACCACGGTCAGGACGCCGCAAGCCGGTGAGGTGACCAGCACGTGCACCGGCTTGGCCACCCCGAAGGTGACCGTTTCGTCAGCGCGTAGACACAACGTCGCAGGGGTCTCGCCAGCTGGGTCGGCACCGCTTGGCAGGTCGACCGCGACGACGTACGCGTCGTCTGGAACCGCGTCGATCAGGGCTGCGAGGTGATGCTGGTAGGCATCCTCGGGAAATCCCGGATGGCCCCCGATGCCGGCGATGCCGTCGAGGAGCAGATCTGCCTCCTGAACCGCCGTTACGGCCTCCTCGACCTCGCTGCCGGTCGTGGCATCCAGGATCCGGCAACCCGCCGCGGTCGCTGCCGCCAGGCCGCCTTGATGGACTGAGGCCGCCACGAGCACGCAGGTCAACCCGGCGACGCCCGCCCGCTGCATCAACTTGGCGCCGGCCCACAGGGCGTCTCCTCCGTTGCCGCCAGAGCCGGCGAGCACCACGATCCGGGATCCATGCTCCTGATCAAGGCGCGCGGCGAGCACATCGGCGAGGCCGGTCGCGGCCCGGTCCATGAGTTCACCCTCGGCCAGCGGCTCCATGGCCGTGGCCTCGGCCGCTCGGACGTCGGGCACGCTCCATGCCTGGGTGGGCACCTTTTCCCCTCTCGACGGCGACCGCTCAACCCTCGGCGATGACGACCGCGCTGGCCAGGCCACCATCATGGGACAGCGACACGTGCCAAGCGCGGACCCCGACATCCCGGGCTGCCGCTGCCACGCTACCCTCCACCTCCAGCACCGGGCGTCCTGCCGGACCCCGGCGGATCGCAACGTCGGTCCAGACCAGTCCCGCCGGCGCGCCGAGCGCCTTGGCGACCGCCTCCTTGGCGGCGAACCTGGCCGCCAACGAGGCCAGCGGTAAATCCCGTTCGGCGGGGGTGAACAACCGCTCGCGCAGCCTGCCGGTGCGACGCAGCGTGCGCTCGAATCGCGCAAGGTCGACGACATCGATTCCGACCCCGATGATCACGGCACCGCCCCTGTCTGCCCGCATGTGTTGCCCGGATGCCTACCTGCATGTCTGCCCGGATGGTTGCCCGACGGCCGGTCAGCGGTATGGCTCGAAACGATCACCCCCACGAACCGCTGAGCCACCCGGTGACGGACCGGAGTCGATGACTCGAACTACTCAACCGTCACGCTCTTGGCGAGGTTACGCGGCTGGTCGACGTCCAAGCCCTTGGCTGTTGCCAGCTCGCAGGCAAAGATCTGCAACGGCACAACCGCCAGCAACGGTGCGAGCAACGGCGGCGACGGCGGGATCGAGATCACCTCGTCCGCGAAGGGCTCCACCATGTCGTCGCCGTCCTGCGCGATCACCAGCGTCCGCGCGCCACGCGCCCGAATTTCCTGGATGTTGGAAACCACCTTGTCGTGCAGGTTGTACGGGGTGTCCGGGCCCGGTACCACGATGAACACGGGCTGCCCTGCCTCGATGAGAGCGATCGGGCCGTGCTTGAGCTCTCCGGCGGCGAACCCTTCGGCATGGATGTACGCCAACTCCTTGAGCTTGAGCGCCCCCTCCATCGCCACCGGATATCCGACATGACGGCCAAGAAAGAGCACCGCACGGCTGTCGGCCATGAACCGGGCGATCTCACGGACCCGGTCCATCCGGCCCAGCAACGTCTCGATCTTGTCGGGGATCTGGGCCAGCTCCCGCATGATCTCCGGCACCTTCTCGGCAAGCGGGCCGCCGCGCAACTGCGCCAAGTACAAACCGAGGATGTAGCAGGCGGTGATTTGCGCCAGGAAGGCCTTCGTCGACGCGACGGCGATCTCGGGTCCGGCATGGGTGTACAAGACGCCGTCCGATTCGCGCGGAATCGTCGAACCGTGGGTGTTGCAGATGGCGATGGTCCGCGCGCCGTGCTGGCGCGCATACTTCACGGCCATCAAGGTGTCCATGGTCTCCCCGGACTGGCTGATCGAGACCACCAGGGTGTGCTCGTCGATCACCGGGTCGCGGTAGCGGAACTCGTGAGCCAACTCGACCTCGCATGGGATCCGGGACCACTGTTCGATCGCGTACTTGGCGACCATTGCGGCGTACGACGCTGTCCCGCAGGCGACGAACACGATCTTGTTGATGGCCAACAGGTCGGCTTGCTCGATGTGCACCTCATCCAGCGCCAGGGCGCCGTCCGGGGTGGTGCGACCACGCAGGGTGTCCGCGACCGCATGCGGCTGCTCGTGGATCTCCTTCTCCATGAACGTCGGATAGCCATTCTTCTCGGCCGCCGCCGCATCCCAGGTCACCTCGAACGGCTTGCCCTGCGCCGGGTTACCGTCGAAGTCGATGACGACCGCCGACTCGGGTGTGATCGTCACGATCTGGTCCTGGCCGAGTTCTACGGCACGGCGGGTGTAGCCGATGAACGCGGCGACGTCGGACCCGAGGAAGTTCTCGCCGTCACCGAGGCCAAGGACCAGCGGTGAGTTCCGCCGCGCAGCCACCACGGTCCCCGGAGCGTCGGCGTGGACGGCCAGTAACGTGAACGCGCCCTGAAGCTGGTTCGCGACCTGACGCATTGCCTCGGTGAGGTCACCGACCTGGTCAAAGGCGATGGCCAGCAACTGCGCAGCCACCTCGGTGTCGGTCTCCGAGCGAAACTGCACACCTTGGGCCAGCAGCTCGGACTTCAGCGCATGAAAGTTCTCAATGATCCCGTTGTGAATGACCGCGAGCTTGCCGTCGCTCCCGCCGCGGTGGGGGTGGGCGTTCTGGTCCGTCGGGCCACCATGGGTGGCCCACCGGGTATGCCCGATCCCCGTCGACGAGGGCGGCATCGGCGAGTCGGCCAGGACCGCCCGCAGATTCGCGAGCTTCCCGGCTCGTTTCGCCGTCGCGACTCGTTCGCCATCCAGCAACGCCACGCCCGCCGAGTCATACCCCCGGTACTCAAGTCGGGCCAGGCCCTCCATCACCACGCCAAGCGCGCGTTCATCGGCCAACGGCCCGACATACCCCACAATGCCGCACATTCCTCAAGGGTAACCTGGCCGTCTTCACCCCGACCGATCGTCACCTACGTCCAGAATGGCCACGTGGTGTCAGCCCTGGAGAGCATTCCGTCACCCTACGTCGAGCTCGACCGGGCGGCGTGGGCGCGGCTGCGGCGTGCCCACCCCATGCGCTTGGACGCCGCGGACCTGGCCCGGCTCGCTGGTGTCGGCGAGCGTCTGGACGTGCAGGAGATCGAAGAGGTCTACCTTCCCCTGTCCCGGCTGCTGTCCTTTTACGTAGAAGGAACCTCCAACCTGCACCAGGTCACCTCGAACTTCCTGGGCGAAGCCCCCGAGCGCACACCGTTCGTGATCGGCGTGGCTGGTTCCGTGGCTGTCGGCAAGTCGACGACCGCGCGGATCTTGCGCGAGATGCTGGCCCGCTGGCCGTCGACCCCGCACGTGGAACTGCTCACCACCGACGGCTTCCTCTTCCCCAACGCCGAGCTGACCCGGCGCGGAATCATGCACCGCAAGGGGTTCCCAGAGTCCTATGACCAGCGCGCCCTGCTCCAGTTCGTGGCCGAGGTCAAGGCCGGCCAGGAGATCGTGACCGCACCGGTCTACAGTCACATCACCTACGACATCGTCCCTGGTGAGAACATCGTCGTCCACCGCCCTGACGTGCTGATTGTCGAGGGGCTGAACGTCCTGCAGGCTCCTCGGCTACGCGCTGACGGCCGGTACGGACTTGCCGTCAGCGACTTCTTCGATTTCTCCGTGTATGTGGACGCCAACATCGAACACATCCGTGGCTGGTACATCAGCCGGTTCCTACGACTACGCAAGACGGCGTTCAACCAGCCCGGGTCGTACTGGCAGCGCTACGCCGCGCTCTCCGACGCCGAAGCGACTGCCACCGCCGATGAGATCTGGCGCACGATCAACGAACCGAACCTGGTCGGCAACGTCGTGACCACCCGCGGCCGGGCCTCGCTGATCCTGAGCAAGGGCGCCGACCATGGTGTCCGCAACGTGCTGCTGCGCAAGCTGTGAGCCGTACCCGTTGGCGCCACGTGCGCCGGAGGGTTTAGTACCAGTTGCTCGCCTGACTGTGCCGCCACGCGGCGCAGGGGGTGCCGTACCGGCTCTTGATGTAGCCAAGGCCCCAACGAATCTGCGTGCCCGGGTCGGTCCGCCAGTTCTTGCCAGCCGAAGCCATCTTGCCTCCGGGCAGCGACTGTGGGATGCCATAGGCGCCGGAACTGCGGTTCATGGCCTTGTGGTTCCACCGGCTTTCCTTGGTCCACAGCTTCACCAGACACTGGTAGTCGGCCTTGCCCCAGCCGCGCGCGCGGACCGCCGTCGCGGCGTACGCCTGCGAATTGGAGGGGGACGGCCGTCGAGCAGCGTGCCGGGCGACGCTGGCCGCGTTCAGTACGACAGCGGCCTTTGCTCTGGCCGGGACCACTGCGGCCTTGGCCGGCGCCGCCGCGCTCTGAGCCGCCCCGACCCCAGCCATGCCGGCCATGCTGACCATGCCCGCCAAGCCCGGTACGGCAACGACCGCCAAGATGGGCGCCGCCTGCGCAACGTGTGCGACCTGCGCGACCTGCGCGACCGGGCTGGGTTCTACCGGTTCCTGTGCCTGCGCCGTCCCGCCGATCAGGCTCAGTCCGACGATCCCCACCAGGCCAGCTGCTGCCGTGGGCAACCCGACCCTGCGGCGCGCGCGGTCACGTGGTCCGCGGAGAGCCTCGGGGGAGGTAGACGTGGTGGTGCGACCAGGGGAAGCAGACACGGTGATGGGACCTTCCAGACATATCGGAGGCCGATCGGCGGCGTTCGATGCGCCACTGGGGCGTCACACCGGGATCGCAGGGCGGCACTGATGATCGTTACCAGTTGGCTACCGCACCGTTATGCGTTTGAGACGTTCGGAGTGTTTCAGGTCAGACGTTCGCCTAACAACCCGCGCCTTTTGCGAAAACCATGGCAACCACGGCGATCGTCATTGTCAACTCCATGCCGACCCCACAAACGAGCACAACTCCGACGCAGCCAGGACATGCGATGCGATGCCGATCGGGGGTCTTCGTGAGATACTTCACGATCTCCGGACCGTCCAAAAAGCGTCTGCATCGTGGACACGCCGCCAGGCTTGGCTCTCTTCCACGATGGCCTCGCGTCAGCCCTCGATGCCCTCCAGCAGGTCGGTCACCAGCGCCGCGATCGGGCTCCGCTCACTGCGGGTCAACGTCACGTGGGCGAAGAGGGGGTTGCCCTTGAGCACCTCGATCACGGCGGCTACGCCGTCGTGCCGGCCTACTCGCAGGTTGTCCCGTTGGGCCACGTCGTGGGTGAGCACCACCCGAGCGTTCTGCCCCACCCGCGAAAGGACCGTGAGCAGCACGTTCCGCTCTAACGATTGAGCCTCGTCGACGATCACGAAGGCGTCATGCAGCGAGCGACCACGGATGTGTGTCAGCGGCAGCACCTCGAGTATTTCCCGGTCCAGGACTTCCTCGACGATCTCGCTGCTGACCACCCCACCAAGGGTGTCGAAAACCGCTTGCGCCCAAGGCCCCATCTTCTCGGCCTCACCGCCCGGCAGGTAGCCGAGCGCTTGTCCGCCAACCGGGTACAGCGGCCGGAAAATCAGTATTCGGCCGTGTTGGCCGCGCTCCAGCACCGCCTCCAACCCGGCGCACATGGCCAGAGCGCTCTTGCCGGTGCCCGCCCGCCCGCCCAGGCTGATGATCCCCACGTCCGGGTCCATCAGCAGGTCGAGTGCCACTCGCTGCTCGGCGCTGCGGCCGTGCAGCCCGAAAGCGTCCTGATGTGCGCGGACCCGCCGGATCGCACCATCCGGGGCGACCCGCCCCAGCGCGCCCCCTCGTGCACTGTGCAAGACCAACCCGGTATGGCAAGGAAGCTTGCCGGCATCGTCGTGGATCAGCCGACCCTCGTCGCACAGGGTGTGCATGTCCTCGACGCCGATGTCGAGTTCGGCCATCCCGGTCCAGCCGCTGTCGACGGCCAACTGCGCTCGGTACTCCTGAGCATCCAGACCCATCGCGGACGCCTTGATTCGCATCGGGAGGTCTTTGCTGACCACCGTGACATCGCCGCCGGCGTTTGACAACGTCTTGGCAACCGCCAGGATGCGACTGTCCTCGTCGTCCCCTCGAAGTCCCGCCGGCAGGGCCTCCTGACCGTGGTGATCGAGCTCGACCGTCAGTGTCCCGCCAAGCTCACCGATCGGGATTGGGCGATCCAGCCGGCCCGCGCTGATTCGAAGTTGGTCGAGGAGTTGCAACGCCTGCCTGGCGAAGTACCCGAGCTCCGGATGATGCCGCTTGGCCTCAAGCTCAGTGATCACCACGATCGGCAGGACGACGTCGTGCTCCTCGAAGCGAATCATCGCCCGAGGGTCACTGAGCAGGACTGAGGTGTCGACGACGTACGTCTTGCGTGGGGTGTTCGCCATGGAAACTCCTGCCACCCCAGGTGTGGGGCTTGGACGTGCACGAGTCGTTGTATTGCCGCACCTGGCCGGTACGACGCGAAGTCACCGCCCGCTCGACACCTCGGCACGTTCTGCGTTCCCGCCGGTCCCCGATGGCTCCGGCGACCCTTGCGCTTGTCCCGGCGGCGTCAGTCCGGCGCTGAGGTGCCAGTCCACGATGTGGTCGGCTGGTCCGCGGAACTTCCAGATCGCCCACGCCACGGCGGTCAGCCCGAGCGCCCACACACCATTGCTGAACGCCACGTCGATCGCGCTGTAGCAGCAGAAGAAGGCGGTCACCCACACCACCGCCTGAGCGGCCCGATGGCTGAGCCGGGTGGCACCGAGCAGGACCCCGCCCCAGAGCATGTACCAGGGGTGGATCACCGGGCCACCGAGACAGAGCACCAAGAACGCGCCGGCCACGGCGGTCATCGGTCGGCGCGGCGCGACCCGCAGCGTCAGCCAGGCCCAGGCACAGATCGTCAACACGACGCCGAGGGTCCGCATCGCGGGCACTGGCACCTGAGTCCACGCCTTCGGCGCCCCGAGTAAATACATGACCCCTTCGATCACGCTTCCGATCAGCGTCGGCGGGGAAAGCAGCGACCGCAGCAGCGCCGGCACCTGCATGTTCGGCACCCAGCCCCAACCCAGGCCAGTCCAGAGGGTCAGCGCCTGGAATGTGGCCAGCGCGACGACCCCAGAGACGGCACACGAGGCGAGATAGCCACGATAGGTGACCAGACCGTTCCGGCTCCGCGCCCGTACGGCGAGCGCAGCCACGCCGATTAACGCCAAGATCGCAGTCTGTTTGAACCCGGCCCCTGCCGCCACGGCCATACTCGCGGTCACCAGGTGCCCATGGGTGGCCATCAGCAACCCCACCACGACAAGCGCGATCATCATGGCGTCCTGGTGTGCCCCACCGACCAAGTGCATCATCACCATCGGATTGAGCACGCCCAGCCAGGTGGCCTGGTGCGGGCTCACCCCGAGCTGCAACGCCAACTTGGGCAGCGCCCACGCCAGCACTGCAACGGACAAGATGGCCGGCAGCCGCATCCCGACCGCCGCCGCGTACGCGTTGCCGTCGGTCAACCAGACGATCAGCCGTTGCATCTGCAACGCCACCGGTCCGTACGGCGCCGGCGTGTAAAGCCACATCGGATCCACCTGGTCGGCGAACGGCCCGGGCACCGAGATCGGCCCGGTCAGATAGGCGTCCATGCCCCGCGAGACCACCAGACCTTGCGCGGCGTAGCTGTAGGCGTCCCGGCTGAACAGCGGTGGCGCAAGGAGCACGGGCAGGCTCCAGATCAACCAGGCGAACCCGGGCACGCTGCGCCGTCCTGGACCCGGGCGCATCCGCAACCAAGCGTCGAGCAGCAGTGCCACCCCAAGCATGACGAAGACGGTTGCGACCACCCGTCCTAGACCTTGCTCCAGGAACCCCAACCGCAGGGTGCGCAAGATCGGGGCGTCCGGCGGCAGGAAGGCCGGCGTCAACGATCCGGCGCCGATCAAGCACATTCCCCAGAAGCCCCGCCGGACCATTGGGTGGTCCCATGCCGCGCGCAGGCTGCCGATGAACAGCGCCCAACGCAATGACAGATCGAGACCCTTCTTCTTTCGGGCTCCCGGCACCTGCGACCGCTGCTCCCTCGGCGTCCCGCCGCGCACGGTGGTCGCTGCCATCACCTGCCCATCCGTTCGTCCTGCCCACGCTCGCCGCCGGTCTGACCGACCGTTTTCGTCAACACGCTCAGGCACAGGTGAACCATCTCCAGCGCCCCCGTGCTCAGGTGCCGTACCGCCGTTCCCGTTCCGCGAAGGATCGCAATGCCCGCAAGAAGTCCACCCTTCGAAAGTCAGGCCAGTATGCCTCGCAAAAATAGAACTCGCTGTGAGTGCTTTGCCACAGCAGGAAACCGCCGATTCGCTGTTCCCCACTGGTCCTGATCACCAAATCAGGATCGGGCTGCCCTCGAGTGTAGAGGTGCGCCTCGATCGCCTGGGGGTCAACACTCGCCGCCACCTGCGCCAGGGTCTTGCCTGCCGCGTCGGCTTCCAGCAGCATCGCCCGAACCGCGTCGGCGATCTCGCGGCGACCGCCGTACCCGACGGCAATGTTCACCACCATGCCAGTGGAGTGCGCAGTCAGCGCCGCGGCAGCGTCGAGGCGAGCAGCGGTGCACGGCGGGAGGAGTGCCCGGGCGCCGACCACGTTGATCCGCCACCGACCGGTGGCGGCAAGCTCGTCGATGACGTTCTCGATGATCGACAAGAGCGGCAGAAGTTCGTGTGCGGCTCGGTTGAGATTGTCAGTGGACAGCAGCCAGAGCGTGACGATCTCGACGCCGACTTCCTCGCTCCACGTCAGCAACGGCACGATGTTTGCCGCCCCGGCCTCGTGACCGTGGGCGGAATCCGTTCCCTTCTGGCGGGCCCAGCGCCGGTTCCCATCGAGCATCACGCCAACGTGCCGGGGCACTCGTTGAGGAGTCAGGAGCGTAGCCAGACGGCGCTCGTAGACGCCGTACAGCACGTCTTGAAAGCGCATGTCCCCTCGTTTCAACCAGCTCGCCGAATCGACGCCGAGACGACCAAAGTACCGCCGCCACCGACGCGCCGTCCGGTGTGAGGACCCGAGCGCACCGGGTGTCCCCGACGGCACTGTCGCTAGGGGCTGGAGTCGCGCTCCGGGGTCTCCTCGCCGGGCTGCTCGTGGTCGAGTTCGTCTCGATACCGCATGTTCCTTAGTCGGACGTTCATGTTCCGAGCCAACAGCCACAGCGCCAGCGCAAGGACGAAGAAGGCTAAGAAGCCTCCGATCCCGCCCGATACCGCTTGATTCACTTCACCCATGTGCCCTCCTTGACGACATCGAACTGTGCCGGTCGGCCGCAGGCCCGCACCTGCGCGGACAACGCGTCGGCGCATGGGCCGTCACCCAGGCCGGCGAACAGGTCGTCCTCATCGGGTTCGATGGGGACATATGAGATGGCCGCCTCGAAGTCCTCGGTTGGCCACACCCGTTGTTCCAGCTCTACAGGTGCAGCGAACCACATTCCGTCCGGATCGATCTGAGTCGCGTGCGACAACAACGCGAGTTTGCGGGTCTCGAAGTGCTCCGCGCAGGGGACCCGGGTGGTCATCGCCCGCTCGATCATGTTTTTACGGCGCCCTAGCCACTCCTGGTACGGCGACTCCATTCCGCTGGCGACCAAAGCGGCATGGATCGCCTCGAGGCGAGTGTTACTGATGGTCTGGTTGTAGTAGAGCTTCAACGGTTGCCACGGCGGACCCGCATGCGGATACGCCGACGCGTCCCCCGCGGCGCGAAACGCGCTGACGCTCACGGTGTGCGTCATCACGTGGTCCGGGTGCGGATACCCCCCCAACTCGTCGTACGTCGTCATCACGTGCGGGCGGAACTCGCGGATCACCCGCACCAAGGCCTCGGTGGTGATCGACAGTGGTTCCAAGGCGAAGCAGCCGTCCGGCAGCGCCGGCAGCGGGTCACCTTCGGGCAAACCGGAGTCCACGAAACCCAGCCAGGTGTGCTCGACCCCCAGAATCTCTTGAGCCTTGCGCATCTCCTGGCGGCGGTATTGCGGCAAGTCGCGCATGACGTCGGCGTTCTCGCGTAGCCGAGGGTTCAGGATGTCGCCGCGTTCACCGCCGGTGCAGGAGACCACCATGACCTGCTCTCCGTCGGCGACATATCGAGCGGAGCTTGCTGCGCCCTTGCTGGACTCGTCGTCCGGGTGCGCGTGCACCGCCATCAGTCGAAATCCCCGGCCCACGTGCTCCTCTTCCCATCGAGTCCGTGCATCTGTCACGCTCTTGCCACACGCTTGCTTCGCTCTTGTGACCTCTTGTCACCATGCCTGCCCAGTGTGGCACCGCAGCGACCGAGCCGACTCGCATGGGGCCTGGTGCCCCTCGCCGGACTACAGTGAGGCTTGTGGCGTTCCCCCGACCAGCCCCTGGCAAGGCCCGACTGTGGATCCTCGCGACCTTGGGCATCGCCCTGATGAGCGCGATCGCGATCTGGTTCGGCCTGGCCTCGGTCGTCGGCAAACCAAATTGGGAACCGCGCTCTTTCGATGTCCTTTCTGACAAGGAGATCATCCTCAAGTTTGCCGTCAGCCGACCGGACGGGATGACCGTCCGGTGTGAAGTCCAGGCACTCGATGAAGCGCATGCAGTTGTCGGACGAACCGAAGTCATCTTGGGTCCCGAGCTTGGTAAATTCGTGGAAGAGACAGCGATGATCCGGACCACGTCGCGCGCCGTCGTGGCCAAGCCGTATCAGTGCCGCGAGGTTAAGGCCTCCTGACCAGCGCGTCTTCGTTCCCGATCCCTCCCCTCGCATCCGCTGAAAAACTCCATATACTTATGGTTCTTAACGAACGCACGAGATACCCGGCCCCTTCCCGCGTCGCGGCGAACGGGGCCGAATCGTTTGCGGCCACGTCACCGCGGGGGACAACCCCCGGCGGGCCGCCACTTGCCGATCAAGGAGTGAGCCGTGTCCGAGACTGCTGCGAGCCAGACCAGTTACCTGACCCAAGAAGCGTACGAGCGTCTGCAAGCCGAGTTGGAGCACCTTTCCGGCGATGGACGTGCGGATATCTCTCGGCGTATCGAGGCCGCTCGCGAGGAGGGTGACCTCAGGGAGAACGGCGGGTACCACGCGGCCAAGGAGGAGCAGGGCAAGATGGAGGCCCGGATCCGCCAGCTGCAGATGCTCCTAGAGCATGCGACCGTGGGAGAGACCCCGGCCGACGACGGCATCGTCGAGCCAGGAATGGTCGTGACGGTCGAGACCGGCGACGAACAGATGTCGTTCCTCCTCGGCAGCCGCGAGATCGCCAGCGACGACGTCGCGGTGTACTCCGAGAAGTCCCCGATCGGCCAGGCCGTGATGGGCGCCAAGGCCGGCGACCAGGTCAGTTACATCGCGCCGAACCGCAAGGAGTTCCACGTCAAGATCCTCAAAGCGGTCCCTTACGGCGGGTGAGTGCGTGAGCGCGTCCACCCGACGCGCTAGGCGCCAACGGGGTCTCGCTGGCCAGTTCGGCGACCACGCAGGCTCGACAGGGAGCCGACGGTCAAGGCCGGCCCGTGGGAGACTGGCGGCATGTTCGGATTCGGCGTGAAACCCACGATGGTCGAGCCCAGCACGGCTTTGACGGGCCGGGCTACCCAATTGCCCGGGATCCCCGAACGTCACGAGGTGCTCGGGACGTCGCTACTCGGGCCGTGGCAAGGTGAGCAAGGACCAGCCGAGGTGCTGTATCTGGCCTTCGGCTGTTTCTGGGGCGCCGAACGGATACTTTGGCGACTTCCTGGCGTCGTGGCCACCGCCGTCGGTTACATGGGTGGGTTTACGCCCAACCCCACGTACCAGGAGGTCTGCACCGGACGAACCGGGCACACCGAGACCGTGTTGGCCGCGTACGACCCTTCGCTGGTGTCGACCGCTGAGTTGCTGAAAACCTTCTTTGAGAACCACGACCCGACGCAAGGGATGCGCCAGGGCAACGATGTCGGCACCCAGTACCGCTCCGCGCTCTACTGGAGCAACCCGCAGCAGGAGTCGATGGTGCACGCTACCGCGGCGTCCTTCGCTGAGGTGCTCCTCGGGCATACCGACCGGGTGTTGACCACCGAATTACGACCCGCGGGCCCGCAGGACGGCGAGGTCGCCGTACCCGGGGAGCGTGGCCACGCCGGGACGTTCTTCTACGCTGAAGCTGACCACCAGCAGTACCTGCAGAAGAACCCCAACGGGTATTGCACGCACGGTCCGACTGGGCTCACCTGTCCCATGCCCGTCCAGCGGTGATCGCCCCGGCACGCACTGCTGCCGCAACGACGGTGCGTTGACCTGGCGGGTCCACGGCAGATGCCTTGTCCTCGCCGAGGTCGAGCGTCTCAAATGCTCAACGCCGCTCTTGCCAGCGCCGTAGACGCTCGGCGAGCGTACGCCCGCCCAGCGTGCCGTAGGGCGGGGGGATCCGGGTCTCATCAGGTCGCAACACTTGCAGCTGGGTAGAGACCTCGCGGCTGACCTGCTCGGGGAGTCGCCGACCCACCTCGTGACCGACCTCGTGGCTGACCGTGGTGCGGATCTGCCCGTCAGCTTCTTGCTGGCGTCGCGCCCGTCCCAGCCGGTGGATGGCTCGAACGTCGGCTCTGGATTCCTTGGCCAGCGAAACGCACATCATCAGCAACACCACCGAGAGCGGCAACGCCGCCAGGATGGCCAGGGTCTGTAGCGCTTTGAGCCCGCCCTCCGAACCGCCACCGACCCAGATCAACACCCCGGCGACCGCTCCCTCGACCACAGCCCAAAAGACTCGGGACTTGACCGGCGGGTCTTCATTCCCGCCAGAAGCAATCATGTCGACCACCAAAGACCCAGAGTCAGAGCTGGTCACGAAGAAGATCACCAGCACCACGAGGAACAGCACGGAGATCATCCCGGCCATCGGCCGTCCCTCCAGCATCTGGAAGAGCACGGTATTGGGATTGACCGCGCCGTCGGTGATCAGGTCACCCTCAGCGAACAACTGGCGATACAACGCGGTACTGCCGAGCACCGAGAACCACAAGAAGGTGACCAGGGCAGGGACCAGCAAGACACCGAGCACAAACTCGCGAATGGTCCGGCCGCGGGAAATCCGGGCGATGAAGACCCCGACGAACGGCGACCAACTGATCCACCAGCCCCAGTAGTACGTCGTCCAGGACCCCAACCATTCCTCACCGGCCGTGCCGCGGAACGGCAACGTCTGAAAGCTCAACGACACGAAGTTCTGCACATACGAGCCGAGCGCCTGAACGAACTCACGAAAAATGAACAGCGTCGGCCCGATGATGAGCAACAGCACCACCAGCGCCGCGGCCAAGATCAGGTTGATGTTGGAGAGCCACTTGATTCCGGCCCCTAGCCCAGAGGCCACCGAGAGTGTCGCGATGGCAGTGATGCCGATGACCAGGCTCACCTGCAACAGCCGGTCCGCCTCATTGATCACGCCGAGGAACTCAAGGCCGTTGGACAGTTGGCTGACACCGAATCCCAGCGAGGTGGCGATACCGAAGACCGTGCCCACCACGGCGATGACGTCGACCAGGTGGCCCCAGAAGCCGTGCACGTGCTTGCCCAGGACCGGTTCCAGCCCCCAACGCAACGAGACAGGCCGATTGCGTCGGTGCACCGCGTAGGCGATGGCCAGGCCGACCACAACGTAAAGCGCCCAGGGGTGCAGCCCCCAGTGCAGGTAGGTTTGCGCCATCGCCGCCTGAGCGACAGCCGCCTGGTCACCCTCGACCCCAGGAGCCGGCGAAGCGAAGTGACTTAACGGTTCGGCAGCCCCCCAATACACCAAACCGATGCCCATACCAGCCGCGAAGAGCATCGCGAACCAGGAGAGCAGCCCGAATTCGGGTTCTTCATCATCCGCGCCGAGCACCAAATCCCCAGCCCGGGACATGGCGAGCACAATGACGAAGATGACCATCACCAGGACGACCAACACGTAGTACCAACCCAAAGAGTTCGTCACCGCGGTGTTCACCGACTGAATCGCACGGTTGAAGTCGTCGGGTCGCACGGCAGCCAGGGCGACGACCGCAAGGATGGTCAGCGCGCTCGGCCAGAAGACCTTCGGCGAGACCGCCTTGGCCGCTGCCCGAGCCTGCTCAAGCAACTCCTGGTCTGGTGGACGCGGAGTTTCCGTAGACGGTGGGGCGCTCATGAGTGCAACCTTCGATCGGGGTCCGCGGTGTCGTTCGGGGGTCATCGAACCTGACCGGGTATCTCGCTAGCTTCAGCTGACGCCCGTCGGTGTTGGCGAGTGCAGGCCCAGCGTATGCGGCGACGTTGGTGGTCGACGTTGCGGGCGCCGCCCTCAGGAGCCGACAGCTGATCCGCTCCCACCGAAGCCCCCTGACGTGTCAGGGGGAGGAACACTGTTCTCGAGGTATCTGCGAGGTGAGCGTGCCGCTCTTATCCATCGCGACACCTAGATAGCTGTCGCGAAGTGTCACCACACGACCGAAGGGCAAGAACATGAGCATTGTCAGACTGCTGGCCGTACCGGCCATCCTCGCGGCCCTCGTCAGCGGCACCAGCGCAGCCACCGCCCAGTCCGCCAGCGTGGAACAGGGGCACTCCGCGGTCGCAGGCACCGCCACCGCCAGCCTCCCTAGCGTGACGGTCCTGCAATCGTTGGCGACCGGCTACGCCTTGGACAGCAACTACAACGGCAACGTCTACGCGATCCCCAGCAACGGGGGTCGCTACCAGAAGTGGGCCGTCAACCGTGGCGCCAACGGCGGAGTCACTGTGCGGAACGTGCAGACCGGACGCTGCCTGGACAGCAACACTGCTGGCAAGGTCTACACCTTGAGGTGCAACGGAGGCTCATTCCAGAGTTGGATCGCCGAGTCCGCCGCCTACGGAACTGTCAACTTGCGCAACGTCGCAACGGGCTTTGTCCTCGACGGCAATGCTGCCCAGAGGGTCTACACCATGTCCGCCAACGGCGGCTCCTACCAGAAATGGGTTTCCCGGCGCGCATGAAGTGACACGCGCAGTTCACTCCGGCCGTGAGGGACTCAGTCCCGAGCGCAGCCCTTGGCAGGTTGGGGCAGGTCAGTGGCTGCGGCCAGCTGAGCGGGGTCATGGTCGTCGGACTTTTGCCGGCCGGCCAAGACAGCCACCCTCACATCGTGGTCAGTCGATCGTGACGGGGCTGACCTGTCCCATACCCGCCTCACCGATCAGGGCCTGTTCCAACGTCTGCCCCAGCCGCAGCAGTGAGCATTCCTGACCAGGTCGGCCGATCAACTGCAGCCCCAATGGCAGACCATCAGAGGTGGTCGCGCCGGGGATCGCCAGCTGCGGCCAGCCCAGCGCCTGCCAGGGCCGGTTCATCGACGGAGGACCTGTCGCCGAGAGCCCGAGCGGCGCAGGCCCCGGCGTCGCGGGGCCAAGAATCAGCTCATCGTCGCCGAGCCGCCCCGCGAGGGTGGCTCGGATGTGGTCGCGCCGGTCCATCGCGGCGCGGTACACAGCCTGCGGGGTGGCAGACCCGGAGCGCAGCAGGTCGGCCAGTTGGTGGCTGATCTGATCCCCATGTCCTTGGAGCCGCCCGCTGAGCTGTTCGGCCATCTCGTAGGCCATCACCACCGCATGATCAGCCGACAGGGTCTGCACCTGTTCGTCCCAGTCCAGCTGCTCAACCTCGTGCCCACCGTCGCGCAGCAATTCCACCGCGCGCTCGAGGGTCTCGGTCATCTGTGGATCCATCGTGTCCAGCGCGCTGCCCTGCCAGCACCTCACCCGCAGAACGACTCCGACTCCGGCCTCGGCATCGGCAGGGCCGACGCCGAGCTCGGGGAACATGGCATCCACGACGGTGGCGAGGTCGGCGACGGTGCGGGTGAACAACCCGGGGGTGTCCAGCGACGGACAGACGATCAGGACACCGCTCCGGTCCAGGGCCCCAAACGTCGGCACCCATCCGGCGACCCCGCAGTAGGAGGCGGGCCGGATCACCGAACCCGCGGTCTGGGTCCCCAGCGCCAGCGGCACCTGCCCGGCGGCCACTGCGGCGGCCGACCCGCTCGATGAACCGCCCGGAGTGCGCGCCAGGTCCCGCGGGTTCGCCGTCGGGCCAGGCGCGAAGTACGCGAATTCCGTCGTCACCGTCTTGCCGGCGACCACGGCGCCGAGCCTGGTCAGCGTCTGGACCACCATCGCCGTCGACGCCACCGGCTCAGCAGAAGTCGTCGGGGACCCGCAGCGCGTCGGTACACCTGCGACGTCGATGAGGTCCTTGACGCCCAGCGGGATTCCCGCGAGCGGACCACTGCGCCGCGCGTCCCGATCGTTGGCCTGCTCGGCCACATCGGGAGCCAACGCCACCCAAGCATGCAGATTCGCATCGGTCTGCGCGATCCGCGCTTGGGACTGCTCCATCAGGTCCTGCGCGTCCCACGATCCATTGCGGACCCCCGCGGCCAGGTCGGCCAGGGGCTTCGCGAGCAGGTCGTCGGTCATCAGGTCGGCCTTTCCGTCGGTATCCGGTTCACCCCTGATGAGCAGCGGCGTACACGGCGGTCTCGAAATCAAGGTACGCGCCGAAGCACGCCGGGTCGAAGAAGGGGAATACCTGCGCGGCCCAATACCCGGCGAGCCCGCTCGAGCGATCCACCCAGAAGTACAGATTCGCCAGACCCGCCCAACCCGCCACCCCGGCGGGCCGGCCGGTCGGCGCCGGATCCTCCGTCCGCATCAGCGAATACGACCAGGTCTTGCGCATCTCGGGAAAGATCTCGACATCGTGGCTCAGTGCCCGGATGACGCCCGGCAAGGCCGTGACCGACAGGTCGCCCAGCTGATTCTCGCTCGCCATCCGCACCGTCTGCGGGCGCAGGATCCGTACGCCGTCAAGCGCTCCGTCGTTGAGCCACATCCGCAGGAAGCGAAGGTAGTCCCCCACCGTCGAATACAACCCGTGTCCACCCATCTGCACTTGCGGATCCGGCGGCAGTGCCCACTCGATCGCCTGGAGGTCTTCGCCTCCGCGCTGGTGCATGGACGCGCGCCGGGACGCCATGTCATGGGTCAGGCCGAACCCGGTGTCGGTCATCCGAAGCGGTGCCAGGAGACGCTCCTGCATCACCTCACCGAGCCGCTGGCCGGTGACGCCCTCGATCACCTGGCCGAGCCAGTCAATGTTCGATCCGTACTCCCAGCGGGTCCCGGGGTCGAACAGTAGCGGGGTGCGCAAGGCCTGCTTGGTTGCCGTGATGATGCTGGGCTGACCGCGTTCGCGAGCCAGCCGGGCGTACGAGGCGTTGAAGAAGTCGTATCCGAATCCGGCGGTGTGCACGAGCAGGTGATGTGCGGTCACTGGGGTGGCGGGCGGACGCATCCGAGGCGTGCCGTCGTCGTCGAAGCCGTCGAGGACGGCGATGTCGGCCAGCTCCGGGACGTACCGGCTCGCGGGAACGTGGAGATCCAAGTCGCCGGATTCGACTAGCTGGAGCGCCAGCGTGGCGGTCAGCGCCTTGGTCGTCGAGAAGATCGCGAAGACCGTGTCGGTGGTCATCTGCTGTTCCTCGCCCACAGCTCGCTGCCCCGCCGCGCCCGCGTACACCGTTCCGACCCGGTCGGTCACCATCGCAACGACGCCAGGCACCCCATCGCTGACCGCCCTCGCCAAGGCCGCATCACATTCAGTCCGAAGTCGATCCGACATCCTGGTACCTGCTTCCTGGCGGGGTGCCGCGATCGACGAGGGCGGGCGGTGCCGTATCTGCTCCGGACGGCTGCAGCTGCGCGCGCAACCAGTCCGTCTGCTCGCCGAGGTGTCCAAGCAAGGACTCCAGCGCCGCACCGCGCCGTTTCAGCTCGGATTGCCGGCTGGTCAGTCGCTCCTGCGGCATCGACTTGGCCGCGTCGTACCCCTGCCGCGGCTGTTGAGCCGAGACCAACCGCGCAGCGAGGTAACCGAGCAACGGGTCAGCAGCCTCCGTGGAGACAGTGGCCAGGCGGGCGGCGACTGTGCTGACGCTGGCTTCGGCGGCCATCGGATCCCTGACGAACGTGCGCACGAATGCCTCGCGATCGAACGACAAGCCACCGCCGCGCAAAGCCAAACCGGGCAAGCCCGCGACCGGAGCGACGACGGTCACCGCGCTGATCACCCGGCCGGCCAGCCCGGCCAACATCCGGTCGCCGGCCGGCCAACATCCGGTCGCCGGCCAGCGGCGTATCCGCCCGGGTGGCCTGCCAGACTCCGGCGAGCACCCCCGCCGCCGACGTGACCAACATGTCGACCTTATGTGCCAGGATGCGCGGGTCGGGCGTGATGGTCAGGGTGAGTGCCCTGGTCGGATCGGCCTGCCGCACCGACACGGTGACCCCTTCGAGCAGCCCAGAGACGTTCGGGCTGGACGAGACGGCGAGCGAGCCGGCATGCGGCCCCGAGTCGACCCGGAGCACCGTGTCTTGGGCCTCCAAGAGCCGGTTGAACCGGCCCAGGATCATCGACACGGCCGGAGGCTGTTGACCGTTGAACACCGTGAGTTCACTGAACCGGCCGGTGCGCAGCGAGATGAGGCTCAATCGCACGGTGCCGGCGGCCAGTGTCGACAGGGTGGCTGCGACGTCGGTGTTGGCGCTGTTGATGGTCGCCACCACGTCCCGGATGGTCGCCTGCGGCCCCATCTCGTAGACGCGTTGCACGTGGCGGCCCGCGTCGTCCATGGTCAGCAATCCGAACGTGAACGGCAGGTCGCCGTTCAAAGGCCGGCTCGTGACGTACTGCTTGTCCGAGACGATGCCCGCCGGACTGGCGGCCGAGAATACGGCGAAGCTGACCGACCCGAGTTCGGCGTCGCCGGTGATCCTGGCGGTGGCCAGGTTCGGTGCGGATGAGGTGACGAACGCCGCCGTGGTGTTCGCGGCTTGGGCCGCCGCCGCTTCGGCAGCTGTGCCGAGTCGAATGATCAGATGGTTGACCTGTTGCAGCGCGCTCACCGCGGCTTGCTCGCGTGGCCCATCGGTCGGGTCCACCGCGCCGAGGTATCTGCTGACCAGTGACGCTGTCGGCTGCAGCACGCCACCGGAGCGCACCGAGTCCAGGAAGGCGGCGGCGGCCGGTGCCACCTCGCCCGCCCGAGCCGCAGCGGCAACCGCCGCGAGCGCGGTACCGGCGACCGCAGATGCCTGGCCATGGCTGACGGCGCCGACGATCGTGGATAACGCGGTAGCGCCACGGATCACCTGAGGCAGGACGTCGTTGACCAAATGCAGCCGCCCACCGACGACCCCGGTGTCAACGGACACCGGGACCCCGCCCGGGCCGGTGACGACGAGCCGGCCGGCCTGGTCCCCGGCAAGGTCGAGCGTGACCGCTCTACCGTCGTTGACCAGAGCGAATCCATTGATGTCAAGGTTGACTGCCCGGTCGCCCAGACCGGTGTCCCCGGCTCTGGCCTGGGAGATCTCGTTGGACACGGTCGCCCCGGTAAGCCGGGCCAGCGCTTGGATCGCGGCATCGCGGCGATACGCCGGGTCGGTGGCCGCGTCAAGGCCAGTGGAATCGATGGGCTGCGTGGACAGCCTGGCGGCCTGAACCGTCAGCTCATTGACCTGATGGACCGCCGCGCCGAGAGCACGGGTCTGGTCCGCGCGGATCCTTTGGAGCCGGGGGCCGAGACCGGCGAGCGCACCGCTGACGTCGACCGGTGCGGGCGACGTGCGCAGCGCAAGGCTGGTCAGGGCCAGGGCGCGATCGAGCTCGGCGTACGACGACTGCCGGGTCGCAAGGCTGCTGGCCCTCGCGTCGGCGGTCAGGACCTCCGCACGGAGACGCTCCGAGGGGGCTGGTACACCCCGGGGCGCAGACGGAGGCATGACAGCGATGCGCTGGTCGACGGCAGCGACGGGGGCGGGCATGGTCGAATCGACGGGTTGCGCCGCAGGCACCGGCTCCGGCCGTCGCACCGTTGCAGACGCCCAGGGATCGAGATAGACACGGTAGTCCGACATGTTTCACACTCATCCTTGAGTCCGGACCCCTGATCGACAGGTCCGAGCCGCTCTCCTAGCTCAAGAGACTCCACTCCTGATCATCTGCCTATCGGCCGAGCGGTCGAGCATTCAACAGAATCACCGCACGAAGACTCCGGCCATGAGCGCTGTGACCGGTTCATCTGCGGGGTGTCCGGCAAACGACCAACCCCAGAGGGCATTGTCCGAAGGTCGGAGCATTAGGCTCGACCGCAGGGCAGTGCTGCTCACAGGTGCTGCCGACTCCAATCTCTCCTGGAGGTACTTGTGCCTGAAGCCGTCATCGTCTCCACTGCCCGCAGCCCGATCGGTCGCGCCCTGAAGGGCTCCCTGAAGGATGTTCTGGCCACCGATCTGGCCTCCGCGATTGTCACGGCTGCTCTTGAGAAGGTCCCTGGTCTGGATCCAAGCGAAGTTGAGGACCTCTATTTAGGGTGTGCCGAGCCGTGGGCTGAGCACGGAAACAACATGGCCAAGGTGGTGGCTGTCCTCGCCGGCTACGACAGCTGGGGCGGGGTCACCGTGAACCGGTTCTGTGCCTCCTCGGTGCAGACCACCCGGATGGCCTTCCACGCCATCAAGGCCGGTGAGGGTGAGGTCTTCATCAGCGCTGGCGTCGAATGCGTCTCGCGGTACGCCGATTTCAGCGGGCCCGGCTCCTCGAAGGCGGACTGGCAGAATCCTAAGTTCGCTGACGCCGTCAAGCGCAGCGAAAAGATGGCGGCGCAGAACGCGATGTGGACCGACCCACGCGAAGAGGGGTTGCTCCCCGACGTCTACCTGCAGATGGGCCAAACCGCCGAGAACGTCGCGAACCTGCGAGGCGTCAGCCGGCAGCGTCAAGACGAGTGGGGCGTCGTCAGCCAGAACCGTGCCGAGAAGGCCATCGCTGAAGGCTTTTTCGAGCGGGAGATCACGCCAATCACCACCCCGGACGGGACAGTGGTGAGCCGAGACGATGGTCCACGCCCCGGTGTGGTCCTTGAGGCGCTGGCCGGTCTGAAGACCCCGTTCCGCGAGAACGGGACCGTCACCGCCGGGAACTGCTGCCCGCTCAACGACGGCGCCGCCGCCCTCGTCGTGATGAGCGACGTCAGGGCCAAGCAGCTCGGCATCACCCCGTTGGCCCGCGTCGTGGCCACCGGCGTCTCCGGACTCTCGCCCGAGATCATGGGCTTGGGCCCGGTGCAGGCCTGCCGCAATGCCTTGAAGCGCGCCGGGATGTCGATCGGAGACATGGACCTGTACGAGATCAACGAGGCGTTCGCAGCCCAGGTGCTGCCCAGTGCCGATGACCTCGGCATGGACTTCGACAAGCTGAACGTGCACGGTGGCGGCATCGCCCTCGGACACCCGTTCGGCGCGACCGGCGCCCGGATCACGACCACCCTGCTCAACGGGCTGCAGTCGCGTGATGGCCAGTTCGGCCTGGAGTCGATGTGCGTCGGCGGTGGCCAAGGCATGGCGATCATCTTCGAACGCCTCAGCTGAGCTAGGAGCGCTTGACGATCTGATCCTGGCCCACCGGGCGCAGATCGCTCGAGCAGCTCACCCGATGCCTTGGCGCAGTTGCGCCAAGGCATCGCTCATCTCCGCCGCGGCCGCGTCCCCGTTTCCAGCGGTCGCCGCCAACCGGCAGGCGTCGTACACGGTCACGGTGAGCTGGTCGATGACCACCGCCGGTCCCAGATCGGGCAATGGCCCGCAGGGCAGCCCGATGGCATCCGCGACCTGATCGGCGTACCGCTGAGCGAGTTCACGAACGGTCGACGCAGATGGCAGCGCCTGGCCGATCGGCAGCTGATGCCACCGGCCGGCCAGGCGCCGGAGTTCGGTCCGCGCCGCAGGCGGCACGGGATCGGTCACGTCAGTTGCGGCCAGAGAGCTGCGCGATGAGTCGCAGCAACTCCAGGTAGAGCCACACCACGGTCACGATGACGCCATGAGCGAGCAGCCAGGAGTACTTCTGCGGGACCTGCGCAGCGACCGCGCGATCGATCGAGTCGAAGTCCATGGCCAGTGAGTATGACGCCAGGCCCACCGCGAACACCGAGACCAGGATGCTGGTCGGTGAGCCGAAGGCAAAGAAACCCCAGCCACTGTTGGCACCGAACGCCCACGCGGCCACGAGGTTGGCCACCGCGAAGACCAGGTAGCCCAGAATCGCCATGCCGAAGATCCGGCGAGACTTGTTGGTGACGCGGATGACCCCGGTCTTCCAGCCGATGAACATACCGATGAAGACCGACAGTGTGGCCACGACCGCCGTGGTGACGACATTGTTACCGAACGCGTTTCCGTACATCCGCGTCACGGAGCCGACCAGGACGCCTTCGAACGCAGCGAAAGCGACGATCAGCGGGACGCTGATGGTCTTCTTGAACGCGATGGCCAGACCCAGGACCAGCGTCACGACGACCGCCGGCAGGATCAGCGTGACCGCGGTCCCCACCGGCAGGATGACGCCAGTGACACCGGCTGTCACCAGCAGCAAGGTGAACAGTCCAGCGAACTTCATGATGACGTCGTCGACGGTGATCCGGCCGGTGTCCAGCGGACCCGCGGATGGCTGCCGGTACCGGTCTTCCATGGCCCGCTGGTTCATGGTGTCTTGCGGGCCGGATTGGCCATAGCTCGGCTGTCCCTGACCGCGCCGCGTGCCGGGCTGACCATACTGGGGGACGCTGGGGGTCTTAGTGCCCCGGCCGAACCCCGCGTAGCCTTTGTCGAGGTCTTTGTTCAGCCGGTCGAAAACCGGATTGCTCATTCGGTGTGCCTCCACAGGCCTAAATGGTCGAGTAACAGCATTCACGGTGCCCTAGGACGCCGTTCGTCGCCAGGTACGACGCCGCGAACGTGCGATTTGTTCCCGGACCGTCACCAGGTCAAGAGCAGCAACGCTCGCCCCGCCCCGGGCTATCCGGCCGGCACTGGGCCGTCCGGAGCCGATGACGGGGATGGAGCGATCGAGCCTTCTGCCGACGAAAGGCTAGGCCCGGGCGAGACACTGGGCAGGGAGGTAGGCGACACCGTCGTTCGCGTTGGGGGCGGATCTGTCCGCGTCGGCGGCGACGTTTCGCCGGTCGCCGTGGCGGATGGGGCCGGCGTGGTCGATCGAGCGGGAGCCGGAGTCCGGGCCGCCGACGCAGGTCGGTTCGGGGCTGGCGCCGAAGACGCTGGTGCCGGGACCAGCGGCAGGGGAATCCCTGGAACCAGCGGCGCCGGCAGCGGAGCGACCTGCCCCGACGAGGCGGGCGGACGAACGTCAGGGAACAACGGGACCGGTGTGGTCGTCGGCGTCACCGGCGACGGCGCAGGCTGGCCCGCAGCGGTCCGGGGCGGGGCGGCAGGGATCGCGGTCGTCGTGGTGGCCGCGGGCTCAGCCCGACCGCGTGACGACCACCCCGTCCAGCCCACTTGAACAACGACCAACGACCCCAAGACCACCGGGACCAGCCAGCGAATCCGTCGTGGACCCGTCTGGTCGGCGGGGCCCGGCGCCGGTGCTGGCGCACCTTGCGACGCATCGCTTGCGACAGTCAAGTGTGACGCGGCCCGAGTATCCGCCAGTCCTGCCGCGGTAGCGACCCCCGCACCGAACGCGAGCGCCGGCGGAAGATCAGCTGAATCCGGCCGGGTGAATTTGGCGACGTCAGCGGCGCTGGGTCGTTGCGAAGGTTCTTTGGCCAACGCGTCCCAGACCGAGCCGCGAAGGCGAGGATTCTTCAAACCGGACACATCTGGCTCGTCGTTCACCAGCTTGTGGACGACCTGCGCAGGGCTGCCGGCACCAAACGCCACGTGACCGGTGGCCGCGAAGAACGCCACACATCCCAAGCTGAAGATATCGGCGGGCGGACCGACCCAGTCCTCGGTGACCTGCTCCGGCGCCAGATATCCCATGGCCGTGTCATCGGCGTCGGGGTCATCGATCGCGCTGCCGTGCAACGGCCCGTGAGCTCCGACATCGATGAGTTTGGCTCCCTGGGCGGTGAGCAGCACATTCGTCGGTTCGAGCTTGCCGTGAACAACCCCAGCCGCGTGCATCGAGGCCAGCGCCAGGGCAAGATCGGCGACCAGGCGCAGGACTTGCGGCTCGGGCAGCGGACCGTGTTCGCTCACCCGCTGTGCCAGCGTCGGACCGGGCAGGTACTCCGTGGCGAGCCACGGCAACGTCGAGTCGCTGTCGGCAGCGATCACTGTGGCCGTCCCGCTGCCCTGAACTCGGCGGGCTGTGTCGATGCTGTGGGCGAACCGCCGGCGAGCCAACCGATCCCGAGCCCTGTCATGATCCATGACCTTGACGGCGACCTGGCCACCGTCACTGGATTCCCCCAGGTAGACGCGGCCGTGGCGCCCCTGCGAAAGCAGTCGGAGAATCCTGAATTCACCGATGGCAGCAGGGATCTGACCTTGCACTTCGTCCACGTCGCACTCCTGAGCAGGTTCGGCGAGAGACACTCCGGCGACTCAAGGCGGCTGACCGGGAGGCTCGCATCGCCATCCAAGCCTAGTCCGTTCGTTATCAGAACGAGACTCCGAGCAAGACTCGGCCTCACCTGTGACCAGCCGCACTGGTACCCCCGACGGGAGTCGAACCCGCACTTGGGCCATTTTAAGTGGCCTGCCTCTGCCGTTGGGCTACGGGGGCAACCCCAGGTTACTGGCGTTCGCGATCAACCAAGGCCGAGATGGCAGCGTCCAGCATCGGCTCGGTGAGCCGGCCGGTGAACGTGTTCTGTTGACTGACGTGGTAGCTACCCACCAACCGCACCACCGAGCCGGGGGTCGGCAGCTCGACCACGGCCCCGTGCCCGAACCGGGGCGCTGGGACGGGCACCCGCCAGCCCCGCCGTCGGGCCGCTCCAAGAGCCGCCGACCAGCCGATCGAGCCCAGCGCGAGGACGGCCCTCAGGTGCGGTTCAAGCAAGGCCAACTCGCGGTCCAACCAAGGGGCACAGGTCCGCCGTTCCAGCGTCGTCGGCCGGTTGGCCGGCGGCGCGCAGCGCACCGGCGCGGTGATCCGCAGTCCAACGAGCCGCTGCCCGTCCCCGGCATGATCACTGGTCGGGAGCGCGGCGTACCCGGCTCGGTGCAACGCGGCGTACAGCCAGTCACCGCTGCGGTCACCGGTAAACATCCGCCCGGTTCGGTTCCCGCCGTGAGCGGCCGGCGCCAGGCCCACCACCAGCACCCGGGCGGCCGGGTCGCCGAACCCAGGGACCGGCCGTCCCCAGTACGGCTGGTCGGCGTACGCCGCTCGCTTGTCCTGGGCGACCTGCTCACGCCAGGCGACCAGTCGGGGGCAAGCCCGGCAGCGACTCACCGCCGCATCGAGTTCGGCCAAGCCGCCGGCCGCGGCGGACAGGTGTGCGGCCTCGGCCGCGTTCTGCGCGACCGGTGTCGCGGCAGTGGCGGGGTCGCCCGGCCAACCCGTGCCCGGTGCCGCCGGGGAGGCAAACAGGGCCCGGGTCAACGGATGGGGCAGTTCGCGAGTCATGTCAGGCCAGCGACAGCGCGATGCCGTCGAGGATGTCGTGCTCCGACGTGACCACGCGACGGACCCCGCTGCGTGCGGCGACGACCTCGACGACCCCACGCCAGATCAGCGCGCCGCCGGCGATAACATCGACGCGACCGGGATGCATGAACCCCAAGGCGGATCGCCGCCATCGGGGCAACCGGGCCAGGTCGGAGCAGGCCGCGAGCAGATCGGGGACCCCGACCCGGCAAAGGTGCACCCGATCCCGCTGGTAGCTCGTCAACCCGAGGGCATGCGCCGCGACCGTGGTCACGGTGCCGCCGGTGCCGACCAGGGTGCGCACCGTGGTCAGGTCCAGATTGCGCTGCGCGAGCGCGAGCGCCGCATCAAGGTGGACGGTCAGGTCGGCCACCTCGGCCTCGGTCGGCGGGTCGGTGTGCAGGCACCGTTCGGTGAGCCGGACACTGCCGATGTCCAACGACACCTCGGCGTCGACGTCGCGCACGCCCAGCACCAATTCGGTCGAACCACCGCCCACGTCGACCACCAGGTACGGCGGAGCCATGCCGGCCGCGAGTAACCCTGCCGTCGCACCCGAAAAGGACAAGAATGCCTCCTGTCGGCCGGAGACCACCTCCGGCACGCAGGCCCAGCCCGCCAGCGCCGCGCGCACCCCGTCGGTGAAGTCCGCCGCGTTGGACGCGCCCCGTGCAGCCGAGGTCGCCACGAACCGCATCCTGCGGACGCCCAGGCGCCGACAATCTCGCGCGTACTCCCTGGTCATCGCTAGGGCCCGGCCGATCGCAGCGGGATCCATCGCGCCGGTGGCATCCACCCCGGCGCCGAGCCGGACCACCTCGGCCCGGCGAATCACCTCATGAGCCACGCTGGAGTGCCGGTCGACGTCAGCGACCAACAGGCGGATCGAATTCGTCCCGCAGTCCATCGCGGCCACCCTCATCCGAAGCTCCTCGCCCCAGCCAGCTCAGAGGTGGTCACGGCTCGCCGTGCTCTCCAGCGGCGCCGGTTCCTGGCAGGCGTGTTTCCACCACGCCGGCAGCGCCGCGAGGACCTCGTCACCCAGGACGTTCTCCCCCGGCCCAGCACCAAGCGCATGGGCCGCCAGCACGTGCAGACACTTGACTCGAGTCGGCATCCCCCCAGCTGAGATCCCGGATAGCTCAGGGACAACCTCCAGGGCCTCGCGCCGGGCCAGATACGCCTCGTGGGCCGACCGGTATGCGGCCGCAGTATCCCGGTCGTCGGCCAACCGTTCGGTCAGATCTCGCATCAGCCCGGTGGACTCCAGTGCGCTCAGTGCGGCCGTCAGCCGGGGGCAGGTGGCGTAGAACACCGTCGGAAACGGGGTGCCGTCGTCCAGACGAGGCTTGGTCAGCAACACGTCTGGACGCCCGCATGGGCATCGGTGAGCGACCCCCGCGACACCGCGAGGCGGGCGACCCAATTGATCGCCGACCGTTTGCTCGTCCTGCGCGCCGAACTGCGCCGCGACGCCCTTCGCCGGTGCGCCCCACGTCCCGGGCCGGAACCGGGTCACCGAATCACCGGGTGGCCGAGGACGTCGACGTCGATGGCGCGGCTGACCCCGATGACTTCGGGATGACCGTCGGCGCGAGCGGAACGTTGGACTGGTCGGGCGCTGACTGCGACGCAGGGCCTTGATCGATCGTTCGCAGCGAATCCAGCACGGTGGCGTAGTACGGCGTCAACTCGGTGTCCGGACGCGACGTCGCTGAGCGGGCTTTCCGTATTGCCGGCGTGACCTCGTCGAGATCGATCACCTGATAGGCCGTTTCGCCGGGATAGACGAACGTCAGGCGCGCCCTGGCTTGTGCCTCGATGTACGCCGGGTCCTTCCACCGTTCCAGGTCGTCGCGCAACCCCTGAACCGTCTGTTCTTGCGCTTCGACCTGCGCGGTCAGGGCGACGTAGTCGTCCCGCTGGCCCAGATATGCCCGGAAGGTGGGGACCAGCATGACGCCCAACATCACGAAGATCGCGCCGAGCACGGCCAGCCGTCGCGTCGAACGCCGAGCGCCGAGCATCGGCAGCGGCGGCCGTTGCACCCGCTCCGGCGTGCTGGCCGCTCGGGCAGCCGGCCGCGGCCGCGGACCGCCACCAGGACGACGAGCGTCGGCGGCACGCCGGGTCGTAACTGGCGTGCCGCCTGGGCGTTGCGTCGATCGGCGGGTCATCACGCGACGGTAACCGATCGACCTTGAGATCAGCCCTTGAAACGCGGGAAGGCCGAGGCTCCGGCGTACACCGCCGCGTCGTCAAGGTCTTCTTCGATGCGCAGCAGTTGGTTGTATTTGGCCACCCGCTCGGAGCGCGCCGGCGCACCAGTCTTGATCTGGCCACAGTTGGTCGCGACGGCCAGGTCGGCGATCGTGGTGTCTTCGGTCTCCCCGGAACGGTGGCTCATCATGCACCTGTAGGTGGCGTTTTGCGCCATCGTCACCGCGTCAAGGGTCTCGGTCAGGGACCCGATCTGGTTGACCTTGACCAACAGCGCGTTCGCGGTGCCGGACTCGATGCCGCGGGCCAGGCGCTCCGGATTGGTCACGAACAGGTCGTCACCGACGACCTGGACCTTGTCACCGACCAGGTCCGTCATGGTCTTCCAGCCGCTCCAGTCCTCCTCATCCATCGGGTCCTCGATGGAGACCAGCGGGTAGGCCTCGACCAGTTCGGCGTAGTAGGCGGCCATCTCAGCGGCAGTCTTGGCGGCGCCCTCAAACTGGTACGCGCCGTTCTCGTAGAACTCGGAAGCCGCCACGTCAAGGGCCAACGCCACCTGTGAACCAGGCTCGTAACCAGCGGCGCGAATCGCTTCGACGATGACGTCCAGCGCCGCCCGGTTGCTCTCCAGGTTCGGCGCAAAGCCACCCTCGTCACCCAAGCCGGTGGACAGGCCGCGGTCCTGCAGCACCTTCTTCAGGGCGTGGTAGACCTCGGTGCCCATCTGCAGCGCCTCCTTGAAGGAGGCGGCGCCGATCGGTGCGATCATGAACTCCTGGATGTCCACGTTGGTGTCCGCGTGCGAACCACCGTTGAGGATGTTCATCATCGGGACCGGCAGGACGTGGGCGTTCGGTCCGCCGACGTAGCGGTACAGCGACAGGCCGGCGGACTCAGCAGCCGCGTGGGCTACGGCCAGCGAGACCCCGAGGATGGCGTTCGCACCGAGCTTGCTCTTGTTCGGCGTCCCATCGGCTGCCAGCATCTCGTTGTCGATCAGCCGCTGGTCAGCCGCTTCGTAACCGAGCAGTCGCGGCGCGATCTCCTCGAGCACGTTCTCGACGGCCTTGCCGACGCCCTTGCCCAGATAACGTCCCTGGTCACCATCGCGCAGCTCGGCTGCCTCGAACGCACCCGTAGAGGCGCCGCTCGGTACGGCCGCGCGACCGACCGTGCCGTCATCGAGTGCGACCTCCACTTCAATGGTGGGGTTGCCCCGCGAGTCCAAGATCTCTCGAGCGTGAATTGCCTCGATGGTTGCCACGTTTGCTCCCTCACTGTGCGCACGCTGGTGCGGCACGGGCCGGTCGAATCGGTACTTCTTGAGCCTAGCGGCTCAGGCGGATGCCAAACCGTGACCCGAGCTCTTCAGGTCATCGCTGATGCGCCGCGGCGACGCAGATCAGGCGTGACTCGGTGCAGGAGGGACGCCTTCGGAAGCTTCCTGCAGCGTCCGCAGCGCCTTGCGCAGCGCCGCCCCGGCGTCAACGCCAGCTGATCGCGCGGCCAGCACCAGCGCCAGCATGGCCATGCCGAGATCGTCGCCGGGTGCCTGTTCGATCGCGGTGGACGCCAGGTCGAGCCGGTTCGCCCGCTCGAGCCGGGCCAGCATGGCCTCCGCCCGGGCCAGCTCCGGCAGTCCGGCCGGGATGCCGTCGTACAGTCCCCGCCGCTCCGGCTTCTCGGCCGCCTTGATCGCCGCCCAATTGGCGCTCACCTGGGCCGAGGTATTCGCCTGCACGTCGGCGAAGACGTGGGGGTGGCGACGACGCAGCTTGGCGGTAATCCCGTCCGCCACCTGATCGATGTCGAACGGCTCCTGCGGGTCCTCCTGCGCGATTCGGGCATGGAACACCACTTGGAGGAGCACGTCGCCGAGTTCCTCACGCAGGTGCGCCCGCCCGCCGCTCTCGATCGCCTCGACGAGTTCGTACACTTCCTCCACGGCGTACGGCGCGAGGCTCGCGTGGGACTGTTCGCGGTCCCACGGACAACCCTGCGGTGAGCGCAGCCGATCCATCACCTCGACCAGCTCGAGGAAGCTGGAGCCGCGCCGGTCCGAAGGCACCGCGGTCACGTCACTTCATCGGCTGGGGTGCCTGGTTTTGCGCGCCCGGCGCACCGGCACCCTTCGCGTCAATCCAGTTCTCCACGGTCGGGACCACCTGACCGGGCAGCTGGAACGAGCCGTACTTCGGGTTCACCTCCACCTGCGCTTTAGCGATCGCGCCGAGGACGCGTTCCTGATCGCCCGGGGTCAACGATCCGATCCCCACCTGGGCCTGGGCCAGGGCCTTCGTAGCGGTTGACCACTGGTCTGGACCGGGGGCGTTGTCATCGGCTGTGTCGGCGCCGGCAGCCACTTGATGCAACGCCCGCGCCGCCTGGTCCAGGGAGACCATCTTGTTCGACGACTTGAGCTGATCGGCGATGAACGGCTGCATGATGAGCGCAGTCAGCACGTTTTGTCGCGGCAGTGATTGGCCAGGTTGCAAGAACGGCCCAAGATCTGCCGCGACGGCGTCCAGATCTTGCTCACTGATCGTGGTGCCGTCGACGACCGCGGCGGCGTTCGGATGCACGCCTGCGCACCCAGCGATCCCAACCATGGTCGTCACGGCCAACGTGAGGACGGCCAGTCGGCGCGTCGGTCCCGAGGAACAACGCCAGGCGCGTGCTGGGCGAACGGTCACAGGGCTTCCTTTCCATCAGCGGGGAGCGTACGGCGCGAGCCGGGCTCACCACCCATAACCCGACCGAGCGTCGGCCGAATAGCGCTCATCGACCGGTCCACGAGTCAACCTTGCCACAGGGCGCAGGTCCCCCGGCCGACCGGTCCGGGCTGGGCTTCTCGTGTTGCAGCAGTGTTGCCGCACGTCGGGCTCACGCACCCGGAGCCTCCAACAGCACCGTGCGCAGGAAGCCCACCGCCCAGGTCAACACTTCCCGATCCCGAAGGAGCTTGCCACCAACCGGTGCGCTCATCGGAGCGGGCACCAGCACGGCGCGGATCGTCGGTTTGATCAACGATCCCCGGTATAGACGCTGCAGTCGCAGCTGGCGACTGTCGGTCAGCTCGACCGGCGCGAACCGCACCACCTTGCCTTGCAGCAGGATCTCACCAACCCCCGCCATCCGAGCCACCGTGCGCAGCCGGGCGACCTCAACCAGCACCGACACCGGCTCCGGCGGGGCGCCGTACCGGTCGCAGAGCTCCTCGACGATCTCGCTGATCTGGTGTTCGTCGCTGGCTGCGGCCAGCTTCGTGTACGCCTCGAGCCGCAACCGCTCACCCGGGATGTAGTCGTGCGGTAGGTGAGCATCCACCGGGAGTTCGATCTTCACCTCAGCGGGCGGCGTGACCCGCCGTGAGGGATCGACGCCGGAGACCGACTCCTTGAAGTCCGCGACGGCCTCGCCGACCATCCGCACGTACAAGTCGAAGCCGACCCCCTCGATGTGCCCGGACTGTTCACCTCCGAGCAGGTTCCCGGCGCCGCGAATCTCCAAATCCTTCATCGCGACGGCCATCCCGGCGCCGAGGTCGGTGTGCCCCGCGATGGTGGCCAGCCGGTCGTGCGCGGTTTCGGTCAGCGGCCGGTGGGTGGGGTAGAAGAAGTAGGCGTAGGCCCGTTCCCGGCCACGGCCCACCCGGCCACGCAGTTGGTGCAGCTGGGCCAGGCCGAGCACGTCCGCGCGGTCGGCGATGAGCGTGTTTGCGTTCGAGATGTCTAACCCGGTCTCGATGATCGTGGTGCAGACCAAGACATCGGATCGCTTCTCCCAGAAGTCGACGACCACCTGTTCGAGCCGGGACTCCGGCATCTGTCCGTGCGCCGTGACGATCCGGGCCTCGGGCACCAACTCGCGCAGCCGGGCCGCGACCCGCTCGATGCTGCTCACCGCGTTGTGCACAAAGAACACCTGGCCGTCGCGAAGGAGCTCACGCCGCACCGCAGCGGTGACCTGACGCTCGTCGTACGCACCGACGTAGGTCAGGACCGGGTGCCGTTCCTCCGGTGGGGTGGCTAGCGTCGACATCTCCCGGATGCCGGTGACCGCCATCTCCAGCGTGCGCGGAATCGGGGTCGCCGACATCGCCAGCACGTCGACGGCGGTACGCATGGCCTTGAGCTGTTCCTTGTGTTCGACGCCGAACCGCTGCTCCTCGTCGATGACCACCAGCCCCAGATCCTTGAACCGCACGGCCGCGCCGAGCAGCCGATGCGTGCCGATGACCAGATCGACCGAGCCATCAGCCAGCCCGCTCAGCACCGCTTTGGACTCACGCTCACTCTGGAACCGGGACAAGGACCGCACCTTCACCGGGAACTGTCCGTACCGCTCGGTGAACGTGTTCTGGTGCTGCTGCACCAACAGCGTGGTGGGGCACAAGATGGCGACCTGTTTGCCGTCCTGCATCGCCTTGAACGCCGCGCGGACCGCGATCTCGGTCTTGCCGTACCCGACGTCTCCACAGATCAGGCGGTCCATCGGGACCTCCTTTTCCATGTCCTCCTTGACCTCGTCGATTGACACAAGTTGATCTGGTGTCTCGACGAACGCGAACGCATCCTCCAGCTCCCGCTGCCAGGGAGTATCCGGCGCGAACGCATGACCCTTGGTGGCTTGCCTGGCGCTGTACAGCCGGATCAACTCGCCGGCGATCTGTCGCACGTGCCGGCGCGCGCGTGACTTGGTCTTGGCCCAGTCCGAACCACCCAGCTTGTGCAGTGTCGGTGAGTCCCCGCCGACGTATTTGGTCACCAGATCAAGCTGATCGGTCGGCACGTAGAGACGATCCGGCTGACCGCCGCTTCGCGGCTTGCTGGATCCGTATTCCAAGACCAGGTACTCGCGGGTGGCCCCGTGCACCGTCCGCTGCGTCATCTCGACGAACCGGCCGACGCCGTGCTGCTCGTGCACCACGAAGTCACCCGCTCGCAGCGCTAACGGATCGACCTGAGCCCGCCGTCGGGCCGGCATCCGGCGCATGTCCCTGGTGGAGCCCCCGGACGAGCCGCCGGTCAGGTCAAGCTCGGTGACCAGGACCAAGCCCGCCCCGGGGAGCTCGAATCCCCGGCCCCAGTTGCCAGTGACCATGCTGACCAGACCCGGCTCGGGTGCCCGCTCGAGTCCGTTCGGCAGCAACCGGCAGCCGACCTCGTGTCCGGCCAGCACCTCGGCCAGGCGTTTGCCCAAGCCCGCGCCATCGGTAAGGACGACTGCGGCGTGCCGTTCGTCGCCCGCCCAGCGGCGCAGGTCGGCGGCGGCCCTGGCGGAGTCTCCGCGGTAGGGGTCAACCTCCCGTGCGTCGATGCGCAGGACGTCGCCTGGCAGGTCCTCCAGATCGGCGCCATCGTGGTGCCTCTGGTCGGCCCGGTCGAGCTGGTCGACACCGCCGAACGAAGAGATCGTCCACCAGGTCCGCTCGGTGGCCAGCGCGTGCTCGCGGGTCTGAGCCAGCGTCGCGTACGACGACCTGGCAAGCACGGTGGCCAGGTCGATCGGTACGGCGTTGCCGGAGGCCGCGTTGGCCCAACCCGCTTGCAGGAACTCTTCGCTGGTGGCGACCAGGTCATGCGCCCGCAACCGGATCCGTTCGGGGTCGATCGCGATCACCGCAGCCTTTGGAGGTAACTCGTCCAGCAGGCTGTGCATCCCATCGACGAGGGCCGGAGCGAATGACTCCATCCCCTCGACCGCGATCCCCTCGGCCAACCTGCCCAGCAGATCCGCGGCTGCCGGCAGTTGCTCGATCAGTGCCTGCGCCCGGCTGCGCACCTGCGGGGTCAGCAGCAGCTCCCGGCATGGCGGCGCCCACAGGCCATGATCGGCGACCTGCAGGGAGCGCTGGTCAGCCACCTTGAACCAACGGACCTCCTCCACCTGGTCTCCCCAGAACTCCAGCCGCAGCGGGTGTTCCTCGGTCGGCGGAAAAACGTCCAGGATGCCGCCGCGTACGGCGAACTCGCCGCGACGCTCGACAAGATCGGTGCGGGTGTACGCGGCGTCCACCAGGGCCAGCACGACGTCTTCAAGTGGCCGGGTATCCCCAGCGCGCAGCCGGATCGGCTCTAATTCACCCAACCCCGCGACGACCGGCTGCAGCACCGCCCGCACCGGTGCCACGACGATCCGCAGCGGCCCGAAGCGGGGATCGTCCACGGCCGGGTGAAGCAATCGGCGCAGCACCGCCAGGCGTCGTCCCACCGTGTCGCTGCGAGGACTCAATCGCTCATGGGGCAACGTCTCCCAACTGGGAAACACGGCCAGTTGCTCGGCCGGGAGCACGCCGGCCAGCGCGGCTACCAGGTCCTCCGCTTCTCTGCTGGTCGCCGTGATCACGAGCTGCAGCGTGTCGCGGGCCCGCTCGATCACCGCCAGGAGCAGCGGTCGCACTCCGGGCGGGGCGAGGAGGGAGACCTCGGGCGCGGCCTGGGCCGCCGCGGCCAGTTCACCGACTCGGCG
>CAJDVI010000001.1_pt1 | contig 82449 bp, 67 predicted proteins | sample 7391351 | NCBI WGS metagenome assembly CAJDVI01 (sample SAMEA7055704, study PRJEB34461) | soil metagenome | biome: terrestrial ecosystem; feature: Peninsula; material: soil | place: Antarctica | collected 2016 | reverse complement strand
CGTTCGTTCACGACGGCGCGTAGCCCCTCATCGTGCTGCATCCGCCCCCCGAGCCGGATCAACTCAGCCTCCAGCCGCGACCGCATCAGACCCTGCGGGTCATCCAGCGCACGCAGCAGTGCGTCCTTGCCGACACCCCACAGCATCAGCGCCGTCTGTGCGGTCTGTGGGTGGTTCAGCAACCGGTCCTTGAGTGCCTCGGTACGGGCCATCGTCTGCGGGTCTTCCTGCAGGTTCATCGCCAAGTCGCGCAGCAGGTCATCGACAGCCCCGCGCACCCGGTGGTCCGGGTCGTCGCGCACCGCCCGAACCCACCGCAACGCTTCAATGTGCAACCGGTCGGTGACGAGCTCCCCGAGCCATTGCGGCGCCCAGTTGGGCACCTTCTCCCCGATGATCCCCATGAACTGTTCGGGATTGTCCAGCAGCCAGTCGTGGGCTTCGATGACGACCAAATCCACCAGGTGCCGGTGGATCCCGTCCGCGACCACCTCTTGGAGCAAAGCGCCCGCCATCGGACTGATTGGTTCGGCAGCAAGACGTGGCAGCAACGAGTGCTCAACCAGGTAGCGCATGTCGGAGTCCTCGAACCGGTCCAGCGCCCGCTTACCGATGTTGGAGACTTCAACGGTGAGCCGTTGGGCGTTTTTCGGCTCCTCCAGCCAGGCGCCGAGTCGGGCGATTGTGTCCGCGTCCAGGTAACGCTGACGGGCCGCGTCGCCGGTCAGGAAGTTCCCGGTAACGAAATCCTCAAGACTCTTGGCGAACACGTCCTTCTTTTTCGGCACCAGCGCCGTGTGCGGGATCGGGATGCGCAGGGGATGCCGGAACAGCGCGGTGACCGCGAACCAGTCCGCCAGCCCGCCCACCATGCCGGCCTCGGCCATGGCGTTCACGTAACCCCAGGTGCCACCTTTGTGCATCGTCAGGATGTACACCACGGCAGCGACGACCAACAGCGAGCCCGCCGTGATGCGCATGCGCAGGAGTCCCTTTCGGCGCTCCTCATCGGCCGGCGTCAGGGCCATCGTGGTCATCCGGGGTCCTCCTCGTCGGACACAGTTGTCCCCATGGCGGGGCGCAGCATCTGTGCGACCGTCATTGTGGCACCGACGTTGGTGCATCTGCGGGCCCAACCGAGGCGCACTACGCCACTGTGCCGACGCCGCTAGCCGAAAGCGGCCCGTGTCGCGCGGTTGAGCGCCGTAGTCATCATCGCCCACCCGTAGACCCACCAGGTCCAACTGGTCCAACGAGCCGCGAGGTCGTCGCCGTAGCGTCTCCTTGTCGTCTTTGTCATCATGGCCACGCCAGGACCGGCCCCCCGCACGGCAGGAGCACCGCCCATGTCCATCCCGCCTCGGACCAGCACCACCCTCGCCCTGATCGTCGCACTCGGGATAGCCTCACTCGCCCTGGCAGGGTGCGCCCAAAAGGGCACCGACGCCGGCGGGACGGGCGGTCCGGCCACCGACGCCTCGGGTACGGGCGACTCGGGCACCGTGCGGGTGCTCCTGTCCGGCGACACCGACGTCAAAGACCTGTGGGAAAAGGGCATTGTCCCCGGCTTCCAGAAGGCCAACCCGGGCATCAACGTCGTCGTGAACCTTGACCTGCACGGTGAGCACGACGCCCAGAACGCCGCCAAGTTGGCCGCGGCTGTGAAGGCTGACAAGGACCCGGGCAGCGACCTGATCGACGCCGGGTTCGTGAACCAGTCGGCACAGGCGGACCTGCTGGAGAGCCCGACGACGGACAACATCCCCAACTTGAAGGATGTCGCAGACGACGTCGTGAAGGCCGGGGCCGGCGGTGGGATCCCCTACCGCGGTTCCTCGGTGTTGCTGGCCTACAACCCGGCCAAGGTGGCCAACCCGCCAAAGACCCTCGACGAGTTGTTGGCCTGGATCAAGGCTAATAGGGGCAAGTTCACCTACAACTCCCCCAAGTCCGGCGGCTCGGGCCAGTCGTTCGTGACGACGGTGTTGGACAAATACGTTCCGGCCGATGCCCAGCAGAAACTGCGCACGTCGTACGCACAAGCCGAAGAGAGCAACTGGTCGCAGGGTTTCGCCGAACTCAAAGGCTTGAACCCGTACGTCTACAACAGCGGGTTCTATCCCAATGGCAATAAGCAGACGCTGGAGCTACTGGCCAGCGGGCAGATCTGGATGTGTCCGGTGTGGTCGGACATGTTCATCTCCGGCCAGAAGACCGCCCTGATCCCAGCGGCCATGAAGATCACCCAAATCGAGAACCCACCGTTCACCGGCGGGGCGGCCTACCTGGGTGTTCCGAAGAACTCGCCGAACAAGCCTGCCGCGCTGAAGCTGGCCGACTATCTCCTGACTCCGGACGCGCAGAATGCCATCGCCACGACGATCGGCGGCTATCCGGTGATCCCGCTGGACAAGCTGCCGGAGGCAACGCAGCAGACCCACCCCGAGACGCTTCGCCCGACGTACTTCGCTCAGGTCAACAACGACCTGAACCAGCAATGGGACGAGAAGGTCCCGGGGAAGTGATCGATGTCCTGCGGGTTGAACTGAACGACCGCGCTCATCGCGCAACACCAGTTCCTCGTCGAGGACGGCTCGGGAACGATGGCCGCCTACCGGGAGGTCTTTTCCGGTGAGCGGTTCCACGAAGACTTGTGGGTGACCATCTCGGTCACGGTGGTCGCCACCGCGATCGTGCTGGTGCTGGCCATGGCGATCGCGCTGTTCTTGCGGTTGCGCGGCGGGTTCCTGGCCCGATCGTTGTCGGTGTTGGCGGTCGTGCCGATGTTCATTCTGCGGCTGCCGGTACGAGAGGAGATGCGTGAAATTCAACAGCATCCTGAGGCGGTGCCAGCGCCCAGGGCTCGGATGTCGTCACCGGTGACCTGGAGGCGGACGTTCCGCACCGGCTCGGTGCCGGCGGTCGGCGCTCGAGTCGGTGTCAGGCTACGGAACGTGATGACTTTTATCGATGGATTGCGGGTGCGGTGATGGTGACGATCGTGGCGCATCGTGGTGACAGCGCGGCATACCGAGAAAACACGCTGACGGCGTTCCGTTCGGCGATCGAGGCGGGCGCCGACCGGGTCGAGCTGGACGTCCGTACCACCGCAGACGGGGTCAGCGTGGTGCTGCACGACCTCACCTTGCTGCGTGTCTGGGGAATTCCAGCGTTCATCGGCGAACTTCCCTGGGCACAGGTCGCCCAGGTCGGGTACGCCGAACTGAGGATTCCCCGACTACTGGATGCGCTGAAGCTGTTCATCGGGACCGGCGTGGGCGTCCTGATCGACGTGCTGACGGTTCCTGACGCGCAAGCGGCCTGGGCGGTCGTCGAACCGCTCGAAGCGGCCGGCGCCGACCTGGAGGTGCACTGGTGCGGTGAGCCGGTCGCGATGGCAGAGATCCGGCGGTGCTCCCCTGGAGCGATCATCTACCTCGCCACCCCTGATGGCACCGCGGATGCAGCGAGCCTGATCAGCTTGCGGCCGACGTACCTGAACATGGAGGGCACCGTCGCGACGCCGCAGGTCATCACCGAGGCGCAGGCGATGGGGCTGGGCGTCTCGGTGTGGACGATCGACGAACCAGTGGCGATGCGCTACTTCCTGCAGTTCGGCGTGGACTCCATCACCACCAATCAGGTTCGGACGCTGCGCGAGGTGCTGGCAACGCCGGGACTCCCCCTGCCACTGCCGCTGGCGGTGGGCTCGGACGGCGTCGTCGCGCCGCGCCCACCCGCTGAGCTGGACGTGGCCCGTGACCTGGCCGGTTGGGCTGCAGGGTACCTGCGGACCGCCCGACCCGTGGAAATCACGACCAAGGCCCATGCGGCGGACTTCGTCACCCGCGTCGACCGGGACGTCGAACGGCGGGTCCGCGACGTCATCGAAGCGGTCTTCCCCGGCCACGTGATCGTCGGGGAAGAGGAAGGCGGGCAGCCCGTGGCCGGGCGTCCATGTTGGTACCTGGACCCCGTCGACGGCACCACGAACTACGCTCACGGCCTGGCCTGGTCCTCGTTCTCGCTGGCCCTCGCGGTCGACCGGCAGCCGCGGCTCGGCGTGGTGGCCGACCCGTGGCGGGGGGAAGTGCTGTGGGGCGCGGTCGGGCTCGGCGCATTCCTGGACGGGGCGCCACTGGTCGCGCGCGGACCGGCCGACGGCTTAGGTGGCGCTGTGCTGCTCACCGAGTGGGCAGCGCACGCGCCGTGGCCGGGGATGCTCGACCTGCTCGCCGACGTGGGTGCTCAGCTCGTGACCCCACGGATCATGGGTTCCGGGACGCTGGCGCTGGCCTCGGTGGCTGCCGGCCGGGCGGCAGCCGCGGTGATCGGCGACTTCAGCCCGATCGACCATCTGGCGGGCGTGATCCTGGCCGTCGAAGCCGGCGCCGTCGTGTTCGACGCGGGCGGGGATGTGTCCGCGTTCCCGGGCCCGGGCCCATTCCTGGTCACCGCGCCGCAATGCGCCGCGCCGATGCGCGAAGTGTTCCTGCGGCATTGCGCCGTCCACGACTGATCGTCGGGCAGCCCCAGTTGACCAGCGGGACACGACGTCCGTGGTGGACGTCGACATCGTGAATGCTGATGTGCCCTGAGCGGATCACGTCAGGCCAGCGGCGTCCTCAGGTGCGTCAGCGGCGTACCTCTTGAGCACGTCCAGCGCGATGAAATGCAGCGTGATCGCGTTCGTAGCCTGCAGGATCACCGGTGGGGCGACTCCGTCGCGGCTGGCCGTCTCCCAGGCCAGCACGGTCACGCACCAGGAGTCCCCCGGCTTCAGGCCGGGGAACGCCATCGCTGGCTGCGCCGTGACCAGGTCATTGCCGCGGGACACCTGATGATCCAGGAACTCGCGAGTCATCAGCGCGCACACGGTGTGCAGCCCAAGGTCGCTGCGACCACTGGTGCAGACGCCGTCGCGATAGAAGCCGGTGACCGGGTCCGTGCCGCACGGCACCAGTGGCCCCCCGAGAACGTTGCGAACCTCCATGGCCCGATCTTGCCGTACACCGGCCGCGAAGGCCTGCCGTGGCGCGGCGTCGTCGGCTGCGTGGACACACCCCGCACGCAGCGCCAGGCAATGGTCCGGTGGCCGGACCAGACTCAGGCGCAGTGCCGCTGAAACGCGTCGGCGACTTGCTGCCGTGCTGAAATCCGATCGGCCTCTCCGCGGGATATTGGATGAGAAAGGGACCGCAGGTGCAGTGGACGCTCGTGCGAGACCACACGCAGACGCTGAGAGGGGGCGGTCTGGTCGGTCATCGTGAACTCCAGTTCGTGATCGGCCGGTCGCCGACGTACGGCGGTCTGACCAAAGGCATGCTGTCCTCTCTATCAACGGCCATGCGTGGGCATACATTCGGTTTCGCCACGCACTGGGTCCAAGATCACGTTCTGACTGATCGTGTAACCGCTTACTAGACGTTCGACCTGCTGTGATGCGGAGCACAGGGGTCTTTATCACAAGGACGGCGACTCCTGAGGTGGCCGGCTCAGCAGATTCTGGGCAGCGATTCTCCGGCGAGCCAATCGACCATGCGACGCCCACCGAAGGCCGTGGTCATCTGCACGAATGCTCGGTCATCTTCGATCACGTCGCCGATTCGGGCCGCTTGCTCGCCGAGCCGGTTGGCCCGCAATGCCGCCAACGCCACGTCGGCCCGATCGCCAGGACAAATCACGATCAGTCGTCCCTCGCAGGCGATATCGAGCGGGTCGAGGCCGAGCAGTTCACAGGCGGCGGCAACCTCACGGCGCACCGGGATCGCGGCCTCCGACAGCACAATCCCGACACCGGATGCGTGGCTGATCTCATTCAGCGTCGCGGCCAGGCCACCGCGGGTCGGGTCGCGCAAGACGTGGACCTCCGGTACGGCGGTCACCAGGTCGGCGACCAACTCGTGCAACGCGGCGGTGTCGGAGATGATCGGCGTGTCCAGACCCAGGTCCTCACGCACCGCCATGATCGCCATGCCGTGATCTCCGATCGGGCCGCTGACCAGCACCGCGTCGCCAGGGCGCGCGTTCGCCCCAGAGACCTCGACGCCCTCGATCAGCTCCCCCACCCCAGTCGTGGTGATGAAGACGCCGTCGCCCTTGCCAGCCTCGACGACTTTGGTATCTCCGGTGACCACCGGCACCCCGGCGTCTTGAGCGGCGGCGGCCATCGAATCGACGATTCGGGCCAGGTCAGCCAGCGGAAACCCTTCCTCGAGGACGAACGCCGCGGCCAGGTACCGGGGCCGGGCCCCCATGACAGCGACGTCGTTCACCGTGCCGTGCACACTCAGCGCGCCGATGTCGCCGCCGGGAAAGAACAGCGGGGACACCACGTGGGCGTCGGTGGCCATGACGAGGCGCCCGCCCACCGCCGGGAGTCGCGCGCCGTCATCACCCTGATCGAGAAACTCGTTGCCGAGGCGTCGCAGGAACAGCTGGCTGATGAGTTGCGTCATGGACCGTCCACCGGCCCCATGAGACATATCCAACCGCTCGGTCTTGATGCTGATCGGGCGCATGCGAGGGAGGGCCATTGCTGCGAACTCCTGGGCGGGTGGCGAGGGGTGATACCAAGGACATGTCAACGCCTTGTCGCATCCGTGACGAGTCGCTGACAAGAGGTTGGCAAGCTGGCTTGCATGGCTACGGAGAGATACGGATGAAATAGCGTTGACATGGAGTGACAAGCCGTTCGGCGGTGGTGACTCCTGCGGGGTCAGACAACCACGGGATCCGGTAGGCCAACGCTGTCACCATGCGTGCGGAAGCGACCGTACATGAAGTGCGCCGCGCAGGCGCCCTCCGCGGAGACCATGCAGGAACCGACAGGTGAATCCGGCGAGCAAGCGGTTCCAAAAATACGGCACTCCACGGGATGCTTCTGCCCGCGCAGGATCGCCGCGCACTCGCACCCGGCGTGATCGGGAACCGGCACATAGGGCACGTCATAGCGGCGTTCGGCGTCGAGGTCGGCATACTCGCCGCGCAACCGCAGGGCGCTGCGCGGGACCGTCCCCAACCCTCGCCATTCGAAGGACTCGCGCACCTCGAACACACTGTCGATCAGCGCCTTCGCCTTCGCGTTGCCGTCCCGGGTGACTGCGCGTGTGAATTCGTTCTCGACCTCCGCCCGGCCGTCATTGACCTGGCGGACCAGCATCTCGATGGCCCGCATCACGTCGAGCGGCTCGAACCCGGCGATCACCACCGGCTTACGGTAGACCTGGCAGAAGGGTTCGTACGGCGCGCTTCCGATCACCGTCGAGACGTGGGCCGGGCCGATGAACCCGTCAAGCTCGACGGCCTCGTCGGCCGGGGCGCTCAGGATGGCGTGCATCGCCGGCGGCGTGAGCACGTGGTTGGACAAGATCGAGAAATTGCTCAGGCCGAGCGCTCTTGCCTGGGCGATCGCTACCGCGGTCGGCGCGGTGGTCGTCTCGAAACCGATCGCGAGGAACGCCACCTGCCGCTCTGGGCGTTGTGCGGCGACCTTCACGGCGTCCAGCGGTGAGTACACCATCTTCACGTCCCCGCCGCGGCCTTTGGCCTTGAGCAACGACAGCTTGTTCGATGCGGGCACCCGCAACGTGTCGCCGTAGCTGCAAACCGTCACATCGTGCTCAATGGCCAAGGTGATGGCCTGATCGATCCTTCCGACCGGCAACACGCAGACCGGACAGCCAGGGCCGTGGATCAAGCGGATCTGCGGTGGGAGCAGGTCGGTGATCCCGTACCTCGAAATCGCGTGGGTGTGTCCTCCGCAGAATTCCATGAACCGGTACCCGCGTCCGCCTCCGGCACGAACTGCGGTGGCGATGGCGTCGCGCAGTCGAAGCGCCAGGTCGCCGTCTCGGAACTCGTCGATGTACTTCACGAACGCCTCATGCTCCATCCACGGTCGGCGGCGGCAACGGTGCCGCAGCGAGCTCGCCCTCTGCCACAGCGAGCTCGGCGAACAGCCGCAAGGTGGCCTCAGCCTCCGGTACGTCGAGTTTCTGCAGCGCGAAGCCGACGTGCAGGATCACGTAGTCACCGACTGAGACGTCATCGACCAAGGCGATCGAGATCTGCTTACGGACGCCATCGAGCTCGACAATGACCTCATCGACGGCGACCGTGGGATCCACGAGCTCTACGACGAGCGCGGGCATGGCCAGGCACATGTCACATCACCTCTGTCAGGGGCCGTTGGCCCAGGTATGCATGGTCGTCTCCGGCTGATGCCGGGTCCTGCACTGCCAGGGTGGCACGGGCCACGACGGCCTGCCCTAGGGCGATTGCCGTGTCGCCGGGCAGCAGCGTCGTCGGTTCCAGCAGCCGGGGCCCCGCGCCGTCCTCGCCGGCCAGCCGGCGGCGCAGGTCGGCCCGCAGGATGCGATTGAAGAAGCAGCCGCCGGCGATAGCCAGCACAGCGACCCCACGGTCTGTGGCCGCGCGGGTGACCCAATCAGCCAGCGCCGCGCCCAGCGTGGCGTGGAACCGAGCCGCAGCGCAATCCACCTGTCCAGGTTCGACGTCGATCAGCGTGGCCAACACCGTCCGCAGGTCCAGACGTCCGGCATCGTCGAATGTCCATCCACCTGTGAGCACCTCACCAGGACCGACCCTGTCGAGGTGCCGTTGGGCGGCCTGCTCCAAAGCAATGGCTGCCTCGGCTTCCAGGGTCATCACGGTGCTCAGGGAGAGCAGCCCAGCCGCCGCGTCGAAGACCCGTCCCATACTCGAGGTGGTTGGCGAGCGCAGGCCGCGTTCCATCATCCGGTGCAATCCGGACGCGGCGCTTTGCTGCGGCCAGCGATGCGCGATCTCATCGCCGCGCCCAAGGTCCTCCAGCACGCTGGCGGCCATCCGCCAGGGTTCGCGCGCAGCTCGGTCTGCGCCGGGCAGCCGCAGTGGTCGCAGCCCCGCCAGCCGTTCCCACCGATGGGCCTGGACCCACAGCAGCTCGCCACCCCAGGCGGTCCCGTCAGTGCCCAACCCCACCCCGTCCAACACCAGCCCGATGACCGCACCCGCCTGCCCGTGCTCCGCACAGACCGCTGCGAGGTGGGCGTGGTGATGCTGGACGGCAATGGCGGGCACCCGGAGTTCGTCGGCCAACTCCTGGGCAAACCGGGACGAGTGAAAGTCCGGGTGCAGATCGTGCGCGACGGCCTGCGGCCGTGTACCCGCCGCGTCAAACAGTTCGAGATAGGCACGAACCGTTGCTTCGTGCGCCCGGCAGGCGTCCGCTCCGTCGAGGTCGCCGACTGTTGGCGAAAGGTATGCCGTGTCACCGACCAAGGCGCAGACGGTGTTCTTGAACCACGCGCCGACAGCCAGGACGTCCGGCCCGCCCGACGCGTTCGTCACGGTCAGGGCGTGTTCCACTGGCGCGGTCATACCGGACCCGCGGCGCTGTGCAGACCGGAGCCGCTCAGCCCGGCATACGCGGCCAGGACCCAGTCGACCCAGGCGTCCAGGCCGGCGCCGGTGGTCGCCGAGGTCCGCAGCACCCGTGCGCCCACGGACACACTGGCCACGTGCGCTTCGATCCGCTCGACGTCGACATTCAGATAGGGCAGCAGGTCGCACTTGTTCACCAGCACCAGGTCAGCCGCTCGGAACATGCCAGGATACTTCGCCGGCTTGTCCTCCCCCTCCGTCACGCTCAGCACCGCCACTTTGTGCGCCTCGCCCAGGTCGAACGCCGCTGGACAGACGAGGTTTCCGACATTTTCAATAAACAGGACGCCGCCTCGGCGCAGTGGCAGGTGAGCCAGCGCAGCATCGATCATCTCGGCGTCGAGGTGGCAGGCGGTTCCGGTGTTGACCTGCACTGCCGGTACGCCGGTGGCCCGGATCCGTTCGGCATCCAGGCTGGTCTGCTGGTCACCTTCGATGACCGCGACCTCGACCCGACCGAGCAGCCGTTCGAGCGTGGCCACCAGCAGTGTCGTCTTGCCCGACCCCGGCGAGGAAACCAGGTTCAGGGCGAGCACACCCCCGTCGGCGAACCGGTGCCGGTTGCGATGGGCCTGCTCGTCGTTACGAGCCAGCAGATCCCGTTCGACGACGATCCGGCGCTTTTCGTGGGCGTCGTCGGCCGGTCGCACGTGGTCGTGGTCCCACTCGTGTGAGTGCTCACCCCGCTGGGCGTCTTTGTGGTCGTCGCTGTGGTGATGGGCAGTCGAGACCACGACGCCGTCAGTGGTACCGCATCCGCATGTCGCGCACATTGAGCGGTCCCTTCATCTCATCGAAGTGGTCGTCCACTCTCGTCATCAGGTCACCACATCCAGGTCGCACACCGCCATCCGGGTGCCCGCCACGACACGCAGCACACTGTCATCGCAGGATGCACACCAAGCCGGCTCGGTGTCCATCGCAACCCGCACCAAGCAGTGCGGACACTCCCCCACCCCGGGGGTGTCGATGATCTCCAGCACCGCGCCGTCGGCACAGGTCCCGGCGCACACCGCGGCGAACGCGAACCGTAACGCTTCGGGCTGGACGTGTGAAAGTCGTCCGACTTCGACTCGGACCCGATGCACACGCTGGAACCCTTCGCGCTCGGCCGCCTCCTGGATGATCTCAAGCGCATGTTCGGCCAGCGACAGCTCGTGCACCTGGACACTGTGCACCCCCGCAGTGCTCCGGCGCTAGGTCAAGCGACCACGGACCGGACCTGCGCGATCGCTACTCGTGGCAGCAGGGCGGGACCACACACGTGCCGGTCCGCGACGGGCGGAGCGCCCGTCCCCTACTGGCAGAAATTCGCGACCGAACGAACCGTTCAGCACTGCTACCCGACCGTTGAACCGGCCGGTAACCCCGGTGGCCGTGATCAGGTCTGATCTGCCATCGGCTTCTCTGGACTTGGGTGCGGGCCGGTGCCAGGGTGGTTCGCACGAGCGCTGCTTTCCCGGGACCAAAGCCACCCCGCGGCCGCCCCGGTTCCTGCGCCCGACAACTGTCGGTCGCAATCTTTTTCCTCATGTCGAACCCTCGCCACCGGCGCCGGTCTCGAAGCCTGCATCTTGTCGTGGCGATTTCGTCGTGTCCACGACCGGTCGCCCCCTCTTGGATGCGACCCCGCCGAACCGCTCGAGTCATTCCGCAAACCTGTCGCGCCGGAAGGTGAAGGCCATGTCAGCAGATGTCATCGATGACGTTCTGACCAGACACGAGTATGACGGCACCCGCTTGATGCACATCCTGCGCGAGGTTCAAGACGTGCTGGGGTGGCTCTCCCCTGCGACCATCACCGCGATTGGGCAAGGGGTACGCCGGCCGCGGGCGCACGTGGCCCGGACCGCTGAGTTCTATACGTTCTTCAACACGGTGCCGGTGGGCGCCTACCGGGTGTTGTTCAGCGACAACATCACCGAACGCTTCAACGGCAGCCTGGCGCTGCGTGACCAACTGTGCCAGCGGCTCGCGCTGCGCCTTGGGGAGGTCGCCGAGGACGGGCTCGCCAGCGTCGACACGACCTCGTGCACCGGGCTGTCCGACCAGGGCCCGGCCGCGCTCGTCAACTACCGCGCCGTCACCCGGCTCACTACGCAGCGCATCGACGAGATGGCCGGGCTGATCCGCGGCAGAGTGCCACTGTCCGACTGGCCCGCCGACTGGTTCGTGGTCGAGACGAACATCCGACGGAAGGACCAGCTGCTCGGCAACACGGTGCAGCCAGGCGAACCGATTGCAGCAGCCTTGCGGCGCGGGCCCGAGGGCGTGCTCTCCGAACTCTCCTCGGCGGCGTTGCGGGGTCGCGGTGGGGCTGGTTTCAACACAGCGACCAAGTGGCGGGCCTGCCGCGATGCCCCCGGATACGCCCACTACGTCGTGGGCAACGCCGACGAGGGCGAGCCAGGCACGTTTAAGGACCGGGTGCTCCTAGCGTCCTGCCCCGACCTGATCTTCGACGGCATGGTCATCTCCGGCATGGTCAACGGCGCCCAAAAAGGCATCCTGTACCTGCGCGGTGAGTATCGGTTCCTGTACGACGACCTACAGGAAGTGCTGGCCCGGCGCCGACGTCAAGGTCTGCTCGGGAGCAACATCATGGGCGTCGGGTTTAACTTCGACATCGAAATCTGCCTCGGCGCCGGCGCGTACATCTGCGGCGAGGAATCCGCGCTCATCGAGTCGCTCGAAGGCAACCCGGGCAAGCCGCGGATCCGGCCGCCGTACCCGGTGACACACGGATTGCTGGGTCAACCGACCGCCGTCAACAACGTCGAAACCCTGGCCCTCGCGGCCCTGATCACGATGAACGGCGCGGACTTCCTGGACGGGGTGGGCACGCCGTCGTCGGTCGGCACCACGCTGCTGTCGGTCAGTGGGGACGTCGCCGAACCGGGCATCTACGAATACCCGTATGGCGTATCGATCAGCGAGGTCCTCGAGCGGGCCGGCGCCCAGAATCCACAGGCGGTGCAGATCGCTGTCGGCGCGGGCAAATGCCTGGTGGACACGGAGTTCGGCCGCCGTATCGCCATGGAGGATGCCAGCAGCACCGGATCGTTCATGGTGTTCGACCGAACCCGTGACCTCTTCCTGGTGGCTCAAAACTTCGTGGAGTTCTTCGCCCACGAGAGCTGCGGGTTCTGTACCGCCTGTCGGGTCGGGACGTCGGTGAATCGGCGGATCTTGGACAAGATCGCCGACGGTCGCGGATCGCAATACGACCTTGATGAACTGACCCGGATGCACCGGCACATGCAGGGCGCCAGCCACTGCGCGCTCGGGTCGACAGCGACGATGGCGCTGCGGGACATCATCAACAAGTTCCGTCCCGCTTTCGAGCGGCGGCTGCTGGCCCTGGACTTCGAGCCGGCGTTCGACCTCGACGCGGCGCTGTCCGAGGCCCGCGAGATCACCCAGCGAGACGACCCACTGGCGCACGTCGTCGACGACCGTGTCGGCTTGCGCTAGCAGACCCGGCACCCACCAGCCAGACGGAGACGAGGCGGAGCATTGGACAGCTACTTCATGCTCGACGGTGAACAGATCCCGTTCACGGCCGGGCAGACGATCATGGAGGCGGCCACAGATGCGGGCAAATTCATCCCGCACTTGTGCTGGCACCCGGACGTATCGACCCACGGCTCCTGCCGAATGTGCGTGGTGAAAATCAATGGGCGGTTTTCGGCCTCGTGCACGACCCAGGCGGCAACCGGCCAGGTAGTTCGTAACAACACGCACGAGATGACCTCGGGGCGGCGCACCAGCCTGCAATTGCTGTTCATCGAGGGCAACCACTTCTGCCCCTCCTGCGAACGCAGCGGCAACTGCGTGCTGCAGGCCACGGCGTACGAGTTGGGGATGCTCTCACCCCACTTCGACCATTTCTTCCCGGACCGTCCGATCGACGCCTCTCACCCAGACGTCATCTTGGAGTTCAACCGATGCATTCAGTGCGAACTGTGCGTCCGAGCCAGTCGAGAACTCGATGGTAAAGACGTGTTCGCGCTAGCCGGCCGGGGGATGGACTCGCACCTGATCGTGAACAGCGAATCCGGCAAGCTCGGCGACACGGACTTCGACGTGACCGACCGGGCCGCCGACATCTGCCCCGTCGGGGTGTTCCTGACGCGCGGCCAAGGCTTTACAGTGCCGATCGGCTCGCGCAAATACGACCTCGCGCCGATCAGCGAACAGCCGTTCGCTCACCACCGCACGGCGATGGCGGACGACGCCAATGACCTCGGTGACCCCATCGATGCCGCAGACGTCGTCGGCATCGACCTGCACCCGGCGACCTCAGCCACCGTCCGGGAGCGAGCAAATCATCCGTCCGGAGCGGAGGTAGGGCGATGACCAGCACGATCCCGAACGCCGATGCCACCCCGGCAGCGCCGGGGACCTTTGCGCCACGAAAATTGAAGATCGCCACCACGTCGCTGGCCGGATGCTTCGGCTGCCACATGTCGATCCTGGACATCGACGAGCGAATCCTCGACCTGGTCCAGCTGGCCGAGTTCGACCGGTCACCGATCACCGACATCAAGCACGTCGGACCCTGCGACCTGGGGATTATCGAGGGCGGCGTGTGCAACAGCGAGAACGTCGAGGTGCTTCGCGAATTCCGGAAGAATTGCAGGGTGCTGGTGGCCATGGGCGCCTGCGCGGTGAACGGCGGCCTGCCAGCGCTGAGGAACAACTTGTCGATCGCGGACATCCTCGATCACGTCTACCACGACGGCATGGGGCTGGCCGATGGCAGCCAGATCCCCAACGATCCCGAGCTGCCGCTGCCGCTGAACAAGGTGCACCCGATTCACGAGATCGTGAAGATCGACTATTTCTTCCCGGGATGCCCACCCAGTGGCGATGCGATCTGGTCGTTCCTGACCGATCTCATCGTGGGGAAGACCCCCACCCTGGGCCACAACCACCTTCATTACGACTGACGATGATTGACCACGCACGAAGGGCAGACAGATGAGCTTCGAACTCGAGACCGCCGCCGTCCCCCCCGAGAGCCTGCGCCGGGTGGCCATCGAGCCGGTCAGCCGGGTGGAGGGGCACGGCAAGGTGACGTTGCTGCTCGATGAGGACGGCAGGGTGCACCAGGTGCGGTTGCACATCGTGGAGTTCCGCGGGTTCGAGCGGTTCATCGAGGGCCGCCCGTACTGGGAGTTGCCGGTGCTGGTGTCCCGGTTGTGCGGGATCTGCCCGGTCAGCCACCACCTGGCCGCGAGCAAAGCCCTGGACATGATCGTCGGGGCCGACCAGCTCACCCCGACGGCCGAGAAGATGCGCCGGCTCATGCACTACGGCCAGAACTTGCAATCGCATGCCCTGCACTTCTTCCACTTGTCGTCTCCGGACCTGTTGTTCGGGTTCGACTCCGAGGTGGCCAAGCGGAACATCGTCGGCGTCGCGATGGCTCATCCTGAAATCGCCAAGCAGGGCATCTTGCTGCGTAAGTACGGCCAGGAAGTCATTCGGATGACCTCCGGCAAGCGGGTGCACGGCACCGGCGCCATCCCCGGCGGGATGAATCGCAATCTGGCCCACCACGACCGGGAATCGCTCCTGGCGCAGGTCGACCAGATCATCGCTTGGAGTCAAGCGGCAGTGAAACTGTGCCAGCAGCTGCACGAGACCCAACGCGAGTTGCACGAGGGCTTCGGCAATTTCGCCTCGAACTCGTTTGGATTCGTCGACCAAGGCGGCAACCTCGACCTGTACCACGGTGGATTGCGCGCCAAGGACCCCGACGGCAATCTGATCTTCGATCACGTGGACTACACGACGTACGACACGCTGCTCACCGAGGAAGTGAAGCCGTGGACGTATATGAAGTTCCCCTACATCACGGATCTTGGCCCCGACAAGGGTTGGTACAAGGTGGGCCCCTTGGCCCGGGTGCGCAACTGCGACGCCATCCCGACGCCGCTGGCCGAGATGGAGCGCCGGATCTTCGTCGAGGAGACGAACGACGCCCCCTTGAACTACCACTGGGCTCGGATGATCGAGATGCTGTTCTCAGCCGAGCAGATCAAGACGCTCATCGAGGACGACGACATCGAAGGCACCGACCTGGTCGTCAAGGGAGATCGGCGCCGAGTCGGCATTGGCGTCATTGAGGCGCCTCGCGGGACGTTGTTCCACCACTACGAGGTAGGAGACGACGACCTGATCACGATGGCCAACCTCATCGTGTCAACGACGAATAACAACACTGCCATGAACACCGCCGTCCGCCAGGTGGCACGTCAGTACCTCGACGGCCAGGAGCTCACCGAGGGACTGCTCAATCACATCGAGGTGGCCATCCGTGCCTTCGACCCCTGCTTGTCGTGTGCGACCCACGCCCTGGGCAAGATGCCATTGGAGGTCACCCTGGTCGACGCCGACGGCACTGTGCTCGACCAGAAATACAAGGAGTAATCCCCTCCGCCGTGGCACGATCAGACGATGCGGCCCGGCCTGATGACTGACTTCACCTCGGGGGGGTCGACAACTGAGGCGACGCTGCCGGTGCCGCAGACGCTGGTGTTTGGTTGGGGCAACCCTTCCCGTGGCGACGATGCGCTCGGCCCGCTGGCGGTCGAGGCGATCGAGGCCTTGCAGCGGGCCGACGTCGAGTGCCAGACGGACTTCCAGTTGCAGGTTGAGCACGCCCTTGACCTGCAAGGACGCCGTCGGGTGCTGTTCATCGACGCGTCACAGTCAGCGCAACCGCCGTACGCGGTGACGTCGCTGCACGGCGCAGCGGACGCGTCGTACACCACCCATGAGATGTCTCCAGAAGCAGTGCTGCACGTGTACGAGTCCGTCCTCGGGACTCCCCCACCGACACTGCTGCTAGCGGTCCGCGGGGACGCGTGGGAACTGGGCACCGATCCTTCACCCGAGGCACTGACGAATCTGGCTGCGGCCCTGGAGTGGGTTCGCGGCTGGCTGGATCAGCCGGGGGGTTGACGCCGACCCAATCCGGCAGTCACGTCTTCGATCAGACGCGGCGTTCGTCGTTGGCGTACGCCCGTGAGCCAACCGGTCGACCAAAGCGTTCTCCTACGGCTCGAGCATCACCTTGATGGCGCGCCGCTCGTCCATCGCCTGGTAGGCGTCGGCGACCTCGTCCAGTGGGAGGGTGAGATCGAAGACGAGGCCGGGGTCGATCGTGCCCGCCAGGACGAGTTCGATGAGGTGAGGCAAGTAGGCGCGGACCGGGGCCATGCCACCGCGCAAACCGATGTTGCGCTGGAAGTACGGCTCCAGGGGCATTTGGACGCCGTGCGGTACCCCGACGAACCCGACACACGTGCCGGGACGGGCGATCGCGATGGATTGTTCCATCGCCTCGCGAGTGCCCACGCACTCCATCACCGCTTGGGCACCGAGGCCGTCCGTCAGGTCGAGGATCGCGTTGATGCCGACTTCACCGCGTTCGGCAACGATGTCGGTGGCACCGAACGTGCGGGCCAGCTGTTGGCGGGGTTCGTGCCGACTCATCGCCACGATGCGTTCGGCGCCGAGCACTCGAGCCGCGATAACGGCGCACAGTCCGACGGCACCGTCACCGACCACAACCGCGGTCTTGCCGGGTCCTACACCTGCGCTGACCGCGGCGTGCCAGCCGGTGCCCAAGACGTCGGAGCAGGCCAGTAGGGAACGCACTTGCTCGGGGCGGGGTTCGGCGACCGCTATCAGGGTGCCGTCGGCGTTGGCCACCCGGGTGAATTCGGCCTGGCAACCCCGGTAGAACCCCAGGTTCTGGCAAGCGGACTGGAACCCGGCTCGGCAATGCACACACGTGTTATCACTCGTGGTGAAGGGCGCGACGACGAAGTCACCCACCTTGATCGTGGTGACGTCATCGCCAACCTGGGTGACCTCGCCGATGAACTCGTGACCGATCTGGAGCGGCTTGGGAACCTCCTTGACCCCCCGATAGCTCCACAAGTCCGAACCGCAGACGCAGCTGTGGGTGATGCGCACGATCGCGTCGGTCTGTTCTCTGAGGGTGGGCTCCGGAATCTGACGAATCTCGATGTCCCCCGGGGCAGTAATGAACGTGGCACGCATTGGAACAGCCTGGCACAGACGACGATCGGTCAGTGCGCCCGGCTGTTCTGCTCGACATTCATGTCCTGAACGAGCATGTCCCGTGACGGGCATGTTCTGTGAAGGGCATGTCAGGTCGCGACGCGACGCAACGACCAGGTGGCGATCTCGGTCCGGCTGCGTAGGTCAAGTTTTGCCAGGATGTGCCGGACATGGGATTCGACGGTGCGCTCGGAAAGGAAGAGTCGAGCCGCGATTTCTCGATTCGACAGCGCCTGCGCCACCAAGGCGGTGATCTCGACCTCTCGCGGGGACAACGGTGCCTGCCCAGAGGTCGGTTCGAGTCTGCTGATCATTGCCAGGGCGAGGCGCTGCGGACCTGGCATGTCCAGTCGCGCGAACTCGGCCTCCGCCTGCCGAGCCAGCTCCAGAACGCTGGCCACGCCTTCAATGCCCTGCTCGGTCCGTGGCCCAAAGGGCGGCTCCCCGATGGTCAGAGCCGCCTGGGCCAGGCCGAGGCGACTGAGGGCGACGAAGGGTCGGGCCCCGATCCGGGTGTTCACTTCCAACGCAGCAATGAAATGCGCGTGAGCTCGCTGCGGCTGCCCTGAGACCAAGGCCAGCATCCCGAGCAGGCCAGCGTTTGAACCGGTGGAGAACACCGTCCCGGAGCCGTCACCGTTGCAGTACTGGGCGTCCGGAAGCAGCACTCGGTACACCTGGGCCGCGACCTCGGCGTCACCGAGCACCACGCAGGCCACGCCGATCTGAGTGACTGTCGGCGTCCACCGCAGCCCGGGCGTCAGTCGGATCGGCAAGGTGCGGAACTCCTCGAAGGCGGCCCGGGCGCCATCCAGGTCGCCTTGGACCGCCAACGTCAGCGGACGCGATATCTGCACCAACGGCAGTTGGGGAGCCGAACCGATCACCTCGAGTTGGTCACGTGGGAGCTCGTCGGCGGCCCCACGGACCAGCGCGAGTTGCAGGGAAAAGGCGTAATGCATGCCGCGCATCGAGGCATCACCCATCCGCCGCGCCAGGTCCAACGCCGCTTGCGATCGGGTTCGAGCCATCGCGAAATCTCCGATCAGCGCGGCCCGTGTTGCCGTCATTCGCAGGTGGTGCCACCTGGCGACCGGTGAGTGAGTCCGTCCGGCGATGCGGTCGAGGTCGGCGAGGACCTGGTCCACGCGAGCCATGTCGCCGAGTTGGAAGCCGGCGTCGAGTCGCCACAAGTGACCCCACAGTTCGGCCATCGGCGCAGCGCACGACGTGGCCAGCACAATTGCACGCTCGGCCAGTGCGGCTCGCTCGTGGACCGAAGCGGGCACGGCGATGGCCAGGTGACGCGCCGAGAGCGCCTCCAACTCCGCGAGCGGATCTGCGCAGCGGCGCGCTTGCGCCAGTGCGGCCGCCGATAGATCGGCCGCAACCGATCCCGAGTCAGCCTCAGCGGCGCAGACCGCCTGCTGCGCTAGCAGCCGGGCGCGTAGCACGCTCTCATCGTCCGGGAGATGCCGCAGCGCCCGCTCGCATATTTCTGACACAACGGCGTAGACGTCCGTCGATCCCAGCCCGTGTAACACCAAGGCGGCACGAGCCAACAACAGCGGGGCGCCGGCCTGCTGTGCCAGGTCCGCACCCTCGACGCTGCTCGCGAGCGCATCGGTCACCAGATTGGCGGACGCCTGCCGCTCGGCCAACTCGACGGTCAGCAACGCCAGGTGCGCCTTGCCCAGTCCGGCACCGCGTCCGCGTCGAACGGCCAATGACGCGAACCACACGGCTTGCTCGGGGGCGAGGTCGGTCATGGCGAACTTCGAGGCTCGGCTGGCGAAGTCGACGCATCGGAGCGCGGCTTCCTGGCCATCCACATCAGCCCAGTGCTGCGCGATCTGCCCGGACAACCCGCCGTCATGATCGCGGCTTTCGAGTGCCTCAGCCGTACGACGGTGCAGGTCTGTGCTGGTCTGGACGTCAAGGTCGGCGGCGACTGCATCCCGGACCAGGGCGTGGGTGAAGGACAGTCCGGCTGGTCCGAAGCTGAGCAGTTGCGAGGTGACCGCCGTGGCCAGCATCTGCCCGATCACTTGGGACGGCAAACCAGTGACTGCAGCGATGACCTCGGGGTGAATCCGCTCCCCCACCAGGGCCGCCGACTGCAGCACGCGGCGTACCTGCGGTGGCTGGCGTCGTACCGCAGCGGTGAGGATGGACCGGAGTTCGGCTCGGCTGCTCAGTACGTCGCCGAACGGATCCGGTCCGGGGGCAGGCGATCCGGAGGCCGTGAGCACCCAGATGTAGAACGGGTTTCCTCGCGTGCGCGCGACGAGCTCCTCAGCACTGGCCGCCCAGTCCCGGGTGAGCGCTGAGGACTCCATCCACGCGCGGACGTCCAGTGCGCTCAACGGGTGCAGCGGCACGATCCGAGCCGCGGACCCCCGAGCCAACTCGGCCAAGGCGCCCTCCCACGGTGAATCAGGTCCCGGACGCGCGGTGACGACGAACAGCACCCGAAGCTGCGGGAGGTCAGCGGCCAGGTGCTTGAGCACCTGCAGCGATGCGACGTCGGCCCAGTGCAGATCCTCCAACGCCACGACTGCCCCGACCTTCCCGGCAGTCTGCGCGAGCGCCTCACCGACGGCTTCGGCGAGCAGGAATCGTGCCGCGTCGCCCCCCGCAGGTCGTGACGTCGAGTCCACCACGTCCCTGACGAGGGCCATGTCCCGGCCGATTCGTCGCCATGGCCACAGTGCAGGCGCCCCCGCGTCGTCGACCGCATACCCACGTGCCGTCACTAGCCCCTCGGCCGAGGCCTCGTCCACGAGCTCCTGCACCAGCCGGCTCTTGCCGATCCCCGGATCAGTACTGCTTTGCGCGCTGGCACTGATGACCGCGGATCGTGACGCGGGGACGCTCAGAGCTGTCCGACTGACCGACATGGCCACCGGCTTCCAACCCAACAGGAGGAACATCATGTCACCCACGGCACAGCGGCTCGTCATGTCTACCGAATTGCTTCCCGGGCAGGATCCGGCCCTCCTACCAGGCCCCGACAGGGTGGAAACCTACGACGTCGTGTTCGCCCACACTCCCGGCGTGACCGCAGGAGCGGCGCGATGACACAGGCTGCCCTGCCCAGTGACCACCCCGGGATCGATGCCGGCGCGTGGGTGCTCGATGCTCCTGCGAGCACCGCGCGATTCAGCCTCCGCAACTGGGGGTTGAACACCGTGCACGGAACGATCCCGTTGAGCAACGGAAGGGTCCAGGTCGGCCCGAATGAAACGATCCTGTCCGCGCACGTCGAACTCAATCTCGCCGGGATCGACACCGGCAACGTACGCCGGGATCGAGACCTCGCCAAGCCCCATCTTCTTGGCACCGGCGCGTCGCCGATCATGGCGGTCCGCGCAGGTCAAGCGGAGCGACATCGTGATGGCGGCTGGACGCTGCCAGCCACCGTGTCTGCCGTGCACGGGTTGGCCGAGCTGCCGGTGACTGTGACGATCGCCGAGCACCTGGGTCCGGACCGGCTCAAGGTCACAGTGAGCGGGCGGATGGACCGGGCCGGGTTAGGAATCAAGGTTCCGCGCGTCGTGATCGGGCGTTTCGTCGGCATTGAGGTATCGGCCATCTTCCAGCGTCGCTGAGGTGGCTCTGAGCGGGGCAGGCCCCGGGGCTGATGCTGATCACCGGTGTCTCTGGGCATCGGCAGATGCTCTGGCGCCTTCCGATCCCGGCATCGCCCCTTGCACCACACGCAACATGGCCAGACCGGGTACCTCAACGGGCTGCCGGTAGAACCCGCGTGGACAATCGGGATATGGCAAGCTTCGCCAACGACAGAGGGCTGTTCCTCCTGCCGGCGTGACGCCGCCGGCAGGGTACGGCGCCCTGGCCGCCTTCACTGTCTCCCCACCCGACATGCACCAACCCACAAGACCGCAGATGGAGTCAGCGATGAGCCAGCGACAACCGGGATCCCCTCTCGCCAAGAGCGTTCAATCACTGGTGGAAGCGGCCGACGCAAAGGTGCAGACCATCCCGCTCAACCACGGCCCGGCGCTGCTCGAAGACGACACGGTGCTTTTGGTGGACATCCGCGAGGCACGTGAGCTGGAGCGCGAAGGGACGATACCGGGGGCGTTCCGGGCGCCACGGGGCATGCTGGAGTTTTGGGTCGATCCGGATAGTCCCTACTACAAGCCGGCGCTCGACTGCGGCAAGACGCTGATTCTCTTTTGCGGTGGCGCCTGGAGATCCGCTCTGGCTGCGGCCGCGCTGCAGGAGATGGGAATGCCCGTTGCTCATCTCGAGGGCGGGTTCTCCGGGTGGAAACGCGCGGGGCACCCCGTGCAGCCATTCCAGCCGAACCGGCCGAACCGGCCGAACCGGCCGAACCGGCCGACAAGCTGAAACGCATTCAGGTCGCCGCGTAGGCGCACAACCGCGGTCCCTCGCTACGGCCGGCGCAAGCAGCTTCTGTTGCCCTCTCGCGACCGTGCCGGTCGACTTGCAACTGCGGCCCTGGCCAGCCCCAGCCACCAACTGATGAGCCGGCTCACCGGCTCCGGTAGAACGCACCTGCGGCCCGGCTCCTCACACGTAGGAACCGGGCCGGCAGTTTTCACCCTGCTCACACTCAGCGGTCACTGACCTCGGGGGATCGTTCCGGTCTACCAGAATCCTTTCGGTCGCCCCTCTGCTCAGAGCTTCCGGCGGGTCTTGGGGGAATCGCTCAACCTTGCCTTCCCTCAACTGCAGCCAGAGGTACTGCCGCATCCTTCGCAGACATAGCAGCTGCCAGCAGGCCGCATTTTTGTCCCACATGTTAGACACATCGGGGCGTCGGCGGCCTTCCCTTGGAACTGCTCGATCAGCTCGGCGGAAGAGTGAACGTCGGGCCCGACATCGCGAGCCACAGCCACTCCGGCGCCGGACTTCAACTCCATCAAACGAGCCCGGTCCGTCGCGGTCGTCCGCGTCGCGGCGGTCTGTGAGTAGTTCTCCAGCTTTTCCTCGATATCTTCCTCACCACCCTGATCGGGCATCGGCTGGTAAGACCCAGTCTCGAGCTGACGGGCGCGTTCTTCGGCGGTGTAGATCCCCATAAAGGAGCGCGTCTCGAAATCGAGGAAGTCCAGGGCCAGACGACGGAAGACGTAGTCCATGATCGACTGGGACATCCGTACGTCTGGGTCGTCGGTCAGGCCAGCCGGCTCAAAGCGCAGGTTCGTGAACTTCTCCACGTACGTCTCCAGCGGCACCCCGTACTGCAGCGCCACCGACACGGCGAGAGAAAAAGCGTCCATCAGGCCGGCCAGTGTCGAACCCTGCTTCCCGAACTTCAGGAAGATTTCGCCCAAGCCATCGTCAGGGTAGGAGCTAGCGGTGAGGTAACCCTCAGCGCCGCCAACCGAGAAAGACGTCGTTTGCGAAGTCCTTCGCCTAGGCAGCCGACGGCGGACCGGACGGAACTCGATCACCTTCTCGACCTTGACCGGCGCGTCCTCGTTGGCTTTGCCTGCCTTGGCGTCGGACAATGGCTGGCCGACCTTGCAGTTGTCCCGATACACCGCGAGCGCTTTGAGACCAAGCTTCCAGCCCTGGAGGTAGACCTCTTCGATGTCCTCCACGGTCGCCGATTCGGGCAGGTTCACCGTCTTGCTGATCGCTCCGGAGAGGAATGGCTGGCACGCAGCCATCATCCGAACGTGACCCATCGGGCTGATCGACCGGGCCCCCATCGCACAGTCAAACACTTCATAGTGCTCTGGCTTCAGCCCTGGAGCGTCGATGACGTGTCCGTACTCGGCGATGTACTCGACGATCGCCTCAATCTGCTCCTGCTGATAGCCCAGCCTGCGCAGCGCCCGCGGGACCGTCAGATTCACGATCTGCATGGAGCCGCCACCGACCAGCTTCTTGAACTTCACGAGTGAGAAGTCCGGCTCGATGCCAGTGGTGTCGCAGTCCATCATGAAACCGATGGTTCCGGTCGGTGCGAGCACCGACGCTTGGGCGTTACGGAAACCGTGTTGCTCACCAAGCGTCAGCACCCGCTCCCACGCCTTGCTCGCCTGCCGGTGGGCCTCGCCGCTCAACTCGTCCAAGGTGCGTAGGGCGTCATTGGCGGCCTGATGCTTGCGCATGACCCGCTGATGCGCTTCAGCGTTGCGGGGGTACCCGGCGTACGGGCCGACCACACCGGCCAACTCCGCCGAGCGTTGGTAGGCCGCCCCGGTCAGCAGCGACGTGATCGCTCCCGCCAATGCCCGACCGCCCTCGGAGTCATAGCCGTGCCCGGTCGCCATCAGCAGCGCGCCAAGGTTGGCGTATCCGATACCCAACTGCCGGTAGTCCCGGGTGGTCTGCCCAATCGATTCGGTTGGGAAGTCCGCGAAACAGATCGAGATATCCATCGCGGTGATGACCAACTGGACCACCTTGGTGAATGTTTCCGCGTCGAACCTGTCATCGTCCTTGAGGAACTTCAGCAGGTTCAGCGAGGCAAGGTTGCACGAGGAGTTGTCCAGCGACATGTATTCGCTGCACGGGTTGCTCGCGGTGATCCGGCCAGTCTCTGGATTGGTGTGCCAGGCATTGATCGTGTCGTCGTACTGCATGCCCGGGTCTGCGCACTCCCACGCGGCCCGTGCGATATCGCGGAACAGGCCTGCGGCGTCGATCTCTTCGATCACTTCCCCGGATTGCCGGGCGGTTAGGCCGAAACCGTCACCAGCCTCGACGGCCTGCATAAACGTGTCGGATGCCCGCACCGAGTTGTTCGCATTCTGGTATTGCACGGAGACGATGTCCCGGCCGCCTAGGTCCATGTCGAACCCGGCGTCCCGCAGCGCCCGGATCTTGTGCTCCTCCCGGGCCTTGGTCGCCACGAACTCGCCGATGTCGGGATGGTCAATGTCCAGGACGACCATCTTCGCCGCCCGCCGGGTGGCCCCACCGGATTTGATCGTGCCTGCGGAGGCATCCGCGCCGCGCATGAAACTGACCGGCCCAGAGGCGTGCCCGCCCGAAGACAGCAATTCCTTGCTGGATCGGATCCGGGACAAGTTGAGCCCAGCGCCGGAGCCACCCTTGAAGATAAAACCTTCCTCGCGGTACCAGTTCAAAATCGAGTCCATCGAGTCGTCGACGGACAGAATGAAACACGCACTGACCTGCTGAGGGCTGGGTGTGCCCACGTTGAACCACACCGGGGAGTTGAAGCTGAATACCTGGTGGAGCAGGGCATACGTGAGCTCGTGCTCGAAGACTTCGGCGTCGGCCTCGGTCGCGAAGTAGCCGTGCTTCTTGCCGGCCGCGGTATAGGTCAGGACGACCCGGTCGATCAGTGTCTTCAGGGAAGACTCACGCTTGTCGCTGCCCATGGCGCCACGGAAATACTTCGTCGTCACGATCGTTGACGCGTTGACCGACCAGAAATCGGGGAACTCGACCCCCCGTTGTTCGAAGATCGTTTCGCCGGTCTTCCAGTTCTGTTGCACGACATCCCGTCGTTCCCAAATGACCTCGTCATAAGGGTGGCGCTCCGCTGCGGTGAAGATCCGTTCGATCCGCAGGCCCCCTGTGCCACGCCATTGAGTCGCCGACTGTGTTTCCGTGGTGTCCGTCATGATGTCCCTCCCAAAAAGACTGAAACGTTATGCTCCGCTCCGGCATTGACCTGGCCTCGGTGGCCGGCATCGTCCGGGCTCCCCCTCAGCGAGCGTTGGCTGCGGTATCGAGCGAACGACCGCCTGCCTCGGCTCGCAATGCTGCGATGGCCTGTTCAAAGTCCTCCAGCGACTCAAATGACTGGTATACCGAGGCGAAGCGCAGGTAGGCGACCTCGTCTAGGTCGCGCAACGGACCCAGGATGGCCAGTCCCACGTCGTGCGCCTCGATCTCCGCGTGACCGGCCACGCGGATCCCCTCCTCGACGCGCTGGGCCAGCACGGCCAGATCGTCCTCGGTCACCGGGCGTCCTTGGCAAGCTTTGCGGACGCCGACGATGACCTTGTGTCTGCTGAACGGCTCGCTTGCTCCGGAACGCTTGATGACCGTCAACCCCGCGGTCTCTACGGTGCTGAATCGGCGTTGACACGTCGGGCACTGCCGACGGCGCCGGATTGCCGTGCCGTCGTCGGAGGTCCGCGAGTCGACGACTCGACTGTCGGTGTGCCGGCAGAACGGACAGTGCATGGCCAGACCTCCTTCCTGTGTTCGACGACCTGTCGCCCAGTCCAGCCAGCGAAACGCCAGCTGCCGTCGTACCCTCACGGCACCATCGCGCGTGTCCTCGCGATACACCAGAGACGGTCTGTACGCCGCCATCTGTGGATGAACCTGTGGACTTCCTGTTGGCATCCTGTGGGTAACTCAGCTACCCCTGAGGACTACATGTGGATGGCTTACACCGGTGTAACCACAAGATGTAGTGATCGTACGTCGCGATTGGGCTCGCGAACAAGTCACCGACGTCGGCAGTTGGTCAAGAAATTCGGGGCAGACGTTGCCCCCGCGGTCGCTTGGCAGGTCAGGTCGGTTTCAGCGTTCCGCCGGAACATTTCGAGCTCCCGGCGTGTCGCGGCGGCACCAACGTTCACTGCCCGGGCAGACCTGCACGGAGGGCGCGGCACCAACGTTCACTGCCCGGGCAGACCTGCACGAAGGGCCGGGTGCGGCTCGAGCGCCCGCAGTCTTGCTCCGTCTGCTTGCCGATCAGCGGGCTACCGGGATCGCCAAGGACTGGCCGACTGACACCTCGGGTGCAGTGAGATGATTGAAGAGTTGCAGGCGGACGACAGCCTCACGAAGCGGCAGCGTCGGCATCTGCTCGCGCGCCACATGGGTCAGCGTCTGACCCGGTCGAACCACGGCGTGGCGGTCGACGGCGAGTGTGTCGTTTTGCGTGAACGGTAGGTGCCACGTCAGGGCTAGCAAAGCCAACGCACCAAACACGACCACTGTGCGCAGCAGCCGGCCGCGCGCCGTGAGCCGCAACGTCTTCGCGCGCTCATTGGTACGCACGACAGGGGCGAACTGGCCGGGCTGCGGTTGGCTGGTCAGCGCTGACGCCGGTGCGAGCGCGGTAACGCGTCGTAGCTGCCGGCGACGCGGCAACCTGGTTGCCGGTGGCACCGACTGGGGTGCTCCCCAGGCAATGAGTGCACTCATGTCAGCCTTCCTGTTCGTCGCGACACGCCGCCTGGATCGAACGTGCGTACGATCGAACGACTGTACGATTATGAGCACAGTTGGCCGATCCTGTCGAGCATCGGAAGGTGGGATGTATCGAACACATGTCGGACTGCCGTGGACTCGAAAAGCCTGTCCGCGGCGCCACCGATGCACTGTTTGCCTGCATGAGCGCAACTGCACCATCGACCACTGACAACCCCAACGCCGCAGGTCAGCGTGCGGCGAGACGAAGTGCACCAGGAGAGGGCAGGATGAGCGACGACCTCGAGCCCGCGGAAGTACATCGGATGCCCGAGCGAAAGACGCGCGGCGGCCTGACCGTCCGCCAGCACAAGGTGTTGGCGGTCATCCGATCATCCATCGACACCCGCGGCTATCCGCCAAGTCTTCGCGAAATCGGCCAAGCCGTCGGGTTGACGAGCCCCAGCAGCGTCGCCCACCAGTTGGTCGCGTTGGAGCGCAAAGGCTACCTACGACGGGACCCACACCGCCCGCGTGCCCTCGAGGTGGTCTCACCCGATATTCCCGACAATGCCCCCGGCTATCGGCGTTCCGGCGTGGGTGTCGCGAGGCCCGGCGGGGATCTTCCCGCAGCGGCCGGCAGCGATGACCCCAACCCCATCAATCACTCCCCCGAGGCGTCGTACGTGCCTGTGCTTGGCAGGATCGCAGCCGGGGCGCCGATCGTCGCCGAAGAAGCGGTAGAAGATGTTTTTCCGCTGCCGAAACAGCTCGTTGGCGAAGGTGACCTGTTCCTGCTGAGGGTTACTGGCGACTCGATGATCGACGCGGCAATCTGCGACGGCGACTGGGTCGTCGTGCGGCAGCAAAGCAGCGCCGAAAACGGCGACATCGTTGCGGCGCTGCTGGACAGCGAGGCTACCGTCAAGACGTTCAAGCGCTCTGCCGATGGAGTGTGGCTGCTGCCGGCGAACCCAGCATACGAACCCATCGACGGACGGTTCGCGACGATCTTGGGCAAGGTCACGGCAGTGCTCCGGCGTCTGTGAGGTGAACGAACGCCCGGCGGTCGGGTCCGTTGGTCGGCGCGCGGCTACCCGAGCCGGTTCACCAAGGCGTTGAGCGTCACCGCGAGGCCGTCGTCGACCCGCACGCCGACGAGGTGATCGCCACGCGTCGGTCCCCGGGTCACCAAGCCGATCGGCAGTGCCAGCGCGGCGGCCTGCCGGACGAACCGCAGACCTGACATGACCTGCAACGAGGATCCGAGCACCAGGAGTGCCTGGGCTGAGTCGACCGCCGCAACACACCTGCCGACCCGCTCCTGGGGCACCGCATCACCAAAGAAGACCACGTCGGGCTTCATCTCATCGCTGTCGCAGACCAGGCAATGCGGCCGGTGAAACGCCCGAACCACATCCTCTGATAATGCGACGTCACCATCTGGCTGGATGACTGGTCGGATCGCCACGGCCTGAGCAACCAGTCGCACGTAGTCGGGGTTGCGGGTTGCTAGATCAGCCTGCACCTGGCCCCGGGTGTGCAATCGATCGCACTGCATGCAGCGCACTTGCGAGAGCGTCCCGTGCAGTTCGATGACGTCGGCGCTGCCGGCCTCCTGGTGCAGGCCGTCGACGTTCTGGGTGATCACGGTGCCGAGCATGCCGCGACGCTGCAACCGCGCAACGGCGCAGTGCGCGTCGTTCGGTGCGGCGGCGCGGAATCGGTCCCATCCGACATACGCCCTCGCCCAGTACCGCTGCCGATTGGCCGAGCTGGCCCGGAACTCCGTGATCGTCATAGGTTGCACCCGCCGCCGACCGTCCGGGCCGCGATAGTCGGGAATCCCCGAATCGGTGGACATGCCGGCACCGGTGAGCACGACCACGCCGCCTGCCGCGATCAGATCCGCCAGCTCGTCCAGACCGACTTTGCACACTCTCCCTGCCCCCGGGTGGGTCGCCATAGGCGTACTCAAGCACCTCAACGGATGCTGCGCGCCTCGGGGATGATTCCTGCGACAACCGTGCCCTGACCATAACCAGACATTAGGATGTATGGATGTTTGATGCGGCTGGGTTACGGGTCATGAAGGCCATCGCCGAGCAGGGCAGTTTCACGGCCGCAGCTGCGGCACTTGGCTATTCACAGCCAGCGATCTCGCAGATGGTCCGCCGTCTGGAACAGAAGACCGGGACGACTCTGGTGGACCGGCTCGGCCGGACCGTACGCCTCACCGAAGCGGGCGAAGTGCTGGCGCGTCATGCCGTGCATGTGTTGTCCGCGCTGAACGTCGCCGAAGAAGAAGTTGCGGCGATCGCGGGCCTGCGCGCCGGCCGGGTCCGGCTGATGGCGTTCCCGTCGTCTTCCGCCTCGCTGGTTCCTCGAGCGTTGCGGCTGGTACGCGAACGATATCCCGAGGTGACGGTGACCTTCGCCGAAGCCGAGCCGCCCGAATCACTGGCCGCGTTGCGCTCCGGCGACTGCGACCTCGCGGTCGCCTTCAGTTACGAAGGGGTCGATGTGGGTCGTGGTGAGCAGGACCTCGAGGGGTTTGTCGGCCATGCCCTGCTGGAAGACTCGGTCCGCTTGGTGGTCCCACGCGACCACCGGTTCGCTGGCGCAGCGTTGGCGCACATGAGCGACCTCGCCTCCGAAAACTGGATCGCCGGCTGTCCGCGCTGCCGCGGCCACCTCGTCTCCACGTGTACGGCGGCCGGGTTCTCACCGTCGGTGGGGTTCGAAACCGAGGACTACGTGGCGGTGCTCGGGTTCGTCGCGGCCGGACTCGGGGTCGCCCTCATCCCGGACCTGATCTTGGCGAGTGCATTGACCGACGACGTGGTCACACTCCCGATCGATCCGCCGTCACACCGTGTCATCTCAGCGGTGACGACGCCAGACCTGCAACGAGTGCCAGCCGTGCATGCCACCCTCGAGGCGCTCTGCGAAAGCGCCCGGGACCTCCTGGCCACCCGTACCTAAGGCCCGTTGCCTCCGGGCGGGTCAGCCCGTTAGCTGCCGACTTCAGCGGGAAGTGCTCACTAGGACCCGGCCATCGTTGGTGCTGACCACGATGTCTCCGCGACGGTCGGTGCGCAGCACCGTGGTCCCGGTCTTGGCCAGCATGTCGAGCAACGAGGTCGCCGGGTGGCCGTACTCGTTGTCCGCGCCCACCGAGATCAGGCCTAACGGCGCAGCCAGGTCACGCAGCAGCTGCGAGTCTTGATTCGCCGATCCGTGGTGGGCGACCTTGACCACGTCCACCGGACGTCCCTGCCGGTCGGGATCGCCGGCCCCCGGGCTGGCGCGTAGCCCGGCCCGGATCGCCGCGCCAGCCTCCCGTTCAACGTCTCCTAGCAACAGGGCACGCAGCCCGGGTGCGCTGACATCAAGGACCACCGAGCCGTTGTTCGGTACCGAGCCGGCATCGATCCGTCGGCCTGGCCAACGCACCAGCGCGTCCACCTCACCCCAACGCAGCGCGTCACCGGCGTAGAGCGGGGTTGCCGGCAACCCGGTCTCTGCAGCAGCCCGTGCCATCGGCCCCACCGGTGCGTTCGGATCGGTGACCGGGGAGACCAGCAACGCTCCAACCCGGCGTCCGGCCACGGCACCGGCCACTCCTTCGATGTGATCCTCGTGCGGATGGGTCAGCACCACGGCATCCAGGACCCGCACCCGCAACCGGACCAAACAGGCGTCCACCAGGTCGGGGTCGGGTCCAGCGTCGACGAGCACCGCCGACCCGGGTCCGGTGGCCAAGACCAGAGCGTCTCCCTGACCGACGTCGCAGACCGCCAGCCGCCACCCAGGTGGTGGCCATCCTCTCGCGGCGACCGGCCAGCCAATCGAAACGGCCAGCACGAGTACACCGAGCGTGACCAGCGGAGAGCGGCGCAACCAAGCCACCAGCCAAGGACCCGCACACAGGGCCACGATGCTCACAACAGCCAGGAGTAACGCCCCAGGAACGCCGTCCGGCCAGGGCCAGGTACCGAACGGCACCGCGGCCATCCGGTGGGCCACCCAAGCGATACCCCAGGCCGGCAACCCCGGCCCCCACGCCAACAAGCCGGTCAGCACCTCGGCGACCCTCTGGAGGTCAGCATTGGAACCCGGCAGACCGATCAGGGCCCCCGGCAGCGCCAAGAGCACGCCGCCGATCGTGGCAGGTGCGACCAGTGGTGCCGCGAGGAGATTCGCGAGCACCCCGATCGCCGAGATCGACCCCTGCAGCAGCACGATCACCGGCGCGCACACCACCTGCGCCGCGACCGGGATGACGATCGGTTCGGCCAATCCACCCAGCCGCGCCGGCATCCGGGCACGCAGCCAATCGGCCCAGGGCCGCACGAACACCAGCAAGCCGAACGTGGCCAGCACTGAAAGCGCGAAACCATACGAGCGTGCCAACCACGGGTCGACCGCCAACAGCACCAGGACGGCGGCTGCCAGCGCCGGGAGCCCGGAACCGCGCCGTGTGGCTGCGACCCCGACAATGCCTACGGCTCCCATCACCGCCGCACGGATCACGCTCGGGTCCGGTCTGGCGAGCACGACGAAGCTGACCAGCACCACGCCGGCCAGCACTGGGCGCATTCGCCGGGGTATCCGCAGCACCCCAGCCAGCCGCAAACCGAGCGCCAAGACGATCGTCACGTTCGTGCCGGAGACTGCGCTCAGGTGGGTCATCCCGGTCGCACGCATGTCGTCGGTGAGGTCTTGGGGGGTCAGACTGCGATCCCCAATGACCAGTGCCGGGACCAGGCCAGCGGCGTCGGGCGGCAGACCGCGAACGGCGGCGCGCAGACCCTGGCGCAAGTGCTCTGCGCCGCGGATGGCAGTCGGCGCCGAGTCGAGACGTTCTGGCGGCCCGCGCGCGGTGAGGTAGGCCACCAAGTCATCTCCGGGGTCTGCTGGGGCGAGTCGGCCCATGACCCGAACCCGTTCACGCCACCGCAACCCGCCCCAGCGATCCAGGTTCGCCCGGGCCCGAACCAGCACTGGCGTTTCGACCTCGGCCAGTTGGCCCCGACCGACCACCCGCGTGATGAGCATCGTGACCAGCACGCTCGCGTGTGGTCGCTCAGCCTTCGGGTCGAGCAACCTCGGATCGGTCAGAACGACACCTTCGATCGTGATGACGGCTCGTTCACGGGCAAGGTCCACCAAGGGCCCTGCGGTGGCTACCGCATACCGCGACCACCCGCACGCTGCATGCACCGCGACGATGAGCAAGCTCGCCAACACGATCTGCGGTGGGCTGAGCCGTCGGCCCCGCCGAACACGCCATCGGCGCCGTAGCAGCCAGCCGATCAGGGCCGTGGCAAGGCATCCCAACGCGAGTCGGCCCAACCACTGCGGATACGGCAGCCCGACCAGCAGCACTACCCAACCGAGCGCCACCGGGATCACGAGGCGCAGGTCCGGCGGCTCGTGAGCCGATTCGTGAAGCGACCCCGTCGAAGCGACCACGGCTAGATACAGACCAGTGACCGCAACCGGGACAACATTTTGTCGCCGATACCTGAAACCTCGCTCAGTTCGTCGATTGAGGTGAAGCGGCCATGTTCGGTACGCCAGGTGATGATCCGTTCGGCGATTTTGGGACCGACGCCCGGCAGCTCGTCCAGGCCTGCGGCGTCCGCGGTGTTGAGGTTGACCAGGCCACCGGCCGACGGCGACGCTACGGCCCCTGGGGCGGGCTGCGGACTCCCCGGGCCCGGCGGCCGGCCGAGCACCGGCACCACGACCTGTTCGCCATCGCTGAGGACTCGGGCCAAATTGACCGCGCCGAGATCGGCGCCCCGAACGGCTCCCCCGCATCGTTGGATTGCTTCGCCCAGCCGCGACCCGTTCGCTACTTCGATGACCCCGGGGCGCCGAACCGCACCCACGACGTGCACGCTCAACCGCCCTTGATTCGACCCGGAGGTGCCGGAGGTGTCCGAGGGTGGGACGGCATTCCCGCCCGGTCTGAGCGGATCTGTCCCGCCCTCGACGGATCTGCTGACCAGGGCGCTTGGAGTCGGTGCCGACCGGCTCGCGACCTGCACTGGTACCGCTGCCGCGTCGGCGCGCCACACCCGGAACAGGATCACGGCGAGCGCCAGGACGACGATCACCCCAAGTCCGGCGACCGCTCGGGAGCTTGGATGCAGCAACGCCCCGCGTAGCCCAGCCGGTGCTCCGAGCCGCTCTCGAACCCCGCAGACGTCGCGGTGCCTGCCCTCGCCGAGCAGGCGTCCGAGCTTTCCCGGCCGGTGCGGACCCGGCTGCTCGGGCACCCAGCCGCCAGCGGCTGACTCGCTCTCACCGGGAGGCTCTGCCAGGACGGGTGACCGGTCCGGGAGCCTGGGATATCCCGGACCGGTCAGGCCGAATACGCGTGCCATACGTTCTGGGGAGAGATTCGCATCGCCGCCGGCCATACCCAGAAGCTAGGTGGCGCCGGGACCGCCTCAGCGGTCATCGCGGCTCACGTGTGCAGCACCGTCGTGTCGTGGCGGGGTGTGTATAGCCGCGCGGGTGGGAATCCCCGCGACGGCTCACACGGCAGGCGCCACGATCGCCGCGATGGTGCCCGGTCCCAGATGAGCCGCCGCGATGGCTCCCAGTTCGACCAACTTCGGTCGTTGCCCGGCCAACTGGTCTGCGCACCGGTCCGCCAGCGCATCAGCCAGTCGCATCGCCCGTTCGTTGCCCTCCAGATAATGCACCGCGACGTCCACGGGCGTCTGGTCAGCCTCAACCGCTTCACCGATCGCCACCAACACCAGCTCTTGCAGCCGGGCCAGCGCTTTGCTCGCCGTCCGCAACCGCTCGACCGGCTCGATGTGCCCATGCGTCAATGACAGCAGCGGCTTGATTGCGAACGCCGAACCCAAGAAGGCCGATGCGGCCCCGATCCGACCGCCGCGCCGCAGATGCTCCAGGGAATTCACGTAGAACAGCACCGTACTCGCTTCGGCACGCCGGACCGCGGCCAATTCGACCTGGGCGGCGCAAGCCCCGGCCGCCGCAGCCTGGGCCGCGCTCAGCACGGCGTACCCGAGGGACATGCCCATCGTCGTCGAGTCGACCACCCGCACCGGCACCGGTGAGTGCCGCGCAGCCAGCAGTGCGGCGTCGTGCGTGCCGGACAACTCGGCGGAGAGATGAATCGAGACGATGCCATCAGCCCCATCGGCAGCCAGCTGCTCGTAGGCATCCAACAAGGCCTTCGGCGATGGCATGGAGGTGCTCACCCCGGAGTTGCGTTTCAGCGCAGCGGTCAGCACCTCGGGGGTCAGGTCGACACCTTCGGCGTACGAGCAATCGCCGATCATCAAATGTAAAGGCACGACCGTGATCAGTTCGGCGCCAGCCAGTTCCGGCGGCAGGTTCGCGGTTGAGTCGGTGACAACACGGATAGTCACTGACGTCGACACCCCGCGGATTCAGACCCCCATCGGCGCCCGGTCAAGTGCGGCATCACCGCGCCGTACTCAGCCGACGACGATGTTGACCAGCCCGGGTGCACGCACGATGACCGTGCGAATCGTCTTGCCTTCCAGGCAGGAGCGGATCCGGTCGCTGTCCAACGCTGCGGCCTTCAGGTCTGCGTCCAGGATGTCCGCGCAGACCTGCAACCGGTCGCGCACCTTGCCCTGAACCTGCACGACACATGTGACAGTGTCCTCCACCAGCAGCGCTGGGTCAGCCGCCGGAAACGACTCGTAGGTGAGCGTTTGGTCATGCCCCAGCCGCGACCACAGTTCCTCGGCGAGATGCGGCGCCACCGGAGCAGCCATCACGACCAGCGCTTCGGCAGCCTCGCGGGGTGTCGATTCGAGCTTCGTCAGCCCGTTGGTCAGCTCGATCAGCTTCGCCACAGCGGTGTTGAACCGAAGGTTCTCGTAGTCCGACCCGACCCCGTCGATGGTTCGGTGCAGCAATCGTCTGGTCTCTTCGTCCATGGACGCCTGGGCGACACGCAGCTGACCGCTCTCCTCGTCCACGATCAGCCGCCAGAGCCGCTGCAAGAAGCGCTGCGCTCCGACGACGGCCCGGGTCTCCCATGGACGAGACAGGTCCAGCGGGCCCATCGACATCTCATACACGCGGAACGTGTCCGCGCCGTACTGCTCATACATTTCATCGGGGGTCATGATGTTCTTCAACGATTTACCCATTTTGCCGTACTCACGCCGCACCGGCTGGCCCTGCCAGCTAAACGACGGTTCGCCCCCGGCCGACACCGGCGCCACCTCCTCGACCTCGGCGGCCGGTACTGCCTGCCCGCGAGCGTCTCGGAACGCGTGAGCCTGGATGTAGCCCTGGTTGTACAGCCGACGGAACGGTTCCTCGCTGCTGACATGGCCCAGGTCGTACAGGACTTTGTGCCAGAAGCGGGAGTACAGCAGGTGCAGGACGGCATGCTCAACGCCGCCGACGTACAGATCCACGCCGCCGGGATCCCCTTTGCCGACCGGCAGATCATCGCGTGGACCCATCCAGTAGCGTTCAACGTCCCGATCGACCAGTGCGTCTTCGTTCGAAGGGTCCAGGTAGCGCAGCTCATACCAACACGAGCCCGCCCACTGGGGCATGACATTCAGCTCGCGACGGTATCGGCGGGGCCCGTGGCCCAAGTCCAATTCGACCTCGACCCAGTCGGCGGCCTTCGCCAGTGGCGGCACCGGTTCGCTCGCCGCGTTATCGGGGTCGAGTTGCGCGGGGCTGTAGTCGGCCACTTCGGGCAATTCGACCGGCAGCATCGACTCCGGCAATGCCACGGGCATACCCGTCTCGTCGTACACGATGGGGAACGGTTCACCCCAGTAACGCTGCCGCGAGAACAGCCAGTCGCGCAGCTTGTAGGTGATAGCAGCGTCACCGGACCCCTTGGTCGCCAGCCACTGGGTGATCACGGCCTTGGCCTCATCCTTGCCCAGCCCGTTCAGCGAGAGCTCATCATGAGCGGAGTTGATGCTCAACCCGTCGCCGGTGTACGCCGTGTTCAGGTCATGGTCATCGTCCGGTTGCACGGTGCGGATGATGTCCAGGTCGAACTTCATCGCGAAATCCCAGTCGCGTTGGTCCTCGGCGGGGACGGCCATGATGGCGCCGGTGCCATAGCCCATCAGCACGTAATCGGCCACAAAGATAGGGACGGCCTTGTCGTTGACCGGGTTGAGCGCGAACGCCCCGATGAACACGCCGGTCTTCTCTCGACCCTCAGCCTGGCGCTCGATATCGGTCCTGCCGGAGGCAGCTGCGCGATATCCGGCCACGGCCTCCCGTGGACTCCCATAACCGCCGGTCCACGCCGCCCGAGTCCCCTCGGGCCAGGCGCCGTCGCAGGTCAGCACGTTGACCAACGGGTGCTCGGGGGCCAACACCATGAAGGTCGCCCCGAACAGCGTGTCCGGCCGGGTCGTGAAGACCTCGATCTGCTCCGGCGCCGCCGTATCTGCCGACGACGCGCCCGACGCGGCGAAACGCACCCTGGCCCCGCTGGAGCGCCCGATCCAGTTGCGTTGCATCAGCTTGACCGGTTCCGGCCAATCCAGTCGGTCAAGGTCGTCGATCAACCGATCGGCGTACGTCGTGATTCGCATCATCCACTGGCGCATGCTGCGCTTGAACACCGGGAAGTTGCCGATGTCGGAACGGCCGTCTGCGGTGACTTCCTCATTGGCCAGCACGGTCCCCAGCCCGGGACACCAGTTCACGGGTGCCTGCGACAAGTACGCCAGCCGACTGCCGTCGACGACATGGCGTCGCTGGCGCTGCGATAGCTCCGCCCAGTCCGACCCGTCCTCTGGTCGGCGCTGGCCGCAGTCGTACGCCGCGATCAGCTCGTCGATGTGCCTGGCCCGACCACGGCCGTTGTCAGCGGTCTCGTCAAACCAGGCATTGAACAGCTGCAGGAAGATCCATTGCGTCCACCGGTAGAACGGCACGTCGGTGGTGGCGATGGAACGGCGTTCGTCGTGACCCAACCCCAACCGGCGCAGTTGGCGGCGCATGTTGGCGATATTCGCCTCGGTGGTGGCACGCGGGTGTTGTCCGGTTTGCACGGCGTACTGCTCGGCCGGCAGCCCGAACGCGTCATACCCTAGGCAGTGCAGCACGTTCCGGCCGCGCATCCGCTGATAGCGGGCGTAGACGTCGGTGGCGATATAACCCAGCGGGTGCCCGACATGCAACCCCGTACCCGAGGGGTAGGGAAACATGTCCATCACATACAGCTTCTCGCGACCCTTGACCCGGTCCGGTTCCGCCCATGGCCCTGCGGGGTTCGGCGCTTCGAAGGTTCGTTCGGCCGACCAACGCTCCTGCCAGGCAGTTTCGATGGTGCCTGCCAGGTCGGCGGTGTACCGGTACGGGGTTTGGCTCATCTGTTCCTCGGCTGTCCTACGCGTGCGGGCTGAAGCGGGGCCGGACGCCCCGGACATGACACAGCCCCTCAAGCGCGAGGGGCTGGCCGCGTTTGCGTTCCGGTCGGTCAACGCGGCGATGGAAGACCGAGGGCGTTGATGTCGGTAGCGCTGGGCAATGACTGGTCCGAGCGATCACTTCGGCAACACCGCATGCGGCAAGGGTACCCCAGTAGGCAGAGGCCCCTTCGTACGACGTTTACGGGGGGCGAGCCGGCAACAGGTGAGCTCAGGCAACGATCCCGGCCGTGAACCCGGCGAGCGCAAGGTGGTATGTGGTCAGCACGACCAGGCCCGACCGCGAGCGCGGCCCGACAAACCGGTCGAGCCCCAGAACCACGTCCGAGACGACGAACAACATCGCGCCAACGAGCACGAACCAGCGACCGGTTCCCCCGGCGACCGCAGCGGTGATCGTGATCAGCACCAGGTAACCGAGCACGCCGTACCCAAGCGGCGTGCCTTCATCGACGGTGACTCGGTCCTGAATTCGCCGACCGGCCGTCGCCGCAAATAGTCCCGCGAACGCCAGCCCCAGCAACGCCATCCACCAGGTCACCCCGTACGCACGGATGGCCGCAACGAATGAACTGATGAACGCCACCTGAGCCAGCGCGAACGCCCCGAGCCCGGTCAAAAACGCGCGACCGGCGGCGTTCAACAGCGCGATGTCACCGACCAACACGAACGCCAACGCCACCGCGAGCAAAAGCCCACCCGGCCGGTCCAGCCCGCCGCCGAAAACGACGACTCCGATCAAAGCGATGGGTACGACGACCTTGCCGGCCCGCTCAAGCCACTGATCGACCACCGAGATCGTGCTGGCCCCGCTGGCCCCGCTGGCCCCGCTGTCAGGGACGACTTCCGTCGCTTCCGTCGCTTCCGTCGACTCAGACGCCAGTGCCTCGACGGTCGCCTTCGGCACGCTGGTGGCGTCGGCGTGCCAAGCGCCGTACCAGCAGACCAATGCGCCCGCGATGGCCAGGAGAATGCACAGAAGGGCCATGTCAGCGGCGGGGGGTCAGCGCGTTGTGGTCACGGTCCATGATGCCCGCGAGCCTAGTCGTTGCCGATGCGGCTCGGTGGGAACTTGCGCGGGTGAGGTTGCGCCAAGGCGCCGTTACCGACCAGCGGGCACGCCCATCGCCGAGCTCAGGCAGGGGTATCCATCGTGTGGAACACCTTGGCCATCGCCGACTTCTTGTTGGCCGCTTGATTCTTGTGGATGACACCCTTGCTGACGGCCTTGTCCAGCTTCTTGCTGGCGAGGTGCAGCATCTTGGTCGCTTCGTCTTTGTCCCCCGCCGCTGCTGCCACGCGGAACTTACGAATCCAGGTGCGCATTTCGGACTTGTAGGCCTTGTTACGTTCGGTGCGCTTGGCGTTCGTCTTGATGCGCTTCAGCTGAGACTTAATGTTTGCCACGGAGGAGCTCTCACCTTCGGTCGGGACGGCATTGGGCGTGTTGAACCGCCACACGGCACGGTGGCGGGTAGCGGATGGCTCGCCTGGCATGTCTGCGTGGGATCGTACGGCAGCCTGTCACCCACGACGAAGCGCACGCGAGGGTCAAATCTAGCAGCGCGAACACCGGCTCACCAAAGCGACTTCTGCCACCGACACCATCACCGGTGCGAGATCCCGGAGATGGTGAGCGGCCGGTGCAGACGTTCTCTGCAGATGGTCAACCGTCACGCCGGGCAGCAGCGAGCTGCAGGATCGCCCGTTCGACGGCGTACACCGGGTCACGGCCACCGCCCTTGACCTCGAAATCGGCCGCCGCTAACGCTTGGACGGCCAGCCCCAGGCCGTCGCCGTCCCAGCCCTGCAATGCCCGACGCGCCTTGTCGACTTGCCACGGCGCCATCCCCAGCTCCTTGGCGAGCTGAGCTGACGGTACCCGCCCGGCCGATCCGACCCGGACCATCTGACGCACTTGGCCGGCCAGCACTGCGACGATCGGGACCGGGTCCAGCCCGGTGGCCAGCGCATGCCGTAGCAGCCGCAGTGCTTCGCCCACGTTGCCGCTCACGGCTGCGTCGGCGACCCGGAAACCGGTGGCGTCGACCTTGCCGCCGTGGTAGCGGCCGACGACCTCCTCATCGATGGTGCCTTCGCAGTCGTCGATGAGCTGCTGACACGCAGCTGCCAATTCGCGCACGTCCCGGCCGACGGCCTCCTGGAGTGCGCGAACGGCACCCGGGGTGGCTTTGCGGCCAGCCCGGCGAAACTCGTGCACGGCGAAGTCGTATTTGTCCCGGTCGCTTCGAACCGCATCCGCCGTCAGCAGCCGGGCCTTGGCCGTCTTGAAGCCGTCCAGGACCTTCTTGGCCCGGTTGCCGCCGGCGTGCCAAGCGATCACCGTGACCTCTGGCGCCGGGTTGGCCAGGTAGCCGAGCAGATCGGTCACGAAGTCATCCCCGGCCCGTTCCACCCCGGACAGCACTAGCGCCTTTGCCCCGCCGAACAACGACGGCTCGGCATGCCGGCGCAGGGCTCCAGTTTCGTAGCGGTCCGCGTCGAGGCGGATCACTTGAACGTCGGCGTCGAATTCGCGGACTGCGGCGAGGGTCGCCGTGATGGCACGCTCAGCGAGCAGTTCCTCCGGCCCGGTGACCAACACGAACGGCGGTACACCGCTTGACGAAGGTGTCAGCGGGTGAAAGGGATCTGGCGGCTCCGCGGGATTCACGTCCACCAGCCTGCCACCGACAGCGCACACCGCAGCAAGGCCGTAGCGGTGAGCTTCATCAGGGCTCAAACAAGCCAGGTGATGGATCAACAGGCGTTTCGAGCAAATGCAGACCGATGGTTCGGATCCGGCCGGCTACCGCCGCTACCTCCAGGTCGAGGTGATCGGCCACCTCCTCCAGCGTCAGCCCCAACTCGGCGGCCTCGGCGAGTTCGCGGTCCAGCTCGGGGGTCCACGACTGACCAGCGGTGACCGCTGTCCGAGACGATGCTGGCACCGGCGCGTCAGTGGCCACCACTGCCGGGCCGGTGGGCTCGTTGCGACCCTGCCCATCGACGCTCGTTGTCCCGTCCGGATCGGCATCACCATCGGTATCGGTAGCCGTTGCCTGCGAGACCGGTGCGCTGCCCCGCTGGTCCCGTAGGTCCAGGACGGGCACGACCGGCGGGGCGGACGCGTCCAACCGACGCAGTGCGTCCAGCACCACCGCCCGATCCACCGTCGGCCAGAAACTCGGCAGCGTGGACTGCAGGAACGGCGCGTACCGGGCGGTGACCATCCGCGAGTCCAAGACGGCCACCACCCCGCGGTCCTGGTCCCGACGGATCAACCGTCCGGCGCCCTGAGCGAGTCGCAACGCCGCGTGTGTGGCAGAAACCGCCATGAACCCATTGCCGCCCATCCGGGCGATGGTTTCGGTCCGGGCCGACGCCAGGGGTTCGTCGGGCCGAGGAAAGGGGATCCGGTCGATCAGCACCAGCTGGCAGGCCGGGCCAGGGACATCGACCCCCTGCCACAAGGAGAGGGTCCCGAACAAACAGGTTCGCGCGTCAGCGGCGAAGCGCCGTACCAGGGTCGGCAGCTGGTCTTCGCCTTGACAAAGCACCGGGGTCAGCTCCCCAATTCGGTCCCGTAGCTGTTCGGCAGCACTCTGAGCTGCCCGCATCGAGGAGAACAGGCCCAGCGTCCGCCCACCTGCGGCGCTGACCAACGCTTCGATCTCGGCGAGCACTTCTTCCCCGAGTCCATCGCGGCCCGGCGCGGGCAGGTGTGCCGCGACGTACACGATGCCCTGTTTGGGATAGTCGAACGGGCTTCCGACGTCGAGTCCTCGCCACGGCGGGGCGTCCTGCCCGCGCAACCCGAAGGACCCTGCCACCGGGTCGAACGACCCTCCCAGCGTCAGCGTCGCCGAGGTGAACACCACCGTTCGGTCGGTCAGGACGGCGTCCCGGATGAGCATCGCTACGCTCATTGGTGCCACCCGCAGGTAGGCTCCCCGCCGCGGGTCGGCGACCGTCCAGACGACGTCGAGCTCGCGGGCCTCCAGCAACCGCTTGGTTACCGACAACACCTCCTCGACGCTTGCCCGAGCCACGGCCCTGGTGGTGTCACCCACCTCATCCCGCTGGCCCGGAGGCGGCTTCAGCTGTGACAGCACCTCCCGGGCGTGCCCGTTGACCAGGGTCAGCGCGGCAGTCAAGGACGCCGGCAGGTCCCTGATCCGTCCCTCGGGGACGGCTGTGATCGCCTGGTCAAGCGTGTCCGCAGACTCCGCGAGAACGTCGGTCTGAGTCAGTTTCCCGGCGCGTTTGGCCGCCGCGACGACCAGGCCGCCGGCTAGGTCCTGCGTGATCGTCGAGGTGAACCGATCAGTCAGCTCGTGTGCCTCGTCCAGGATCAGCACATCGTGCTCGGGCAGGAGATACCGGCCTTCGGTGGCGTCGATCGCCATGAACGCGTGGTTGGTCACCACGAGGTCCACCTCGCGAGCGAGGGCGCGCGCTTGTTCCACAAAGCACTCGGTCACCATCGGGCACTTCCCACCCAGACACTCCCGGGCCGATACGGACACTTCTCGCCAGGCCCGCCCGGACACCCCCGGCACCAGATCGTCGCGGTCACCGGTGTCGGTCTGCTGCGCCCAGTCCCGGAGCCGGATCACCTCGGCACCTACCCTGGATGCGTCGCCGTCCCGTCGTTGCATGCCGCCAACGCTCAGCAGCGCGCCTTGATCCTCATCCGGGTACCCGCCCGCCAACTTGTGCACGCAGACGTAGTTGCTTCGACCCTTGACCAGAGCAAACGTCGGCATCCTCGGCAGCAGGGGCGCCAACGAGACGGCCAGTCGAGGCAGTTCACGGTCGACGATCTGAGCCTGCAGCGCGAGCGTTGCCGTGGCCACCACCACCGGCTTACCGGTGTCGATCGCGTGAACAATCGCCGGGATGAGGTAGGCCAGCGACTTGCCCGTGCCCGTACCGGCTTGGACCAGCAGGTGCCGGCGGGTCTGCACCGCTTCCCGAACGGCCTCGGTCATGGCCACCTGCCCCTCCCGGCGGACCCCCGAAACCCCGCTGACGGCGGCGTCGAGCAACGCGAACAGGTCGGCAGACACGGCCCCAGGCTACGGGCTGACCACCCCGTCGAGCCGGTACGCAGCCAGGCCGTCAAGCTGATGGTCACGGACCTTGACGGTGAGTTCCGTACCGGTGGGCTGGTGCACTTCACGCAGCACCTCAGCCGTCGTGTGCAGCCGGTGGACGACGTCGCCGCGTTCGTACGGGATGAAGAGGGCCAACTCGATGTCAGGGCGAGGCAACTCGTCGGCGATGCGCGCGGTCAGCTCATCCAGCCCGACACCGGTCCGCGCTGAGACTGTGACGGCGCCGCGTTCTTGTCGCAAGAGCGTGGTCAGCACCTCTGGATCAGCCAGGTCCGCCTTGTTGATCACCACGATCTCGGATGGCGGGCCATGATCTTGGGCCACCTGAGCCAACACCTCACGCACCGCGGACAGCTGCCCCTGCGGGTCTGGGTGCGAGCCGTCGACGACGTGCAGGAGCAGGTCCGCTTCCCCAACCTCCTCCAGGGTCGATCGGAACGCCTCGACCAACTGGTGTGGCAACGATCGGACGAACCCGACGGTGTCGGCCAGCGTGTACTCGCGACCATCTGGCGTCTGCGCCCGTCGGACCGTGGGGTCCAGCGTGGCGAACAGCGCGTTCTCGACCAGTGCGCCAGCCCCGGTCAGGCGGTTCAGCAACGAGGACTTGCCTGCGTTCGTGTACCCGGCGAGGACCACCGAAGGCACCTTGGCAATCCTGCGGGTGGACCGCTTGGTGTCTCGGGTGGACTTCATCGCACGGATGTCCCGCTTGAGCTTGGCGATGCGACTGTTGATCCGGCGCCGGTCCAACTCGATCTTGGTCTCCCCGGGGCCACGCGACCCGATGCCCTCACCGCCCGCGACCCGGCCACCAGCCTGCCGGGACATCGACTCGCCCCAGCCGCGCAGCCTGGGCAGCAGGTATTGCAACTGGGCCAGCTCGACTTGCGCCTTGCCTTCGCGGCTCTTTGCGTGCTGGGCGAAGATGTCAAGGATCAGCGCGGTCCGATCGATCACCTTCACGTTGACGACGTCTTCAAGCGCGCGCCGCTGCCCCGGGGCCAGCTCGCCATCGCAGATGACCGTGTCTGCGCCTTCGGCGAGCACGATGTCGCGCAGTTCCTCAGCCTTGCCGGAGCCCAGGTAGGTCGCCGCGTCGGGCCGCTGACGGCGCTGGATCACGCCGGCCAGAACCGATGAGCCGGCGGTCTCGGCAAGCGCGGCAAGCTCCCGGATCGAGTTCTCAGCGTCCTGGACGGTTCCCTCAGTCCAGACCGCCGCCAGCACGACGCGTTCGAGCCGCAGCTCCCGATACTCAACCTCGGTGACATCGGCGAGTTCGGTGGACAGACCCGCGACCCGCCGCATTGCGGCGCGCTCCTCGCGTTCCAGTTGCTCACCGTCGTACCCGGAAAAGGCCGGATCGTGCTCATGCCAACTGTCGTCATCGGACAAGGCCGAGGCTTTGAAATCGAACAGGTCATTGGGTGGGGTCATGGTTCCTTCAGGGTGGCAGACGACTCGCTGGTCAGCGAGTCAATATGTCAACGCCTAACTGGGCCTGGGCATTTCTGCTTGCCAGCCACCCACTCAAATGGCGACGGCCCGGGCAGCGAGCCCGGGCCGTCTGGAATGACGCAATGGTCACTTTGGGTGCATCAGCGGTCGGGGTCCTCGTGGATGCCTTCCTTACGAGTGACCGGCGGGGCGGGCTTGGTGGCTCGCACAGCCGACTTCGGCAGCCCTGGGGACAGCGCGGAACGGTCGCCGGGAGGACGTGCATGAGCCACCAGTTCGCCCTGGCCGACCTCGGTTTCGACCGACGGCAGGAGTTTGGTCGCTCGGTACCGGGACCGGTCCACGGAGATGACGATGGCGGCGACGGCGACTCCGGCGATGCTCAACCGCCAGACGGGCGAGGTGTCTGGACCCTCTGAGAGTTGCACGATCGCTGGCGCGATCAGCACCGAGACCAAGTTCATGACCTTCAGCAACGGGTTGATCGCCGGACCCGCGGTGTCCTTGAACGGGTCGCCGACCGTGTCCCCGATGACCGTGGCCTCATGGGCGGCTGAGCCCTTGCCACCGTGTGCACCGTCCTCAACGATCTTCTTCGCGTTGTCCCAGGCGCCACCGGAGTTGGACAAGAAGACGGCCATCAGCACGCCCGAGCCGATCGCACCCGCCAAGAATCCAGCAAGCGGCCCGACACCAAGACCGAAGCCGATGGCCACCGGTGCCATCGCTGCCAGGACACCCGGGGTGACCAGTTCGCGCAGGCTGTCGCGCGTGCAGATGTCGACGACTCGGCCGTACTCCGGCTTTTCGGTGCCGAGCATGATGCCCGGGTGCTCGCGGAACTGGCGCCGAACTTCGAGCACGATCGCACCGGCCGCGCGGGTCACCGCATCGATCGCCAGACCGCTGAACAGGAACACCACGGCGGCCCCGGCCATCAGGCCGACGAGCACGTTCGGACTCGTCACGGCGTACGGGATGTTGCTACCCGACAGCCCCGCTCCGACCTTCAGCAAGGACTCGCCGACAGCGTCGGTGTAGGAGCCGAAGAGAGCCGTCGCAGCAAGCACGGCGGTGGCGATGGCGATCCCCTTGGTGATTGCCTTCGTGGTGTTGCCGACCGCGTCGAGCTCGGTGAGCACCTGAGCACCCTCGCCGACGACGTCGCCGGACATCTCTGCGATGCCCTGCGCGTTGTCGCTGACCGGGCCGAAGGTATCCATCGCGACGATGACGCCGACGGTGGTGAGCAGGCCGCAGCCAGCTAGCGCGACCAGGAACAGGGAAAGCAAGATCGATGTTCCACCGAGCAGGTACGCGGCGTATACGCAGGCCCCGATCACCGTGGTGGTATACACGGCGGACTCGAAACCGACACCGATGCCCGCCAGGATGACGGTCGCTGCGCCGGTGACCGAGGTGCGGGCCACGTTTCGGGTCGGCTCGGAGTCGGTTCCGGTGAAGTGGCCGGTGATCTTGAGAATGACCGCAGCCAAGATAATGCCGAGGATGACGGCCGCCGTGGCAAGCAGCCGCGGGTCCCGATCCACCGCTGCGACCTCGATGCTGGCGCCATCGAGCTTGCTGAACGCGTCGGGGAGGTACCAGTACGCCGCAACTGCGCTGAGCGACGCGGAGACCAACGCCGCGATGAGAAAGCCGCGGTTGATAGCGGTCAGGCCGTTCTCACCAGCCCTGACCCGGGTGACGTAGATACCCAGCACCGCCGTCAGCGTGCCGATGGCCGGCACGATGAGCGGGAAAATCAGCCCGGACTCCCCGAACGCCGCCTTGCCGAGAATCAGCGCGGCGACCAGCGTCACGGCATAGGACTCGAACAGGTCAGCTGCCATCCCGGCGCAGTCACCCACATTGTCACCGACGTTGTCGGCGATGGTGGCCGCGTTGCGCGGATCATCTTCGGGAATGCCCTGTTCGACCTTGCCCACCAGGTCAGCACCTACATCGGCGGCCTTGGTGAAGATGCCACCACCCACCCGCATGAACATGGCCAGCAACGCGGCACCGAAGCCGAACCCCTCCAGGACGGTCGGGGCGTCGCCGCGGAACATGAACACCACGACCGCCGCGCCGAGAAGGCCCAGCCCGACGGTGTTCATGCCGACGGCACCACCAGTACGAACCGCAAGCGTGAACCCGGGGGTCCGGTCGCCGGTCCGGGAGGCCGCTGCGACGCGCACGTTTGCACGGACCGCGAGGGTCATCCCGAAGTACCCGATGAATGCCGAGAATCCCGCGCCCACCAGGAAGAAAATGCTTCGACCCCAGCGCACCCCAACCTCGTCGGCAGGCAACAGCAACAGCAGGCCGAACACGATGGCCACGAACCAGACCAGGGTGCTCAGCTGACGTCGCAGGTAGGCAGCTGCACCCTCCTGGATAGCGCCGGCGATCTCCTGCATGCCCGCCGTCCCGGCGTCGGCGGCGAGCACCTGCCGCCGAAGAACCTGCCCGACCATCAGCGCGGCGATGGAGATCGCGCCGACGATCAGCACGATCGTCAGGTTGCTCCCGCCAACGGTTACCTCGGCGTTTCCGGCACCCGACAAGCTCTGCCCCAGCATCCGTCCTCCTCGACGTCCTGTCCCGAAGGTGCGGCGCTTCGCCGATCTGCGGGTGGATCATTTCCGGGTGGATCACTCGCCGTTCGACGACCGGTAGAGGGCGCCCGAGTGAGCAGGCCCCGGTCTGGAGCCCTGGTGCCCGGACTATACACAGCCCCGAGCTACCGGGAACAGGCTTGACTTCACGCTGCATTGGCATCCCCAACAGGGGGGGAGCAAGAGGGTAGCAGCCTGGAGCGCGAGGCGTTCTCGACGGCCATTGGCTGCGGGGCTCGGGCCGCTCTTGGAAGCTCGGACAGCCGATCCAAGGGCTGCTGTCTCGAGCGTCGGACGACGAGAGACCACGCCGGGCAAGGTCGCAACGATCTGGGGCAGGGACGACCGGCGGGCTAGCGTGTGCCAGACCATGGCCGCTTCCGAACCACCCCCGAGCCGACCCGCCGAGCACTACTTTTCGGCACGTCCAGCCGGTCCAGAACGACTGCGCGAGTTGTCGGTGATCCTCGCCGGAGCGCCGGTGCGGGTGAGCACTGCCGACGGGGTCTTCTCCAGTGACCGATTGGACCCCGGCACCGCCGTCTTGCTGCGAGTCGCTCCTGACCCGCCTGCGGCCGGCGCGCTGCTCGACCTCGGGTGCGGCTGGGGGCCTTTGGCGCTGGCCATGGCGCTGCGGTCGCCAGCAGCCACGGTGTGGGCGGTGGACAGCAACGAGCGAGCCGTGGACCTGGTTCGCCGCAACGCGCGCGACCTGGCCCTGCCCGGCGTCCGCGCTGTCCTGCCCGAGGAACTGCCAGTCGATCTCGGGTTTGCCGCCATCTGGTCGAATCCGCCGATCCGGATCGGCAAGGCGGCTCTGCACGAACTGTTGCTGACGTACTTGCCTCGGCTTCTGCCGGGAGCACAGGCGCATCTGGTGGTGCAACGCCACCTGGGGTCGGATTCCCTGCAGACCTGGTTGTCAGGGTCGGCGCTTGGGGTGCCGTTCGAGGTGAGCCGCGTGGCATCGGTCAGAGGGTTCCGGGTGATCCGGGTGCGCCGAGACGCCGGTCTCCATCTGCCCAGTCCTGCCTGAGACGTCCGCCGCGAGGGTGTCAGGCGTGCCGAACCCAATGAACTGACTGGATACACCGGAATAAGCACCGAGACCGAAGCTCCACGTGACCTTGGTCATGTCCACATACCGATCACATTTCCAACGAGTGGCGCACAAAAGTCTGGATCTGGCCGCACCCTCAGGCGCCTCGGGAACGGTCCTCTCGCAATGCCACGCCGCGCTGGGCGGAACCTACGAACGGTCCCAGAGGACGGTGAACGGTTGTCCTGGAACGCGCTGCATGCCGCGGTTCGCGTCAGATCATCGGCACCCGAACAGTGCCTTGTGCCACGAGCACCGCTGGTCCGGTGAGTTCGACCGTGTGGTTGGGCAGCGCCTGGACTCCCAGTCTTCCTCCCGGTACGTCGACCACCCAACGCTCCCCTTGATGCAACGGAGTCCTCCCGTCACCGCTCCACACCATGACCGCCAGCGCTGCCGCGCAGGCGCCGGTGCCACAGGACCGGGTCTCCCCCACGCCGCGCTCGACGACGCGCATCCGTATGTGACCATCGGCCAGTGCGTGCACGAGCTCCACGTTGATGCCTTCAGTGGGCTCGGGGTGAACCAGGGGCGGACTCCTCAGGTCGAGCGCGTCCAGGTCGACAGTTTCGGGCAGCGCGACAACGGCATGGGGGTTGCCCAAGTCAAGGGTGAGCGCCGGCAGTGGGTCCAACCCGGGCAACGAGACGAGCGTGTCGAATCCGCGTTCGCTGGAACGCCCGGGGGCGAGCAACTCCCACCGACCCATGTCCACGGTCACCATGTCGCCGTCGAATCGAACGGTCTTCGGGCCGCTGCGCGTGGCGACCGCGAACTCGTCGTCGTCCTCAAGCTGACGTTCGCGCAGATAGGTTGCGAACACCCGGACGCCGTTACCGCACATCTGCGCGATGCTGCCGTCAGCGTTGCGGTAGTCCATGAACCAGCGCGCTTCGTCGGCTTGTTCACTGATTGCTGGCTCTGTGCTGGTCGCCGCCGGCGCCACCCGGATCACCCCGTCACCGCCCAGGCCGGCCCGACGGTCCGCCAAAAACTTGACCTGCGCGATCGAAAGCACATGCTCGCCGTCAAGGTCGGGGATGACGACGAAGTCGTTCTCCGTGCCATGACCCTTGACGAAGGGCAGTACAAGTGTCGCCGAAAGGTCCGGCCCGGAATCGGGCTCATACCCGGCGGCGGCTGCGTGAATGGTCACGGGTCCATTCTCCCGCAGCGTCAGGGCCCGACGGGTGTACTGCTCGTGTCGTCGATGAGGGCGACGAACCGATCAAGCATCATTGACATTCTTCCTGCAGACCCTGCTGCGCTTGCCGACGCGTCGAACCAACGCACCCTTGGGTCTGCGCCGAACCAACGCTGCTGTCGGCGCACGAGCCGACGGGTGGCCAAGGAGGTGTCTTCAAGCGCCTCTTCCTTCGTCAGCTCCCCCCGCAGGTGGGCCATGGCTTGCGGATAGCCGACGGCTCGCGATGCCGTCTTGGTCGCCGCCAGACCTGCCGTCATGAGCACGTCCACCTCCCCGAGCAGCCCACCGGCCCACATGGCTCGGGTTCGTTGATGGATTCGTTCGTCGAGCTCGACACGCGATGCCCGCAGCCCGAACAGCAGCGCCGGAAGCGCGAACTCCCGGCTGGGCATCGTAGCCGAGAAGGGGCGCCCGGTCAGCTCGACAACCTCAAGTGCCCGTAGGATCCGGCGGGCATTGTTCGGCTCGATGGCCGTCGCGGCGGCCGGATCCGCCTGCCCCAGGCGCTCGCGCATCGTTTCCAGGCCGACTCGGGCGAGCTCGCTTTCGAGTGCCTCACGCACCGACGGATCGGTGGGCGGGATGTCCAGACGATCCAGCGCCGCCCGCACATATAGCCCGGAACCGCCGACCAGGATCGGCAGCCGACCTCGAGCCTGAATACCGATCAGGTCTGCTCGGGCATGCCGTTGGTAGGCGGCCACCGTGGCGTCCTGGTGGATCTGGAGAACATCGAGTTGATGGTGTGGCACATCTGCGCGCTGCTGCGATGGCACCTTCGCGGTTCCGATGTCCATGCCCTGGTACAACTGGAAGGCGTCGGCATTGACGACCTCACCGCCGTATCGGCGAGCCAGCGCCAGCGCGAGGTCGGACTTGCCGACCGCCGTCGGTCCGACGATTGCCACGACCGGAGCCGATGGTGTCGGATGACGAAGCCTGGGCACCCCCCTAGTGTGCCGCCATGCAGGAATCTGCCGGCCATGCCAGCCTGCGTGAACCTTCCCGGGCAAACGCTCTTACCCGTCGGCGCGCGGTCCCATTCGCGGCAGTCCCAGGCTGACCAAGGGGCGCCCCGGGACGGGATGGGCTTGTGTCCTCTGCCAGGCGTCACCAGCCCGAGTACGCCGCAGCCGGTACGACGGGTCATCGGCCAGCGCCGAGTCGGCCACCAGGTGGTGCGGCGCGCCGTAGGTCACCGCTACTTCGACGCAGTCGCCAGGGCGGGGACGGTCGGGAGGGGCCAGGCCGGGCGGAAGCGCGAAATGGACGAGCCGGTGATCTCGCGCCCTCCCGGACATCCGAGCGGTCACGCCGTCTTTTCGTCCCTCACCCGGTGCGACCAAAACTTCGACCGTCTTTCCTTCACAGGCGCGGTTCTCTGCCCACGAGATGCCATCCTGAAGCGCGATCAGCCGCTCAAAACGCTCCTGCACCACCTGCTTGGGCACCTGATCGGGCATCGTGGCCGCAGGCGTCCCGCGCCGGATCGAGTACTGGAAGGTGAACGCGCTCGCGAACCGCGCTGCCTCGACCACCTCAAGGGTCCCCATGAAATCCTGCTCGGTCTCACCGGGGAATCCGACGATGAGGTCCGTCGTGATCGCGGCGTTCGGAATAGCGGCTCGCACCCGCGCCAAGATGTCCAAGAATCGCTTGCTTCGGTAGCTGCGTCGCATCGCCGCTAGTACCCGATCCGAACCAGACTGCAGCGGCATGTGCAGGGACGGTGTCACCGCGGACGTGTCAGCCATCGCAGCGATCACATCGTCGGTGAACGCCGCAGGGTGCGGACTGGTGAAGCGGATGCGTTCGAGCCCCGGCACAGACCCGCAGGCTTGCAGCAGCTTGCCGAAGGCCCGCCGGTCACCGAACTGCACACCGTAGGTGTTGACGTTCTGTCCGAGCAGGGTGATCTCGATGACTCCCTGCTCGGCCAGAGCGGTAACCTCCGCGAGCACGTCCTGCGGAGGGCGATCTTCCTCCTTGCCACGCAAGCTGGGCACGATGCAGTACGTGCATGTGTTGTTGCAGCCGACCGAGATCGAAACCCAGCCGGCGTACGCCGACTCACGCCTGGTCGGCAGAGTCGATGGGAAGGTCTCGAGTGATTCGCGGATCTCGACCTGGGCGGATCGATTGTGCCGGGCGCGTTCGAGAAGCACCGGCAGCGAGCCCATGTTGTGCGTGCCGAACACGACGTCGACCCATGGTGCCTTAGCGACGATGAGGTCCCGGTCCTTTTGCGCCATGCACCCACCGACCGCGATCTGCAGGTCGGGGTTGCGCAACTTGGCTGGACGCAACTGCCCGAGGTTGCCGTAGAGCTTGTTGTCGGCATTCTCCCTGACCGCGCAGGTATTGAACACAACGACGTCGGCCACCGCCGGTCGATCTGCAGCCGGGATCGCGTCGAGGTCGAGGTATCCGGCCGTCTCGAGCAAGCCCGCCAGTCGCTCGGAATCGTGCACGTTCATTTGGCACCCGTGGGTGCGGATCTCGTACGTCTTTTGAGCGTTCATGACGTCCTTAGGCTACGACGTCGCCGCGCAAGACCTGAATTGGGTGGAGCCGTCTGGAGGCGGAGCCAACACGGCGATTCTTCGTCGAGCGTGGTCAGACCGCCCGAAACCTTGGCCCCTGTGTTCACGCACGTGCTGTATCCGATGTGGTGCTCCTCAGTCGCGGATGTGCTCGGGTGCCTGCGCAAGGGCCGTTCGGATGACGCCGTATGCGATCTCGCCGGAGTAGCCTTTTCGGGCTAGCATCCCGGCGAGCCGACGAGCCTGAACCTGCGATGGAAGGCCATGCAGCGATCGCAACCGCTTCGCAACGAGTGCCCTGGCCCGGAATCGCTCCTGCTCGTCGCTGACCCTGGCCAGCGCCTCGGCGCCGACCTCGGGGGCGACGCCCTTCTGAGCGAGTTCATGCGCCAAAGCCCGACGAGACAGCCCCTTACCGTCGTGCCGACTGGACACCAAGAACTGCGCGTACGCTGCGTCGTCGACCAGGCCGACCTCGGTCATCCGATCGAGCACCTCACCAGCCACGTCCTGCGGGCAACCGCGTTGGCGCAGCTTCGTCTCGAGTTGGGCCCGCGAGCGCGGACCATCAGTAAGCTGCCGAAGCACCATCCGCCGCGCCACGTCGTGCGGGTCAGGTTCGGTGTCCGCTCGAGGGTCGGTGGGATCGTCCGGTGGAGGCGGCCAACGATGGGCGCCGCGTGCAGCCACTCGATCGCCGGGTGGCTGGTCCCGTCCCATGATGGGCTGATCCACCACGTCGATTCAGAACTTGACCGGGAATTCAGCCACTGAGGGAGCCGGTGAGGAGGCTGAGTCTTCCCCGACCGCCGGCTTGAGGATGCCGAGTTTCTCTTTGATCTTGCGCTCGATCTCATTGGCCAGATCGGGGTTGTCCCGTAGGAAGGTCCGGGCATTCTCCTTGCCCTGACCGAGTTGGTCGCTTTCGTAGGTGTACCAGGCGCCGGACTTGCGCACGAACCCGTGCTCGACGCCCATGTCGATCAGTCCGCCCTCGCGAGAAATGCCCTGACCGTAGATGATGTCGAATTCAGCCTGCTTGAACGGCGGCGACATTTTGTTCTTCACCACCTTGGCTCGGGTGCGGTTGCCGACCGCTTCGGAGCCGTCCTTCAGGGTTTCGATCCTGCGGACGTCCAGGCGCACCGAAGCGTAAAACTTCAGCGCCTTCCCACCTGTGGTGGTCTCCGGACTGCCAAACATGACGCCGATCTTTTCGCGCAGTTGGTTGATGAAGATGGCCGTCGTGCCGGTGCTGCTCAGCGCGCCCGTCAATTTGCGCAGCGCCTGCGACATTAGCCGCGCCTGAAGTCCGACGTGGCTATCCCCCATCTCGCCCTCGATCTCGGCACGCGGCACCAAAGCTGCCACCGAGTCGATGACGATGACGTCCAACGCTCCAGAGCGAATCAGCATGTCCGCGATCTCCAGCGCCTGCTCACCGGTGTCAGGCTGACTGACCAGCAGCGCGTCGGTGTCGACTCCGAGCCTCTGGGCGTACTCCGGGTCGAGGGCGTGTTCAGCGTCGATGAACGCGGCGATGCCGCCGGCCGCTTGGGCGCTGGCCACCGCGTGCAACGCCACGGTCGTCTTACCGGATGCCTCCGGGCCGTAGATCTCGACGACCCGGCCGCGGGGCAGACCGCCGATACCGAGCGCGATGTCAAGGGCGATCGACCCGGTGGGGATCACTTCAACCGGCGGGCGGGTATCGTCACCCAGTCGCATCACAGCGCCCTTGCCGTGGTTCTTCTCGATCTGCGCGAGCGCCGAGTCCAGCGACTTCTGCCGCTCTCCGGCTCTCTTCTCAGGACTGATTCCACTTGACATGACCCGCCTACTTTCGCGCTCGCGTCCGGTCGTCTACCTTCGACCGTCGGCTCCGGTAAGCCCGGCGCCGTCCGGTCAGACGTTAGGAGGCGGCACCGACAGACCCTTCGACTGCGCATGCTGCACGGTGGACGACACGCCGTCGGGCGACTCCCTCTGGAGATGGTACCGAACATCTGTTCGATGCTGATGACTGGTCGGCCGACACGCCGAACAGTCACTCGCGGGGCGCGCGCCGATCGGGACAGTAGTTCAGAATCGAAGACATGACCGATCAGCCCGCACGTTCAGCCACCCTCCTCACAGACCAGGAGATCCCCAAAGGAGCCGTGGTCGTCGGGCTCGACGGATCCGAACCGTCCACAGCGGCGCTGCGTTGGGCGGCGCAGGAGGCGGCATACCTTGGCCGTCCGTTGCACCTGCTCGCTGCCCAAGAGCAGGTCGCCCTGAGCCTCTTGGCGGCCGAGTCACCGATGGCTTGGAACCAGTTCCAGGAGCAGCAGCATCAAGTCTGTGTCACGTTGTTGCGCCAGGCCCTCGAGCAGGTGGACGGGTTGACGCCCGGCCTGACCGTGACGACGTCCTCACCGTGGGGGCGACCCGCCCAGCAGCTGATCGAGGCATCACTGCACGCGACCTGCGTGGTCGTCGGCAACCGAGGCCGTGGCCGGCTGGCCGCGACCATGCTGGGGACGGTCTCGCTGCAAGTTGCCTCGCATGCCACCGGAGCGGTGGTGGTGATCCGTGAGTGGAGCGAGGACCAAGCAACGAGAACGATCCTCGAACCGCGCCGGGCCGTGGTGGGAGTCGATGGGTCCGCGGACTCTCGGGCAGCGATCCGTTTCGCACTCGATCACGTCGGCCCGGACGGTACCGTCGATCTGCTGGCCGCGTGGTGGCTCGAGGTGGTCGACGGCATCGTGGTGACCACGCCGGGGTCCTCACAGTGGCAACGAGTCACCGCCGACCACGAAACGCTCATCCGGGATGCGTTGCACGAGGCGATCAAGACCGAGGATGACCCCCGGGTGAGGATACGAGTGGAGCGCGCACAACCAGCTGCCGCGCTGGTTTCTGCGGCTGGCACTCCCGGTCGAACCGACCTGGTTGTGGTCGGCACCCGCGGACGTGGGGGGTTCCGCGGCCTGGTGCTGGGCTCAGTCTCGCAGCAGGTGCTGACCGCGGTCACTGGGCCGGTGGCGGTCGTGCGGTGAGGGCAGTGCTGTCCACATGTCGTTGCGCCGGTACGCCGGTATCAATCGAGCTCTGAGCTCGGCGCGACCGCCGGCAGATCGCGCCCTAACCAGCGATCCGGCGGGACGTCCATCGCATCGCACAGCGCCTCCCAGACCTGCCGGGGGGGTACCCCCGCGTCGAGCGCCTCCGACACGGTGCGGCCCGCCAAGAGGCTGAGCACGTGCCGGTCGGCCAGCACCGGCGCGTACGCCGGCCCGAACTCGTCGTCCATCAGGGTCCAGAACTGACTCAGCCGCACCTGCTTAGTGTGCCTGGTGACGCGGCCGCCCGCCGCACTATCCCTGAGCCTTCGCGCGTAGGTCATGCCTTGGTAGGTCTTGCCTTGGGCGGGGGCTATGCAACCAAACGTCCGCTTCCGGCGGTTGTCAGTGGGTGGTGGCATCGTAGTGATCACCATGAGCTACGACGTCCTCGACCGGTTCTCCCCGGCCACCCAGGCGTGGTTTCGTGCGTCATTCCCTGGCCCGACCCCAGCTCAGACCGGCGCCTGGAACGCGATCAGTTCCGGCCGGCACACGCTGGTGGTCGCCCCGACCGGTTCGGGCAAGACCCTGTCGGCATTCTTGTGGGCGCTCGACCAGCTGATCGCGGGGCCCCCGACGACCCCGCAACCGGCACCGGAATCTGGTGCGAGATCCGCGCCGCGGCGCTGCCGGATCCTCTATGTCTCACCGCTGAAGGCACTGGCCACTGACATCGAACGAAACTTGCGTGCGCCGCTGGTGGGCATCGGCCATGCGACGACCCGGTTGGGCTTGCCAGCGCCCGACGTGCGAGTCGCCACTCGGACCGGCGACACGCCGGCCGACCAGCGGCGGGCATTCGCCAAGACGCCCAGCGACGTGCTGATCACCACGCCCGAGTCGCTCTTTCTGCTGCTCACCTCGAAGGCCCGCGAAGCGCTGACCGGGGTCGAGACCGTGATCTTGGATGAGATTCACGCGGTAGCTGGTACGAAGCGCGGTGCGCATCTGGCTCTGTCGCTCGAAAGACTCGAGGCGCTGCTGACCACCCCGGCGCAGCGGATCGGACTGTCTGCGACGGTGCGGCCGCTGGACGAAGTCGGCCGTTTTCTCACCGGCGGCCGCCCGGTGGAGATTGTCGCGCCGCCCTCAGACAAGCAGTGGGACCTACAAGTCGTGGTCCCCGTGCCCGACCTGGCTGAACTCGGTCAGGTCACCGATGACCTCTCGGGTGCCGCAGCCGGAGCGGAACGTCGGTCCTCGATCTGGCCACACGTCGAAGAACGCATCGTCGATCTGGTCGCCGCCCACCGTTCCACCCTCATCTTTGCGAACAGCCGACGACTGGCCGAGCGGCTGACCAGCAGGTTAAACGAGGAGTGGGCCGCCCGTGTTGAAGCCACCGAACTCGCCGCGGCAGCGTCGCAGGAAGCGGACGTCGGCGAGCCCGCACCTGCAATGGGGCACGATGACGCAGTTCATGACCCGCGCCGAACGCCCGCCCTACTGGGCGCCACCGGCGACACCACGCCCGGTGTGCCCCCGGTGCTCGCCCGCGCCCACCACGGTTCGGTCAGCCGCGAACAACGGTCTTTGATCGAGGACGACCTCAAGTCGGGGCGGTTGCCGGCGGTCGTGGCGACCAGCAGTCTTGAATTAGGCATCGACATGGGGGCAATTGACCTTGTCGTGCAGGTTGAGGCCCCGCCAAGCGTTGCTGGGGGGCTGCAGCGCGTCGGACGGGCCGGTCACCAGGTCGGCGCGGTCTCCCGAGGAGTGCTGTTTCCAAAGTACCGAGGCGATCTGGTGGCTACTGCGGTGGTTGCCGAACGGATGCGCATCGGCGGCATCGAGGCGCTGCACGTGCCGGCCAGCCCGTTGGACGTGCTCGCCCAACAGATCGTAGCGATGTGCGCCCTCGATGCATGGGCGGTGGACGACCTGCTCGCGCTGGTGCGGCGGTCAGCGCCTTTCGCCACCCTGTCTCGATCCACGCTTGAGGTCGTCCTGGACATGCTCTCCGGGCGATACCCCAGCGAGGAGTTTGCCGAGCTGCGGCCACGGATCGTCTGGGACCGCGTCGGCGACCTGTTGACCGGTCGGCCATCGGCCCAGCGCCTGGCCGTGACCAGCGGTGGCACCATCCCCGACCGCGGATTGTTCGGAGTGTTTCTGGCGGGTTCGGACGAAAGCCGTAAGGGCACCGGACGACGAGTCGGCGAGCTGGATGAGGAGATGGTCTATGAATCGCGGGTCGGCGACGTCTTCACCCTCGGCACATCGTCGTGGCGGATACAGGACATCACGCACGACCAAGTGCTAGTGACGCCGGCTCCCGGGATGCCGGGACGGTTGCCGTTCTGGAAGGGCGACAGTATCGGCCGGCCTGCCGAACTGGGCGTCGCGGTCGGGGCATTCGTCCGCGAGGTGACCGGGCTCAGCGCAGCGGCGGCTCGCGACCGGGTAGCGGCGGTCGGCCTGGATCCCTGGGCGACAGACAATCTTTTGTCCTACCTGAGTGAACAGCGCGAGGCCACGGGCGTGATCCCGCACGACCGGCAACTGGTCATCGAGCGATTCCGAGACGAGATCGGAGACTGGCGAATCGCTATCCATTCGCCGTACGGATCCCAGGTGCATGCTCCGTGGGCGCTGTGTCTGTCGGCTCGACTGCGTGCTCGGTTCGGGGTCGACGTCCAAGCCATGCACGCAGACGACGGCATCGTGCTGCGGCTACCCGATGCTGAACTCTCCGATGAGCAGCTTCGCGCCAACCTCGGCGACCTGGTCAGCCTCGATCCAGACGAGGTCCTTGACCTCGTCACCGAGCAGATCGGAGGCTCGGCGCTGTTTGCCGCCCGGTTCCGGGAGTGCGCAGCCCGGGCCCTCTTGCTCCCACGACGCCGGCCAGATCGCCGGCAGGCCCTCTGGCAGCAGCGGCAACGGTCGGCGCAACTGCTCGAAGTGGCTAGCCGGTACCCCTCGTTTCCGATCGTGCTGGAGGCGGTGCGTGAATGCGTGCAAGACGTGTTCGACGTACCCGCACTGACCACGCTGATGCGCGCGATCGCCTCGCGCGAGGTGTCGCTCATCGCTGTGGACACCCCCTCACCGTCGCCGTTCGCGAGAAACCTGCTCTTCGGATACGTCGCGCAGTATCTCTACGAGGGTGATTCACCGCTGGCCGAACGACGTGCCGCAGCGTTGTCGCTCGATCCCACCCTGTTGGCCGAGTTGCTCGGCCGCGGTGAAGGTCCATCATTACGGGATCTGCTCGATCCGGTGGCGTTGGCTCGAACCGAGGCACAGCTGCAGTCGTTGGCACCCGACCGCCATTGCCGACACGGGGAGGACGTCGCTGACCTGCTGCGTCGGCTCGGGCCGTTGACCACCGACGAGGTCGGAGCACGGTCCCGGGATGACGCGAGCAAAACCGAGGTGGCGTCATGGCTCGCGGCGCTGACCAGCGCCCGCCGAGTGATCGAGGTGCGCATCGCCGGGGCGGGCCACTGGGCGGCTGTTGAGGATGCCGGACGATTGCGGGATGCCCTCGGCACGGCATTGCCGCTCGGGGTGCCTGCGCCGTTCGGCGATCCGGTAGCCGACCCGCTCGGCGATCTGGCCGCCCGGTACGCCCGAACCCACGGGCCCTTCACGGCCGGTGAATTCGCTCTCCGGTACGGCTTGGGCACCGCGCCCGCGTCGGCCGCGCTGCGAGCACTGGTGGCGCAGGGTCGTCTCGTCGAAGGCGAACTGCGCCCGCTCGGCGCTGCCGACAGTGCCGACGGTGAAGACTCCAGACTCTTAAGCACCCACCCAACCGGCCGTCGGCCCGGCCTGGACTTCTGCGACGCCGAGGTGCTGCGTCTGCTGCGTCGCCGGTCCCTGGCCAATCTGCGGGCGGACATCGAGCCGGTATCGGCGCCTGACCTCGCCCGGTTCCTGCCCGCCTGGCAGGGGGTCGGCGGTTCGCTGCGGGGACCAGACGGCTTGCTTCGCGCGGTGGAGCAGCTGGCTGGAGCGGTCGTGCCGGCCAGCGCCCTCGAGACGCTGATCCTGCCGGCCCGGGTTCAGGGGTATCTCCCGGAGCTGCTCGATACGCTGACGTCGACCGGCGAGTTGCTCTGGCAGGGTCACGGGGCCCTCGCGGGGGACGACGGCTGGGTCTCGCTGCATCTGGGCGAGTCAGCAGCGCTGACGCTCGCTCTTCCCAGCGGTCGTGGGGCAACTGAGCAGGAGAACGGCGAGGGAGCTGGCGGTAGCGAAAACTTGGCCGGGCCCCCAGCGGACGGTCTGTCGCAAGCGCATCGAGACATCATGGATGCCCTGCGTGACGGCGGCGCGTTCTTCTTCCGCCGACTCTCCGACGCTTGCAAGAGTTCCGACGACACAAGGTTTGCGGGTCTCCTGTGGGACCTGGTCTGGGCCGGCAGGATCAGCAACGACAGTCTGGCCCCCATCCGAGCCAGGCTCCGCGGCGGCCGCACCGCCCATCGGCCATCGCCACGCGCACCGCGGACCACTCACCTCAGCCGTCGCCCATGGTCGGCTCATCACCTCGGAACCAAAGTGACTTCCCGACCAGTGCTGCCCGCTCGAGATGGACCGCCGGGCACGGCGGGCCGGTGGTTCGCGCTACCCGCTCCGGAGACTGATCCCACCACCCGCGCCGTGGTCGGCGCGGAGCTGCTGCTCGACCGGTACGGGGTACTCACCCGTGGCTGCGTGGTCGCCGAAGACACCCCTGGCGGCTTCGCGGGGGTGTATCGAGTCCTGGTGACAGCCGAGGAGGCCGGTCGGGTGCGGCGTGGATACTTCGTCGAGGGATTAGGCGCCGCGCAGTTCGCCACCAGCGGCGCCGTGGATCGGCTCCGTGCGCAGAGCCGATCCGCCGTGCTGGACGCCCCGGACGGTCCGCCAGGTCCCTCGCTCGTCTTGGCCGCCGCAGACCCCGCTAACCCGTACGGCGCGGCCCTCCCTTGGCCAAATCGGGCCGTCGAGGACGATACGGCCGCGACCGGAGGATCAGGCGCCGGTCGGGGCCACCGACCAGGGCGCAAAGCTGGGGCGTTGGTGGTGCTTGTCGACGGCGAACTGGTCTTGTACGTCGAGCGGGGGGGTGCGTCGCTGTTGTCCTGGACCGAGGATCCCCATTCGTTGGCTGCTGCAGTACAAGGCCTGGCCGATGCCGTCCGGCGCGGGGCGCTGGGTCCACTCACCGTTCGGCGCGCTGACGGGGAGACGGTGCTCGGTTCCGATCGTCCGCTGGTCACGGCCCTGGCCGAGGGCGGATTTCATCTCACCCCCCGCGGCCTGCGGATCCGCCGATGACGTGTATCCCGGCCGTACGTTCCCTTCATCGCAGGAGGTCCGGCGTTGCCTGAAGGTGACGTCGTCTTCCGCTCGGCCGCACGGCTGCACCGGGCCATGGCCGGCGAGGTGCTGGCCCGTGCCGAGCTGCGATGGGGTTCCCTGGACGGTGCACCCCTGGTCGGTCAGCGGACGATCGAGGTGTGCAGCCGCGGCAAGCACCTGCTGCACCGTGTCGAGGGCGGTTGGACCGTGCACAGTCATCTGCGGATGGAGGGTTCTTGGCGAATTGCCGCCGTCCCAGCGTCGTTCTCAAATCGTCCGCAGCGTGACCCGGCAGCGAACCTGCAGGCACGTGTCGTGTTGGCGACCAGTCGGTGGATGTGTCTTGGGCTGCGGCTCGGCATGCTGGACCTGGTGCGAACGACCGACGAGCACACGCTCGTGGGACACCTCGGCCCGGACGTGCTGGGCCCCGGATGGGATCCGGACCTGGCGTTGGCCAACGTGCGCGCACAGCCCCAAATGCCTATCGGTCAGGCCCTTCTGGACCAGCGACTGCTCGCGGGTATCGGCACCATGTTCGCCGCCGAAACGCTGTTCCTGCGACGGACCCATCCGTGGGAACCGGTAGCAACCATCGGTGACGACGACCTGGCGGCATTAATCGCCATGGCCCGCAGGCTGCTGACCATCGGGACCAAGCAGGTCGTCCAATCCACGACCGGCTCAACGCTGCGGGGTGAAGAAGTCTATGTTCATGCCCGATCTGGGCGTGCCTGTCGTCGCTGCGGTGACCTCATCCGGGTCGCACCCATCGGCGAACCCGGCCGGGAGCGCACCATGTTCAGTTGCCCGACCTGTCAGGGCGGAATCGCCCCTACCGACAGCGGCAGGCCGCAGCAACCGCTGGGCAGTGGGCGCAGCACTGATCGACGGCGCAGAACGTGAACTCGTCAGAAAACTTCATCGTGCGTGCACTAGAACACAGCGCTTCGATCGACGCTCCAATGTGCAACGTCGCTCGGGGCAACACTAGGCGGCGGTGACCTCGACGTCATCCATCTCGAAGTTTTCGGTCGCCGGCAACGGCAGGCGAACCGGTGGCGTTGTCACGGCTGTGATCTCCTCGACGCGAGCTAGGCGTGTGGACACGTCACGCAACATGGCCGATAGCGGAAACCCCAGCGCGGAACACACTGCGGCAAGCAGCTCAGAGGAAGCTTCCTTCTCACCACGTTCGATTTCACTGAGGTACCCCAGTGATACGGACGCACTGGCCGACACATCCCGAAGGGTACGTCCGAGCACCTGACGTCGCTTGCGTAGGACATCGCCCACCTCGCGGCGCAGCAAGATCATGACACCCCCTCATGTGACGAGTCTGTTGCACGTGACCCGCAGGACCACCCTGCACCGTCTGGAATCAACGGTAACTGCTGGCGCGCGCAACGTGCATTCGGACCCGACCGGTAAGTCGATCCAAGCACACTGCCACGGTTTGTGCACGGATCGCCTCGCGGTCACCTCGCAACGTCAACGCAACGACTTCATCGCCGTCCGGCCCGCTGACGCCGACGAACACCGTGCCGACGGGTTTGCCGTCCGAAGGGTCCGGGCCGGCGACACCGGTCGTCGAGACGCCCCATTGCGCACCGCACACGGAACGCACCCCGGTCGCCATTGCGCTGGCAACCTCGTCCTGCACCGCACCACCTTGTTCGAGCAAGCACGCGTTCACCCCGAGGACATCGGCTTTGACCGATCGGGCATAAGCCACGATCCCACCCAACACCACCCAGGATGCGCCGGGCACACTCGTCAATGCCGCTGCGAGCAGACCACCCGTGAGCGACTCAGCCGTCGCGACGGTCGCCCCCGACTCCCGCAGTGCCGCGACCGCCTCGACCGCCAGAACCGAGGCGCAATCATCGGTCGGCGCAGCCGCCAAACCCCGCACCGTGGAAGGGTCGCTGGCGTAGTTCGTGCACCGGTTGCCTGGCTGAGCACCCATCACTGCCTCGACTGCCCGGTGCCAGGTGACCGTGAGCGCACAAGTCGCCATGCCTGCAGCGTGTACGCCACGCCGGTCACCACCGTGACGATGACGGCTACCGCCAACACCGCGTAACCGAAGATCGCGACGAGTCCGCCCAGCGGAGCACTCAGGACCGCAAGCCCCACGGCCTGAGCACTGGTCTTGACCTTGCCACCGCGGCTCGCCGGGATGACGGCATACCGCAGCACCGCGAACCGGATCAGGGTGACCAGGAGTTCTCGAGCCAGCACGATCACGGTCACCCACCACCAGATCACCCCAATCAGCGACAGCCCGATGAACGCCATGCCGGTCAAGGCCTTGTCCGCGATCGGGTCGCTGACCTTCCCGAAGTCGGTGACCAGGCCACGAGAGCGGGCCAGATCGCCGTCCAGCCGATCGGTCAGCATGGCCAGTACGAACACGATGGTCGCCAGCCACCGCCAGGTTGGGTCAGCGCCATCGTGGTGAAGCAGCAACCATCCGTAGACCGGCACCAACGCAACCCGCAGCATGGTCAGCGCATTCGCCACATTCCAAGCGCTAGGTTGCTGCTGCGCGGGGCGAGGTGAACCGTTGGGAGCAGAGGGTGTCATGACGGTTCGACCAGGAGATCCACGCCGTCCGTCTCCACCACAACACCTGTCACGAACGAACCGACCGGCGGCACCAGTGCGGCACCGGGACGCCGGGGCATGCTGTCCAGTCCGATCAGCTCACAGGCACCGTCCACCTCTGGTCCCTGAAACGCGGCCCGACCCAGCACTCGAACGACCTCGTGAACACCCTCGGATTCGTCCACGTCGTGCTGCTCAACCAACACCTGCACGCGTTCGCCGAGCCGTTCCTGCGCCCGTCGCGCGGTCAACTCCTCGACGAGTGCAGTGATGTGTTCACGCCGCTGGGCGATCTGCACCGGGTCGATCTGCCCAGGGAGTCCGGCCGCTTCCGTCCCGTCTTCCGGGGAGTACCCGAACACCCCGACCGCATCGAGCCGGGCCGCCACCAGAAACGCCTCAAGCTCGGCCACGTCGTGATCGGTTTCGCCGGGAAACCCAACGATGAAGTTCGAGCGCACCCCAGCGGTCGGCGCGTAGTCCCGGATGCCCGCCAGCAGGCTGAGGAATGCCTCGGTCGATCCGAAGCGCCGCATGCGGCTGAGCACTGTTGGGCTCGCGTGCTGGAACGACAAATCGAAGTACGGCATGACCTTCTCGGTCGTGCACATCGTGGCGACCAGCGCGGGCCGCAACTCGGCGGGCTGCAGGTAAGAGACTCGGATCCGATCCAACCCCTCCAGCGCGGCCAGTCGCGGCAACAGCGACTCCAGTGCCCGCAGATCGCCGAAGTCCTTTCCGTACGACGTGCTGTTCTCACTGACCAGCAGCACTTCCCGAACACCCTGCTCGGCGAGCCAGGCGGCCTCGGCCACAATGTCATCCGGCGGGCGGGAAACGAAGGATCCACGGAATGAGGGGATGGCGCAGAAGGTGCAGCGACGATCACAGCCACTGGCGATCTTCAGCGGCGCCCATGGCCGATCGTCGAGGCGTTGGCGCAGCACCGCGTACGCCGGCCCGCCCAGTCCCGGGACCGGCGCCAGCTCCCCCTGGCCACTGCCAACCATCGCAGGCGGGCCGTGCTGGTCGTGACCCGACCCATGGTCGTGGGCCGACCCGTGCGCATGGCCGTGCCCGGGCATGGACATCGCTGCGGCGCGAGCTGGCCGATCGACCGGTGTGACCGGCAGGAGCCGTCGACGATCCGCAGGCTCGTGCGAGGCCACGGGTTCGCCGCGCAACACCGCATGGAGCCGGTTCGAAAGGTCCGGGTACGCATCGAAACCGAGCACCGCATCCGCCTCAGGCAGCTGCTCGGCGAGTTCCCGACCGTACCGCTGGGCCAGACAGCCCACAGCGACCACGGCCCGGGTCTTGCCGTTGCCCTTCAGATCGGCCGTTTCCAACACCGCGTCGATCGAGTCCTTCTTCGCGACCTCGATGAATCCACACGTGTTGACCAAGGCGACCTCGGCCTCGGCGGGGTCTTCGACGACCGTCCAGCCGTCGCGCGTGAGCAGGGCCGCGAGCTCCTCGCCGTCTACATCGTTGCGGGCGCAACCTAGGCTCACGAGCGCCACCGAATGGTTCGAGTGAGCGCCAGTGGTCATGGTCCCCAGTCTACGATGCAGTCACCTCAGCACAGACCGTGCAGCACCTCCCCCGGTCAACCGCAGTCGCCGCCGTCCTGGGAGTCGAGACGTTGGGTCACCCATCGTGCCGCCGCGTCGAGGTTGGACTCCGCGACGGACATGTCTTTGGTGTGCGGCATGGTCGCCAGGGCGATCCCGATGTGTCTGCCATCCGAAGTGGTGATCACGCCAAGCTGACGGACCAAGAGACCATGCTTGCCAACCCCCCAGCCGCCTTTGAATCGGGCCGGCGCGCTGCCATTGGCTAGCCCCCATCGATGCTCGGTCGCGATCTCGTCCATCAGCTTGAGCACCGTCGGACCGTCTGCGATACACGGCAACCCCGCCGCGAACTGCGCCTGATTCGATGTCGTCCATGAAGTCCGCCCGTACGCCTCAGCGCTAAACATGGTGGTGTTGTCTGCGGCGTCGCGCACCACCTTGTCCATCAGCGACACGGCCTGTTCTGGGGTGCCCAGTCCGCGCCACAGCGTCCTGGCTGCCCCATTGTCGGAGTTGACGATGGCCCGGCGCAGGACATCCGCCGTCTTCGCATCAAGCTTGCCGCCCGCAAGTCGTAACCGGGCCACCCCAAGCGGCACCTTGGCTGTCGACCAGGCATCTTCGTCTCGCACAGTGCCCAGCGTCTGAGTCTTGTCGTGCGATCCACCTGGCGCCCAGGCCACCTTCACCTCACCAGGCAGCCCTGCAGCGAAGTCCTCAAACTCCTGACGCAGGTCATTCGCAGTCCATGGGCCATCGCTGCGCTCCTGGCCACCGGGGTCGGCCGACGTCGATGCCGCCGCCACCAGGCCCTGCGGGTCTGCGTCGATACCGGCACAACCGCTGAGCAGAACGCCCACGAAGAGCACCACCGGCGCTGCCCAACGCAGCCGAGGTCGCCGCCGCGCAGCGTGCGCCGGACTCACCGAGTCCACGCCTGTCACGCCTGTCATGACCGTCCGGTCAGCGACCAGGCGTCCTCGCTGTCACCATCGTCATCGTCCATCCCTGCCTCGTCGGCTTGCACCTCAGTCGTATCGCCTGCTCGGCCATCCGAAGACCCACCAACCCCTGGAAGACCCCGCCCACCACCAGGACCTGACGTCGAGGCCGGCCGGGACTCCCCCTTCAGATCAGCCAACGTATCCGGCAGGTCCTCCGGCTTGACCAGGACATCTCGTGCCTTCGAACCTTCGGATGGACCAACCACCCCGCGCGTCTCCAGGAGGTCCATCAACCGTCCGGCTTTGGCAAACCCGACCCGAAGCTTGCGCTGCAACATTGAGGTCGACCCGAATTGCATGCTCACGATGAGCTCGGCGGCCTGCAGCAACAGGTCAAGGTCATCCCCGATGTCCTCATCGACTTGCTTGCGGGTGGTGACCACCGCAACGTCATCCCGGTACATCGGTTTCAGCTGTTGCGTGACGTGTTTGACCACCTCCGCGACCTCGCTCTCGGTCACCCAGGCGCCTTGCACGCGCATCGCTTTGCTGGAGCCCATCGGCAAGAACAATGCGTCGCCCTGGCCGATCAACTTCTCGGCGCCGGGCATGTCCAATACCACTCGTGAGTCCGCCAGCGAGGATGTTGCGAACGCCATCCGCGACGGCACATTGGCCTTGATCAGACCAGTCACCACGTCGACCGATGGGCGCTGGGTCGCCAGCACCAGATGGATCCCGGCTGCCCGAGCCAGTTGGGTGATCCGGACGATGGAATCCTCGACATCTCGTGGGGCGACCATCATCAAGTCGGCGAGCTCGTCCACCACCACGAGCAGGTAGGGGTACGGTGCCAGCACCCGTTGCGACCCCGGTAGCGGCGTGACCGAACCAGTTCGCACGCCCCGGTTGAAGTCGTCGATGTGCTTGAAGCCGAACGCCGCCAAGTCGTCGTACCGGGCGTCCATTTCCCTGACCACCCACTGCAGAGCCTCGGCGGCCTTCTTGGGGCTGGTGATGATCGGCGTGATCAGGTGTGGGATGCCGTCGTACGCGGTCAGCTCTACCCGCTTGGGATCCACCAGGACCAGTCGCACCTCCTCTGGCGTGGAGCGCATCAGCACTGAGGTGATCATCGAGTTCACGAAGCTCGATTTGCCCGAACCGGTAGCGCCGGCCACCAGCAGATGGGGCATCTTCGCCAGATTCGCGATGACATACCCGCCCTCGACGTCCTTGCCGACGCCCATCACCATCGGGTGCGGGTTGTGCCGCGCCACCTGGCTGCGCAGCACATCACCGAGGCTGACCTTCTCGCGGTCGGCGTTCGGGATCTCGATGCCGATGGCCGATCTACCCGGGATCGGCGACAAGATTCGCACGTCAGCTGATGCCACGGCGTAGGCGATGTTCTTGCTGAGCGCAGTGACCCGCTCGACTTTGACGCCGGGGCCGAGTTCGACTTCATACCGCGTCACGGTCGGCCCTCGGGAGAATCCGGTGACCTGCGCATCGATGACGAACTGATCAAGGACCATGGTCAGCGATTCGACGACTCGGTCGTTTGCTGCGCTGCGGGCCTTGTGCGGTGTGCCCGGCTTGAGGATCGCCTGGTCGGGCAGCGTGTACGTCACCTCTGTGGACAGCACCAGCTGTTCGGCCCGGATCGGCACCGGCTCAGTGATGGGAGCCTGCGGTGGTGGTGTTGGTGCCGCGCTCGACTCCGCGGCGCCGGGGCTGGTTGCCTCACTTCGAACTGACGGCGCGTCGTCGACGGAATCGACGTCTTGGGATCCTGCGCCGGAGCGCCCACCAGTCGGTGTCTTCTGCGGCGCCTTCACCTTTTCGCTCGGCTGGGAAGTCTCCGGCTGGTGGGCGGGCGACGCTGCCGGTGTCTCGGACCTGCGGGCGGTGGCGCCACGCAGCAATCGGCCCCGCGCTCGCAAGACCTGGGCCGCCTGCTCGAACGCCTCGTCGCCCACTCGCCCAGCCTGACCCCGCGCCCCCTCAGACCGACGTCCGCGCGATGCCCGGGTGCGGTCGTCACCCACGATCGTTCCAGGCGCGTCGGTGCCGGCATCGTCGGGACCCGACGTCCCGAAGAGCTGGCCATACACCGTGCGGACCCGATGCGGGATCCGGTGCACCGGGGTCCTGGCCAGCACCAGGAGGCCGAAAAGACCCAGCAGCAACAACAGCGGGACCGCACCCCAGGCGTGCAGCCAGGTCATCGGCAGTACCGACGCGAGGTATCCCACCACGCCGCCGGCGCCACGGACCGCATCCAGATCGCGTTGCGGAGCAGGCATCCCACCTGCCACATGCGCAAGTCCGCTGGCCGAGAACAGCAGCGCTGTCAGGCCTACGCCGATCCGGTTGCCTCCCTCCGGCCCGTGCGGGGCTCGGAGCAACCGCAGGCCGAGCAACAGGAACAGGGGTGGCAAGGCAATCGCGATTCGCCCGAACGTGCCTGCGGCCACGGCGTGGATCACCGCGCCCGCTGAGCCTGGCAGCCCCCACCATTCACGCGTGGCCACGACCACAGCGAACGCGATCATCGTGAATCCCAGCCCATCACGGCGATGCTCGGGCTCGATCTCGATGACGCTACGCCCGGCTCGACGAGCCAGCTCACCGGTCAGCGTCGCCACGTTCATCCATACGCCACGAGCCGCACGCAAGGGCCAGTGCAGCGCCCGGCTGGTCGGCCGGGACGAGGAAGGAGACGGCCTGGCCCGCCCGGGCGGTCGGGAGGTAGCCCCGCGAGAGCCGCCAGTGGGGTCGCGACGCGCTCGCGTCGGAGAAGAGGTCGGACGTGTGGCCACGATCCTGACCATACGAGAACCTAGGGGCAACGGATTGTGGGCACGCCGAAGCAGGATCTGCGTCGCACACGTTACCCCGGCGTATTCGCACGGTATCGGTGGAGCGTCAGGGCGCGGCGGGCAGGGATGAGGCTGTGCGCACGCATGGTCCTGCGTCACCGGGTCGACCCCGGATTCGACGAACTGAGCCGAAGGCGTGGGCAGCGGCACCGCCTGGTTTCAAGGGCTGCCGCCTCGGGGCTAGACCTCGATGACCACCGGGATGATCATCGGCCGCCGGCGCAGCTTGCCACTGACCCAACTCCCGACCGCGCGGCGAATGATCTGCTGGAGCTGGTGAGAATCGGTGACGCCGCGAGCGGTCGCCTCTTCGACGGCCTTCTTGATGGCCGGCTCGACATTGCTGAAGATCGCTTCGTCCTCGGCGAACCCGCGGGCCAGGATCTCCGGACCGGAGGAAATCGAACCGGTGGATGCGTCGATGACCACGATCACCGTGATGAAACCTTCGTCGCGCAAGATTCGACGGTCCTTGAGCAGCGCTTCGTCGGTACCGCCAACACTCGAACCATCGACATACACATATCCGCACTCCACGGCACCGACGATCGAGGCTCGGCCTTCGATGAGATCGACGACCACTCCGTCCTCGGCCAGCATGATGTGCTCTCGCGGGACGCCAGTGGCCTCCGCGAGCCGGGCGTTGGCGACCAGGTGCCGCCACTCGCCGTGAATGGGCATGACATAGCCAGGCTGCACCACGTTGTAGCAGTACAGCAGCTCACCCGCGCTGGCGTGCCCTGACGTGTGCACCTTGGCATTGCTCTTGTGCACCACGTGGGCCCCAAGCCGCATCAACCCGTTGATGACCCGGTAGACGGCGTTCTCGTTGCCCGGGATCAACGACGACGCGAGCACGACGGTATCCGCAACGCCGACATCGATCTTGTGATTACGGTTCGCCATTCGGGCCAGCGCGGCCATCGGCTCCCCCTGGGATCCGGTACAGATCAGCACTTGGCTCTCAAGCGGGTAATCATCCAGCCGTTTGAAGTCGACGATCACGCCGGCTGGCACCTTGAGATACCCAAGTTCTGAGGCGATGCCCATGTTGCGCACCATCGATCGGCCCACAATGGCGACCTTGCGACCGTTCTGCGCAGCGACGTCCAGCACCTGCTGGACCCGGTGCACATGCGAGGCGAAGCAAGCCACGATGATTCGGCGGGTGGCCTTGTGGAACACCCGCTCAAGGGCCGGAAAGATATCTCGCTCCGGCATGGTGAATCCGGGTACTTCGGCGTTCGTCGAATCAGTAAGGAACAGGTCGACCCCCTCCTCCCCGAGCCGCGCAAACGCGCGCAGGTCGGTGAGTCGCCCATCCAGTGGCAACTGATCCATCTTGAAGTCGCCGGTGTGCAGGATCGTGCCCGCCTCGGTCCGGATGGCCACCGCCAACGCGTCAGGGATGGAGTGGTTGACCGCGACGAACTCGCAGTCAAAGGCTCCAAGCCGCTCGCGCTGACCTTCGGTGACCCCTAGCGTGTACGGCGTTATCCGATGCTCTTTCAGCTTCGCCTCAATGAGCGCCAACGTCAGCGTGGACCCAAGCAGCGGGATATCCGGCTTGAGCCGCAACAAGTACGGCACCGCGCCGATGTGGTCTTCGTGCCCGTGCGTGAGCACGATCGCCTCGACGTCGTCGAGCCGGTCCGCGATGTAGGAGAAATCAGGCAGGATCAGATCGACACCGGGATGATGATCCTCAGGGAAGAGCACACCGCAGTCCACGATGAGTAACCGGCCACGGTGCTCAAGCACCGTCATGTTGCGGCCGACCTCTCCGAGCCCGCCAAGGGGAACGATCCGCACCCCGCCAGGCTGAAGGGGATCGGGAGTGGTCAAGTCGGGGCGGGGATGGCTCACAGAAGTCCTGATTCTTCGAGGCCGCGGCGCAGTCGGTGACGCTGTTCCGTGGTCACATCGATCAATGGCATGCGGACGGTTGGGTGTTCCAAAACGCCGAGCTCGACCAGCGCAGCCTTGCTCATCATCGCCCCTTGGGTGATGTTCATGACCGCGTCGACCGCCGGGACCAGGTCCTGGTGGATCTGACGGGCGGTGGCCAGGTCCCCGGCGTCGACCGCCTCGACCATGCGCGCGTACTGCGGCGAGGCAACGTGTGAGGTGACGCCGATCAACCCGACGCCTCCCTGAGCGAGGTGCAAGAAGTTATCAGCGTCATTGCCGGAGTACCACGCCAGATCGGTGGACCGGAGCACTTGGGTGGCTGCCCAAAAGTCGCCCTTGGCGTCCTTGACGGCTTGGATCCGAGGATGCTCGGCGAGCCGTAGCATGCTTTCGACGGCGATGGGAATGCCACTTCGACCGGGGATGTCGTACAAAATACAGGGCAGGTCGCTGGCGTCGGCAACCTGCATGAAATGCGCGATAAGCCCTTCCTGCGGGGGTTTGTTGTAGTACGGCGTCACGACAAGTAATGCGTCAGCACCCGCCACGACAGCTTGTTGGGTCAGCGCTATGGTGTGCGCCGTATCATTCGTTCCCACTCCGGCAACGATTTTGCAGCGATCGCCAACCGCAGCCTTGACCGCCCGGATGAGTTCGCTCTTCTCGGCATCCGATGTCGTCGGCGCCTCACCGGTGGTGCCGTTCAGCACCAGGCCGTCGTTGCCTCGATCCACAAGCCACGCGGCGAGCCGTGCAGCAGCCACTACATCAAGTGAGCCGTCTGGGCGCAACGGCGTGACCATAGCGGTCAGCACGCGGCCGAAAACTGTGGCAGCACTCGCGATCGGCATGAGGCTACGGTATCCCGTCACCCGGGCATGACGATTCCCCCACGCCTGGAGGGATCCCGCCTGTGCACCTGTGAACCTGTTCATCTGTGCAACGCGTCAGCGCCGGCCGAAGACCTAAGGATTGGATCGCGGCGCTGCCCGCTCGGGGGTTCGGGCAGCACCGCGACCTTTCAGCGTCATCAGCGATGACACTTAGAACGTTACTTCGTCAATCACTTTACAACGATCAAGACCTGTCCCAGGTTTCCTCAACGACCTGCCGCATTCGCGCCAATTTGTTTGTGAGAGAGCAGTTTTCTACGAACTCTCGAAGAATGGTCAGGCGATCTCTGAGGCGGTGGCGACCGTTGTCAGGCTCCGAAATGGGCGCCATCACGGCGGGCGGCGCGTACAGCCGGACGGTCAACCTCTGCGGGTAGGTTGAACCCGTGCAGCAGTACTTGGATTTGCTAAACCGCATTCTCGACAGCGGTACGGAACGCGACGACCGAACCGGAACCGGCACCATGGCCGTCTTCGGCCACCAGATGCGCTTCGACCTGGCAGCCGGATTCCCGGCGTTGACGACGAAGCGGCTCCACCTGCGCTCGATCGTGGGTGAACTGATCTGGTTTCTGCGCGGCGAGACCAACGTGCGTTGGCTCCAAGACCATCAGATCAGCATCTGGGACGAGTGGGCCGGAACCGACGGCGACCTTGGGCCGATCTACGGGTATCAATGGCGGCACTGGCCGACACCGCAGGGAGAGCACATCGACCAGGTCGCTGCGGTCATCCAGTCGATCCGTTCGGACCCGAACTCCCGCCGGCACATCATCTCCGCGTGGAACGTCGCGGACCTCGAAGCGATGGCTCTGCCCCCATGTCACCTGCTCTTCCAATTCTTCGTCGCAGATGGCCGGCTGTCCTGCTTGATGTATCAACGCAGCGCCGACGTCTTCCTCGGCGTACCGTTCAACATCGCCTCGTACGCCCTGCTGACCCACCTGGTTGCCCAGGTCACCGGACTGGCTGTCGGTGACCTGGTGCTCACCCTGGGGGATGCGCATCTGTACACGAATCACCTCGAGCAGGCCCGGTTACAGCGCTCCCGGCAGCCCCGTCCGCTCCCACAGCTCCAGCTCAACCCCGACCGACGAGGTATCGACGATTTCCAGATCGAAGACGTAGCCCTGCTGCACTATGACCCGCATCCGGGCATCAAAGCGCCCATCGCGGTCTGAACGAAACGACTGAAAGAATGAGCTCCGACTGCGAGATCGTTATGGTCGCGGCGGTCGCCCGCAACCGTGTCATTGGCGCGAACGGCACGATGCCCTGGCATCTCCCGGCAGATCTGCGGCACGCCAAGAAGCTGACCATGGGGCACGTGCTCGTCATGGGCCGGGCTACCTTTGAGAGCATCGGTCGACCCCTGCCCGGGCGGACCAACGTCGTGCTCACCAGCGACCTGCACTGGCAACACGACGGGGTTGCTGTGGTGCGCTGCCTGCCGGAAGCCGTACGGCGCTTCGCTCCAGGCCCGCTGATGATCTTCGGCGGCGGCCGCGTCTATGCGCACACCATGCCGTACGCCGACCGCCTCGAGATCACGCACATTGTTGCCGAACCTGACGGGGACACGCTGTTTCCGCCGATCGACCCTGCCGTCTGGGTCGAACGCGCCCGCGAAGATCACGAAGGGTTCGCCTTCGTGACCTACCTGCGCCGCGCCGGGGAACCGGCTGATCTGCGCGTGAGGCCTCGCGGGCAGACTTCCAATGCGGCCGAAGGACGCCCCCGCTGGCCAGGTGACCGGCCTGCGGGGGCGTCCTTCGACGGTCTGGAGTAGTGCGGCTGCGACCCTTAGGCGTCGTAGTCGAGCACGACTCGCTCGGTGATAGGTCGAGCCTGGCAGGCAAGCACGATGCCCGCGGCAATCTCTTCCGGCTCGAGCGCATAGTTACGGGCCATGTCCACCTCGCCCTCGACCAACCGCGCCCGGCAGGTGCCGCATACCCCTCCCCTGCAGGCGTACGGGGCGTCCGGGCGGACCCGCAGCGTCGCAGCCAGGATCGACTCCGCTTTGCTGGGCATCTCGATGATGGTGGTCCGGCCGTCGAGGTTGACGGTGACCACGGCCTCCGGAGGCTTCGACAGGTCGACCTCGATGACCGGTTCCTCGTCATCCTGCCCGTCGGCCCGGAACAGCTCGTCGTGCACCTGGTGGGTTGGCACTCCGCGTTCGTCGAGCAACTGCTGGGCGCCCTGCACCATCGGGAAGGGGCCGCACAGATACCACTCGTCGACGCTTTCGATGGGAACCAGACCGTCGACAATCGCCGTGAGCCGCTCTTTGTCGAGCATGCCGGAGAAGAGCTCGACATCACGCGCCTCTTGGCCCAGCACGTTGATCAGCTGAAACCGAGAGGGGTAGGCGTTCTTCAGGTCCTCCAACTCCTCGAGGAACATGATCGAGGAGGTCAGCCGGTTTCCGAAGATGAGCGTGGCTCGAGAATTCGGCTCCTCCTCCAACGCCGACTTCAGCAACGACAGCACAGGGGTGATGCCGGAACCTCCGGCAATGGCCACATGGTGTTTGGTGGCGGTGGGGTCGGTGGGGCAGGTGAAACTGCCCGTCGGTGTCATGACCTCGATCTGGTCACCAGCCTTGACGTGGTCATTGAGCCAGTTGGACATGACGCCGTTGAGCACCCGCCCCGCAGCGACCCGCAACTCGCGTCGAGCCGCGACATCAGAGCGTGATCGGCAGATCGAATACGAACGGCGCACGTCCTGGCCATCGATCTCGGCCCGTAGCGTCAAGTGCTGACCCGGCTCGAAACCGAACTCCTCGAACATGTCGTCGGGCAGTGCGAATGACACAGCCACGGCGTCGTCGGTGAGCCGCTCGACATCGCTGACCGTCAGCCGATGGAATCGGGCGCGGTGCTTGGGTGGACTGGTCAGGGTATTCATCAAATCGCCTTGAATTCGTCGAAGGGTTCGCGGCAGCTACGACACCGACGCAGAGCCTTGCAAGCCGTTGAACCGAACCGTGAGATCTCCTCGGTGTCCTCGCTGCCGCACAGCGGGCAGGTGACCTGACGCACCTTCAAGGTCAGCAGCTGTGATCCCTCGTGCGCCGGTTTTTCCCCTGGCGGGGCGATGCCGAACGCCTTCAACCGGGATTTCCCGCGTTCGCTCATCCAGTCGGTGGTCCAAGGAGGCGACAGTTTGGTCTCGACCTGCGGCGTCAGCCCCGCCTTGCGCAGCTCGTGAATCACCAGTTCCTCGATCAACCTGGTGGCGGGGCAGCCGGAGTACGTCGGGGTGAGCGCGACGTACGCCGTGCCAGCCGCTTGATCGATGGTGACCTCACGGACGATGCCGAGGTCACCGAGCGTCAGCACCGGGATCTCAGGGTCCGCGATCTCCCGGACTGAGGCTTCGACGTCTGCAATCACGTTGTTCATCATCCGGTCCTCACCACCTGGCTCCGGGGTGCGAGCGAGCAATGTGTTGCAATTCGGCCAGCAGGAACCCCATGGCGCTGGAGTGAACGGCGCTCCGGCCATCCCGGGCACGCCACTTGGGTTCGGTCTCCGGCATCGTCAGCGTGGCCTGAGCGACCACGGTCGCCACGACATCGGTGGTGGCCTGGCGCAGGCTGGAGGGCAGTACGCCGACCCCGGCCTCGGAGGCCTTGACGCTGATCGGGTCGTCCACGAACAACTCCGGCACGTATCCCTTGACGTTCTCCAGCGCCTCCTGCATGCGCAGGTGCGAAAGGTGCGTGCCATCACCAAGACGCAACACCCATTGGACGGCGTGGTCCCGGTGGTAGGCGACCTCCTTGACGGCCTTCTTCGCGACCCCCGCCAGTATCTCCTCCGATGAAGAGGCCAGCGCCTGGTACAGCTCGTATTGGTACGCGGAGAACCACAGCATCCTGGCCATCTCATCGGCGAAGTCGCCGCGCTCCTGCTCGACCAGGTGCACGTTGTAATACTCGCGTTCCCCGCGGAAGTAGACGATGTCGTCCTCGGTGCGTCCCGTCCCGTCCAGCTCACCCACCCGGGTGTACAACGGCCGGGCCTGACCCAAGAGGTCGAGGGCGACATTGGCCAGCGCCATATCCTCTTCGATCTGTGGCGCGTTGGTGACCCACTCCGAAAGCCGCTGACTGTAGATCATCGCGTCGTCCGCAATGTGCAGGATGTACCGGGCGGTCGACTCCTCTGCGGTGAGGTCCTCGAGCTGCGGTGGCGCTGCCCCGGGCCGGGCGGTCTTGTGGTCGATATCCATACTCACAGGTACTCCACGTCTTCCGGGACGTCATAGAACGTCGGGTGTCGGTAGACCTTGTCGGCGGACGGATCGAAGAATGAGTCGCGCTCCTGCGGACTGGTCGCGACGATGTCACTGGACCGAACGACCCACAAGGAGACGCCTTCTTGGCGGCGGGTATAGAGGTCACGAGCATTGCGTAGAGCCATCTCACCGTCCGGTGCGTGCAGCGATCCCGCGTGGACGTGCGAGAGGCCGCGCTTGCTACGGACGAACACTTCCCACAACGGCCACGTGCGATCTTTCGCGGTCTCCTGGGTCTGGCTCATGCGGCCTGTCCTTGCTTGGCAGCGTCCCGACGAGCCTGCTTGTCCGCGTAGACATTGGCTGCCTCACGGACCCACTCACCTTCGTTGTGCGCGCGGTTGCGATGGGCCATCCGCTCGGCATTGCACGGGCCGTCACCCTTGATGACACGCCAGAACTCGTCCCAGTCGATCTCGCCGAAGTCCCAGTGACCGCGTTCCTCGTTCCACTTCAGCTCCGGGTCCGGCAAGGTGATGCCGAGCTTGAGGGCCTGCGGGACCGTCATGTCGACGAACTTCTGACGGAGGTCATCGTTGCTAAACCGCTTGATGCCCCAAGCCATCGACTGCTCGGTGTGCCCGCCCTCGACGGCGTGCTCACCGGTGTCGCGCGGCCCGAACATCGCCAGCGCCGCCCACCACCACCGGTTTGCCGCGTCCTGCGCCATCTGCTGTTGCTCGGGAGTCCCCCGCATCAGCGTCCACAAGATTTCGAATCCTTGGCGCTGGTGGAATGACTCCTCCTTGCAGACCCGGATCATGGCCCGCGAGTACGGCCCATATGAGCAGCGACAAAGTGGCACCTGGTTCATGATCGCCGCACCGTCCACGAGCCAGCCGATCGCGCCGTTGTCGGCCCAGGTGAGCGTCGGATAGTTGAAAATCGATGAGTACTTCTGCTTGCCGGCATGCAGCAGGTCAAGCAACTCGGCACGGTCGACGCCGAGCGTCTCCGCCGCGCTGTAGAGGTACAGCCCATGACCTGCCTCGTCCTGGACCTTGGCGATAAGGATTGCCTTACGGCGCAGCGAGGGAGCCCGAGTGATCCAGTTCCCTTCAGGCTGCATTCCGATGATTTCGGAGTGGGCATGCTGGGCGATTTGCCGGATGAGCGTCCGGCGATAGCCATCGGGCATGGCGTCCCGGGGCTCGATGCGCTGGTCTGCTGCGATCAGTTCGTCGAACGAGGCCTGCTCATCCGTGCGATCCGCGGCAGCCGCTGCTTCGACGGCCACGGCGTACTCGCCCGTGTCGGCCGCGTTCAGTGGGGTGTCAGGGTCGATGAAGTCGTTGCCGTACATGAGAGCAGTCTACGCGAGGTATGACAAGACTCGACAGGGCTCGCGCTCTCTTGTCACAAGATGCGCGGAGTGAAACCAGCCTCCGCGACGGCTAGCACGTTGGTCGATACATCCCGACCGTTGAGCGCCCGGTTGCAGGGCTCGGGCATATTTGCTATCTACCGGACGAGCGTACGCCGCCCATTCGGATCCGTCGATCCGACGTCAGCGCACCGTCAGCCGGCGGTCATTCGGCACGCTCATCGGCTTGCAAGGCCAAGCTGACTGCGCATTGCACTTCGATCACGGCTGGCCGAATACCACATCATGGCCTGACCTGGCGTCTAAGGTGCGCGTAGCTTTACCTGGCCCCACCTTCCTGAAGGTCCAGGAGGACCTATGTCCCTCGACGCCGAGATCCGCAAGATCACCACCGACCCCCAATTGCCCCCGGTGGCTGTCGTGGAACCCCACCCGATGAACGCGCGCAGCAAGGTGGTGTTTGCGGTCATCGCCCTGATCGCAGCACTCGGCTGGGCGATGATCGCGGTCGTCCGTGGCGAGCACGTGAGCTCAATGTGGTTCGTCCTGGCCGCGGTCGGCAGCTATGTCATCGCGATCCGGTTCTACGCCCGCCTCATCGAGCGTAAAATTCTTCGCCCTCGCGATGAACGGGCCACTCCTGCCGAGGAATTCGACAACGGCAAAGACTTCATGCCGACCGATCGACGGGTGCTCTTCGGTCACCACTTCGCTGCTATTGCGGGCGCCGGACCCCTGGTCGGTCCGGTACTCGCATCGCAGATGGGGTACCTGCCGGGAACGATGTGGATCATCATCGGCGTCATTTTCGCCGGCGCCGTGCAGGACTATATGGTGCTGCACTTCTCAATCCGGCGACACGGTCGCAGCCTGGGTCAGATGGCTCGCGACGAACTCGGCCGGTGCTCGGCGTCGTGGTCATCGGTGCGCTGGCGGAGAGTCCGTGGGGAGTCTTCTCGATCGCCATGACCATCCCGATCGCGCTGTTCATGGGCGTGTATCTGCGGTTCATCCGCCCCGGCAAGATCTCCGAAGTGTCCACCATCGGCGTCGCACTGTTGCTCTTGGCGATCATCAGCGGCCGTTGGGTGGCCGAATCGTCCTGGGCAGCTACCTTCACACTGAGTAAGCCATCCCTGGCCTTATGGCTCATGGCGTACGGCTTTGCGGCGTCCATCTTGCCGGTCTGGTTGCTCTTGGCTCCCCGCGACTACCTCAGCACGTTCATGAAGGTCGGCACCATCGCGCTACTGGCCGTTGGCATCTTGATCGCCCGCCCAGAGATTCAGATGCCCGCGGTGACAGAGTTCGCCTCCACCGGTACCGGGCCTGCCTTCGCCGGCAGCTTGTTCCCGTTCCTGTTCATCACGATCGCTTGCGGGGCGATCTCCGGGTTCCATGCCCTGATCAGTTCCGGGACGACTCCCAAGCTGATCGAAAAGGAATCTCAAGCCCGCATCATCGGGTATGGCGGGATGCTCACCGAGTCGTTCGTGGCCATCATGGCGCTGGTCACCGCGTGCATCATCGACCAACATCTGTACTTCATCATGAACGCCCCGGCCGGCCTCACCGGTGGCGGAGCCGCCATCCCCACCCCGGAGAGCGCGGCCGCCTATGCCAATGGGCTCGGCCTGGTCAATCCAGCAGGTGCGCCACTGCCGAACCTCGACCCCAGTGTGATCTCGCAGGCAGCGACGGATGTCGGCGAAAAGTCGATCATCTCCCGGACCGGTGGCGCACCGACCTTGGCGCTTGGGATGGCCGAGGTGATGACGGTCTTCGGCGGCTCCGGGCTCAAAGCCTTCTGGTACCACTTCGCCGTCATGTTCGAGGCGCTGTTCATTCTCACCACGATCGACGCCGGCACGCGGGTGGCCCGGTTCATGTTCTCCGACGCGATCGGCAATGTCCCCGCGTTGCGTCGGTTCCGAGACCCGTCCTGGCGGGTCGGTGCATGGGTCTGCTCATTCATTGTGGTGCTCGGCTGGGGTTCAATCCTGTACATGGGCGTGACCGACCCGCTCGGCGGCATCAACATGTTGTTCCCGCTGTTCGGCATCGCCAACCAGTTGTTAGCGGCAATCGCCCTGTGCGTCGCGTTCACGATCGTGATGAAGAAGGGGCTGTTCAAGTGGGCTTGGATCCCCGGCGTCCCCTTGGCTTTCGTGCTCCTGGTGACGATGACCGCCTCTTTCCAAAAGATCTTCTCTTCGGACACAAAGATCGGTTACTGGGCAATCCACGACGCAGCGAAGGTCGCCAAGACAGCCGGAAGACAGACGTTCCAGACGGCGAAGAGCCCCGATGAGATTGACGCAGTCATCCGTAACACCTTCGTCCAGGGCAGCCTGTCGATCGTGTACGCCTCCTTGGTGCTGATCGTTTTGTTGGCCACGCTGCAGGTGGCATACCGCGCGTACAAAGCCGGCGGTTTGCCGACGAGCGAAGAACCAGACACCCCGTCCCGGATCTTCGCGCCGAAGAGTTTCATCCCCACTGCAGCTGAAACAGAGGTCTACGCCGAATGGCGCGAAGCCGGTCTGGACCCGACGCCGACCGGAAGAACCCACGGATGACCCGGGCCGACCGGGCGTCGCCGGCCACCCGGATGCGACGGGCAGTCGGCACCCTGCGCTGGTACGTGCGCGGGGTGATTGGCGCGGACGCGTACGAACGGTACACCGCCCACCAACGAGCCCGTCATCCCGGCGAACCGATCCTGGACGAAAAGGCCTTCTGGCGCGACAAATACGAGGACATGGAGCGTAACCCGCGCTCGCGGTGTTGCTGAGTCCGCAGTGCTTCTCACATGGGCCGGAGATTCACGCGCTAGGCCGGGTCGGGCCGGGTCGGACATCGGTCACTGACCGGTTCCCCCGGCGACAAGCGCAGCGGCCCGGTGACCTTAATCCAGCCCAAGCACGTGCTCTAAACCAACAGTCAGCCCTGGCCGGGAGCCCACGGCACGTACCGCGCTCAATACCCCCGGCATGAACGACACCCGGTCGAACGAGTCGTGCCGGATCGATAATCCCTCTCCGGCCGCGCCGAACAGCACCTCTTGATGCGCCACCAGTCCGCGTAGCCGCACGGCGTGGACGTGAATCCCTTCGATGTCGGCCCCGCGGGCGCCGTGAGGGTCGGTGGCTGTTGCGTCGGGAACCGGCGGCAACCCCGCCTCGTCACGGGCCGTGGCAATCAAGGCCGCGGTGCGAGCCGCCGTACCAGAGGGCGCATCGACCTTGTCGGGATGATGCAGTTCAACGATCTCCACCGACTCATAGAACCGGGCGGCCTGCTTCGCGAAACTCATCATGAGCAGCGCGCCGATGGCGAAGTTCGGTGCGATCAAGACGCTCTGGTTCGGGTATGAGTGCAATCGGTCCCGCAACCAGGCGAGTCTGTCCTGGTCCCAACCCGTGGTGCCCACAACGACGTGGGCACCGGCGTCCAGGCTGGCGCTCACGTTGTCCTGCGACGCATCCGGGACACTGAACTCAACGACCACCTCAGCCCGGCGCAACTGCGCAAGGTCATCGCCGACGTCGTACCTGCCAACCAAGTCGAGATCCTCAACTGTATCAACAGCATGACACACCGCGGAACCCATCCGACCTGCGGCTCCGATCACGGCGACCTTACGCACACTGACCATCTCATCAGCCTAGCGGTGCTGACGAGCCGTCTGCGAGGTGGCCACCGAGCCCGAACTCCTAGTGATCCGGGCCACTATTTGCTATCATGGCTGGAGACCTTCGGATCGAGAATTCCAGTGTGATTCCGTTCTGAGCGACCACATCGCAATGGAGCGTGTGTGACGTTGATCGACCAAATGCAACTCGGGGCTCAAACGGATGCGACGATCCGACGGTTCGAACTCGAGGTCGGTCCGTTGTGGCCGTACGTCGCGCCTTTGGTCGCTCGATACCAGCGTGTTGCCGGAGACTCGACCTCGGCGTTGGCTGCACTCGCTGATTCATTGAGGGCCACTGTGGCAAAACCTTCGGCGAAGCAGTTGGCGAATGATCTCAAAGCGCTACTGCCCGGCTGGCAGTATTTCTCCTCCGCCCAGCGTTGTGTTTTGCAGACCGCTGCGGCGTATCTGAGTGAGAACGATGAAGTCAGTGCCGACGAAACGTCCGACGGGCGGGCAGACGACGACATCGTGGTCGCTGCGGCGGTCCGGGTGTTGCTCCGCCGATCACGTTCTTGAGGTCAACCCACGTCGTTCCTTCCGGCCATCATCAGCTCCGCGTCGACGTCGGTGACGGTTGATGACCGGTTCACCTTGCCGGGGCACGTCGCTGGCGCCACCCCGGTACAAAAGCGGTCTGCGAACAGTACAAAGACCGCGGGTCGTTGCTCGCGACGGGTCACCGGGCGACACACGCCACACTGTCGCAGCGGGGCGGTACGGTGGTTGCTACGCCTTGCTTCTCAGTCTTGGTGACTGGGTACGGACCACACGGGACGTTTCGCCACCCTCATCTGCCGAATCAGACGATGGCCGGACAGGTTCGGCGTTCCAGCACCAAACCGAAGGGATCGCCCGTTATGGCTGATAGTCCACGCGACATCACGCGACTTCCGGATCTTGCCGCAGGCGCAGGTCGCGTCGCGCCGGTCCGGTCCCGGAGGCCGATCTACGTCGACCTTCTGCCCCCTTGTAACAATGCTTGTCCCGCTGGGGAGAACATCCAAGAGTGGTTGCGGCTCGTGAAAGCCGGTCAGGCGCAAGATGCTTGGCGGGCCTTGACCCTAGACAATCCGTTCCCGGCGATCCACGGACGGGTCTGCTACCACCCGTGCGAGACGGCCTGCAACCGAGCGTTCCTGGACAGCGCAGTATCCATCCACGGCGTTGAGCGGTATCTAGGCGATCTGGCGCTGGAAAACGACTGGAGCTTCGAACACCCGCCGGCACCCAGCGGTCGCCGGGTGCTGGTCATCGGCGCCGGACCCTCCGGGTTGTCCGCCGCGTACCATCTCGCTCGAGTCGGGCACACGGTCGAAATCCACGACAGCTCCGATCAGCCCGGGGGCATGATGCGGTACGGCATCCCGGAGTATCGGCTGCCGCGGCAGGTCCTGGATGGCGAGGTAAAGCGCCTCACCGACCTCGGTGTCGTCATCAAGTGCAACCACGTTGTCAAGGACCTTCTCGCCGAACAGAAAGAAGGCCAATTCGATGCAGTTTTCGTGGCCGTCGGCGCTCACCTGAGCAAGAAGGTGGACATTCCCGCACGGGACGCCAGCAAAGTCGTCGACGCTGTAAGTTTCCTACGGAATGTCGCTTCCGGCGATCGACCGATCATGGGTCGCAAGGTCGCTGTCTACGGCGGTGGCAATACGGCGATGGACGCAGCCCGCGTGGCTCGTCGACTGGGCGCCACCGAAACCGTGGTGGTCTACCGACGTACCAAGGAGCAGATGCCCGCCCACGCGGACGAGGCGGCCGACGCCGAGCGCGAAGGCATCAAGATGAACTGGCTTCGGACCATTCAGTCAATGGATGAGTCCGACATGACGGTCGAGATCATGGAACTCGATGAAGACGGCAAGCCACGCGGCACCGGTCAGTTCGAGAAGCTCGAGACCGACACCGTGATCCTGGCACTCGGCCAGGAGGCGGACACCGCCTTCCTGCATGGAATTGCCGGACTGCGGTTCTCCGGTGATGTGCTGCAGGTAGATCCGATCACCCTGATGACTGATGTCCCTGGAATCTTCGCCGGCGGCGACGCGGTTCCCTCCGAGCGCACCGTCACCGTGGGGGTTGGTCATGGCAAACGGGCGGCTCGCAATATCGACGCCTTCCTCAATCAAGTGACCCTGCCGTCGACGCAGAAGAACCCGGTGATCGAATACGAAGGATTGAACCTGTGGTATTTCGGGGACGCCAACCGGCGGTCCCAGCCCGAACTCGATCCTGAGGCCCGGGTCAGCGCCTTCGATGAGATCGTCGGCGGTCTATCGGAGGGCCAGGCCGACTTCGAGGCGCGGCGGTGCCTGTCCTGCGGGAACTGCTTTGAGTGCGACGGCTGCCTGGGGTCCTGCCCCGAAGACGCCATCATCAAGCTCGGCAAAGGCCATCGCTACCAGTACGACTACGAGAAGTGCACTGGATGCGGCACCTGCTATGAGCAGTGTCCCGTCCACGCGATCGAAATGATCCCCGAGACCGGCCAGAAGTGGTGACGCAGTGACCCAGCGAGCGATCATTGATGGGAACGAGGCCGCCGCGTCGGTGGCATTCCGCCTCACCGAGTTGTGCAGTATTTATCCGATCACGCCGTCTTCGACGATGGCTGAACTGGCCGACGAATGGGCGGCCCATGGCCGCACCAACGTCTGGGGCAGCGTGCCCACCGTGATCTCGATGCAGTCCGAGGCGGGCGCTGCCGGGACGATGCACGG